>QQTW01000342.1_pt1 | contig 28645 bp, 23 predicted proteins | sample 1904831 | NCBI WGS metagenome assembly QQTW01 (sample SAMN09435610, study PRJNA476489) | Subsurface metagenome, whole genome shotgun sequencing project.
ATCACCGAAAATCTGGGGGGCAAACGCCAACTCACTATCCAGGCGAGTTCCCTCAAGCAAATTCCAGAACCGGAAAACCCCTATGAATCCTAAGCTTAGTGGTTAGTAGTACCCCACTGACTACTAACCACTAACTATTACTGTTACTATTTCATCGGGTTCATCGGGCGGGGGCTCGACTGGTTCTGATTCGCTCCAGAGGAGTTGCCTGTCATGTTGCGAGCATCTTGCAAATGCGCCTGCACCGTCGGCAGGGTCTTGGCAGCAAACGCTTTCAGGTCTGGATCTTGGCCCTGCTGGGCTTCGCGCTGGTAGAGGGCTGCCTGCTCAGCGTGGCTCTTGACGCCCGCCTCTTTCATATACGCTTGGTCGAAATCGACGCCGGAGAGCTTCGACATTTGTGTCATCAGTGCCTGGCGTTTAGCGTCCATGTTTTTGGGAACGGTAATACCCTTCTGGGTTGCCAACCGCATGAGTTCGGTGTTCGCCTTCGTATGATCGGTAATCATATGCTGCGCGTACTGTTTAACATCGTTGCTAGCTGCTCGCTTCGTTGCTAGTTGTCCGAGACTTACTTCCGCCATTCCCCCCTGGGCTGCTTCGAGCACAAACTGCCTATCTGAGTCACTTATCCTAGTCTGGTTAGGCTGAGTCGCTGGTTGGGTTGGCTGACTCGTGGGTGGGGTTTGCTGAGCTATAGATGTGTACTCTAGAGAGAAGAGTACCCCGACTGCCACAAAGGCGGCGGTTACCATTTTGAATTTGATCATTGGTAGTTTCCTTGCTAAAAATCATATACATCTACTCTTAATGGTGATCCCCGTTTCATTTACAACCTCTGCCTTGGGGTGAGTTTGACATAGCAGATGTAAAAGTATAAAAAAGTACATAAATAAACCTTAGGACTTACGGTTTAAACTCGATTTAATGCACGTTGCTCTTTCAAGGCTTACTTTTTTTGCCAGTTTTTATCTATCAGGTGCTAGATGACAGTAACTTCCAAGTCGTTTATCCAACCACTTGATCGCGTGGCGATCGCACTCATGCTAGTGCTGAGTCTGCTGATGGGGCTGCTGTTGTGGCAGGGTGATGCCGTTGCGCCACGGGTGCGGGATTTCAGCTGGCAGAATAAACAGGTTGGGGCAGAAGATACCTCGTTTACCCTGACTTTCAGTCGCCCAATGGACACAAAAAGCGTAGAAGCGAATCTACAGATTGACCCACCCTTGACGGGTAAAGCTGCCTGGGCAGGGCGACGGATGGTTTATACACTCGCAGCACCGGCTCCCTATGGCACCTCCTATCAAGTACAGTTGCAAGGAGCACAGGATCGTTTCACAAAGTCAGGAGACTCTGTGAGGCTGATCCAGCCATTTTCTGGTCGCTTTAAGAGCCGCGATCGCGCTCTTGCCTATTTAGGTGTGGAAGGGGAAGAGCAGGGACGGTTGGTTCTCTACAATCTCACTCAGCAGAAAAAAACCATTCTCACCCCCAAACACTTGGTTGTAGTTGACTTTAAGCCTTACCCAGCTGGGGATTCAGTTTTATTTTCTGCAACCGAGCGAACGAGTAATCACCAAAGGTTACTCTCATCCTCGCTATACACCGTGACAACCGGCATTCATCCAGGCAATAAGGCAGATTACTCTCAACAAACGATTAACAAACAGGATTTCCCTGCTCCATCCTTGCCTCGTTTGTTTCCCCAGTCCTCAGATAACGACGTTTGGGCTGGCAAAATTGACTTGGTTTTAGATAGTAAAGATTATCAAAACCTAAAATTTGACCTCTCCGCAGATGGACAGACTATCGTTGTCCAGCGAGTGAACCAGCGCAATGCTGGCGAGTTTGGACTTTGGGTTATTCGCCCTCATCAGAAGCCTCAACAGCTGGAAACCGAACCGGGGGGCGACTTTATGATTACGCCAGATAGTGCTGCCGTGGCATTTGCCCAAGGGCAGGGTGTGGCGATTCTACCGCTACAGTCTGAAGCAAAAAAAACAATGGATTTTCTGCCTCAATTTGGGATGGTGCTAGACTTTGCCCAGGATGGCTCACAAGCGGCGATGGTGAAATTTAATTCGGATTACACGCGATCGCTGTTTCTGGTGACGAACCAAGGCGTTCAGAAGCAACTCCTACGCACAACCGGCTCGATTCTCAGCTGCCAGTTTGATCCTCTCAAAGCAAACCTCTACTGTTTGCTGACTCAGCTGTTAGATGGGAAAACATACCAGGAACAGCCATATTTAACGGCGATTGACATCAATTCCGGGAAACAAACACCACTGGTCGTACTGCCCAATCAACAGGATGTGCAAATGAGTCTAGCACCAGATGGTTTAGCACTGCTGTTTGATCAAGTTGTCACGGCGACTACTCCCTCTAATTCATCGGCTCAGATGAATGTCCCAATAACAAATGAAGGAGAAGCGATTACTACCAGTCACCTTTGGCTACTCCCCCTCTTGCCCGCCACATCCGTTGTCGGAACGCCTGACGGCAATAAAGCGGTAGATTACTCGGACCGCTTTTTGCCTCCCCAACTGCAACCAGAACAACTGCCTTTACCAGGCTTCCACCCCCGCTGGCTGCCGTGATAAAGTTCATTTTACATAGCATCTGATTGCTTATCTTGCTGTGATTTTGATCGTTGACAATTAAATTGCCTTGACATAATATCCTCTCAATTGCAATGCCCCGCCATGAGTGAAGCTGACAATTCGAGAAACTTGGGATTTCCCGAACCGCTGAATTCCGTTAATTCGACTGCAGCGGATCAAGCAAATACACATTCCTCGGATTCTTCTGGTCAAACACTAGCATCCGTTCTTTTGCCACAGGTTCAAGTAAAAAATCGGCAGTCCGTTAATTTTCCTGCTTTTTGCAGCCGGGTCAACGTTGTCCTAGAGGGAAACTCCGGATCGCAGCTTGACTTCGTCAAGCCGACTGGGAACGAAATGGCAGCACTCGCCTCTTCTGGGGTAACTGAGCTCATTACTTTAATTCAGGATCTGCATTCTTCCAACAGCAACTCCATCAAACGTGTACACCAGCTCGAGCAAGCACTAGCTGAGTGCCAAGAGGCAATAGAATCCCGCAAAAAGCGCTCTTCAGTCGCAGAGCCGATGCTCACCCAACGAACTCAGGAACTCGTGGCTGCCCAAGAGCAGGTGAGGTGTTTATTCTACGAACTGGAAGCTTCTCATCAAACTGTCCAGCGCCAACAAATTTTAATTGAAACCTTAACGGCTCAATTGGAAAGTAGTCAAGAACGAGTTGCCCAGCTAGAGCGGGAATGTTCCCTGACGCAAGCTAGCTACAATGAACAATCTCACCAACTGGTGCAAACAGAAAATACTTGTCGAGAATTACGTACCCGTCTGACTCGACAGCAACGCCACACATTACAATTAAAAGTCGCCCTAGAAAAGTCTTTAGAGGTTCCTGTCTTTAGCTATCAATCCCAGGCTGATACCGATGTCCCCCCAGTCATAAGTAAGCCCCTACGCGATTTAAAAAACGTGCCTGACTCACCACCCTTCCTGTCGCAGGTGCAGCCCATTCCACCCTGGTCAGCACAACCGCAGTTTTTCATAAATGAACCAGAGCCTGGCTCGGATAGCCCGCTTGACCCAACGCCACCACCGGCCACAAGGCTCAACGGGGAAAACCCTACGGACACTCCCCTCAACGGGGGGGACATGGGGCTGTCGGACCGCACGCAAGTGGCCTCCACTGCTTGGCCAGAATATTCAGCATCAATCCTTACTCCTCAATTCTCTATTGTGGAATGGTCAGTTGAATATTTAAGCACTCCAGCAGAAGAGGAACAGCTTGTAATGCTAGAAGCCGATGATCCACCCCCATCGCCACCACTAGCTGAGTCATCAGAGCCTACAATCGATTTGGAAGAACTTCTCTGTTCAGAATTAGACACCAGTGAGCTCGAAGAGGAACACTGGCAAGACTTAGTCAGTCTGCTTGAGGCTGTGGAGGAACTAGTAATTACCGATTCACCAGACGATTTACTAGAAGGGTGTACCGTTATTGCGCCTGCCCCAGTTGGCACTGTAGCGCAGTTCGATCTCGCACTCACCGAGTCACAGCCTGCTCCACAACACTTGCTCGACATTGGTTCTGAGCAGGTGTTGCCACAAAAAAATGAATTCCAGCTCGCTAAGTCGCCCCAACTGGAAACCAGTTGCTTGACCCCTCATACCAACTGGCCCTCAGCAGTGGTGTATCCATTGCGTCCTCCTAAGGGGCGAAAATCGTTAGCGGAAATTGAACTACCACCATTTTCTTAGTAATCAAATGAATTTGGAAAAGTTTGAAACCCAGTACCGGGACGCGATCGACGAAACACTCAACCAACTTCAAACAGTTGTTCTGTTACTGGTACAACTACAAACTAGGATTACCAATGTCGGTCAGGATTTGCACAATCTTAGCCAGACAGTGGAAGAATTTGTCACTGAACAAACGCTCGATACGGATTCTGAGCTAGTGTCGTCAGACCAGACAAATCAATCCCAACTCACAAAGTCGTCCCAGTTGGAAACCAGTTCCTTAACTCCCAATAGTAACTGGCCCTCACCAGTAGTTTATCCGTTGCGTCCTGCGAAGGGGCGAAAGTCTTTAGCAGCAATTGAACTACCAACTTTTGCTTCAATTAACCGTAAGCGGGTAGCAGGGGAGTAGGGAGATCCCCTGCTCTGTTATGCTTCCCGCAAAGCTCGCGTGGCTGATAGCTGAGAGCTCTTTTGTGGACGTCCCATTCCAGCGGTAAGGGCGTAGTTTTGAGCAAGCAGCCACAACCACAGGGCGGGATACCGGGGTTCCAGCCAGGGCTGTATGCGCCGGAGAAAGCCCGGAAACCAACTGCCCACCAAAGCGCTAAGCAGGGCATGAAAGCTGAAGTTAAAGTAGTTACTCAACCAACGTAGAATATCTCTGGCACCTGCCAATTCCCAAATCCACAGCAGTAAGGCTGGGTTTTTACTAGCTGCTTTGAGTGCCAGTCGGTTAAAGGTTAACCAATCAACTCGATCCTTAATGAAAGTATCTGCCACAACAGGGGGTTCATCTGCCAAAAGCCCAAAGAAGGTATTCAGCATGGCGTTAATACGTTGAGGTGGTAAAAATTTCCCAGTCGGTACCATCATGCCTTTGGAAAATAGCCAAGTAACTGAAACATTGCTTTGGTAGGCGCGAATTTGGTTCAAGTGTTGGGAACTGAGAAGGTCATGCCTGAGAGCGGTATCCAAAAGAGTGGTTAGGCGACCAAGATTGCGAACCAAAGAACCAAAACCAGTGAAGACCAGGGGAGACTGGAGTGATGCGGAGTCCCCGATCGCAATCAGTCGGTCAAAGGCAACCGTGCGATCGCTACTCCCTACGCTAAAGTGACCCGGAATATAACCAAACGTCGGCTTTTTCCACACCAGCTGGTCTACATCACACCGCCGGTACTCCGGCAAAATCGTGAAAAAGTCTTCGTACATCTCCATCAACGAACCGGGATTAACAGGATTCACTTGATGGTAATGGAACAAATAAATTGTGATTTCCTCTCCCACTCCTGGAAATAACTCCCATATCAGCTGGCGTCCCCGCGAGATATCTCCATGACTGTTGAGGACGTCGCCATACTGGGAATCCCATACTCCCGGATCAAATCCACTGGCAACAGTGGCTCCCACCGTAGGGCAAACACTATCGAACGCGCGACCAAAATTGAGCTGCCACGCGATTGGGGAGGCAGTTCCCATCGCATCCACGAGCAAGCGCCCACTAACTTGCTTGTCTGTATTCGTGGGTAAATGCTTGACTTGAACTACGACTTGCGATTTTTGAATATCAGCCCGGATAAACTCCGTATTGTCCCAGATTTCACCTCCCGCAGCTCGTAGCTTTTCCCCACACAATTGCAACAGTTTTTCTGAATCCAACGCCACATTTAGCACTGTGGGAGTGTGCAAGATTGGAGCTTTGAGTTTCTGTGGGTTGTTGGCATCAAAGAATTTATTAAATCCGTCTTTGTACTCTCGCGCGATGATACTTTCACACTCAGCTGGGGTCAATAAACCTAAGTCAATCAGGCTTTGCAATTCCGAGCGAGAAATATTCCACTCTCGATTCATCCGACCAAAAGGCAGCCGCTCCACTAGCAGCACCCGGTAGCCTAGAGCCGCCATCACTGCCGCATGAATCACTCCCAAAGCACCACCCACGTATATTAAATCGTAAGTGGGTGAGGCAGAAGAGGAGGGGGGGAAATGGGAAAACACCACTTGTCTGGGCTGCTGAGGATTGCGGACGCCTTCGCGCCACCTTTGCTCCCACCAGTAAACGCGCGTGAGGTCGTATTCCCCTTGGGGCATTTTCTGAAAGTACTTGACTGTGAGGGGATAATACGGAGCTAGCGCCTCAAAAATCGACTGTTGGGAATCAATCCTTGGCGGTTCTGGATAGTGATTGGGGAAACGGCTTCTCAGTCCAGCGCTCAAGCGATGGAGGATTTGTCTCTCACCTGGTACGGGTTTATCTGCCCACCGGAATACTTTTAGATAAGTTGTTCGCTGTACTGACCAAACGAAAGCGGAAAGTTCCGCACTTGTTTGTTTGTTGTTTGCTGAAATATTTCCCTGGGGTATCCGTAGGTGAAAGCCTTCGGGGCTTATAACCTTTTCCCCCATTCCGGGCTCAAATTCAGCTTGCAACCAGTTGCTTACAGCTGCTGTATTAGGCGTGGGAATTTCTATGTAAAGGATTTCTCTCATTTTAGTGATTTTAGCTTGGAGTTAGTTCCTAAGAAAGTACCGAGTTGACAAACTCCCAGAGTAAGCTACACTTGCCGATACAAGTTTACTTAGAAGTTTTTTAAGAAAGTTTACAAGTTTAGTAGATTTATTAAAGCAGTTTTTGTTTGTGTAAACTCACGCCATGCATTATCCCATCCCAGCTAGTCCCCAAGAAATTGTTGCACTGCGGCAAAAACCCGTTGATGAAGAACTGGTTGCTACCGCGATCGCCGGTGTGATTAAAGTTGTCCGCGCTCAGGGTCAATCCTTAGAACACTTAATTGCTCAGGTGCTAGCCGACGACAGCCTGTTGGATTCCCAACAGCGACGCTGGCTCAGCGACGTCGTAGCTCAAGCTTGGGAAAGTTTCAGTTAAATCCACTTAAGAATGAATGCATGAAATTTTCGCGCAAACCAAATGGGCGAGCCTGGTTGCCCCAGCTAAATCCCCAGGTTTGGATTCTAGGAGTGGGTCGATTTTTATCCGAAGTTGGTACTGGTTTTACGCTGTTTTACGCGCCTATCTTTTTTGTTAACCAGGTCGGTTTATCTTCAACCTCCGTTGGCATTGCCTTGGGCAGTGCCTCAATCTCTGGGGTGCTGGGTCGCATCTTGGGGGGTTCTTTTGCTGATTCCCGATTTTGGGGACGCCGTCGCACTCTGTTGCTTTCTGCCGCTGTTGCCGCGATCGCTTCTCTAGTATTAGCTGCAACTCATAATTTTTCCACCCTGGTTATTGGTAACTTGCTGATGGGACTGGGTCAGGGTTTGTACTGGCCTGCGACTGAGGCAATAGTAGCAGATTTGACTTTACCTGAGCATCGCCGTGAAGCTTATGCCCTAACGCGACTCGCAGATAATCTCGGCTTGGGGATGGGGATTGTTTTTGGTGGTGTATTGATTGGAACAAGCGGGGCTTATCGCACACTGTTTGTGATTGATGCCATTTCGTTTGTGGTGTTCTTTGCAGTGATCTATTTGGCGATCGCAGAAACTTATCAACCCAACGAAACCAAATCAACCCTCTCTCTACAAGGCAGGTGGGCAACAGCACTGCGCGATCGCCGTCTCCTCATCTACGTCCTCGTTAATATCATCTTCACTACCTATATTTCTCAGCTGCACAGCGCCCTACCGCTCTACCTCAACAACTTTGTGCCGGTAGGAAATTCTGAGAAAGGATTTGCCGAATCAACCATCAGTGCGTTGTTCAGCTGGCATCTCGCTCTAGCCATCCTCACCCAGCTGCCCGTTGCCCGTGCCCTGAAGCGCTTCACTCACCCCCAAGCACTAACCGTTTCCGCCCTGATGTGGGCAGTGGGATTCAGCTTGATCTGGGTTACAGGCGTCGCTCCAGCGGATCAGCTGGGTTGGGCAATTTTGGCGTTGGGAGTGTTTGCGATCGCTACTGTCTCTTACACACCCTCTTCTGCCTCGTTAGTCACAGACTTGGCTCCCGAATCCCAGCGTGGAGTTTATTTCTCCATTAACTCCTTATGTTGGGCAGTTGGGTATTTTATTGGTCCCCCTCTGGGGGGTTGGGCATTGGATCAACCACGCTCTGTGGCAAATAATTTCTGGCTGGGCTTAGCCTTGAGTGTGAGCGTCACAATTTTGATTTTGCACTACCTCAACAGAATGCTACGTACCAAACAGCTACCCATTGATTCATAGAGTTCAGGGGTTAACGGCGACGCTCTTGCAGCTTACGGTAGACGTCTTTCAAATCAACCCGATGGTGAGCTAAGGCAACAAGGGTATGATACAACAAGTCAGCTACCTCGCCCGCGATCGCATCCGGCTGATCATCCTTACAAGCCATTACTACTTCAACTGTTTCCTCGCCCAGCTTTTTCAAAATCTTGTTATCACCAGCTTTAAACAGTTGGCAAGTATAGGAATTTTCAACTGGCTGATCGCGGCGATCGCATATCAGGCTAAACAGTTGGGACAACGTATCGGCTGGCGGGGGGGCAATTTCCCCATCCAGGCAGTGAAAACAACTGCGCTCACCGGTGTGGCAAGCAATATCTCCCACCTGCTCCACCCCAATCAGCAACGCATCACTATCACAGTCATAGCGGAGCGACTTCACCTTCTGAATATGTCCAGAAGTTTCTCCCTTATGCCACAACTGGGCACGGGAACGACTCCAAAACCATGTTTCTCCAGTATTTAGAGTTTTTTGCAGCGACTCCTGATTCATCCACGCCATCATCAATACCGTGGCATCCAAATAATCTTGCACTATTGCTGGCACTAATCCCTGAGCGTCATAGCGAATTTGCTCAACGGGGATGGCTTGGTGGAATGAATTTGGTTTAGGAGCAGACATACTGGCTAATTTCCCAGGCAATGACTCATTGATTCGAGTTAAACTTATAAATATGTTATTCCTTATACGATATCTGAGCGAGGTTTACAAGCACCTAAAGATAGAATTATCAACTTCCCATTAAAGGATTAAATAATCTTGCCTTTAAAGGGAAGATTACTTGGGTAATGTAAAGGAGAGCAACTTGGTTAATACCACGATTAAAACCACCAAATCAGAAGAAATTTTCGCTGCCGCCCAGAACCTGATGCCCGGAGGTGTCAGTTCCCCAGTCCGGGCGTTCAAGTCTGTAGGAGGACAACCGATCGTATTTGATCGGGTTAAAGGAGCTTACGTTTGGGATGTTGACGGCAACCAGTACATTGACTACGTTGGCACCTGGGGTCCAGCAATCTGCGGTCATGCCCATCCGGATGTCATCGGTGCGCTTCACGAAGCCCTGGAAAAAGGCACTAGCTTCGGTGCACCCTCAGTGCTGGAAAACGTACTGGCAGAAATGGTGATTGATGCCGTTCCCAGCATTGAAATGGTACGATTTGTTAACTCCGGCACTGAAGCCTGCATGGCGGTTCTGCGCTTGATGCGCGCCTTCACCGGACGCGACAAAATCGTTAAGTTTGAAGGCTGCTACCACGGTCATGCCGATATGTTCTTGGTTAAGGCAGGCTCTGGTGTTGCCACACTGGGCTTACCTGACTCGCCTGGAGTACCCAAATCTACCACCATCAATACTCTAACCGCGCCTTTCAATGACCTGGAAGCCGTCAGAGCGTTGTTTGAGGAAAACCGGGACGAGATTGCCGGTGTGATTTTGGAGCCGGTGGTAGGAAATGCTGGCTTTATTGCCCCTGATGCTGGTTTCTTAGAAGGCTTGCGGCAACTGACTCAGGAGCATGGGGCGTTGTTGGTATTTGACGAAGTGATGACTGGGTTCCGGATTGCTTACGGTGGTGCTCAGGAAAAGTTTGGCATCACCCCTGATTTAACGACGCTGGGCAAGATTATCGGCGGTGGTTTACCGGTGGGAGCCTACGGTGGGCGTCGGGAAATCATGTCAATGGTTGCACCAGCTGGGCCGATGTATCAGGCTGGGACGCTTTCTGGTAACCCTCTAGCTATGACTGCTGGGATTAAAACGTTGGAATTGCTGCAAAAGCCGGGTACTTACGAGTATCTCGACCGTATTACTAAGAAGCTAGCGGATGGGTTGCTGCAAATTGCTAAGGAAACTGGTCACGCGGCTTGCGGCGATCAAATTAGCGGGATGTTCGGCTTATTCTTCACCGCAGGACCAGTCCATAACTACGAGGATGCGAAGAAGTCGGACTTGGTTAAGTTCAGCCACTTTCATCGCGGTATGTTAGAGCGCGGTATCTACCTAGCACCGTCTCAGTTCGAGGCTGGGTTTACCTCTGTAGCTCACACGGAAGAGGATATTAACCAGACTTTGGCTGCGGCGCGAGAAGTGATGTCTAACATTTAGTGAGTAGTTGACATCAACTGGCACTAACTACCAGGAGTTCTCTAACTTCCTGGGTTAGAGAACTCCTAATTAAGAGCCGTGCAGTGTATCTCACCGACGCCTCCTGCCTTTCTTCAGTAAACAATATATTTAAATTAAGTAGTACATATATACTAAACTTGGGTGCATTACGTGCGGACGCAGATAGCCTTGTCTTTAGGAAAGCTAGGGGCTAAGGGAGATTTGTTGCCTAGCCCCTAGCTTTATTCAAGTGTAGGTATCCCAAAAGCTGTTGCTAGTCTTTTGGTAGCAGTGCCAAAATTTGAGCAACAAACTGTTGATGGTCAACAACCGGCTTCGAGATGTAGCCATCAGCACCACTCTGCTTGAGAAAGTTCTCGCGATCGCCCTCCATTGCGTGTGCTGTCACTAGGATAATTGGCAATTTCGCCGTTTGAGCGTCTGCCTTCAACATTTGGGTAATCTTGATACCATCAACTGCCTTACCCTGGTAAACACTGCGAGACAGGGAAACATCCATCAAAATAATGTCTGCCTCCCCTCCTTTCGCAATTTGCATTACCTCTTCCACATTTTCTGTATGCTTGACTTCCATTCCGCCGCGCTTAGTCAAAATCTTGGCAAAAACGCGAGCATTAATCAGATCGTCTTCCACAAGCAAAACGGTTTTCATAAAAATTTGCCGCTGGGTATCCGTATTATTAGTTGAAGATCATGACGGCGAGCGCAAAAATTACTGACTTTAAAAAACGGTGTAGTATGTCCGTTTATAAACTAATGAAAGTGCTACCCATTAATCAAGGATGATACTACTGCGGATTACCCTACGGCTAGCGCCGTTTGATTGTAAAAAGCAATTCATCCGTTATGCTGTGGGTCATCGTTCCTAAGTTACAGGAACCTTTTTGTCGTTAAGAATCAGGGAACAGAACTCATGGCGAAACAGTTAAACCTTCTCTCAACGGGACAGGTCATTACCACTGCCTTGCATACAGAAATGCAACGGTCCTATCTTGAATATGCCATGAGTGTCATTGTCGGGCGAGCATTGCCAGATGTGCGCGATGGATTAAAGCCTGTTCACCGGCGCATCGTATATGCTATGCATGAATTGGGGCTCTTTCCCGACCGGCCCTACCGTAAGTGTGCGCGTGTGGTGGGAGACGTACTGGGGAAATACCATCCTCATGGCGACCAGGCAGTTTACGACGCCTTGGTGCGGCTAGTGCAGGACTTTTCTTCCCGCTATCCGTTGCTGGCAGGGCATGGCAACTTTGGTTCAGTGGATAATGATCCACCCGCTGCAATGCGCTATACCGAAACTCGACTGGCTCCGATTAGCCACGAGGCGATGCTAGCGGAAATTGGCGAGGAAACGGTTGAATTTATTGGCAATTTTGATAACTCCCAGCAGGAACCAACCGTGCTGCCAGCCCAGCTGCCGTTGCTGTTGCTTAATGGCAGTTCTGGAATTGCGGTGGGCATGGCAACTAATATTCCCCCGCATAACTTGGGGGAAGTAGTCGATGGTCTGATTGCCTTAATTGAGAACCCCACGCTGCCGGATGAGAAGTTATTCGAGCTGATTCCAGGACCAGACTTCCCCACTGGAGGCGAAATTGTCGGAACAGCTGGGATTCGGGAAGCTTACACCACAGGTCGGGGCAGTATCTCCGCGCGAGGAATTGCCCAGATTGAGGAAACCCAACCTGGGCGCGGGCGCTTTCGTCGGATGGCGATTGTGGTGACGGAGTTGCCTTACCAGGTAAATAAGGCTGGCTGGATCGAAAAAATGGCGGAGTTGGTTAATCAGGGTCGGATTGAGGGCATTGCTGATATCCGGGATGAAAGCGATCGCGATGGGATGCGCGTGGTGATTGAACTCAAACGAGACACCAACCCGCAGGATGTTCTCCAGCATTTATATCACCAGACTGCGCTTTCTACCAACTTCGGTGCAATTCTACTAGCCCTAGTGGATGGGCAACCACGCCAGCTGACCTTGCGGCAAATGTTGCAGGAGTTCTTGAATTTCCGGGAACAGACCCTCAACCGACGCTACACCCACGATCTGCAACAGGCGGAGAGTCGCCTGCATCTGGTTGAAGGTTTGCTGACCGCTTTATCTGGGCTGGATGAGGTGATTTCAATTTTACGGCAGGCAAGTGATGGCAGTACGGCAAAAGTTACCCTCTCTAGCAGATTTAATTTGAGTGAGGAGCAAGTAGACGCCATTCTCGCTATGCCGCTGCGTCGTCTTACAGGTTTGGAACAGCAGAACTTGCAGCAGGAGGAGGAGCAACTAAATCAGCAAGTTCAACTGTTGCGGCAGTTACTGAGCGATCGCCGAGAGTTACTGAAGGCTCTGAAGAAAGACTTGCGATCGCTCAAACGCAAGTATGCCGACTCGCGACGTACTAAGCTAGCTAATAGTACTCAGGAGTCACTTGTCACAAGTCAGGAGTCAGAAGTTAGAAAACAGACCCAAACAAAATCCAAGTCGCCCGCTCAATCCGAGGAGCCAAGCTCGACCCAAAATCAAAGATACGTTGAGGCGGTTCTGGAGTTTACGCAAAGAGGTTATGTGCGGCGCTCAGCGGTCAGTGGTCAGCGCTCAGCTAGAAAGCTGAAAGCTGAAAATGGTATGCCTGATAATGACTTGATTATCCAAACAGACATTGCTAAGACTGAGCAGGATTTAGTGGTGTTAACTAGCGGCGGTAAGGTTTACCCAATTCAGGTCGGAGACATTCCCCCAATAACGCGCGCGTCATCGCGAGGGACGCCACTAATTAGTTTGCTGCCTAGCGCTGCTTATAGCGGAACAGAAACTGTAGTATCTCACTTTTTTCTGCCGGAGAACCCAGAAACCGCCCAGATGATTATGTTAACCCAGATGGGGCGAATTAAGCGTCTGTTGCTTTCCGAGTTAGTAAACCTGACCGGGCGCGGGCTCACGGTAATTAAATTCAAGGATGATGACCAGCTGTTGTTTGCCCACTTTACCCAACCTGGTCAAGATGTGGTTTTAGCGACTGCGGGGGGGCGATTGCTGCGCTTTCAGGTGAATGATGAGCATCTACCGGTTATGGGACGTACGGCTGTTGGTCTGCAAGCATTGCGCCTCCGGAAGCAGGAACAGCTAGTTGGTTGTGCAACTCTGGGCAAGTCAGATGACAACCTGTTGCTGGTTTCCCAACTGGGATATGCCAAACGAATACCGGTGAGTAAGTTGCGACGGGCGAGTAGAGGTGATATCGGCACTCAGGCGCTGTACTTTACTACCAAGTCAGACGCCCTGGCTGGTATGGTACTGGCTCCAGCGGCAGAGTCGGTGGCGCTTGTGACAAATACCCAGCGGGTGGTGCGTTTACCGGTAGATTCGGTGACTTTGTTAGGGAAAGATGGAACTGGAGAACGTATCCCCTCACTCAATCCCGACGAAAAAGTTATCACCGTCACCCTATTGGCATCAATATCAAACTAGCTAATCTTGCACTAAGAAAAAGGAGCTTTTAACAATCGTGGCGCAGGTTGTTCTTGAAAACGTCTACAAAAGCTTTCCCGCTCGTCAGCGTGAACGAGCTGTTGTCCCAGTAGCAGCGCAGCCCATGCTCACGCCCTCAGATGAAACAATATTAGAAAAAAGTGATCCGGGTGTTCACCGAACAGAAGTCAATATCTTGCGGCGCATTAACTTGACGGTGGAAGATGGGGAGTTTATGGTGCTGGTGGGACCTTCTGGTTGCGGCAAGAGTACCCTCCTACGGTTAATCGCTGGGCTGGAGGAGCTAACTGGGGGCAATATCTGCGTGGGCGATCGCTTGGTTAATGAGCTGCCTCCCAAGGAACGAGACATCGCTATGGTGTTTCAGAACTACGCCCTCTATCCGCACATGACTGTCTATAACAACCTCGCCTTTGGACTGCGGCGAACAGGAAGAGGAGTAGGGGGAGCAGGGGGAGTAGGGGGAGCAGGGGGAGGTGGAACTCAGAACTCTTTACCGCTGTGGGCTGAAAATTTTTTGGTGGGGATGACGCGTAGTCTCCCCAAAGGACTCCGCTATATTACTGATCGAGAACGAGCAGTTGACCAGCAAGTGCGTACTGTTGCCAGTATGTTACAAATTGAATTCCTCTTAAACCGGCTACCGAAACAGCTGTCGGGAGGACAAAAGCAGCGGGTGGCTCTCGGACGTGCGATCGCACGTGATCCCCAAGTGTTTTTAATGGACGAACCGCTTTCCAATCTAGATGCCAAACTCCGAGCTGAAACCCGCGCCCAAATCGTCAAACTCCAACGCCAGTTAGGTACGACGACCGTGTACGTCACCCATGATCAGACGGAAGCGATGACAATGGGCTCGCGCATCGCTGTCATGAATCATGGTCAAATTCAGCAGGTTGCTCAACCATTGGAACTGTACAACCGCCCAGCTACCCGTTTCGTTGCGGAATTCATTGGCTCACCGCCGATGAATTTCCTTCCAGTGCAGTTTCATGCCCCCCTCTTAATTACCCATCCCCAGTTACGCCTCACCCTCCCGGACGTTTGGGCAACTGCCTTACAAAAGTACGATGAAAAGTCCTTACTTTTGGGTATCCGACCAGAACATCTAAGCTTGAGTGTTGCCGCGCCCAAAAATTTGCCGGTTCAAGTAGACCTCGTGGAAGCCCTAGGTAACGAAACTTATCTCTCCGTTAGTCTTGCCGAGGCAGGTTTTACGCCCTCCCCTACAGCTATCGCCTCTACCAATTTCCTCCAAGTGCGAATTGCACCCGACCGAGTTGTGCGTATTGGTGAGCAACTGTGGCTATCGCTAACACCGGATAAAATTCATTTTTTTGATACTGAGACTGGCTTAGCCATATGGCCTCAATAGAGAGATGGGGAAGCTCTTTCTTTGGTGGGGGAGCTGGGGGTTAATATCTCTGGGAATATCTCTTCCTTAAGAAAGAGATACTCTGAACTGAACTACGTTACATTTATTTACATAGCTGGTTACATTAATTAACAAAGCAAAAATCAACAGGAGCGAACACCATGCAGGACACAACAAAGATTACTCCTCCAATTATGGATGATCGCAATGCTTGGCGCTACGGTTTTACACCTCAAGCAGAAATTTGGAACGGTCGCTTGGCAATGATTGGCTTTTTATCCGCTGCTCTGATCGAACTGTTTTCCGGTCAAGGCTTTCTTCACTTCTGGGGCATAATGTAGTCCTAAAGCCTGTTAAAGTCCGGCATTGGGCCAACCTAAAATAGCTAAACTGGGAGTTTCCAACGAGACTCCCAATTTGTTTTTAGTAGAGCTGGGGGCCTTTTAGTCAGCCCCGACTGTTACATATCGATTGCTGTCTAGCGGATATACTCTTTTAGAACGCTGTTGCGATTGGGATGGCGTAACTTGCGGAGTGCCTTAGCCTCAATTTGCCGAATCCGCTCGCGAGTCACATTGAATATCTGCCCAATTTCCTCAAGCGTCTTCATACGACCATCATCCAGCCCGTAGCGCAGTCTTAAAACATCCCGTTCGCGAGGACTAAGGCTGTCTAAAACTTTTTCGAGATCTTCGCGCAGGAGATTTTTAGAAACTTGATCTTCTGGCGTCTCGCCATCAGATTCAATAAAATCGCCCAGTCGGGAGTCTTCCTCTTTTCCGATGGGCGTTTCTAGTGAAATCGGCAGCTGGGCGGATTTGGCAATAAACCGCAGCTTCTCGATGGTCATTTCCATGCGTGTGGCGATTTCTTCTTCAGTGGGCTTACGGCCCATTTCTTGGGAAAGCAGCTTGGTTGTTTTCTTTATCCGAGAGATGGTTTCGTAGAGGTGAACCGGCAACCGGATAGTGCGGGACTGATCTGCGATCGCGCGTGTAATTGCCTGACGAATCCACCACGTCGCGTATGTGGAAAACTTATAGCCTTTTTCGTGGTCAAACTTTTCAGCGGCGCGGATCAAACCTAGACTTCCTTCCTGAATCAAGTCTTGGAACGATAGTCCCCGATTCATGTACTTCTTGGCGATCGAAACCACTAAGCGCAGGTTAGACTGCACCATCTTATCCTTCGCACGCCGACCGATGTGGAGGCGATAACGGAACGCTGACAACGGCAACTTAACGGCTTCCGCCCATTCACTGTCATGAGGATTTCGCTCTAGCTGATCGCAGAGCCGTTCGTATACTCGCTCCAATTCCAGTAAATCGGCAATTTTACGTGCCAGTTCAATTTCTTCGTCCGCCCGTAGGAGCCGAATCCGACCAATTTCTTGCAGGTAAAGGCGAATTGAATCCTCTGTGTATTGCTTCTTTTTAGTTTGCGTCCGACGTCGGGATTTCACGACCTTACCAGACTTAGCGCCGTCCTCATCAGGCTGAGCCTCTAAAAATTCATCGGGTTCGCCGGAGTCTATGATGGGCAAATCCTCTTCTTCTTCGATTAAGATTTCTAAATCGTTTTCAGGCTGATGGATTATTTCGAGTTCAGGCTGGTGAATGGTTTCGAGTACGTTGTTAGCCGGTTTCATGCCGCGTTCCTCATGCTCCTTGATTCAAACAATCAATTACTTAAGATTTGGCTACTAAGTAAGCCATTGGCAAACTGCTAAAGAGTGTTCATGGCTCGTCCAGTCATTAGCACGCGCCAAGAATAAGGCAATAAACTTTGTGCGTTGCCACACATTTGTTGGCTTATTGTCAAAAAGGACTCTACTTACTTAAAATATCTCGCGATAGGAAGTGCTGATGGCTATTACTAATCTTTAGAGTCGCCAAGACCCTTCCGATTGTAGCCTTTTTCACAAAAATTGCACGTTTTTAGTATTGCGGTCATGAAATTTATCAGGTTAAGGCAGAGTCTAATTTTCCTGATAGACAATATCATCACCGAATCATATCCGTGAATTGTCTCCAAAACTTTTGGCAATTGCAGCGGTGTTGTCCTTGAGTCAAGCCCAAGTCAATTGCTATTCAATTCCAAGTTGTCCGTGGAATAATCATTAGCCAGTTTTTCCCCCCCGTGAGCGTGTTTGCCAGAGTGAGATGCCTTGATGCACCCATCTTTACCCTTTCTCCATCAATTGACTTTCTAGCGATTTGCTAATGGTTAAACTGAACCATTTATTTCGCTCGTTACAAGTGATAAACTGTTTTCTCCCTCCAGCATGAACGTAAGTCACGAGGCAAGCGGTTTAGCAAACGCCGAGTTAACGGTTAGCTTAAGCTGACTGTGACGCCTCGTGTCTGCTTCAAAAGCGGCGTGTAGGCGGGCAGAGTACTCTGGCGTACGTTCCGCCGATTCCTTCTCACGTGTTTAAAGGTTTGGCAGAACAACCACACACTTGCTGTAAGTTAGCTCAAATTTAAGCATTCGCTCTTAGTCTCACGTTAACTGAATTCTTACTTAAATTTCAACCCATTTGAACTTGACAAATTCATAGACTTCTCTGCTCAGACATTGTAGTGAATTCAGGGGGTAGTTGACAGCTAGGATAACTATAAATTAGCGGCTTATGCAGCAAAACGCTGGAAATAAATTACCGAGTCAGGCTCGCGTCCGCAGGCTAGCAGTAATGGATTGGGCTTGCTGCTACACCGCTCCCTGCCGCCATAGAGTATCGACTGTTACAAATTGATAACCTTGTTGTAGCAGGGCGGGAACTAGCTTGTCGGTTGTTGCGGCAACGTCTTGTCCGCCGCAAGCGCCATCGTGCAACACAATTAGTGAACCGTTTTGAACCTGTTGCAGCACTCGCTCCACTACAACGGAAACTCCAGGTCGAACCCAGTCTTCTGGGACAACGCTCCACATTACCGGTCGATACTGCCACTGGTGTAACAAGTCCAAGGTCTGGGGTATAAACAAACCGTTGGGGGGTCGGACGTCCGTAATGGTCATTGGATGCACAGAGCACGCTTGGGAAATTGCTTTTTGGGTTGCTTGCAAGCTTTGCTTGAGGTCAGCGGGCGTAAGTGTGGGAAAAGAGCGATGATCGTACCCATGTAGTCCAATCCAGTGCCCCGACTCGTAGACGGCTTTAGCGATCGCTGGTGAGCGGTTCACGCAAGCACCCAACCAGAAAAAACTAGCTTGTATCGAGTAGTGGTCTAAAACTTCGAGCAGGGCGGGCGTGTAGTGCGGATGAGGGCCATCATCAAACGTCAGGGCGATCATTTTTGAATTGAGATTACCAGCCCAAAGGCAACTGGGAAAGGTGGGTTGAAGAATTCGGTACAGTAGGGGAAAAAACGGGGCCAGCTGCATCTTTATTTTTGGGAATATTCCTTCGCTTGGTGTGAGTAACTTATGAACCCTAACTTTAGCAATTCTCAGAAGAGTCAAGTTCACCGTTACGCAATATTTCCGATTGCGGGTGGGATTGTCAGCGCGATCGCACTCACCAGTTGCTCTACCGTGATCGCGGAGCAGTATGAAGCAACAGCGCGAACTACGTACACTTGGCAAGTCAAATATAGCCTTAACCCAACCAGTGATAAACTACCTCGCTTTGAAACTTTTGCCTCAACTAATGCGCTCAATCGCAATGGCTTAAAGCCAGAAGGAGCCGTAACTGGCCCTGATGAGCGGGGGCTGTGGTGGCCTGCTCTACCGCCGCGACCTACTGTGGATGAAGTGGAACAGCGGCAACGTCCCCAAGAAAAGGCAACTACTCCCCAGTTGTTAAAAGCTGTGGATTACCACCTCAAGTTTGGAGTGGGTGATAAACAGAGGACGCTACCAACTAACTACGAGGTTTACCGGCAGGTGGTGAAAGCGTATCCGCAAACGCCTTTGCAGCTGACTTTGGGAGTGAACGATAATTCAGTTGAGAAAGCTGAACCCCAATGAGCTCAAAAACAAACGTGTCTTGTTTCAAAACTTCCAAAAATTTAGGACAAAACAGCAACCTGGACTTCTTATAACTAGGACTTACGCATTGACAGTCAAACAATTATGTGAGCATGCCCTGCAATTTACTGTTTACCTAATAGCTACAAAATAATTCCAAGCCAAGCTTTGGAGGTAACGTTCTAGTCGGAAACTACTTTGCCAATTTTGGAAAATCTGGCGAGAGAAAATAGCCGAGACCCTGAAGGAGCGTTCACGCACACAGAGTCTACTTGTACAGTTCGTAAGTCCTAATACCAAGTTGGCGTTAACACCTTTTTCAGCAAGCCCGTGCTGGCGTTGCCTACCCTAACGGTGTGGGCTTCGCCCTATGTTCTGTCTAAGCGCGAATTCTATTCGCGCTTTTCAGGAGTATTTCGACATATGCATTTGGTATTACCTTAAATCTACTGGCTAGCATTTGCTGGTATATCATAAAAATGCATTAAACACCATAACATTTTTATCTACATACATCATATTTGCCTGAAGATGAATAAACATTTATTAAATTTATGTAAAGAATTGATGAAGAGTTCGCTTTGCGCTTGACAACGACTACAGAAATTTACTTAGATAGAAAAAAGTAGTAAATATCCTCGTGTAATGTAAGGAATGGGAGGATGCAAATTATGCAAAGGTGTAGTCCAAAGTAGGGGTATTGGGGGAAGCGTCTCACCCTAATACACTCAATACCGCTACTCATAGTATTTCTGCCCAAGTGGGATGAACCCGTAAAAAGATTTCTCTGGGTTAAATTTATTTCCTGAAGCTTCCAAAAATTCCGGAAATGTTGTAGAAATAGCAATTTATTGAGACGTCTGCACCCTAGCTAGACGGCGATTTTAGTCTTGCTTCTACCAAAGACGCAAATTTGTCTGATCTCACAAAATTTAAATTTTCCAAACTTTATAATTCAAATTCCAGAGGCTAAAAAATGAAAATTAAACGGAGATTAGAAGCTGAGGAAAAACTTGAACCTGGAACCCTCCAGAACGCTCCCAAGCTCCTTACCGTTTTTCACAACTCTAGTGTTGGAGGCGGGAGAAACATTTGGCACAGACAATTTATTCGGCAATGAACCTGTAGCTTACCGTGCGATCGCAGTTAGTGCCGGTATGGTAACTATATCAGTGCGAAGCATGCAACCATCAACTTTAAGGCTGGTCACATAGCTACTGCGGATATTATCATCCGCCGCCGTCGCATTGTAAATATCTTGCTAAACCCGATTAAACAAATGCAAAAGAGCGGTATGCATCTAGACAACTGAATTTATCCAGTCAGCAAAGAAACACTGCATCACAAAACCTGGCTCAATATCGATTCCAGGGATCTACTTGAGAAGGCATTCCAGCAGTGCCTTACCTCGCCTGCGGGCATTGTGAACAAACGATAAAGTTGCCTAGATAAAGCGGTAGTTTTTCTTGAGAAATGCCTCGGTGAGGAAAAGACGCTATATACGCCCTCAGCTATGCCTTTTAGTTAGATATTTGGAATTTATATCGAGCGTTGAAGAAATAGATGAATTTATTACCTGGAACTACCCCAAAAACATTTAGCCTGCTAAGCATTGGTCAACGCGGGGTGGGCAAGACAGTTTTTCTAGCTGGCAGCTACGCAGAATTACATTCCGATAGTCAGCTAGACCATTCTAAGCAGTTGTGGTTCGATTGCCAAGATAGCGACGTGCAGGAAAAGATTGAGAGGATCCTTAGCTACGTTGCTCAGACCAGTCTGTATCCACCTGCCACGATAAAAATCACGAATTTTAGCTTCAGCCTGAAACGTCGCAGTCTGTGGGGTACTAAAACACTGTGCCATTTCCGCTGGTGGGACATTCCTGGCGAGTCCTGCAACATTCGCAATCCTGACTTTCAAAAGATGGTACTTGCTTCACATGGTTGCTGTGTGTTTATTAATGCCGATGCGCTTGTACACGATGAGGCTTACCCACAGGCGCTTGAGGACATTGCTAAACAGGTGGTCGCAATTGCCTCCCTGGTTTCCCAGCATGGTTTAAAGTATGCCTTTGCGCTGATCTTGACCAAGTGCGACTTAATCGAACCCGACCCACTTAACCTACTGCAGATTGAGGAGAACCTGCAACCGCTCATTACTCGCCTTGATGCTGTGAAAGCCAACTATCAAAGGTTTTACTCGGCTATACGTATTGTTTCCATGCAATCCGGTGCTTCAACCCTAAGAGCTAGAGGTGCTGCTGCCCCACTTCTCTGGCTGCTATCGGAGTTGAGCCGACCTCACAATTTTCCGTATCCGCAAGATCTGTCCAGTGGATTAACGCAAAGCTTATACATTGGTCAGATATTGCCGCCAACTGCCCGTTGGTACATCTCGATCCTGGTTCTGGTAAGCGTTTTACTGGGGGTTATCGCTTCCCTCTTCTTCGGTCTATTTACACTTGATCCTGAACAGGACCCGTCAAAAGAACAACCTCATGGCACTGAGCAGCAAAGCGGTACTGCGCAGTGAGCAAGGTGTGTTAAACTATGCCTTTGTTAGGCCAACTTGTCTACACCAGCTTTCCAGGAGTGGGATTTAGGGCTCTTGCTAGTGCGCAGGTTCCTATAGAGATCCAGCAAGCCTTCATCCAACAGGTGGTTCACCGGCGTTGGAATTCCTATAAACCCCCAAGCTCTGGATACCGGGCTGCTTATCTACATCAAGTAACCCTAGAGCATACCCTGTTTGGCTGGCTGTACAACGATGAGCTGGACGACTTAGGTCGCACCAATGTCCCGTACTTCGTCTGTTACTACTTAACAAAGCTACTGCACGCTGACCAACTCGAAAATATCTTTACTTGTTTGCACAAGGGACCAGTAGCACTGATAGATCGGCAGCATCTCCCAGTTGCCTTGGAAACCATAGTTGCCCCAGACTTGTGGAGTCACCTACCTGCTCATATAGGGGTAGCGATTCCCGCAAGTGTCCGCGAGCGCAGCCACGTTGTACTTAAGCAAAAGAAGTTGTTAGACACATTTGTTTCCGTTGATGAAGGGGTGATAGTAACTGAGCTAAACGGGCAGGTATACAAGCACCAAAAAGCTCCTCTTCAACCATCACTAACCGCTACACTGGTGCCTCAAGCTCCACCCTCTGCACAGGATACTATCCCAGTTCGAGGCAACTTATCAAAACCGCAGGTAGGCGATAAGACAAATGATGCTTCTGTTCCTACATTTTCTAACAAATCTACTTTCCTGATTGGCATAGCAATAGGCTTTGCCTCTACTCTACCTCTAATTGGTATACCTGTAATGTTTTGGAGATACTATTTTCTGCAACCACCCGCTCCCCCTTCTAAAGTCCCACAGTACCAGATGCTCTCCCCTTGGAAGTGACGCCAGTATTCAAAGCAGCGATAAGCAAGTCCGAGCGGTTTAGGCTCAGACTCTTCGGTTGCGAACGGAGCGTCTAGGGCGAAAAGAGTCTTGAATGTCTTTCACAACGGTTCGGCAACAGCCAATTCCACCCAGAAGCAATACTGAGGAATTTCTCTGTTCAAACAAATCCAGTTCTGACAAAACAGCCTGTTGACGGTTAGAAACGGCTTGTTTGAGCTGAATTGCTTGTTGCTTACAATAGTCGTTGCTACTCCAATGGTAGTATTGTTGAATTTCAACGATCGTATGAGCAAAATTCCTAGTTTGACCAGTCGCCTCACAGTCGTACCAATCCTCAACTCTTTGATGCAGATCTTCCATTGCTTGCTGCCACGCCACCTGCTCTTTGACTTTCTTGAGGGCGTGAGCATCTAGCGGTTGAAGTTGGGCTCCATAATTGGCAATGGTTTGGCAGTATTCATGCAGTTGGTTCAGACCTTCTCCTAGTCGGAGTGAGTGGAGAACCGAGGCTGCCCCAGTATTTGGCGCTAGCAACGCGGGGCGCAGTGCCGAGGCTGCCAGAAGTAAACTGACTGCTTGATTCCACTCATCTTCCCCATCAACGAAACAGATGTCGCTATTGGAAAAGTCACTCCTAAGGGTGAGGGCAATTTCTCCAGACACCACGTCATAGCGCATATTGCGCCCCACAACCACCGCCCTGATTAACCATGAGGGCAAGCGCGGCTGAAGATCGGGTGAATGAATTTCCAGACAACGTGCTAAACGAAAGGCAAGACCGATTTTGTCTTCACAGAGCAGTTGCCAAATCATGTAACGAAGGACAACTGGGTTGAGAGCGCCAGTGCCACTCAAAACGCGATTCAGAACTTTTAAAGCCTGTTGCCGCCCTAACTCGCCATCTGCTTTGTTATTCTGGGCTTGTGTAACATCCTCAAGCAAAGATTCGAGAGCTTTAAGAGAACATATTTTCTCAGGTGTCGGAGTGGCAACTGCAAAAGACTCTGCAAGTTTAAGCACTCTGCCACGAAGGTCTTCAAACTGCCTGCTTAGCCCCGTAAGATATTCAACCAGTTCTTGAGGTGGAGGAACTAAAGAGTCTTGTATCTCTTTGTTGACTTGGGATAGCTGCATACCTACCAAAATCGCCCATGAGACTAACCCAAGTTATACAAAGCTCTCCTTAACTATGCCATTCGTGATAATACTGAATTAATGAACTTCTGCAATTAAAGACCGTAATTACACGTAAATTACTTGAACAGACTTTACCTTGAATTCAAAACCACCGGCTTCGGGCTCGGAATAGTGATGTCTATAGGCGTCACAACTGTAGCCAGTTCAGTCAGTGGGGGCGCAATAGCGGCAGCATTCCCCACCACCAGCGTCACGAGGTTTTCTGGCTTGAGGTAAGTTTGGGCAACGCGCTGAACATCGGCGGCAGTAGTTGCTTTCACGCCGCGCTGGTAGCGGAAGAGAAAGTCAGCCGGGTAGCCGTAGTATTCGTATCGCATCAGCCGTGACAGAATTTGACTGGGGTCTTCAAAATTGAAAACAAAAGAATTCAGCACCGAGTCTTTAGCAAACGCTAGTTCTGCTGGCGTCACCCGTTCAACTTTGAGGCGCTCGATTTCTGAGCGGATAGCTTGAATAAAAGAAACAGTGGTTTGCGATCGCGTCTGTCCCCCAGTAACAAAGACGCCAGGGTAGTCGTACCGGGGATTCCAGGTACCGTAGACCGAGTATGCAAGACCTTGGCGCGATCGCACAGAATTAAACAACCGCCCCCCAAAACCATTCAACACACCATTCAGCACATCCAGCGCTGCATAGTCAGGACTATCGCGCCGACCGCCCAAATGACCGATCTGCACATAACTCTGAGTCAGTTGGGGCTGATTCACCAGAAAGACCCCACCCTGCTTAGACTGAGACACCGACGGCAACTTGGGTAGAGGCATCTGGCTTGGCTTCCAGTCCCCAAACTTCTTTTGGATCAGATCGCGCATTGCCCCTGAGTCAAAATCCCCCACAATGCCCAAAATCATATTATTGGGATGGAAATACCGCTCATAGAAACTGACCAAATCCTGACGCGAAATGTTGTCCAACGTCGCATACTCCACTGTCCGAGCATAAGGACTATTCTTTCCGTAGATTAATTTTTGGAATTCACGCCCAGCAATGCCATTTGGATCATCATTGCGACGGGCAATTCCACCCCGCACCTGAGTCTTAGCTAAATCCAGCTTGTCTTGGGCAAACACCGGCTCTCGAACCACAGAGGCAAACAGCCCAAACACCATCTCTAAATCTTCATTAAGGGTGCTAAAGCTGGCACTACCTGAACTCTCCTCAATCTGAGTCTCAACTGTTGCCGCCCGTTGCTCCAACAGCTGATTTAATTCATCAGCCGAGTGCTGCTGAGTGCCACCGATCCGCATCACCGTCCCGGCTAAGCTAGCTAGCCCCACAAGCGAAGCCGGTTCTAAGCGACTGCCCGTGTGAAATAGCGCCGTACCCCCCACCAGCGGCAGTTCGTGATCCTCCATCAAATACACAACCATGCCGTTATCCAGCACAAAGCGCTTGTAACTCGGCACCTGTATCTCCGGTAGCGGCTGAAACTTCAACTCGGTGTAATGCCGCGCCGCCGCAGCCATTGCTGGTAAACGCAACAGCAACACCAACAGCATCGACACCATTAACAGCCCCACCCAACTGACACTGCTCCTACCCTTACTCCCAAACAAATCCATAACTATTTATCTCCTCTCTCTTCCTCTGCGCCTGGTGCGGTTCGTTGTCCCTCTTTCGGCAGCAAACGCCCAATTGTCCGATTCTCAGCCTCAAACGTTCCTTGAGCCACCCGCTTAATATCAGCTGGTGTCACCAAGGCGATCGCCTCCAACTCCTTAAACAAATTGCGCCAAGAGCCAGTTTTCACCTCGTACTCCAACAACAGCTGAGCCATCCCCATATTTGACTTGAGCGATCGCAACAATTCCGCCCGTGCTTGTGTCTTCACCCGCTCCAACTCCTGCTGTGAAACTGGAACTTTCTTCAGCGAATCAATTTCCTTCCTCAACGCCAAAGCTACCTCATCAACAGTGTGACCTGGGGCAGTAAGCGCATAAAACAGCATCAAATTCGGATACTTATCACCTGGGAACCCACTAAAGCCCTGTGCAGACAGAGCTAGCTGCTGTGTTTCCACCAAAGATTTATACAGGCGCGACGTACGACCATCGCTGAGCAGCCGCCCCATAATTTCATAAACCACATTATCCGGGTGGTTTATCCCTGGACGGTGGTACCCCTCCAAATACCAGGGCTGAGAAGGTAGCTGCAACGACACTTCCCTGGTTGACTTCTGGCGGGGTTCCACTACCTTTAGATCTGCCGGAGCCGGTTTCGCTTGATAACGACCAAAGTACACCTGAGCCAGTTGTTTCACCTTGTCGGGTGTGACATCACCCACAATCGCAACTGTTAAATTGCTGGGTACATAGTAAGTGTCGAAAAACTGCTGTACATCTGACCGTGTCAGACTGCGGATATCTTTCTCATAGCCAATTACAGGACGCTTGTATGGATGCACGTTGTAAGCCTTGTCTAACAACGCCTCTACCATTTGACCAATCGGAGAGTTATCTACTCGCAGCCGCCGCTCCTCCAGAATCACATCTTTCTCTTTGTAGAACTCTCGAAACACCGGCTCCAGAAACCGTTCTGACTCCAAAGACATCCACAGCTCTAACTTATTAGCAGGAAAGCTGTAAAAGTAGCGGGTGGCTTCTGTGGAGGTATTAGCATTTAAACCAACGCCCCCAGCTTGCTCCACAATTTGCCCCAGCTCATTTTGCTTAACGTATTTAGCTGCCTGGGCTTCCACCTTCTTGAATTCGGCTTGCAACCGGGCAACTTCTGAGGGAGAGGCGGGTGTTGCCGCTTGAATTTGTTCAGCCAGCTCGTCTAAGCGGTCTAACAGGGGCTTTTCCGCTTTGTAGTCTCGCGTTCCAATTTGTTGAGTGCCCTTAAACGCCAAATGCTCAAGAAAGTGAGCCACGCCCGTTTTACCTTCTGGCTCATTGGCACCACCCACATCAGCGTAGGTGAGCAAGGACACTACTGGCGCTTGGTGGCGCTCCAATACAATGAACTTCATGCCATTGTCGAGGCGAAACTCCGTCAATTGATCAATAACGCGATCCAGATACGGCTGAATCGACGCTTCAGCTGCGGTAGGGGTCTGAGTTCGAGCCAGAGCAACTCTTGGCAGCAACCCCCACAAAAGCACAACAGCTGCAAGCAGAAACGTTACCACAACCCGACGTCTGGGAGCAGGTACAGGGACAAGCAGGCGGGAGCAACTCGGCTGGCTCATACACAAAAATAAAAGTAGTGTTTCAAGATTAATCTATTAACAATCCATTAAACTTTCAAAGGCTGATTCAGCTTGATGTTAGACAATATCGCTACAAGATGCATTGCGGTAATATAATTAAAAATTCTATGCAAGTTTTTAAACGTCCTCCTCAGCCAGAAGACTCCCCCCGCACCCGCATCTTGAAAGCGGCGCAGCGGCTGTTTGCCGCTCAAGGCTATGATGGCACTACCACCCGCGATTTGGCACAGGCAGCAGGCGTTGCTGAAGGCACATTGTTTCGTCATTTTGCCAATAAAAAGGCGATTTTGATTGAGGTGGCGACACAAGGCTGGGTTGAGATCCTCACGGATTTGCTCACAGAACTGAGTGAAATGGGCAGCTACAAGGCTGTCGCTCAGGTGATGCGGCGACGAATGTGGAATTTTCAGAAAAATGCGGATATGATGCGGGTTTGCTTTACGGAAGCTCAGTTTCACCCGGAATTGCGCGATCGCATTCAATCTGAAGTGATTGGCAAAATGATGGACGTGGCGGAAGCCTTCTTTCAAACCGCGATGGACAAAGGCATTTATCGACCCACGAACCCTAAGATTGTCGCTCAGGTGTTTTTAGGGATGTTTGCGATCGCAGGCTTCAGCCACAACACAGTCATGGCTCCAAACGCCTCCCCCCAAGCAATGCAAGAATTGGCAGAAGGACTAGCTGATATTTTCCTTAATGGTGTGTTGACTAAAAATTAGCGATTTGTTATGCAGATTACCGAACGTAGCACTTCCCTCGCCGATGCCCTACGCACTCGACGACAGAAACTAGCCCAGCTGATTGATACACCGGTGATTCTCTGGTCAGGACGCAGCAGTCCGCGCAATTTTCCTGCCAATTCCTTTCCCTTTCGCGCCAGCAGTCACTTCCTCTACTTTGCTGGGCTACCCTTAGAGAACGCTGCGATTCGCCTAGAAGCTGGTCAGTTAACTCTGTTCATGGATGATGCCCCTCCAGATAGCGCCCTCTGGCATGGGGAAATGCCAAAACGAGAGGAAATTGCCGATTTTATTAAAGCTGATGCGGCATTTGCCTTGACAGAATTGGCGTCATGTGCATACGGAGCCGCCACAATTGCCGTGCAGGATGCTACCATGCTGCTACAGTCCCAAGTGTTGAATAGACCTGTTGCTCCGGCGAATGCTCCTCAAGGAATTGACTTGGAGTTAGCATTCGCGATCGCATCCCTGCGACTCACCCACGACAGTGCTGCCTTAGCAGAGTTGCGACAGGCAGCTGCTGTCACCGTGCAAGCGCACATGGCTGGGATGGCTAGCACTCAGTCAGCTTCAACTGAGGCTGAAGTCCGTGCGGCGATGGAGGGGGTGAT
>QQTW01000343.1_pt1 | contig 28614 bp, 28 predicted proteins | sample 1904831 | NCBI WGS metagenome assembly QQTW01 (sample SAMN09435610, study PRJNA476489) | Subsurface metagenome, whole genome shotgun sequencing project.
ACGGATACTTGATCTCCGCCGCACAGTTAGCGGCGGACGATGACAATCCTTTTACGCTTCGGCTGGATCTGAAGTATTTACTTTAGCGATTCTGTCCAGGGATTCAAAAATCGCCTTAGCAGCTTCTCTGCTATAAGTAGTTTTTTTACCTATGCACCAATGAATTACGGCTATCGGAATTGGCGTTAAACAAGTTTCTACGTGCTGGACAAAAGCAAGGTTAATGTAGTCGCCGTCAGGGAGTTTGACTATATACATGATTGTTCTCCTACTACGCCGCATAAGTCGGCTAGGGCAAGTTTTACCTGTTCGGCTAGTGATTTGAGCCGCTCCACGTCATCGAGCGTAAAAGGATTGTCATCGTCCGCCGCTAACTGTGCGGCGGAGATCAAGTATCCGTGTGCTTTTTCTAAACGTTTCTGTATCCGGGTTTGAGCGAGGGCTTCGTGTGTTCCCATGATTTTTGAGTTGAGTTAGTACAGTTGTTCTTGCCTTGTATTTGCTGGATTCTCGCCATTAATTAACCTGTATGGCGGTGCTGACCCAGTAACTAGGCTCTTAGTGCTTTTACCGTCGGCTTGAATATACCCTGATGTACTTGGACATACTTAAATAGACCTAAATGTACTTAAGTGACACTTTGTTCTTAGGTACGCGCGTCTACTAGGGCAAGGCATTCTTAAGGCATCCACTCCTCTATGTATGCCTTGCCCGTTTTTGTTGTTTATCCAACGCCATTATGACGTGTCGTGACAGATATGTCAAATTGGCGTGTCATTGTGCCAAAATGAAACTGAAAGATAGAAGACCGCAGGAGAGTGAGTCGCCTTTGGAAAATCTCAGGATAGAGCGAACAACTTTATCTCAAACTGAGTTTGCTGTACGGTGTGGCATTCCTTTACGCACTTATCAGCGATGGATATCTGGCGAGACTGAAGCTAGACCAACGCCGAGGCAGTGGAAGGCAATTATGAGTTTGTTGAGGATATCTGTTGATGAAGTCCCCAATGATTTCGGTCCACCACAGCGAAAACTAAGTCAAACCTAAACCACAAATGGAGAGTGCATCGTCATTGAAGACGCTTCGAGAAAGTGCTGGACTGACTCAGCCGGAACTAAGCCGCCGTATGAATGTTGGAATTAGAATCATTGGCTACTGGGAAAGCGGAACAAAAACCCCAAGTTTCGACCGGGCGATCGCACTTGCCCGCGAGCTTGGCGTTTCTTTAAAAGTTCTTGCTAAATCCATGCGAATGGATGTTTCAGGAGTACCGGACGACTGCACGCACTCAGACCGAGACTAACCACGAATAAAAAGCCGCTCGATCTAGCCAGTAGATTGAGCGGCTTTTATATTTCGTCAGGCGGAAGCAATTTTGATGTGAATCAAAAAGGAGGAACAACTTATTATGTCCCAACTCGATCCAAATCCATGCGCTCATACAAACATTATCGCCGGACTCGACGCGATCCAATGCCGCGATTGCCGCCGTTCTTGGTGGCAGCATCACAAAGATTTCGAGCGCTTACTAGCTCAAAGCTCAGAGCCGCCCGAAGACACTGCCCTAAAAACTGATACAGAATCTAAACCCTATACAGAGCGCTTATCTTTTGCAGATGAACCAGTACACCTTTATTACCCAAAGGGGACAGCAAATGGATTTAATCAATATTTCCGATTCAGCTACCGCGACGGAAAGAGGATGCGACATTTACATATCCCTGGCGGCAACACGCGAAACCCTGAAGCGATCGAGAGAGCCAAAAGAGTTATGGCTTTCATTGACCAGGGCGCGACTCCCTCCCAGGTGAGGAGCTTAATCGAAAGCTAGCAGACAAAGGCAAAGACCCGTGAAAATACGCTGTTTTAGGGAAATTCCTGCGCTTACTATTTGTAACGCAGGAATCTTCTAGCCTATTCCTGCCCCGGCTTGTATGCCTTCCCACAGATATCCGAGCCGGGTTATTACAGGTTTTTGTGTCGAAAGGTACAACACAAATTCACAAATTACTTAATGGCTAATGACATCTTACAACAATAATAATTCCTCCGAAAGCAAGATAGAAAGCAAGTTCTACGCGCTACGCACCGAAGAACACTTGAGGGCTTGCAAAGAACTAACTCCAGCACAGCGAGATATTTGTTACTACCTTAAAACTCTCGATCCTGATGGAGATTGGTTGGGACTCAATCTCGACGATATAGCCAAACCGCTAGGTTTATCAAAACGCACTGTATCTAACGCTTTGAAAGTTCTCGATCGGCTTGGCTGGATTGAGTTTAAAAAGGTTACTGGTCTCAGAAGAATCTCAATAAATTACTAATTCACAAATAATTAAACAGTCATGACCCACAACAACATTGAGGGCAAGTTTTACCCAATGCAACATGAGGAGTTTTTGATGTCTCGCAAGGAATTAACGCCCGCACAGCGAGACATTTTTTATCATCTTAAAATCCTCAATCCGTTTGGCGATCGTTTCACAAACATCACCGTCAAAGACATAGCAGAGGTACTAGAGCTATCAAAACGCACTGTGTCTGACGCTTTAAAAGTGCTTTATCAACTTGGCTGGATTGACTTAGAGCTAATTTCTGCTGACTTTCGTGTATGCCCGCGTGCAAGTAAATTTGACACAAGTGCTGTCAAATTTCGTAGCATGGAAAAATTGCCGCAGGATCAGGAAAAATTCTCGCAAACAGAGTACCTAGAACCCTTGTCAGGCATAGGTTCTGGATCGCCTCATACTAATAAGACTATTAAGACTAATAAAATCTCTCTCTCAGATAAAGAAAAAAAGAGAGAGAGAAATTTCTAGAATTTGCAAATAAGAAGGTTGATGAATTGCCAAAACGCCCGCAACTACCAAAAAGATGGATAGAGAAGAACCACGACGAATTGTGGGCAGAATACAAGGAATTAGAGCAGCGTAAAGAAACGAATGAACAACAAAGAAGGGAAAGTATCGAAAATCAACCAGAAACGGTTGTAGACCCTCGTATCGCGGCGGCGCTGGAAAACGGCGAAATTTTAGAGATTGACAATTTCAATAAAATGTTCAGAGTTAAGGAAGGTTGGTGGTACTGGAACGAACTAGACCAATGGAGAGCCAAGCAGTCGTCGCCAGATTATCAACAAACCAACGAAGCAATGCTCGCAACTAAAAAATTAATTATGGAAGCTGCCGGAATCAAATCAAGTTGATTGATTAGCGATCTAAAACAAAGGTTGGTCGATTAGCGCGATCGGATCGGCTAAGAAATTAGATTCTGTATCAATGTTGGTAGCGAATCCTTGGTAGTAAAGGAAAGTGATACAGAATCCCCGCAGTGTTGGAAAACATTACAGAGTCGTTGTTTCAGGGTTGGATTCTGTATCAAAATAAAAGAAACAGGATAAATCTATGGAATTTGACGAACTCAAACAACTTGTTGAAAGCAACGCTAAAAGCATTGAATCTTTAAGTAATGAATCGGCAGCAGCGCGGCAAGAGCTAAGAGAGGGGTTAAGAGAAACTAGAGCAATTGTCGATAGCAATGCTAAAGCTATTCTTGGCTTGGCTGAAGAAGCAAGGGCGGATAGGCAAGACATCCGCGATCTTAAAGACACCGTTTTTACTCTTGCTCAGATAGCCAGCGACCACGAAAAACGCCTAACTCAATTAGTGGGCTACTCAATTACTGGCGACAGCGATCGCCTAGACCTGCTACAACGGATTCAAAAGCTAGAGCGCCGCATCAAACAAATTGAAGACACTGGAGAATAAAATAGTGATACAGAATCATCGCCACAGAATTTAGATTCTGTATCACTTTGGTTCGCGAAGTAAGAAAATTTGAGTAAAGTAATACTCGCCCTTAGCATTCATTGCCACGCCTACCCCTGTTAGCTCATATTCGTCTTCAATGTTCGGCAAGTTGCGATCTAATCGACCGCTCAACAAACTTTGAACTGCTGTTTGAGCAGGGAGAGGATGCCCTTGATTCATTGCAATTAGCGAACAGATTTTTCGATAAGGGCCTGATTGAGACATAACGTTTTGTCTTTGCGCCAAGCCTTGTTGATCGAACGCGACTTCACCTTTAGCCATTGCTTGACTATGTTCTCTTGCGTGCTGAGTAAGCCAGGCATCAAGAACGAGCGGCGGCAAACCTTTAGATACCCGATGCTCATTTATTTGTTCGTAAACCGATTGCTCCATCGAATTGAGCGATTGAGCGGATTCTGTATCACTTTTATTTGATACAGAATCCGCTTTTGTTGGAACTGCCATCAATGAGTTTAAGTGATTTGAAAAATATAGAACCCATTTGGGATCTATTTAACCAGTCGCTAATCTTTGAAGCATTAGGCGAACAAAACAAAGATTAATCTTGGTGGTGGCATGAGCAAGAGTTCGCTCAAAATTCTTGACCAAACTTTTACATCTTTCCATCCAAGAATTAGTCCTTTCTATCACCCATCTGGTCTGGATGGGGACAAAGCCAGTTTTTCCTGACTGTTGCTTTTGCTGTGGGGACGGTTTGGGTGATAACTTAAATCTAATCTTGTTCATGATTTGAGGATAAACTGTTTTTAATTCTTCCTCCAATTTTTTGGGGTGATATCCGTTGTCAACAAGAATAGTGATTTTGGGAATGTTGACAGGCTTAAATTTGAAATAATCGATGTTATTTGACAACATTTCAATTAATCCCTGATCGTCAGACACATTAGCTTTGGTACAGTGGGTAAAGAAAGGGAAACCCAAAGTATCTACAGCTAAGTGTCTCTTGATACCGTTGGTTGCTTTGTGTTCGCACAAAAGCCCTTTGTTTCCACACTAGCGTTACAGGTGTTTTTTACGGCTTGGGAATCGATAACCATCAACCTCGTCCATTTAGCTTTTTTTTCACCTGTTCCCGCACTTGCCCATGTAGAATGTTCATTAGTTTTAAGGGTTGCCCCAGCTTCGCGCCACTGCTTATAGTGCCAATAGACAGTTGAGTAGGGAGGCAAATCTTTGGGTAAGTCTTGCCAGTTGCAACCATTCTTCAGTTGATAAAAGATGCCATCCAAGATTTCGCGCTTGCTCCAGGCGCGAAGGTCTTGTTTGCTTCTTCGGCGGTAGGATTTTAGGCAGTAAAGGTTCAATTATTTTCCACTCTTCGTCGGTGAGGCTGCTCTGGTACGGCATCGCATCTGCATCATGTTTGTGCCTTCACGTTACTTCATTCTAGGAAAAGATGTCAAATGGGTTCTATAAGCCAAAGTAGAACTTTTAATTAGATCTGTTTTCTTTTTTAGATCACCCGTTAATAGTTCAAGGTTCTGAGGATCGTGAATGGGTTGTCGCCTTGCCCCGCTCTACTCATTGCACAAAGAAAGCTACAATCGATTTTTTTGCATCGCTTGGATATGCTGAGGCTGAGTATTTGCCGCATATCGAAAAAGAAGAAAGGTTAATGAGAGAATTGGCTGAAGCTGAAGCCAGCGACGATATACCCTTCTAAATAACTTCCTAAACTTTTAGCTAAGGATAGAGCAAGTATTTTAGGCACAAATTAGGCACGCACAGAATCAAGTAATCTCAACGGTTTGTATAGCAATAATTCTAGCTAGTTGTACAATGGTCTGCAAAACCTTTATCCCCCGGTTCAAATCCGGGTGTCGCCTTGTTTTACTATCCCAAGAATTACCCCAAGCCCTAGATTTATCAGATGTTTCAAGGGTTTTGAATAATTGTAAATGTACATTAATGTACCTGGATATACCTTGATGTACCCAGAAATTTAGGCACGAAGTAGGAAATAACAGCGAAACTTAATCAAGCAAACAGACGGCTGCGATCGGGAAAGGTCGGGGTCTTAATTCAAGTTAAGGGCGATCGCTATTTAATAGTATTGGTGAAATATTTCAAGCTGTAAAAAACTGTGTGCAAGCCGATTTTCTTGACTAAGGCTGGTTTGCATAAAGTCATCTCTATAGAGCAAGTTAAACTTACAGTCCCCAAAAACGGACAACTTAAGGAATGGACGTACCCCGACTCGAACGGGGGACCTCTACGATGTCAACGTAGCGCTCTAACCAACTGAGCTATACGTCCGATGAGTTTTTAATCCTAGCATATATCTAGCCAAAAGTAAAAAAGCGCGATCGCTTTATTCTTCAGCTAAAATACTATAAATTTCTCGTTTGGCGCGGTTTAAGATTTCGCGGACTCGGCTAGATTGCTCTGCATTGTTGCTACGCGCTGCTTGCATAACCGCACTACTTAACTCTGTAATTGCCTCTTTCAATTCATTCAATTGCTGAGGTCTACCGCCGCGATCGCCAATTTCTACGGGAGTATCTCGCCCAGCTAGTAATTCTCTACCACTATCTGTAATTGTGTAAACGCGCCTACCTTCAATTTGTTCGCTAATAAGATAACCGCCTTCTTCCAATAATTGCAGCGTCGGGTAAACTGACCCCGGACTAGGGCGATAAAACCCACTGTAACGATTTTCTAACTCTTTTATAAGTTGATAGCCGTATCTAGGTTCTTCTGCAAGCAGAGTTAGCAAAATGTATTTTATGTCTCCGCGCGGAGTTCGTTGCTCGTCTCCCCAACCTCGACTAGAACGCGATTTGCCCGATCTTCTTCTGCAATTACTTGAAGAATCTCCGCGTTTTGAAAATAAAAAGTCAGGATAGCAATATGCAATGCCAAACATAACAGTTCCTCGTCAGTAACTTAAATTCTTACTTTGAGTTTACGACATATCGCGATATATCGACTAATATTAATTACCGATGGGAAAACCTTTTGTTATATACAAATTGAGAGCCGCCAAAATGTAATTTTGGCGGCTCAAAACTGTTTTAATCGATACTTAGACGCTCATAGTAGACTTTGACCATACACCATGCTCATCTTGAGTAAATTGTTCGCGCACTACATCCCAGGCATGATGTTCAGCTTTGGATTCATCACCGGAGTTTGCAAATTCAGTATTGTAATTAGCAACAAATGCTCTTTGTGCGTCCTCAGAAAGATGAGAGCGAATCTCAGGAGACAAGTGGCTGGGATCTTCAATTTGACCAGAGCGTCCGCGAGGTAAGGCGGTTTCGTTAGTATGAGTTTCTTCGCCGCCGGCGCTTTCTAGTAGTAGTTGAATTTCGCCAGATTTGTCCGCAGGAACTTCTACAGCGACAAGGAAGTCTCCCGCCTCGATCCGAGTTTGGTAAATAGCGGCTTTTTCTTCTGGCATTCCCAAAGTTACTAAGGCGGATACTAAACCTGCTCCCGCACTTCCGGCTAAAGCGCCACTAGCTGCACCTAATAATGCTGCTCCTAAAGGGCCTGCGGCTACTAAAGTACCCACAAAAGGTACGAATAATACTCCAACACCTGTTAGCAAAGCTAAAGCCGAACCAAACAACGAACCAAAAATTGCACCTTGTCTTAGTCCGCCTAAAATCACATCTTTTTTAGTTAAAAAACCAGCAATTTTAGTTTCGGAATGAAAGTTTTTACCGACAACAGAAATATCGTCGCGAGAAATTCCTCGATCTAGCAGGCGGCGAACTACACCGTCGATCTGTTCGCGTTCTTTAAATATTGCAGATACAGTACGCTCTGCTGTAGAGACACTGGACTGGGTAGCGGTAGGGTCTGTAGCAGTCATTTAGTTCTCCTTGAACATTTTTTAGTTACTCTTACTTCTTGGAGAATATCAAGGCGCTACTTACCCGCCTTCACCCATAGGGTTGATTAGTTAGTTTTCGAGGGTTTCTATCAAAAGAGCGAGTTTCACAATCTCCTTAACCTATCTTGGATAATTCCCCAAATTCCTGTAGCGATCGCGCTTAATATTAGCAACCACAAAATTCCCCCCGGAATAAAGCTAAGTATCCCAAAGCCTCTTAGCACCCACACAATTGCAGTAATGCCGAGAATGATACCGATTATTTGCATTATTTTCACTTTTTCTAACTATTTATACTCCTAGTTGAATACAAAAAATCTTATTAAATAATGTAACAATTATGATTATTGCCCAAAAAACTATTTTCAACTATGGACGACAAAAATTATTCTTGGAAAGGCAGCCCTAACGCTGGACTTGTACTAACAATTTTGGCATTGCTTGGGGCTGTAGCTGTCTTCACTGTTGGCTTTGCTGGATAACCTCAATAGCAAAATCTCGCTATTGCATAGCGAGATTTTGCTAGTAAGTTTGAATCAATACGATTTAGGCGATCGCATTTGTCTACCGTAGAGTAAAAGCTAGTAATTGGTAGTTAAAGCTTTACTGCACAATCAAGATAGAACAATGAACGTGATGCAATACATAATTACTTACACTACCTAAAATTAACTTGCTTAAGCCAGAGTGACCCCGATGCCCGATGACGACAGTATCGGCTTGCCAATTGCGGGCAAAGTCACAGATAGTTTTACCAGGATTACCGGGATGTTGAGCATATTCAGCTTTTACCCCAGCAAGCATTGCTTCCTCTTGACGGGATTTGAGTGACTCTAAACATTGTTGAGCAAAAACGTCCCATTCCTCGCGATAGTTTTCGATAATTTTGTCGCCTCCAGCGTAGCCTAAGCCAGAAAATATGATGGGCAAATAGGGACTTCCCTGTTCTTCGCTAGAAAGTACGTGCAGTAGCATGAGGTGCGCCCCCGTTGCCTTGGCTAGTACCATAGCGCGATCAAATACGCGATCGCTTGTTTCAGATGTATCTATTGCAACTAAAATTTTGTTAAACATATTTACCTGCCTTGATATCACATATCTTCTAATTCAATGCCTTTAGTTTCCTTGAGCAAAAAGAGAACAAAAAAGAAAGAAATTGCGGCGGAAATTGTATACAAACCATAAGCAGCACCTAGCCCGAAGTATTGTAGTAGGGGCGGAAAAGAAGTTGAGATGGCAAAATTAGCTATCCATTGCACGGAAGCTGCGATCGCTAAAGCTGCGGCTCTAAGTTTATTATTGAACATTTCCCCTAGCATTACCCAAACTACGGGCCCCCAGGAGAAACCAAAGCAAAATACATAAAGGTTGGCAGCAATTAGGGCTGTAGTCCCCGCCGCACCCGTCAAGTTGGGGTTGCCGGAGGCATCAAGGGCGGCGTTGGCAAAGATAGTTGTTAAAGTTCCTAAAGTTAAAGTCATGCCCAAAGAGCCTAGGAGCAACAAGGGTTTACGACCGAATTTATCGACAAAAGCGATCGCAATTAAGGTAGTAATAATGTTTACCGCCCCAGTAATTACCGTAATCCAAAGGGAATCTTGCTCGGAGAAACCCACCGCCCGCCATAAAACACTGCTGTAATAGAAAATGACGTTAATGCCGACAAATTGCTGAAATACCGATAAGCCAATTCCTAACCACACAATCGGTAAAAGTCCGCCACTTCTGCTTAAAAGGTCGGAAAATCTAGGTTCGCGCTCTTGCAATACGGTTTGTCTAATTTCGGCGATCTTTTCTAAAACATTACCGCCGATGATTTTAGTAAGCACTGTAGCTGCTTCTTTCTCCCGGTTTTGAGCAACTAAGTAACGGGGAGATTCGGGAATCATCAATGCAGCCATTCCATAAAGGATAGCAGGGGGAATTTCTGTCCAAAACATCCAACGCCAAGCGGCGATACCAAACAAAAACGGTGCTTCCGCCGAACCCGCCGATACAGCAATAAAGTAGTTACAGAGCAAGGCGATAAAAATCCCCACGACAATTGCTAATTGCTGCAAAGAGCCTAATCTACCGCGTAAGTGAGCGGGAGAACATTCAGCAATGTAGGCAGGGGCAATTACACTCGCCGCACCCACTGCAAGCCCTCCCAATATTCGCCAAAAGATAAAATCCCAGATTGTAAAGGGTAGCCCTGAACCAATAGCGCTGATGGTAAAGAATATCGAAGCTACTACCATAGCTTTAACACGCCCATAGCGATCGGCAATTTTCCCGGCATAAAAAGCGCCAATTGCCGAACCTAACAAAGCTAAGGATACGGCAAGACCAGTAATCAAACTATTGGCATTAAAAGCTTTGGCTAAAGCCGCCACAGCGCCGTTAATTACCGCAGTATCGAAGCCAAATAAGAAGCCACCGAGGGCGGCAGCACCAGCAATTAAAATGACGTAGAAAGTGTTTGATTTCCGACGAGTAGTAACAGTCATAGTGTTAGATTGAATAAATTTTTAACTTAGTTGGGCCGCACAAATAGCGCTCCCAAGTAGTCCAACTTGGGGGTTTAAGACAACATGGACGGGAATTTGCTCTAAAAGAGAGTTCATGCGTCCTTTGCGTAGAAAGGCTGGTAAAAACCCTTGCTGCATTAGGGGTAAATTTTTGGCAGCAATACCGCCAGCTATATACAAACCTCCGTAGGGAAGGAGTTTTAGCGCCATGTCTCCGGCTTCTGCGCCGTAAGCGGCGACAAATATTTCCATCGTTTTTTGGGCGAGGTTATCTTGGTTTGCAGCCTTAGAGATTTCTGCGGCTAAATCAACGGTTTTGTTTTCTTTGCCAATTTCTCGTTCCCAAGTTTTGTAGGTTTCTGCTAAAAGGGGGGATTCTTGGTAGATTTTGCGCTCAGCGCTTCGCTGCTGCGCTTCGCTATCGCGCAAAAACTGATAAATTGCTACAATCCCCATCCCAGAAACAACCCGTTCTACGGAAACTCGATTGATGTTGTACTTTTCTAATAGGTATTGCAACAACTCAAATTCAATGGGAGATTGGGGTGCAAAACTAGCGTGTCCGCCTTCAGTGCCAAATACGCGATAGCTATTAGCTTGGGGAATCGCAAACCCTTGTCCCAAACCCGTACCCGCACCTATTACCGCAATCGGTGCGTTATTGTCTGGCGAACCAGATTGCAATGTGTGCAAGTCAGTATCGGCTAAACCTGTAACCCCATAACCTACAGCAACGAAGTCATTAATTAAAGCAACGTGAGAGATTTGCAACTCTCTTTCTAAACGGCTGGCTTCTAATATCCAACTTAAATTAGTGAGTTTAGAAGTATTGTTAACAACGGGTCCGGCAATTCCAAAGCAAGCTTTTTCAGGAGTTTGGTTATTTCCGGTAGCTTCTAGAAACTTACGCACCATTGGTACTAAATCGGCAAATTCTTGACTGCGATAGGTTTCTTCGTGTAAGGCGGTTTGCTGATGTAAATCGTCCGATTTCACCAAGCGCAAAATTGTTTTAGTAGCGCCAATATCTCCAGCAAGTAATAAAGTCATGGGGATACTCCTTTAAAATCTAAAAACAGTTCTAACTACGCCAACTACTATGTCATCGTTGTTGTTGTTATGGTTTGGCGCAGTTAGCCAGATAACTCCAGGGGTAATGGCAATGTTGTCAGATATCTGATATCGGTAAAAAGCTTCTAAATGCAGAGATGTATCGGGGTCGGCTTGTCCGTTGTTTAAACTACTATCAATACTGGTTACTTTTGGTTCCATCCCGACTAAAATACCGCCGAGATTGCCTTCTTTGCCTAAGTTAGGAAAAGCTAGAGTAACCGCCCAATTCCAAACCTCCGCATCGCCTCTACCGATGTAACGCTGGTTAGCAAATCCTACCCAGCCACCAATAGAAAAATTAGGATTAAGGGCAAAAGTTCCCGATACGCCGTAAGCGTTGGTAGATACGGCGGTGTTAAAGTTGGTATTAGATAAATTGCTCCCTGTACTTGTGCCGAAGGGTACGAAGTCGGGGTTTAAAGATGGGTCTATACCTTCGCCAGTAGTGAAAAAAGAAGGACTATAGCTGTTGATGTAAGTTAAACCGATTTTAGAGCGATCGCTTGGACTAATAATTACTTGCGCTAAACCTGCATAAACCCCGTCAAATAAACCGTTTTTTTCGTTAGGATTTGCAGCCGTGTTACTAGGTACTAAATAGCCTAAATTTACTTCTACGCTGTCCCCAAAAAAGTGTCGTATTCCCGCACCCGAACCACCACTGTAGTTGTAGATGGGGTTACGCAATGCAAACAAGGAAACCGCACCACCATCAAAGTAAGGATTTAATTGCGCCGAAGCATCCAAGTCTACAAAGCCGTTACCTGTAGCAGCTAGATAAAAATTTGTTTTATCTCCCAAAGGAAAGCGATAACGCAGCAATCCTAAACCAAATTGGTTATTGCTATCGCCATCAAACTCTAATCGACCTTCATTAGTAAGGGTTGGGCCGCTATTTGTGCCACCAATAGGCGTAACATTGTTGGCTTGCAAACGAGTTGTGAGTAAATCCCTGCCTGTAAAGCTAGTATCTAAATTAAGCCGTACCCGTTGACTTAAAGTTGGTACTCTATCAATAGATTCACCGTTGGCATTTTCCCCCGCAACTACACTTGCTAAACCAACGACAACTTCAGCATTAAGTTTAGTAGTAGTAGAAAATTGATTGGCTTCAAGTTCCGCCGCTTGTGCTTCTAAACTATCCACTCGTCCGCGTAAAACTGTTAGTTCGGTTGCAAATTCCGATTGCAATCTTTGCAGAGTTACCAAATCTTCTTTAGTAACGGCGTTAGCTGTACCAGCAGCAATTACTTCATTAATTCGATCTATTGCCGCATTTAAACCCGCCGCAAATTCATAGCGCGTCATCGCTTGGTTTCCCCGAAAAATCCCGTCAGGATAGCCAGCAATAACGCCGTAACGTTCAACTAAAGACTGCAATGCTTGAAATGCCCAATCGGTCGGTTGTACGTCTGATAGCTGCGAAACTGATGTAACTTGACCTAATGTATTTTCTTGAGCGATCGCACTTTCAAAATTAATTAAACCTGCAAATAAACCTGCACATATAAGAGTTGGTGCTAACACATATTTTTTCATCACTCCTCCGGTTAAAAAACCTCTACTTGATAGTTGTTAAGTAATTGATTTACCAAAACTGAGCAAAATAATCTCAGTTTTGGGTTTTTAACGTCTCGAACGTCGGCGCAGTCTATCAATGATGACGGCGACAATAATTACCAAGCCTTTAACGACCAACTGCCAGAAATAGGACATATTCAACAACGTCAAACCATTGTTGAGAACGGCGATAATCAATGCACCCAAAAGCGTGCCGCCAATAGTACCAATACCGCCCGTAAAACTTGTGCCGCCAAGAATTACCGCCGCGATCGCATCCAATTCGTAACCCTGTCCCAACGTCCCGGTAGCGCTATATAAACGACTAGCGCTCATAATGCCTGCTAAACCTGCGAGTAATCCACTCACACCATAAACAAACAGCAAAACGCGATTAACTTTAATGCCTGTAAGTCTTGCCGCCCGTTCGTTTCCACCCACAGCATAGATTTGTACGCCCAAAACCGTTTGACGTAAGACAAACCAACTAGCTAAAACTATGAGCAAAGCAATAACTACAAGCCAGGGAAAAGGGCCTAAATAAGTATTGCCAATCCAAGCAAAATTTAGATCGCGGTTAAATACCGTTGTGCCGTTAGCAATTAAAAATGCCGCGCCTCTTAGCGCCGTCAGCGAACCCAAGGTAACAATAAAAGGCGGGACATCTAACAAGGCAATTAAAGCGCCATTAAGCAAGCCTAAAGCCAAACCTGTAAGCAATCCAGCCAAAATCGCCGCCCAACCCAAACCGGGAATCAACGATACGATTAGGGATGCTACCGCCGAAACCGCAAGGATTGATCCCACCGATAAATCGATTCCTCCGGTGAGAATTACAAAAGTCATCCCGGTAGCTAGGACGATATTAACGGAGGCTTGACGAAAGATATTAACAACGTTTCCGGGGGTGAGAAAGTTGGGACTAAGGACGGAAAATAAAATGCAGATTAAAACTAAAATTGGTAAGATTCCCGCAACTTGCAGGAAATTATTAATTGATTTGCGATCGCTCTTAGTTGCAGGTTGTTTATTTATCGGTCGTAATTGAGTATTGCTCATGATGCTGTAACCTCCGCCGCGCCTGTGGCATAGTGCATAATGTTTTCTTGGGTGATTTCTTTACCGGGACTGCGATCTAATTCCCCCACTAATTGACCTTCGCGCATGACCAAAACGCGATCGCTCATTCCCACAACTTCGGGTAATTCGCTAGAAACCATCAATATTGCGATTCCTTGGGCGGCAAGTTCGCTCATAATCCTGTAAATCTCGCTTTTAGCGCCAATATCTACGCCTCGCGTCGGTTCATCTAACATCAAAACTCTGGGTTTAATTGCCAACCATCGCGCCAGTAAGAGTTTTTGCTGATTTCCCCCCGATAAATCCAGCGCTCTTAATTCCAAATTTGCCAGCCGAATATTAAAGTTTTCTACCGCTCCGGTGGCTAACAAATTGACCGCACCCCAATTGACAAAACCCGCCCTAGCTTCTTTTTTGAGCGTATTTAGCGCTATATTTTTGCGACAACTCATTTCTAAAAATAAGCCTTGATCTTTGCGGTCTTCGGGGACGTAGCCAATTCCCGCGTCAATCGCATCGCCAGGGGAATTAATCTCTAATTTTTTTCCATTAAGGAACACTTCGCCGCTTACTTTTCTATCCGCACCAAAAATCAGCCGCGATACCTCCGTGCGTCCCGCCCCTACTAGCCCCGCTAGACCCAGTATTTCTCCTGCATGAAGCTGAAAACTAGCCGATTTTATCTTGCGTCCGTCGCTAATATTTCGTACTTCCAGCACTACAGCACCGGGATTAGTTTGTTTTTGGTGTTCGTAAAAATCCCCCATCGCGCGACCAACCATCATTTGCACCAATCGCCCTGGCGAAATCTCCTCCCGTGTCAAACTGCCAATATATTGACCGTCGCGCAACACGCTAACTCGGTCAGCCAAAGCATAGATTTCTTCCATGCGGTGACTAATATAAATAATTGCAATCCCATCTCTGCGGAGTTTGTGGATAACTTCAAACAAGCGCTCCGTCTCGCGGTCAGACAAGGCGGCGGTGGGTTCGTCCATTACCAAAATGCGGCTGTTATCTTTCAGCGCCCTAGCTATTTCTACTTGCTGCTGTTCGGCAATTGATAAAGTCCCGACTATATCCCGCGAACTGAAAGTAGCGCCCAGACTTTCTAAAACTCTCTGTGCCTCAACTTCCATGCTTTTGCGGTCTAAAAACTGTCCGCGCTGCAACTCGCTACCCATAAACATATTTTCGGTAACGGTCAAATTGGGGGCAACATTTAACTCTTGATAAATTAAGTTAATCCCGGCTTTTCGTGCCGTTGCTGGATTAGTAATTTTTAAGGATTGACCATTAATATAAATCTCCCCCTCGTCGGCAATGTAAGCCCCCGCCAAGATTTTCATTAAGGTACTTTTGCCTGCGCCATTTTCACCCATCAGGGCGTGAACTTCCCCTGGGTAAATAGTCAAATCGACCTTTTGTAGCGCTGGGACACCATTAAATCGTTTACCAATCCCTCGCATTTCTAATACGGGGGTGGCAACTTGTGAATGAGAAAATGAGTTTTCAATATTTGCGGTCATGAAACGATCCTCGAAAACAGTTTTAAATACGCCACTGCAAGCTATGAATTGAAAATTAGAGCGATCGCCAAAATTTGATATACAATCTTTCCCCGCACCTAAAAATTGCAGGATTTGCTGTTATTTGGCTGTTTATTAATGCCTAAATCATAGATAAGAGCAAATACTCGCCGTATGTACCTAAAGATTTAGCTTAGAGCGACTTTGCAATTCTTAACCACTACTTACCAACCTTGGGCAGTATCGACGTTATCTCGCGTAATTAACTGCACGGGAATCAAAATGTTTGGATTACTCGGTTTTTTGCCCTGTAGAATATCGTTACCAACTTGCACGGCTTTTTGCGTCATCCCTCTAGGGCTTTGGGTTGCTGTTGCTGCATATAATCCTTCTTTAGATGCGATCGCTTTTATAGCTTCCGGCGCACCATCTACGCCGACAATAAAAAACTCTTTACGCTGTGCTTGATTAGCCGCCAAATCTACACCAATGCCGCTAGGATCGTTAATTGCAAACACCGCGTCAATTTTCGGGAAAGTTGTCAAGATATCCGTCATTACCCTTAATCCACCTTCCCGGCTTCCTTCAGCATTTTGATCTTTAGATAAAACCTTTAAACCAGGATATTTCGCTAAAGTTTGCAGACAACCTTCAACTCTTTGAATTACCGATGTTACCGGAGGGCCATTAACAATAACGACGTTTCCTGTACCTTTAGTGCGATCGGCGATGTATTGACAAGCAACTTTACCCGCTTGCAAGTTATCCGTTGTAACGGTTGCATCTACCTCGGCTTCAACGCCAGTATCAACCGCAATTACAACTTTCCCCGCGCGTCTGGCGTTATCAATTGCGGGTGCAATACCTTTACTATCAGCAGCATTAAGAATAATTAAATCGGTATCTGCGGCAACAAAGTTTTCCATTTGGTTAGTTTGCTGATTTAAGTCGTAGCCGCTAGAAACAATTGTAAACTTAACATTTTCACCGCCAAGTTTTTTTGCTTCTTGTTCTGCGCCTTGTCCCATTACTACAAAAAACGGATTGCTTAAATCGCCCACAGTCACGCTAACCGAGCGTAATTTTGTATCGCCCTCAACTCTAGGTTCTGGGGTATTGCAGCCTGTTAAAGTGAGTGCTAATAGACTAAATGCGATCGCGATATTTTTCATATTCGTTTACATCCAAAATAGCTGTAGGTAAGCTTAAAAAAGCTTTTTTATTACCAATAGAAAACAAAATTTGCTTGTAATAAATACCTAATTAGCCATACTTTTTTCTTAGTAAATGCTCCTCCTCTTGTTTATGCACACCTGTGCATAAACTTATATTAGACCGCTATTGTTTCCTTTATGCACACCTGTGCATAAATTTTTATTAAGGATAATCTTACTTTTGTTAAGCAAAGTTTGTAATTCTATTTTTCTCAGTATCTAGTTGTAGTTGCAAAAACGGGTTTATATAGTTGACAAATAACTAATATTTTTTGTACATTATCCTTAATGCACACGTGTGCATTAAGGATAAACAGATGAGTAAGCGACGAATTTCAATTCAAGACATTGCTCGAAAAGCAGGCGTTTCGCATACTACCGTTTCCCGCGCCTTGCGAGACAACCCGCTAATTAGCCTCAAAGTCCGCGAGGAGATCAAGCAATTGGCGCGCGAGATGAGTTACGTGCCAAATAGTATTGCTCAAAGCTTACAAAATCAAACAACTAATACTATTGGAGTAGTAGTAACCTCTATTGCCGATCCTTTTTTTGCAGAAGTAGTAGAAGGAATTGAGCAGATAACAAAAAGTGCAAATTTCAGTGTATTACTAACTGCTTCCCACCGAGATGTAGAGCAGGAAATAGCTGCTATTAACAATTTTCATCGCCGGAGAGTGGATGGAATTTTAGTCGCAGATTCTCGCATTAGCAAGGAGCAAACCGAGGAAATAGCCCAAATTGCCGTACCGACAGTATTAATTAATAGTAAAGCCGAAGATATAGATAATAATATATTTCACTATGTCGAAGTAGACGATCGCCTGGGGGGTCAATTAGCGGTAGAACACTTGATAAAACTCGGACACACTGCCATTGGTTATATAGGTGCAAGCAATCGTTATCGGTCAAACCAGCAGCGTTTAGAAGGTTACAAATTAGCTTTTTCCCAAGCAAATTTACCGCAACTTAGCAAGTGGATAGTCTTTAGCGATGCAAACGATGTTGAGATAGGTCAACAAATGTTACCTCAACTGTTAAAAACGGGAGTAACGGCGATATTTTGCTACAACGACTTGGTAGCGGTGGGAGTGCTATTAGCCTGTCAAGAATTAGGTATTTCTGTACCACAAGACCTAAGTTTGGTAGGATTTGATGGGATTGCTCTAGCACGTTACGTCACCCCACCACTTACAACCGTCCGTCAGCCAATGTTAGAAATTGGTTGCCAAGCGGCACAAATGTTACTCAACTTATTACAAGAAAAAACTGTAGAAAACATTGTGTTAGCCCCGACTTTAGTTGAGCGAGGAAGTACCCATGCGCCTTAAAGAGACTTTTTTTTAGATCGCTTGAAGTAGCGTTTGCACTTATTTTAATACTAGACGAGGCGGAGTTAATCTTTTTGCTGAACAAATGCGCGATCGCTTTCCATTGGTAAATTGATGCCAGCGTTTTTGAGACACCATCGCCAAATTAATTGGCAAGGATTAGTATCTCACACTAGGTAAAATTACGATGTCTAATATTTCCCCAAATAACAATCCCAACCCCGCCGTAATTGTTAGAAATAATAATTGCTGGGATTTATTGAAGCCATTGAAACCCATTTCGACTTGAGCAAAAAATGTAGTTATAAAAGGCATGGCAATAAATAGGAAAGATGTAGACCAAGTTATTGCCAAAGCAATCAAAAGGCTAAAAATTAAACTTATACCAATAACTACAAACAGCCCTTGCGAACCAAGATTAGATAAATGCCTTAATAGGGGACTACTTTTCCAGATTATAGCCTTGGCGATAAATACGACAAAAGCTCCCACTAACCAAGCAATATGGTGAGCAGATAAGTACCACCCTAATAAAGCATAAGCCAGCCAAAGGGTGCTTAGGGCTAGTAACGGAATTTGGTTAGTTAGTCTAATAATTTTCATAATTTAGATGTTACAACGATGTACCAAAATTACAACACATGACGATTACAGCAGTCTTTTTGCTTTTACTGCTCTAGCTTTTTGGAGCGCAACTTTATACACCAAAAGCTTTTTTGATAAAGTTGTACCTTTAGTTGCATAATTTTAATTCCTCCGATTGCTTTATTTAGCACTCTTTCCTAGCCAAACTGCTTGTGAATATACGAGATTGAGCATTTCTAGCGGTATCGAACCAATTAAAACATCGCTAGAAAAAATTAGTTAAATAAGCTGCTTGTGGCGGTCAGTATCCGCCACAAAAATTGAGGCTAAGACGGTATTTTGTAAAAAAACATTAGCTCGTAGCTTGAACAAGACTTATGGTGCTTTTAAAAAAAACACTTTTACTCCCAAATAATCTCATAACTCACTGCTATTCCTCAATAATAATCCTATCGCCAGGTAGTCGTCATCTAGCAAGGGTCTGATTACAATCAGTTTTTGAAGCTCACCAGGATCTAAAGTATGGTACTTGAATCAGCAATAGGCGAAGTCGCAATTGAAACAAATCTAAAGCAGTTTCTTTTGGTACTGGCAGTTTCTTTGAGTGTAGCGACACTCCCACAAGTATTTAGCTGGTTTCGCCAAATTCCCTACACTTTGCTACTCGTAATTGTCGGCTTAGGGCTGGCGTTTGCTGATGTGCGCCTGGTAGAACTTTCCCCTGGCTTAATCCTGTCAATTTTTCTGCCACCGTTACTATTTGAAGCTGCTTGGAATTTAAAATGGTCAAACTTAAAGCAAAACTTAGTCCCGATTTGTCTCTATGCCATTATGGGAGTCGTCATTTCCATTGTAGGGATGGCGCTTAGTCTCAATCAACTGGCAGGAATATCGCTGACTACGGCTTTATTGATTGGTGCGAGTTTGTCTGCAACTGACCCAATTTCGGTCACAGCTTTGTTTCGCGAGTTAGGTGTAGCTAGTCGTCTAACTACCTTGATGGAAGGCGAAAGCTTGTTTAACGATGGGATGGCAGTAGTTGCCTTTGGTTTTTTGGTGGCACTGCCTTTAGGAAATGCTGAATTAGCATTTCAACCAATTGTGGTGCAATTGTTAACCGTTGTCGGCATCGGCATAGCAGTAGGAAGCTTAATTGGGTTTGGCATCTCTTACTTAACGCAAAGATTCGATTTACCTTTGGTAGAACAATCGTTAACCTTGGTTGCTGCTTATGGCACTTACTTGATTGTTGAAGATTTAGGCGGTTCTGGAGTAATTGGGGTAGTGACAACGAGCTTGATTTTGGGTAATTTTGGTTCTCGCATCGGCATGAATCCCCGCACGCGAATTATTGTCAGCGAATTCTGGGAATTTTTAGCATTTTTCGTCAATTCGATCGTATTTTTGCTGATTGGCGACCAAGTTCACTTTTCTACTATAGGAGACAACATCGGAATTATTGCCCTGACCGTTGCCGCCATGATTTTCACGCGGGCGATCGCTATTTATACCCTCAGCAGTTGCAGTAATTACTTGACCAACTCTGCAATTGGGTTATCCGAGCAAACAATACTGTGGTGGGGAGGACTGCGTGGTTCTGTCTCTATTGCTTTAGCATTAAGCGTACCTGCTAACTTGCCAGAGCGCGATAAAATTATTGCTACTGTGTTTGGTGTAGTTTTGTTTACGCTGCTATTTCAGGGGTTAACTGTCAAACCTTTAGTCCAAAAGCTCAAATTAATCGGCGATGGACCATTACGCCAGCAGTATATGGAATTTGTAGCGCGCATTGTTGCCCTCAAGCGCGTTTTAGACCACCTCAAAACAGACCAGCGCCCAGATATAGAGCCAGAATTTTACCGCTATCAAGAAGCATTAGTTAAAGGTGGGATTGAGGATCTGCAATTAGAAATTAACCAGTTGCAACAGGAGTATCCTAACCTGCAAGACTATATAACAGAGCAAGTAAAAGCAGAACTATTGGCAATTGAAGCCAATACCTACGCTGAATTTGTCAAAGCTGGACGGTTGAATAAAGAACTATCTCCTTGGCTATCTGAAGTAGCAGGCGCTGGCGATGAGACAGTCAGTTAATTAGCTGCATAACCTCATTAGTAGACTTTTCATATTGCGATCGCCTTTTAATTTTGCTGGGTTAATAAAACTGGCTTTAGCTTTAGCCCGATTATTCGGGCTACACTACAATCTAAGTGCGACAAGCAAGTTAAATAGTAGAGAGTTAATCACACTCAAAGCGCTCCAAATTCCATAACGCAAGCAAAACCCTGGAACTATTGCTGCCGCTATTCTGAAGATAATTGCATTTAGGACAAATAAAAACAACATAGAAATGTATCAACTGTTTGATTGAAAACCCCAAACCCAGAACAACCAAGAATCCACACAGTCGGATAACAAATCCACAGCACTGTGAAATAGGTCGTTAGGCGATCGTAAAAGCTTGATAATACCGCTCCTTGACTTTTTGTTTTGGCGCGTAGAGGTCGCCAATGCCAGCTTTTAGTCTGTGCCATAGTCTCTCTCATGTACTATTTAAGGTTTGACTACCTTAATAAAATATCTATTAAATAAACAATTACCATAGCAGAAGATTTATTTTATAACTGCTTTTCTAACCAACGCCGAAGCCCTTAATCTCAATAGCAGCATAGTGCTACCTGTCAACAATACCCCACCTAATATGTTTGTTATACTAAGACTCTTATCAAAATAAATTAATAAAATGATTTCTAATACTACCGAAGGCAATACTATTCCATTAAAGAGCAAAAACCAATAAACTTTTAATTTCTTCTTTGCTAAAATACTCAAAAGTGTTAAGTAAATACTTAAAGGGATAAAAGTTAGTGCATAGCTAAGAATTACTTGCTCTTTGGGCATTAATTCTAGTAAGTTAAAAGAATAATAATTTTGTAGGCTATCTATATAAGTTTTGAGTTTTGCTTGAGAATAAGTAATAACTATATAATGAACGTTAGTATTAGCAAAAACATCAGGAACGCTTAAGTTTATATCTGTCGCGTTTTCTCCAGTAATTGGGGTTCGTATTCGTAAGTTTAAGTTAGTTCCCTGCTGTCCTATCGTGAAATTACGATTAAGATTATTAGAGGACAGTGAGATTATACGTGCAGGACCAGTCTGAGTTGTATCCGCAGTAGCAACGGTAGTAATTATTGTAAATTGAGAGGTTTTACGTATCCTTTTGCTCAGTAAGGTTGTAGGAACTTCTGTTGTTAGCCAATAGCTAGAACTCAAAGCAACCCCTTTACCGTCTACAATATCTGATGGCTGTCCTTGGGGCAAAAATTTAGGAAGTTGTCCGTTACTATCTAGATAGCTTTTTCGATCGGTTAATTGATAAGAACCTATTAAAGAATCTCTAATAGCGTTCGAGTAATTTTTATTTTTATCAGCAAAAATTTTGCTTCCATCAATTGCTTTATCAGCAATTTTAAACTCTGAAATATATCCATGCCAAGGTCTATGACCTGTTTTTTCATTACCAATCAATAGCGGGTAATTTAGATCCCAGTTACTTAAACTTGTTGTACTTTGCCAGGGCATTAAAAGTAAAAAAAACAACAAAACATATCCAACTGATAATAATATTATTTTTGTATTATAATTTTTAATAGTACTCTTTTCAAGCGAGAGCAAAATACGTATAAAGCTTTCTGGATGCCATAAGTAAAAGCAAGTTAATCCTACAACTCCACCTATCGTATTATTAGTAATATCAGCAGGAGTAGGCGATCTAGAAGGTAGAAAAATTTGCAGAACTTCAACGGTAAGGGATAAGCCAGTACTGATAATTATTATTGTCAGTAACTTGTTTATTGTTCTTATTTTTATCTTCTGCAAGAAAGCAGTGGCGCTAAAGCCTAAAGGTATAAATAGTAAAATATTATTTACTATATCTTTGAAAGAACTAGAGTTGTTGAAACTAGAAAATATTTTTCTTAAAGAAAGATTATCTATAAGAAAAAAATCAAAGGGATAAAGTGTCGCTATGATAATTACTACGGTGCTAGTTATTACCAAAAACCAGCTTTTTTTGAGGATTAATTTACTTAAAAAACTAGATATTTGTGTAAAATTTTTGTGTAACGCCATAAATATTTGTATTATTTAGCTTATAGATAATAAATTGAGCAAGCGATTAATTACGGACTTACAGTTAACTGCGGGTAATTAATAAAAGGTAAAGCTTTATTTATACTATTTACTAATCCAGAAAAATGGAGAAATAATTTTAAAGATTTCATAAAGATGGTATGAAAATAAGCTCATATTTTACATTAAACATCTGGCGAGGGTGTGAGCGTCACCTTTAAAACATATTTCCACCTCGAAAGGGACACTAAATACAAGAGTAAAAAGGGTGAGAATATGAATATTTTAATACATGAAAAATAACTGGAGTAACTTTCTATTATTGCTACGGGGCAACCAAAATGATGCTTAATAGTAGAAAATTTATTTTTTACGGTCAACAAAAGCGTCTACTGGGCAGCCCACTTGTGACCATCGAGCGGTAGTCGACGACATTTCATAGATTTTGCACGGATGCGCCTTAAAATGATTTGCCCCTCATTATAGGTTGCGGGGTTTTGATGCGTCAGTCGATGTTACTTGACTTGTCAAAATTAATGAAAGATTTATTCCCTGTAAAGGAGCTTGAAATCAATTCTAGTAATGGATCGATATTAATGCTAGTAGACAAAAAAACACTGTGGCGATCGCTCAATAGACTTGCGCCAATTATTCGAGCCGATCGAGCGGTACTAAAACAAAGATGTATTGTATAACAGGGAAAGTATCAAAGCCGACTACAAGAGCATAGCAACCTGTGGAAATATCATTCAACTAGCGAGATAAATTAAGTCAAGTAAGTTATTAGCTCCGTGAAAATTAAAGCTGGAATCCCTGAAAGCTAAGGATGGTGGAATATTTAAAGCATTTAATAACTGAACGGTTAGATATTTTTAGTAAGAGAGTTGAGACTTAGGGTTATGCAAAAATCAATTGTTAAAGAGCAGATATTATCTTCATTACTAGATACTTACGCTAGGGTGTTAAGAGTTATCAAGCGAACTCCAGCCCGCCGCCAGTCTCTATCAGCCTTGTTTTTACCACCGGACGATCCTGGCAGTTTGGGAGATGAAGCTATGCTTGCAGCAAGCATGAAACGCCTCGCCCAGCAAGGTATTAAGCACATAGGTATAGTTAATTTAAAGTCTAGCGTTTCCTGGGAAAACCTAGATTCGATCGCAGAAACGATTAATCTACGGAGTTATTTCGTACATAACTCCTGGAAAGCTCGCTTCCGCTTTGTCCAGATGATTAGTCGCTACGATCGCTTTTATTGTATTGGGGCTGATGTCATGGATGGTTTTTACTCAGACAATAGAACGCTGCGTTTCATCGAACTTGTGGCGATGGCAGCTAAGACTGGTGCTAATGTAACCGTTCTTGGCTTCAGTTTTAACAAACAGCCAACACCAAATGCTGTTCGAGCGCTTGCCAATTTACCAGCTTGCGTAAGACTATGCAGCCGCGATCCAGTTTCTTACCAGCGACTAAGTCAACATTTGCAACGTCCGGTTGACTTAGTCGCTGATGTCGCATTTCTATTAGAGCCTGCTCAAAACTCCGACTTAGCAATCGGTGTCTCTACATGGGTTCGTCAACAGCAAAGCTCGAAGCGAATAGTTATCGGAGTCAACGCTAACTCATTACATTTAAAAAGTTTGCCCCAACTTGAATTTGATGACTTAGTTCGACTTTACGCAGATGCCTTAATTGAGCTTTTCTCTAGCCAGCCATCAATTAGTTTTCTGATGATTCCTCATGATTTTCGGGGAAAAGAAAGTGATGTCTCCCTGGCGCAAGCAATCTTAGCAAGATTACCAATAGAAATGAAACCCTACTGTATGCAAGTGCCAACCCCTTGTAGCGCCGCAGAAATTAAGTATATATGTGCCGGGCTAGATTTAGTTTTTACGGGTAGGATGCATTTAGCGATCGCTTGTCTAGGTCAAGGAGTCCCTGTAGTGGGACTTACTTATCAAGGTAAGTTCGAGGGACTGTTCGATCATTTCAGTTTGGAAGGCATGACTATTGCGCCAGAAAAAGCTTTTCAACCTGGTACTTTAGCTAATTTTTTGACCGGTGCGATCGCCAAGCGCGAGAATATACATCAAAGCATCCAAGCAAAGTTACAAAGTGTACATGAACTAGCAGCCTTGAACTTGAAGCACGATTAAATTTTTGCTATGCACCGAAGGCGAACCCACAAGCGCCCTTCAATCGGCATTAGCTATTAATTGCTTGGTTATTCTCTATTCTCACATAGGCGGACAAATACATCAGACACACCATTTGTATCTCCTTCAACCAAATTAGTAGCAATTGAAGTAAAGGCAACAGCACGACTGCTAACGGCAACAGTGGGTTGGGAACTTCCATCATTCGCCTGTCGATCTGTAGAACTAATACTGACTCGTTCTGTGCTGTTCTGATTGAGATTACGCACAAATATATCTTCAACCTTGTTCGTGTCATCTTCGACAAGGTTAGTAGCCTCAGACGTGAAGGCGACAGAATAACCTCCAGGGCTTATAGCAGGTTTCATACTAAAGCCGTTTGCTTGCTGTCCTGTAGAACTAACGCTAACTCGTTCGGTAGACTTCTCTACTCGGTCGCGGACGAATATATCATCTAGATCGTTTGTATCTCCTTCAACAAGATTGCTGGCACTAGAAGCAAAAGCAATATAGCGTCCATCAGCAGAAATAGTAGGTGTAGACCCTTCTGCTGGCTGCCCATCTAACCCAACACTGACTATCTCTGTACTTCCAGTCACGCGATCGCGAACGTATACACTATTAGAGGCTTTTCCGTACAAACCGGAAGTAAAGGCAACATAGCGCCCGTCCGCAGAAATAGTTGGCTGAAAACTGTATCGGCTAACATTTTCTGGCTCTAAACTAATTAGTTCTGTCTGTTTAAGCTCGCGATCGTAAACATACACTTTCGCCAGGTCAAGGTTACCGAAGGCAACGTATCGACCGTCGATTGAGAGCGAGACATTGGGGTCAACTAACAATCCCAAACGCAAATTTTCTGCAAGCGGCACTAATTCGGTAATACGATTAAGGCGATCGCGAATAAATAGGTTTCCTTGAGGTGTGCCATCTACTAAATTAGTTGCATAGGATGCAAACGCCACATAGCGCCCGTTTAGTGACATTGCCGCAAGCTGGCTAATATTATTTGCTGGCTGTCCTTGGTTATTTACATCTATCTGCTCAACGGTTTCCGTTGGTAGCTCTGTAACAAATACCATAGAACTAAACCAAGGATTGTCTTCCGATTCTATCGCCGCCGAAGACTCATAAGCGATCGAGTGACCTTTAAGCGAAATTATGGGATTGCTGCTGGCACGAAATACATTTGCGCCAGAGGGAGCAACGGCAACAGTTTGTGGGCTAACTCGCTTTGTCGTGCATATTTTCTCTTGATTCAATGCCAGGTTAACGGGAAGCGTAAGCTGTGTAATAACTTGTTCGCTTGCCCTTGTTGCCTGAGTTGTTTGTCCGCACAAGAAGCAACTTAATACACTTAGTAATAGAAACCTTTTCGATGCGTATTTATTCATTGCGTAGTAATCCTAAACTAAAAGCTTTTTGTGACCAGTAATAATGTAATCAAGTACAGGTAAGTTACAAGATGACAAATAAAAATTCTTGATTTTTTAAGATGAACTACCTACTCGGTGACTTGTACTGGAGTAGTACACAACTAAATAGCAATACAAAAAAGCTAACTTACCTCTTACCTATGTCCAAGCGTAATTTCACTAATAAATTGATACATCTTTATACTTTAAAGTTGTATAGTCAAGTAAATATACTTAGGTAAAAATACGTAATCCAAGGTAAGTTCTCTTTCCTTATCAAAATCCAGATAATGTGCAAGCCCATAGCTCAACAAAATTTGACCATTTATATGGCAAACTTCTTTTGTGTTACTTAATGTAAAGGTTATATTAAACTTTTTTAAATTTTTCTAGCTAAAGCTTTATATATTCTTTGACTGTTGCGCTTGAAGCTATTTATTTAAACTTCAAATTATAAAATTTATTTACTACTAATTGCTTGCTCCACAAGTCTAAGTTAGTTTTTATTGATTAGTTGTCCAATTGCATTTAACGTTTGTTGAAAATTTTGCTGCTCGTACTGCTCAACGTCAATAATAATTGGAGGAGTATCTAATTTTTTAAAAAACTTATGTATTACTGATGCAAACCCTCCTGAGGATTTGATTACAATGTCTGCGGAAGCGATCGCGTGTAGGCTTTGAAAAAAGTTATTTTTTGATTCGCCTATAATAGGATATATATTTTGATTATTAGAGAAAGTCAAAAATTCTTTATGGCAATCGCGCTCAACACTAGGTAATTGATTTAATTCAGATTTACTAAGATTTAACTGACCTTTATTGATATTAGACTTTATTACTTTAAATGCTCTGTCATATCCATCTGAAAGCATAATAACAGAAAAGTAATTTTTTCCATATATGTCAAAAATTTTTTGGAGAATAAGCATGATTTCTGAAACTGTGCTTGGTCTGCTAAAATTCTCTGTTTCTAACAAATCTCTGGCTTGCTCAACCATATTACTACTATTAGTTACAATAGCAGTTTTATGACCGTGCAAGCAAATTACTCTTTCGCCTAAATTAATACAAGCACGATCTCCTCGTCGGATATGTACTACGATTTTAGCCTTTGTTTCATCAAAAGGAAGATATACTGACCATTTCTGTCTTGCTTTCCAGTAATTTTTAGTAACTAAATCTCTAAAGTCTTTTATGCTAACTATGTCCTGCAATAAATTATCAATCTTTGATTGAGTATCAAACTTATAAAACTTTCCAGTTGTTGAAAATGAATAAATAACGGGTTCTTTTAGAGAATTATTAGTTTCAATTATACTTTTTAAATTTGAAAGGTTAGAAATGCTTGGATCGTTTAATATATCTTCTATATTCGTTTCAATTATATTGAAATAAGAAAACCTGCGCTCGAATATGTTCATTTCACATTTATCAAGCCCAATAAATTTATTGAGATTGCAATAAATTCTATCTCCAACTATCTTTTTTAAGATCCGCTCTAGATAATTTAAAGGATAACTCCTCTTACAAATAAAGGGTGTATGAATATAGGTATATGATAAAGCTTTACCAAGTTTATACATTGAATATAAACGGACTAGCATATCAGACAAGCCAGAATTAACCCCAACAAATTTAATAGTAAACATTTTTCTCCCTGTTATTATATAATCATTGGCGATATTTTAATGTCTTTATTGTTGATTTGTATTGATATAATAAAACAAACCTTATATTTATCATTTGCCTTAAGCCAACAAAGAACTGAGTTTAGTACCAAATCATTCCAGTTCTTCTGATAATAGGTTTAAGAATAAATTTATGTTCGATCGATATATTTTTGAAATTTTATTTGCAATCGTAGCAATTTAGTATAAAGCCTAAACTTTAGAGCCATTTTTTCTGCTACGTTTTAAAATTGTTTTAATATTAGATTTTATTTTTTTCCGAAACTCCGCAAAAAGGGTATAAGAAATGTTGGAATATATAATTTGACCAGTTGAATCTAGATGCGCTCTAGCCAGCCTTCCTCCCCAAATAAATTTTTCGTGGGAAGGATTGCCAGGATCGGTATTAAATGCGTGTAGCCCTATCTCAGTATATGTAGCAGAACCACCGCGCACTCCACGTACTTTTTCAGAACCTCGATCCTTAAGCCGCCAATTTTCTAACCATTCCCATACATTACCGCCTTGATCGTACGTTCCATAATAGCTAGAGGCATATACATAATCTCCTACATTAGTCAGAAAATCTGGTTTGCCTATTGAAAATGTCTCTTGTAGATAATTTACAGAATGCTGGTTTCCTGATGGCGCA
>QQTW01000344.1_pt1 | contig 28590 bp, 34 predicted proteins | sample 1904831 | NCBI WGS metagenome assembly QQTW01 (sample SAMN09435610, study PRJNA476489) | Subsurface metagenome, whole genome shotgun sequencing project.
AAGGGTAAGAATTAGGACGAGGGTTTGAATTAGAGTTAGGATTAGATTTAGGGTTATTGTCAAGGAAAGGTAGGACAAGGGTTGAGGTATGGTCGATCAGGGCTGAGCTTCGGTTCACGTGCCACTGAAAAGTGAACAGAGCCGAAGCCGACGATTGTGATACAACGATTACTCAACTCAATCTCGCTGTGCTGGAGTAAGAGCTTTAGTATCTCGGTATCGTGAAGGTGATTTTCTGAGGATTCTTCTGCACGATATTCTGGTAAGTTCCCCCCTTTCCTTTGGACCGAATATTTGTGACTAGTTGCTTGTGATCTTTCGATTTATGTCTGAATAATGTGACATCAGAAATATCAAGGGTATAGCGCGGCGAGTGATGTGATCGAGAGAGCAGGAGGCAGGAAAGCGAAGGGTTACTTGGTCGTCGCTGTTGCACTGAATTGCTGCTGATCGTTGGTTGCGAGGTCAGTCTTACAGTAAAAAGAGTGGGGTGCTAAGCTTTGGAGTTATAGATTAGGTTAGCATAGCCGCTAATAGCTCACGTTATTCCATAATCAGCTACGGAATACGCACTACATATTTGTACCTACGAAAGAATATCGTCCTACAAACAGACTCTCTCGATTTCAAACTTACCTGACCGCCGTCTATCACAATTGGTATGCTGGGCTTCGCATGAGATGCCTTTACCAACCCGAAACATGGCCTTCGCCATATGAAGATAACCCGAGTCTCTTGGACAACTACCTCTAGCTACCAGCTACTTCAGATTGCCTGATCCCCTTTGAGAAGCGCAGACTCTTTTAGACTTCACGAAATGTTTCAAGCTCCCATCACATCATAGAGCTAATAAGGTCGCTCCGTGCTCTAAGAGTATGTAATCCAATCATTCGGGCCTTAGAGCAGCAGCGGACCCGGTACCAGGCCATGCGCATTCCGGCCATGCTAGTCTAGCCGATTCCTTTGCAAGTGCTCAATCTCATAGCAGTAGCAGTCATCAAGAACGTGTCCGGATTCTAATTCAGGATGCAAACGCTAAAGCTCTCCCGCGGGACTACCACTTCTAATCGATGGTAGTACCATGGGTTGATTGTCCTCGACGGGTATGTCATCACCGTTGAAGTTGCCTGCTCAATATGAAGTCGGCAGGATTCTCGCAACAATCGGGTAAACATGCTACTCCCAATCTGGTAAGTTGGTCGTTCCGTCTCGATGCGCACCATTCTCCAAAGGGAGAAGAGGAGTCATGCCAAGCGGCTCAGTCGTGGGGTTCTACCGCAGTAATGCCGTATGCCACCATTGATCATCGGTCACACACCCTTGACGTTGATAGATATCCACGAAATTTTGCCGGCTTGTGGGCATTGCTCCACCTCGAGATGATGTGAGCCGGTTGTATGGGTTCGATCTGTCCAATCTGTCCTGATAGCTTGAAGTGTTAATGTAACACCTCTGCCGTGGCTCCACTTGGATTCAGTTATGGTAACATGATCTTGAAGACTCATCCTGGCCCAGAATTGTATAAAATCAGACCAAATCAGCAGTTGATTTCTTTCCATTGTCCCATATTTTTCCGCCGACCCTTCTTCGGTTTGCTTCTGTTTACCTTTCAGCGCTACTCTTTACCTAACGAACCATGGGAGACGCTTCACATCCAGCCGATGCTCTCGAACTGCAAGACCCGCACGGATTAATCCAGGACCATGCAAGATATGACGAGTACACCAGCACGAGCAGTGGGCTGGACGGATCTGCCGTTCCTCCACAGCATGCTGTCTCTGCGCTGCCCACCTGGAATCAGAATAGAGCCAATGTCTTCAAGACATTTTCCACCTTTTCGGCCTTCATAATAATGGGTGCGAATGATGCAGCATATGGTGTGAGTAAAGCGTTGTCAGATGGAGAAGTTCAAGGAATGTGCTGACCCGCATCACAGGCTCTCATACCTTATGTAAGTTGCGTTTTCTTTACCGATGAGGATAGATGCTGAGGGGTTGTTCAGCTGGAACAATACTATAACATCACTTACCTCACCGTCTCCCTCGTGTTTCTGTCCCCACTGGTTGGGTATGTGGCGAGTGCTGCATTGAACAATCTTGTTCATGTTCATTTCGGTCAGCGAGGGGTAGCAGTTATCGGGCCAACCTGCCATCTTATCGCATATATTGTGATCGCTCTTCATCCTCCGTACCCAGTCCTAGTCTTGGTATTTATCCTCGCCGGGTTCGGAAATGGTCTGCTTGACGCCGGCTGGAACGCTCACGTTGGGAATCTTGCAAATGCCAACGAGGTTTTGGGATTCCTCCACGGCTTCTATGGCTTAGGCGCCGTATTAAGCCCGTTAATCGCAACGGCGATGATCACCAGAGCTGATCTGATGTGGTACTCATTCTATTATATCATGGTAAGTGTGTGCGCCTCCCCATGTGTCCCTGGTTTGGAGGGCTGACTTTGGGCCGTCGTTCAGATAGGGGCTGCTGCATTGGAGCTAACAACATCTGTTGCTTCCTTCTGGCCAGAGACGGGCAGTAAGTTTCGCAGCACGAATAATACGGAGCACACCCAGAGCAAGGGGCCGACTAGAGAGGCCTTGAAGAAACGCGTAACATGGGTGTCTGCCATCTTCCTTTTGGTCTACGTCGGCATTGAAGTCGCTTTAGGCGGATGGATTGTGACCTTCATGATTCGCGTCCGCAGCGGCGATCCCTTCGCTGCAGGACTTAGTGCTACAGGGTAGGTCCGAAGCAGCCATCTTGTCTGCGATTGCCACCGTAGAAGACGAGGTACTGACCTCTTGCAGATTCTGGCTCGGCATAACCGTTGGTCGCGTCATATTGGGATTTGTCACATCCCGGGTAGGCGAAAACCTGTCGATCGTACTCTATCTGGTTGGAGCGAGCGTCTGTCAACTGCTCTTCTGGCTCGTCCCTTCCTTTGTCGGTGGGTCAATCGCGGTAGCATTTGTCGGCTTCTTCCTAGGGCCTTTGTTTCCTGCAGCAGTGGTTGCAATGACCAAGCTTCTACCGAAGCGTATGCATGTACCAGCCATCGGCTTTGCCGCTGCTTTTGGCGGCGGTGGTGCCGCTGTCTTACCCTTCGGGGTTGGTGCCATAGCCCAAAGGGCAGGCGTGCAGGTATTGCAGCCAGTGATCGTGTCCATGCTGGCTCTAGCAACATTCCTATGGGCAATAGGTATGCCCAGAATCAAAGGGGATACGGAAGAGGACAAGCTAGGAAGAATAACGGCGGCCGGCAAAAGGGCAGGAAGGAAGATTAGTAGAAGATGTGCTGCGTTTGTGTGACTTGAGAGACCGAGTGATTTGGTGTTATGTAATGGTAGAGAAGCTTGAGTTATAGAATGAGAGAAGGTCAATGAAATGGGCGTCGTCAACTTGCCAAATGCATGTGGCTCGAGGTTTGACGCACTAAGTGCTCTACCATTCACCAGAGGCAAAAAGAGACGAGTGCAACACGATATATCTGAGCTTGAACATTGAAGTCGATCTTGGCAGTATTTTGACAACGCCCAAGATTGGCTACCAGGGCGAAGCTTCGAAATTGCCATCACCATAGTGCAGAACGTTGTCATCACTCAAGGGATTTTTGAGGCGCTCTTCAGCAGAGCATATTATGAATGACACAACATGGATATATATTAGTAAAGCATTTAAAAGCAGCGCCCGTACCAAGTCCACATGATTCTTTGAACAGCCACAGTATGTCATCAATTCAAAACACGTCAACAACCGAACCCAGAATAACAGCTCATATGGAAGCAAAATTCCCGTCGGGCTCATGCGCTATCTCTCTCTCTCTCTCTCTCTCTCTCATCACAGGATCGTAGTAATGTAATGTCATGTAAGCCAGAAGCGAATCCGCTCGACGCAGCATTTTCAGCACCAAACTTCTGAACAAAGCGGCACAAAGCGTCGTCAGAATTAGAAAGGCTATGCCGTTTTTTGCTTTGATCTCCGTAACCTCGGGAATGTGTGGTCGCAATTGAGATGATGCAAACAACAAGGGTATATAGAGGCCGTTTAACAATAAATGTGGGAAAGAAGGAAAGAGGAAAGTCAAATGGTTTTTTTGGCCGGATATTAAATTTGCACGGGTGCTAAACTTAGTTAGAGTTTTGGGTCACGGGGTCTTGGCCAGACTCGGCAAGCATCTTTCTATCTTCGGTTTAGGCGGCCTGCCCCTTGTGCATCCCCTATCGTCGCGGAGGAGGCAAGGGTAACAGTTCATTTCAGTTGACAGTGGCTCTATATTGGTCACTTGATGTTTCTAAACAGTGACAAAGGTACTTTTATGGGGCCAGTATCGAAGATGGGTCTTCCAATTGAAATCGACTCTTCTGGCATCCGCGCAGGGGAATGTATGCCATTGACATCAGCCTTATTTGCACAAACCAAGAAACACGTGACCGGACAAAGTCGGCTCATCGTCTACACTCCCTTGTTTACCTCTCACATTGTGATGAATGTGATCGATCATTCGACAGTCAACCATCACCATAGCACATTTTGCCACTATGTATCCCGTTTACTCTCTTGATAGTGCGATCAATGAGTTCTTTAAATCTCAGTCCACGGTGACACGGCGACAATGCGATGAACTTGCTGTCTCTCTCGTTGGTGAACCTGTCAACCCTGTACCTATCCAAGGTGCGTTCAGCTATACTGTGATAGCAGGAGTCAAGCAATCCAAGATTGTTCAATTTCGAGCTCAAATCTCAGTCCTGGATATGGAGACTTTGAACCTAGCTCGAACAATTCATGGACAACTTGTGGCGGACTGTACTTATCACGGAAACATTGGCCAATCATCGCCGCTTTCTGTGTACGTGATCGACAAGCTTCCCGGAACTACTTATGTTGAAGCGCGGTGTATAGATGGTCTATCCGCTGAACTGTCATTAGAGGCAGCCTCAAGACAGTCCAACACCGTGATAGGATTTGCAAAGTACGTCGAGTAGTGTATCACTTCATGTCGGGCTTATACTATGAACAGATTCTTCGCAGCATCGTGGAAGCATAGCCAAAAAAAGCCCTTGGATTTTAGCAAAGCCATCCATCACGAGTACGAGCAGAAGTTCGATCTTCTTTCTCAAGCCTTACCTTTCCGCTTCATGGGGAACTTAAGAAAAGTCCGTGCAGGGCTTCCATTGCTCTTTACATCAACATACCATTTAATTCTTAGCCATGACGATCTCTGCGAGATGAATATCTTTGTGGACCCCAACACCGGACATATGACGGGAATAATCGACTGGGCTGAGGCTAGAATCCTACCGTTCGGCATTTCTTTATGGGGGTTCGAGAATATACTTGGCTACATGGACTCTCAAGGATGGCACTACTACAATGATCATCACAAACTCGAGAACTTGTTCTGGCAAACTTTTGGAGAGATTGTCGGAGGTGTCTCGGAGGCCGACAGGCAGGCCATCCGTGTTGCGAGGATGGCTGGCCTCTTTCTGCGTTACGGTTTCGTCTGCGAGGATGGCTGGCCTCTTTCTGCGTTACGGTTTCGTCTGGGAGGATGGAATTAGAGAAATACCCGCGAAGGAACCAGATTCAGTTTTAAGATATCTCGATGCATTCTGCACAATTGACGACAGAACCGCCACATAGTGGGGCCAGTCAAGGGGCGCTTTAGAAGTCTACTCCTCAAGCATTTGATATTGAGGGATGTTGCTCAAAAACGCAAATAAAATGGTACGTCAAGGAGGCTGGTGGGTCGGTGTGTAACGGCCCCAAAACATGGAACAGCAACTACAACAGTGCTGGGAAACACACACTGGCAGCGGTACTTTGAGGCGCCAAGATCAGACATGAAAAGTATGGGCTCTTGCAGGGGCTTTGCTGTCTCTGAAGGGGAACAAGAGAGGCCGAGCAGATCCCATGGCAGGGGTCGACCTGCCAGCCGAACCAGGCCATGTCTTGGCATAAAGGGGAAGGGTGCCACCTAAAGCGGCGACCAATTTACCTACAACCTACGTTCGGGTGTAATATCTAGAAAGTTGAGAAAAGCATTGTATTATTCACAGCACCTTCGCTGTGTCAATCCGACGCCTAAACTCCAAAACTCCATACCTTCCCGTACTTCCTGTCTGGCAAGGGGTTCTCTAGTAGTCTTCGTCGAACCCACGGTGCCATTCCTCAGGCTCATCCTCACTTTCGTCTGCATAGGTGCTCAACTCCCCATACGGTCGACCCGTGCGTTGACTGATGTACAAGTGTGAAAAGAAGATGCAGTTACGAAAGAGCATCTGCCCGATCGTCCGACCCGTGTACCCGTAAGCGTCCCACATGTCGATGAAGCGGCCCAGCGCCTCAGGCATATTCCCCAGCTCCGGACGCCCGGGAACCTGCAGGGATCGGGGGAGGAAGGCGCCGGCGGTGAATCGCTCGGATGCGAGCTCGATCTGGGGCGGGAGAAGGTGCACCAGAGAGATGCTCCAGAGACGTTCGGCCAGCATCACGTTGAAGTCGGATAGCGTCGGAATCGAGAAGGGGCAGTTGTTCTGGACTCGGCCAAAGGGGTTCACGCGCCCGTTCGCGTTCTCAAAGACGGGCTCGAGTCGCCGAGAATCCGTGCGCACATCCCAAATCAGGACCCCTGGCTCCCTGCTGCGAGTGTGATCTGGATTGTTTTGGCTGAGGGCCACGAGTGCGGCTGCTGCTTCCATGTCAGCATATGAATGGCGAGGACGATTACCTGATCTGAATCGCACGTTATGATTCGTGTGGTTGCTTGCGTTGTTCGACATTGCGTTCAGATGTGTGGGCTGTGTAGGGGGGTAGAGTGGTTTGTCGAACAGCAGATTCAACGCTCTTCAAGATGCCTCTATTTTATACCTGAGACGGGTTCTTTCACACTTCACATCACATCCAGGAGAGGACAATGACTGCTTTCCAGAACAACGGCTTTGTTCATCTCTTCAGGCACAAGACATCTTTTGTTTCCATACAAAGCCTTGTCTTCGCTTTCTACTTGGCTGCTCGCAAGATGTTATTGCTTGCGGTACGATACCTTGTCCAATACCCGTGCCGCATGATCATTTTTCCTTGTGTCTCAAAGAAGACATTGGCTTGATCACCTCCTGTTTGCTCCCATCTGTGAACTATTCCCAATTATTTATCCCTTGAAAAAACTAGCTGCTCCGAAGACAGCCAAAATGATTCAACATGCAGCAGTGTAGAAGAAGGATGCAATGGTCCATGCAATGGAAAACGTTGGGAAGAAGACACATATTGGCCTTACCTTACGAAGTTTATTAGTGTTTGATCTTACAATAGTTCGGTATTTGATAACATTGGTGAGTTTCTGGGTCTTGTTACTAAATCTCCAGTAGATAAACGTGTACAATCGGTTCGTTCCATCTGATGGCTCTGATATCCGCTACTACACTTTAGTCTTTCGACAGCCGTCACACAGCATAACCAGCTCATCCAATTCAATGCACCGGCAAATCATCAAGGCTTTTTATATCGATAGCGGTAGTAGCATTCAATGTGCGTCTCAAAGCACTGCTCGCAGGGTATACCACTCTTCTCAAGCGGTTCGGCGAGCCTAGCGGCAGTAACGTTTTCAGTCCCATCCAAGGATCAACACGCAGTCGATCTTCCCAGAAATTCTTCAAAGCATAATTGAAAGAGTCTTGCTTGGGTATGGTGAGCCTGGCAACTGTTTGCCAAGGATATTTCTCTGGATCCCAGACTTTCCCCGCATACTCAACGGGCTGGTCGTCAAGGTTTTCGCAAAGCTGGAACTGGAGGAGGTACTCTGCATCATGTTCTCTGTGGAAGTTCTGGAGCCACCGGTGTAGAATATCTTCTCCATGTACGGGCTTTACAGTCTCCTCGTATAGCTTGCGCTGGGTTTCGGAATTGGGCACCAGGCAATATTTCGCCACATAATCACCAAAGCGATATGCCGTTTGTGAGTATTGCCTAGTCGACTCCAGATGGGTGTTGCGAACCGTGTCCCTGAACTTCTGTAGGTCTGTGTCTGGTCGTTGCTCAAGGTGTTTATAAAGCTCTGCTTGATTGCCGCCATACTTGATCCTGAGATCAATGATTTCTTTTGTTGTTTTTGCATCCGCCAGGTCGAGCGCCGGAGTAGAGTTGAACTCAATATCTTGTGTCGGAATACCTTCACCGGCTGGAAGAAAGTCACCACGGACGTCAAAAACCTAGTTCTGGGTCATTAGAAGACTCGTCGAGAAGAGTGAGTATATGCACCTTGATGGCGAAGCCTCGGGGTTGGGGAATGCGATCCTGATATCCGTTATTGGTCAAGGCATAGAATTCACAGCGAGAAGCCCACATCAAGCCCTGGATCGCCAGGCTCAGAAGAATAGCGACAAATAACTGGCCATTCCCGCTCCTCGGCAAACATGCTTTGCTTCAGGTGAGGCGGGAGATTCTTCTCAGTCGCAAGCGTCCCTTTGACAATACCTTGAGTTCGTGCATGCGTACCGCTGAATCCATGTCGTGTGCGGTTCCATGTGGCTTTCTGTATGGCATTGATCATCTCTGCCACTGCATTGATATCCTCCTCCTCATTTGGTGGTATCTTCTCAACTCCATTGTCATTCCACCTAATGTAATTTCTTCCTTCAAGTTTCTGGGTATCTCTTATCTCTTTGTTGTGGATCTCCATATCTGCGGAACCGTTCGGCAATTGGAAAGGAGGAGAGAAACGCTTCGACTGCGCAGCAATTGCTTCAATGTTCCGCAGCTTGACGGCTCACTGCACCATCTGATATACAGATATCATCTCTCGAGTTTGTGGGGCAGGCCTCAATACCAGTTCGCTGTAATGCGCCCGGTCACCGCTTGGACTACCCCGCGATAGCCCTGGTGAGCAGCACCCAATTGTGGGGTACATATTGCAAATGTTTCGGACAGAGGGAGGGCCAAGTTGAGGTGCTTCCAAATACTACTTCAGGTACCAATACCATCATGGAACTTTTGCTTAACAGGCATTGTCCCTCTTGCAAAAGCATATCCAACCAACGCCAGTTTGTTCCTGTGTAGAAGATGACTTGATGTTCATCATGCGATCGCGGTGTAGGTATTTCGAGGCCTCCCTCCACACAGGCTCAGGGCAATCCCAAGACAAGTCCACCGTGCGCAAGTCCAAAGCAATCAGATTTCGCTTGCCTCATAGACAGTTATGAATAATCTGAAGCGGTACTATTACTACTAAGTAGCAAGAATAAGCGTGTGATCTGGCGTGCCAAGATCAACTTTCAGCCACTGCGGCCTAAAATAACTCAGTGGTAGGTAGACTTTGGATTGTGAAGCTCCGAACTTGAGCTTGCTCACATACCGCCTCGACGGTTATTACTCATACATGGCAACTAAAATCACACTTTGGAATTATCTCAGTTAGTCTGTAAGAGTCTCGATAGGCTTGACAGACCGGCTCTTAGGATCCTTTCAGTCTACCAAAATGGCCAAGAAGCGAAAACGCGGACAGTTGAATCAAGCTGAGGTTTGGGATGATTCAGCGTTATTGAAGTCATGGCAAGATGCACTCGAAGAGTATCAGGTAGGTTTGCCTCGAGCCGCCAAATTTCACTGACAGACTCAGTTCTACCACAGCATCCATGCTAAAGGAGAAAACGTGGAAGATATCTTGCGCCAGGCAGAATCGGACGACGCTGCCAAGAACGAAGATGTCGTACCAGCACAATCTTTCAATCATCCTCCTTCACCAGATATTGCATTGGAAGATGGCGAAGTCGATGAACAGGATAATATGACCTTCAGTAAGAAAGACACTGGTCATCCTGGCGAGAATGTACCAGTACGCAGCGGACCTACTCCCGTCTTTTATGTTAGTCGATATCCTGGTCCTAAGTCATCAGCAGGGACACTCTTCAGAAGCACAGAATTTCGAGCCTCGTCTTACAGAAAAGAGTGCGGGCGATGCTTCAGGTACGTTGAAAGTTGTCATTGCATGTTCCGATCCCTTACTTGGAGAACCTCCTTCGTAACTCTGGCGACAACACTAACTGGTTCACGTAACAGCTTCCCTGGATCACGATCAAATTCTGGAGAACATGAAGATGGCTTACTGGTGGGCTGGATATTACTCCGCACTATACGATGCGAAACAAATGGCGACACAGCCATCCGAAAAGTGACAGGCACTGAAGACACCATGATGATTTGCCTAGAAAGCGCAGAACTCAGTCCGAGAACCATGAAGCGTGTTGGGTTGCACGCTGGATAAAGTCATGTTTAGCCAATTAGGAAATCAGTACGCGGGAAGAAGAAAGCCGGTGAACATTCCTCAGGAGAATGACTGGTCAGGAAGAAGGGAAATTTACCATGAGATGTAAGCGGGGTGTTGCTGTTGTGTTATACTGTTCCTGGCGTGGGCGGTTACGCTTTTGAGTAGGAGTAGTAGTGATAGTAGTCAATGTTGTAGAAGGTCTGCCACTTGCACTATCTACAGTCGGCTGTCCAGCGACATAGCGCATCTGCTACCAGCGCACGTGAGATCAATGCTGCAGAAGATGTATTCTGCATTCTTACACCCTAGATAAAGTGATTAGAAAGGCAGTGATGCAGTTTTAGTCTGGTGCAGGTTGCGGGTACATGTGCAGTGCAGTGGGCCAATGGCCAAGAAATTGACGCCGAACCTCGTTAGAGTGGTTGCCAACCCTGTGACTTAGTGTCTTCAGGGGCTGAATGTCAAACCCGGGTTGCTGTTCTGTAACAAAGTTTGTTGCTCAAAGTGTCAGATAGTCCACACACTGGCTGCTCCCACTTCATCATGTTGCTCTCGGTCCATAGGAATCCGATGCAGCAGCCATGGCCTTCTCACAATGCAGCAAGGCTCATAATCTTCCACAAACGTGCGAGGACCCACCTCCTTGCGTAGCACTGCCCAGTGAGACGGACTCTGCTCCAGCAACCTATTTGCTCCTTGTCTAATTCCAGTTCCATCCTTTTGACCCCGATTGAAGACTTCTAACCCTCGCCCACATTTCCTCTCTGCTTCTGTTCCGTCTCGTATTGTTTCTGCACTCGCTGCCAAATTCATTCGCTCCTTTGATCCACCATTTTTGCACTCACGAGCAGGCTCTCGACTTTTTGAACCTTTTAATACTCACCTAACACAAGGCATCATTATCATTACACAAGAAAAGAACTACTGCTTGGTATCCGAAGACTTTCACTGAAGATGACTCGACTTTTCGCGCTATTGCCCTTCATTATGGGTGCCCTGGCTACCACGGGCTCTGAATCCAAGGACAATGCGCTCTCTTCGGGTGGGATAGGTGCTGCCGGCGGCGGAATTGAGTCATCCTCTTCCATTAACAGCGCCGGCCAAGAGGAAATCCAACTCAACATTGGACCTGTGCAGATTAAAATTATTGGTTCATTCAGTGGTCTCGGCAAGTGGCAATGGGAGGGCGCCAAACCCGGAGAGAATTCGACCGTTCATCAGGTAAGCCTGTTTATCGGAAAACATGTACGAGTGTGGACTGACTCCAGCACAGGTAACTGTTGGCGATGTCAAGGATGGCAAGCCGGTGCTGGCATATGACCCTCCCAGCATTGATGCACAGCCGGGCGATTACGTTCAGTTCAACTTCAAGGCGCAGAACCATACCGTCACACAGTCGACCTTCGAGAAGCCTTGTGTGAAGATGGCAGGCGGTATGGATTCTGGCTTCATGCCTAACCCGAACAACACTATGCCAGTGCCACCATCGATGATGGTGGCCATTAACGATACGGAGCCTCTTTGTAAGTTCTGTGCTCTTTGGCAACGTTTGGCATTCTCTTGTTGACTGTCCATTCCTCAGGGTTCTATTGTCGTCAAGCGTCTCATTGCGGTAAAGGCATGGCCTTCGGCATCAACCCCGGCGGCGCAGCCAAGATGACCGAGTTCTTGAACCTTGCCAAATCGCAAAATGGCACCGACGCAGCCAGCGGCCTGCTAGCTTCGAACAGCACATCGTCAGGAAACGGTACCGCTGGTGGTCAAAACGGACTGCCTGCCAGTTCTGGGATTGCAAGCCCAACAGCTTCGCCACTGTCAGACCTCGTTCCCGGATCAGGATCCGAGTCTGCAGGTGGATCTGGCTCAGGTGGACCCGGTTCAAGTGGATCTGGCTCAGGTGGATCTGGCTCAGGTGGACCCGGCTCAGGTGGACCCGGCTCAGGTGGACCCGGCTCAGGCGGACCTGGTTCAGGTGAGGATGCGTGCAACTGCAATTGTCTTTGCGACCTTGGATCACCAGGCATGGGTGGATTGGTCGGATCCGTTCCCCTTCCAACTGCTGGTGTACTGGGCAGAAGGAGTGTAAAATACTGAGTGGCGCCAATTTAAGATGATAATGTAGATGGACAGGTACTTCGTGTCTTGTAAACTAGGGGCACGGGAGTAATGGGCATTGACCTTGCTTCTTGATGCATTTTTAGGACTCTGGAGTTTTTGGGAGAGGAGGACTAATCTTTGATTATGAAGCCAGAAAAGCTCTTAGAAGTGGGCCATGGAGATATATTCAAACTTAACATCACGCCCTGGAATTTGAGGTCTCCTCTGGCTCTTTCATTATGCTGGGAGATTGTGCTCAAAGGACCCTTCACTTTATTACTAGTGTCCTCTCAGCCGGGGAAGCTTTTGAGCACCTTGGCTGTGTCATCATGGAAGCCACCAACTGCAGATGATTTGACCAACAATCTGATGAACTCATTCTGGGTGGTGTGGTAAGATGAGGAGTGTCCCATTTTGCTTCGGGTTTTGCGGTCTGACGGGACCACATTGCTGCAATGGGACCATACAAAACCTCTTTCAGAGGCTTGTCATGGGCAGCTCGGGTGACACGATCACAAGAGGAGGAGGAAGCTCTCCTTACAAACCACAATGAAGAGGAGCACGCCGATAGGGACGGTCTATATCCTCCCAATTCGTGCTGGACGAGTGATCATCCTAATCCTCCAAATCCACATGCACACCTGCCGGTCTACAGGACAATACATCAGTACGCCAAGCTCTAATTGAGATACGCCGAAAACTCTTGTCCACTTGTATCTCTATCTTTCTTGATCGGCTGTACTAATGGTTGCATCTGCTTAGAATACGAAGGAGTGTGATAGAAAGCATTGGTATCAAATTGTCGCTTAGACTTCTTGTTTCTGCTACTGACAGTTAACAGATGACCCATACTCGCTTGAGCAGCTCAAGGCTCCTCGCATGAACATATCCGTCGTCAGGCCATTGGTCGATCAATTTTATGACCATCATGACGTTTCTATAGGTAGTGCTATCCACACCCGCCTCTGACGTTGATTGTAAAAGATGATCAAGACTTCTACTGCCTTACGTGTCAATTCCAGACTCCTTTGCGCAACTAGTTGCGCGCCCATTTTGGAAGGGTTCTTCAGCTGACTTTGATGATGGTCAGTTTATTGTCTTCTGGTTAACCGAGCGCAATTCATCCGAGAGCAGTCGTTTGTAGCTCATCACCAAACAGTCAACCTCACCAGAGCCCTGCTCTGTGAAGTTATAGCAGAAAAGATTCTTCGAAGGACCAACGAACATAATCCCGGACCACGCGGTCTACTGCTTTTGGCAAACATCCTTGTTTCCGGCTTCGAGCCATTTCAAAATGCTCCGGAGGAAGTCGTTCGCGAGAACAGCCATGCGATGCATTGGGCGGTGCAAAAGAAGGGCGGAAAGATGGACAGGAAATTAACCAGCCTTGAAGTTGCCATTGTCTCAGAATCGAAGAGCTTGCTAGCAAGCACGGCTTGTCAGAAAGTGGTGAACGCAATTTATCGAGGGAAGCTTGTATATACAGCAAACAGCTTCATCGACATAATCCCGGATCGGTGGAAGCACAGACCAATATCTTTATACGACCCAAGGAGTGCACCTCCATTGAATCAGTATAGACTCGCCGTCCCCCGGACAAGAAATGTCCTTGAAATATGCCAATTCATCATCCTTCTCACTCTGTATATCCTGGTCTTGAGCAATCGCGAGGGGCGCCTCACCACAAGCTACACCACCCTCGAGCTTATTTTCGACATTTATGCTGCCGGCTGGGTGCTTGATCAATTTGCCTCCATCCTTGAGCATGGATGGCAGGTATATAGCCAGAATCTTTGGGCCTTCCTCGATGTCGGCTTCAGCGTCATCTACACAACCTATTTGATCCTCCGTCTGCGTGCCTTGACGATCCCAAACGAACATGAATCTGTCATTCTTGGTGAAACAGCCCTCGACATTCTGTCGGTTGGTGCACCAATTCTCATACCCCGCTTAGCCTTCAACCTGATGTCCGAAAATATGCTCTTCATTTCTCTCCGTGCAATGATGTCTGATTTCATTTCCCTCACCCTCCTCGCAATGTGGTGTTTTGGCGGCTTTCTGCTGTCCATGAGATGGCTACACAACGGCGCCCACGAATCAATCACAATCTCGAAGTGGATGATCTGGATCTGGTTCGGTCTTGACGGCACTGGCATCCAGAAATCAACAGACTTCCACTGGCTCCTCGGTCCCTTCCTGTTTGTTACCTTTGCCTTCCTCGGTAACACTCTCTTCCTCACCATCCTCGTGTCCATGCTCAGCACAACCTTTAGCCAAATATCTTGCAATGCAACAGCAGAGATCCAATATCGACGCACGGTCTTGACCTTCGAAGGGGTAAAATCCGACGCTATTTTTGCGTACATGCCACCATTCAATCTCCTCGCGCTGCTCATAATGCTGCCTCTAAAATTCATTCTTGGCCCTCACCTCTTCCACAAGACCAATGTCTTTGTCGTCCGTACGATCAATGCGCCGATCCTCCTCATCATATCGCTTTTCGAACGGAGGACTTTGTGGGTAGACGAGCGGGCTGGGCCCCGTCAACACTACCATTACTATAAGCTACGTTTGCTAAGACCCGCCCAGGTCTACCAGAGCGGCGTCTTTCCAAGCATCAGCGGCTGGATAGCAAAGCAATTTTCTTTCTGGGACTTTAGTCGTTTCAGCGTCCATGGCGATGTTCAAGCAGTCTTTGACACAGCGCCGCCGCAGAGTGTGTTGGATGAGATTATAGAGGCGGAGGAACAGGCGGCCGGTGGCCGCAGATCGACGCTAGAAGAGCAGTTCCCCGTTTCGGCGTTCCGTACAGTACGGACCGATAGAGAAACGAACAAGACCAATCCAGGCAAACGTGGCTCTTCAACAAACAAGGGGATTGAGGCAGAGTCTGAGGCTACAGGTGATAGGGAGCACGATCCAGAAGACGGGCAGCAGGAGCAGCAGCACGAAGACTCGACAACGCTCCAACGCCAACCAAGTCACGGTCCGTCAGTGCAGCAGCGGCACAGCAAGCCAGCCCGAAAGGACAGCATCGTCGACTACGGCCTGGAGAATGATGGCGCCCTGACGGAGGCAAATGACAGGCTCCAGAAATTGGAGAAGAGCGTCCAGCGGATCGAAGAGATGATGATCAAGTTCCTGGGACGCGCGGACGACACTGGGCCAGGAGATGCTAAGAATGGTGTAGGAGGGTTCAATGCGGACGAGGACTAGCCTTTTTTTTGGGCCTTGTTTGGGCGTGGGGAAGGGCACGTTGCTAGAGTACACTATCTAGCTACGAACAATGAGCGATCATGTCCAGGGAGGTTCTGAAGAAGAACAAGAAGAAGAAGATCAGCCGCCGACCTCAAGCGTTAGCACTTCAGATATACGATTTGCAGGTCTTGCTCCGCCTATGATTCTAATGACTGTCTTCCTCCTTTAGAAGCCCGTTGCATGAGCTCACAGGCCACTTCCGAGCTGAGCGCTGAGGAATAGGATCGAAGAAGCACTTGCGAGTGCCTCATAGTTCAGAGTTCGGTGAATCATTAACCCGGGTGGAGATGGAGTGCAGTGGTGAAAGTATTCTGGCAGCACCCCGCAATGACGGATGGTCATCTCCAAACTTTCTGTGCGCCCCCCCCATATCAATTGTACTGGATTAATTCCTCAATTGAGGAGAGAGGACCGATATCCCCTTCCACAATTCTAAGTAGAGTAAATTGGAATGAAGAGAGAAGAGGGCCAGAGCAAACGACCATCGTGATGGCGTCGATCATGCAGAACGCCAACCGCCTCCGCAAAGCCCTTCACAGCCATTCCGGCGTCAGCTTCGGCGCCTGGCAGATGCTACCCGGCAGCAACCTCTCTCGCACCATAGCGCGCACAGGCTACGATTGGGTATGCGTGGACTGTGAGCATGGCAACATTGCCGATGACCAGATGCACGAGTCCGTCGCCGCCATCGCGAGCTGCGGCGTCAGTCCCATCGTGAGGATTGCGGCGAATGAGGGCTGGATGGTGAAGCGCGCTCTTGATTCGGGGGCGCACGGTATTGTGGTACCCCTGTTGTATACGGCTGAGGATGCGAGGAAACTGGTCCAGAGTGCTAAGTTCCCGCCTCTGGGCCAGAGGGGGTATGGGAGCCCGTTCTCGATGGGCGCGTTTGGGGGTCCGTCTGGGCTGGATTACTTGCAACACGCGAACGAAACGTTGGTGACGATAGTGCAGATCGAGACGAGGGAGGCTTTTGAAAACGTAAGTACTGGAGCTGATGGACGGGAGGGTTGCTGACATTGGTCCTCGCACACAGGTTGAGGCGATCGCGAAGGTGGAAGGTGTTGATGTTCTCCTTGTTGGCCCATACGATCTGGGAAACAATCTCCAGCACCCCATCACGTCAGGAGAGCCTGACGAGGCGCTTAGGGCTGCGATTGAAAAGATTCGGAAGGCAGCTGTGGCTGCGGGGAAGAAAGCAGGCATATACTGCATCTCGGGAGACCAGGCAAGGAGATATGCAGATCAGGGCTTCCACATGGTACGTCCCTTCCGTCCTGTCACAAGCCCCGTTCACTAGCTGATCCAACCCAGATATCCGTCGTTGCCGACATGGTCGCACTACCCACATTCATGGCGGATTCTCTCGTGAAGGCCAAGGGATCATACGGACATGCAGCCCTGAACATGGCAAAAGGGGTTGTATATGGGACTGCGAGCTCGCTGTCTTCCAAGGATAAGGAAGAGAAGAAGTCATGATCAGCGGAGCGGATTACGATCTCCTGTCGCGGTCCATAGATAATTCACTGCAAGTCGCTCAGATGACACCCTCCTCTGCCTCTTCAACCAACCTTTCCACCTCCTCAGCCGAAAAGCGATGCATCAGCTTCTTAGCCTCCGACACGATGTCTGGCTTCGAGTATGTGTAGGAAACGCGTTGGACATGCAAGACCGGCGTGTCGAATTCGTAGAGGTCCCTCCAGCTCTGCTGTCCCTGGGCCATGACGTCGATCTCGGTGTAGTCGACCGGCCTCTTCTGCTGCACCACGGCGATACTCGTCTTTGCGGCTTCACAGAGAGAGCAATTGGCGCGCGTGAAGAGGGTCAGGCGAGCGCTGTGCATGCGTAAGATGGCGGACGACCTCATCGAGGAATAAAGCGGACGGCAATGCTTGCTTTGCCGGGCTAGAGACCGCAGGGGCTGGTGCGAGGAGTTATGGCTTGCTCGAACAGAGGTACTGGATGTTTTCAGCAGAGCACCACTTGACGTACTCATCAGATGGTGTTTGGATTTCGCGTGGCTCTGTTTCTGCAGGCACCAGTCATCTCCAGAAGGTTAAATATAAGTGTTAGTGATTGGTCTGCAATGTTACGTAACCGACCCTCTGTGCTTAATAGCATTAGTGGCATTGGCTGGCTTCTTTATTGAGAATAGCGTTCCCGTACTTTAGCTTGATAATATTGCTGCAGCCTTGGCAAGGAGAACATCAAGTCTAGTATCTAGTCTATCTTCTTGTACCACTTATGAACAGGATATGATGAGAGGTATTGATGGTAGGGGCGGTGGCGGAGGAGATGACGGTGATAGATCTGATGGTGATAACGATGATGTTGGTGCTCAGATTGCAGATGCGGTGCTTCCAGGTGCTAACCATCATGAAAAGTCCGGTACCTACCACAGTTTCATCGTCAATGTTGTTCTTAAGCGCGTATGCAATCTGATCGCCTTCGCCATCTTCTGGACTACCTTTGGCTACCTAAGAGGGAAGCACATCTTGCGCCCCTCCAAGGCAGACAAAGAGTTCAGGGGTGATCCAGCGCATTTTCAATATAAGCCAATAATACAAAACAGTTTCTGGAAGACGATACGCTTGTTGGAGTTACACCCTGGATCCGGACTAGACGGCCTCGAAGGTAGGATACTTTCTACCTCTACAATAACCGTATTCAACTGGCCCTGGACATGTGGTCCAGCTTCCTATGAGGCGGTCTCATACTGCTGGAACTCCAATGGCATAACGAAGATCATGTACTTGGATCATCGACTGTTGCCCATCACCGAAAACTTGCACACTGCATTGCTGCATCTCCGCAGGCCTGATTCGTCCCGTCTATTGTGGATTGATCAAATCTGCATCAACCAGAGCGAGAGTGCCCTTGAAGAACGCAGCATGCAGGTCCAACACATGGGTGAGATATATCGAAATGCTCAAAGAGTTATCGCGTGGTTGGGCTCTGCGTCGCTCTGCTCCCACAACATATTCCAATCTGCCAAGGGTCTTGAGGATGAAACGCTAGGAAAGGATGGGCTGGGTTCATGGCACCATAACCACCCAGAATTAATCGATGCTTCCACCAAGCATCACCTGCTTGCAGTGATGCGCAAATATCCCTTGGCTGTCTCACCGTTGGATACCAGCACAAGCTTTCCAGACGGGCAGTCTGAAGAAGACGAGGAGAGCTCGTTTTGTTGGCATCTCTACGAGGATTTTCGTGCCTTCTTGCAAGCACCCTGGTTTTCCAGAATCTGGATCGTTCAGGAGGCCGTGCTTGCCACAGAGCTCATACTTCAAGTTGGAGATGATTCTGCGCATTGGGAACACGTCGTATTGTGCCTCATGGTCCTCCTAGCGTACTTAGATGAAAGATCTGTGAACGAAAGACTGGCAGACGAAACCTGGGCAGACGGGGACACCGTGTCCCAGACGGTACCGACGTCGTTAGCCCTCATGACCGACATTGATCGCCTGAGAAGGGTCAAAAGCGAAAATGACGCGGCGCGCGTGCCTTTTCTTCGACTCGTAAAAATGTCTCAAAAGCGTCAAGCAAGTGATCCGAGGGATAAGATCTACGGGCTTCGTGGTCTGGCTGAATCGGGTTCTGGAGTGACTCTCCGGGCGGGAAGCACGCCGTCCAGCACCACATTACTCTATACCTTGGGAGGTCAATGGCTCAAGCGAGACCCGAATGTCCTGTTTCCCGTCGATTACGCCCAGTCCCCTGAGCAAATCTTTATGGAATTCACTGTATGGTGCATACAGGCCGTTGGTGAAGTTCAGTCACTTGCCCACGCCTGTGCATACGCTCATGGGAACACACCGGACTCCCGAGAAACTGGCGGACTCAGGAAACTACCATCATGGGCAACCGACTGGTCCGAGGAAATGCCTGTGTCATGTCCAGCGCTTATCGAGGAACCACTAGTGCCCCGGAAGCAACCAAAAAAGGCTACATTCCACCTTCAAAAGGACCCTAGGATAGTCATCAGTCAGCGCAGACAGGATGATTCCCTCCACGTGCCAGAAGACTTCGTCCTGGTCCTCACAGGCTTGTTGATTGACACTGTGCTGGACGTAGTCATCGCCAGCCCTGATGAATCCTTACTAGATGCGGCACCAAGCGAAAGATCGATCTTGACCACACGTTTGTGGTGGCTCCACTGGAGAGAGTTTGCCCTTAGGCATGGAGGACATCATCCGTATGGCTATGTAGAAGGACAAATAGAAGCACTGTGGCAAATACTCGTCCTAGACATGTCGGATAGAGCCAGTGGAGCCCCTGTTATCATGCGTGAAAAATTCCAGGCATTCTTCGAAGCCCAAGAAGCTAGTGATCATGCACCGCAAAGCGAAAGGGCTAGTCATATGCAGCACCACAAGCCTGTAAGCCAAGACAGCACAATCGCCTTTGACGATTGGGTCTCCAAACAACACACGAAGCACCGAAGAAGACGACTGTTTCGTACGCGCCGTGGCTTGCTGGGCATCTCTTGCCAACACGTACAACCAGGCGACAAAATTGGCATCCTTTGGGGAGGCCGCTTTCCCTTCATTCTCCGTGAGCACGGACGTATGGTACTACCAGGGAGAGAAGGCTTCTTGTCCAACACCGACGACAGTGTTCAGCCCACTTATAAACTGGTTGGTGGAGAGTGCTACGTTCATGGCCTTTCTGGGGGTGAAGGAATTCATGTTGCTGAGCAAGAAGGCATCCTGCCGACTAAGATCTGTCTCGCGTGAAGAGACTCGTGGGCATCGACAGCTTGACAGATTTTTCCACAGTCCCCTTCAGGATCGAGCTTGCCGCACCATCTGCACCATGTGAATGGCAGGTCGCGCATGATTTGCCTCGTAGATGTCAGCTTGTCCAATTGGAACGAAGCGTGTTCATAGAGTATTAAGCGCAAGCATCATTGTACGTAGGAGATAGTCTTCGGTTGCTGGCACCAGGATTTCTGGACCTGAGTGCTGATAAACGGTTTGGTGTTTGCTCATAAAGAAGCGGTTATTTGTTGCTCCACAATGCCGAGGCAATATGTACCACCCGAAGTGAAGGTTCAAGGCGTTGCAAATCAATTGGCCGTGAGTTGAGAAATCACCTCTGCTTCAGTGACTAGTGAATTCTTCGAATATAAAGACAGGTTCTCCAGTGAAACTTACATTTTGGTAAAATTCTTCTTATTGTCAGTGAAGAGGGAATCGCTTGAGACATGTCGATGGATTGATTGATTCTGTAACCCGTTCGGATACCCCCGTAAGGGACTAATCTGGCCAGGTCAGTATGAGAACAGGTAAAAAACCGTCAACATCTACTGGAGGGTAGTCCGCTGTGGGCGTACAGCCCCCTTGGCCGAGCAGGAGGTTTAAGGTCCTCAAAATCATCTGTGTAAGTAGCACCCCTTCAAGAATCGGCATAACTGCCTATGGCCGCGCTAGACATCACAACATTTCCTGAGACAAAGATATCCAGTGGGGAAGTATTCCGGTTAGCATCACCTAGATTAGTAACGTTAGGTAGAGCAGACGGGACAAGGAGTTTGCTTGATACAGGAGGCTCTTTCAGTGGAGGAGGCTGTCTGCAAGAGTAGCAACGTGTCCTAGGGGAATAGTCGTTGATACTATCTTCGAAAAAGAGTCCACTGAGACCCGGCGTCTTTTGAGTGGCTATAGCCCAAGATACATTGCTGCAGAAATGTCTAACTTCAAGCCTAAGGACAACACAAAACCCAAAAAACTTTGGATCAACACATTCAAGCGACATATAAGAACAACAGACATGAAAATGGAGAAAAATTCACCAGGTCATGTTGAACCAGATGTAATTGAATGGCCAGCTTCGACAGGGACCTCGCTGAGGATGAGGTCGCTTCCAACCCGTGGTTGGGTACGGCCTTCTCTCACCATTTCGGAATGCGAAAACATTCGCGACCTTCAGGCTCCTGATCAATATCAAAACACAATTGCGGCTGAGGTAGGATGCGGTAAGACCACGATGTCCTGATATGAAAAAGGTCAGAACCGAGGAGCTGCAAGCAAGAAGAATCTAAAACTAGATTCAAGATCTCAAGAGAAAGATCCGGAAGCAGGAGCTGGACCACGATGCATGCAAGACATATATGAATGGTCCTTACATTCTTGACCTGGAGGAGAAGAGGGGCATTGATAGATCTTGAAATCCGTCTATCTATATCATACACACTTCTTGGATGTTTCCCCCAGTGTGTAAGAAATACTCACTTCAACTATGTCGTCTCTAGATTGTTGTGACACGAGTAAACGAGATGATGAGGAGAAAGGTCAAGCAAAAGCTATGTTCGAATTGTCAGATCGAAGATGGATATGAATAGCTTATCCAGGTCACAGAGGGACAATCAATGCTCTCGGAGACATTGACTGGTATAGTATAGTCGGCAGCGGTAAAGAGGTAGGACTTGGATTTGGACTTGAATTTTGTGTTCCAGCGCAAAAAGCCAGGTGGGTGTGGTTTTTCTGAGTGGCTTGCTGCTGTGACCAGTAACAGACTGGGTTGAAAACAGAACCAAAGCGCTTAGTTCCACCAAAGACAAGAGTTTGGGAGCGTCTCTTACAGCAGTTTTAAAACAATGACCATGCCTTATCTCTGTTGCAACGAAGCCAGGCCCCAACGTAAACATCAAGTCAGAGTCTATTCGTCCGATGACTCTGCGCCAAGGACGCTTTCGGTTGAACTTCGGCCTATTGAACGTTCCGATCCTTGCTACCAATACCATCCAGATGTTCTATCTTGGTTACCTCGATCTGGCACCGTAGGTCTTCCTCGTTCACTCACGACCCCATGGCTTCAGGAAAATGCGTCCACAAAGGATGTGGTAAAGACTTCACAGACCCGGAAGAGCCTTGTGTATACCACCCAGGACCACCAGAATTCCATGAGGGACAAAAAGGTCGGTTCAGACCCACGCAGGGGCGGGAGGTGGATGCTGACTCCGATTTCAAGGATGGAAGTGTTGCAAACCCCGTGTCTTGACCTTTGATGAATTTCTTGCTATTACACCATGTACGACCGGGAGACACTCAACTGTTGACGATACACCCACGCCTGCGCCTGCGCCTTCAGAAGATACCCAACCTGCCCCTCCGCCTCCGAAACCCATCTCTACTACAGCCAGCAACGGCAATCTGAGCACACAGCCTGCAGTGGCCGCACCACTGCCCGCAAAATCACCTGCCCCTCCACCAGAGTCCGAGTCTGATGATCCATCACTGGAGATAACTCCGAATGCCACTTGTAGGAGACGGGGTTGCAATGCGACTTATGATCCTTCGATAGATCGAAACGATGAAGAGTGCGTCCATCACCCGGGGCAGGCTCTGTTTCACGAAGGGAGTAAAGGGTGGACTTGCTGCAAGAGGAGAGTGCTAGAGTTCGACGAATTCATGAAGATTGAAGGTTGCAAAAAGAAGAAGCGACACCTGTTTATTGGTAAGGGAAAACCTGCGGGTGAAGAAAAGCTCGGGGCTGTCAGGTGAGTCGATTGCGCTGCCAACGCAATTTTATCTGAGGCTAAATGTCCAATCAGGAACGACTTCTATCAGACAACAACGACAGTTATCGCCTCATTCTACCTGAAGAAGATTGACAAGTCTAAATCCAAAGTCGACTTCTCTTCTCCGACAACTCTTGATCTCGACCTGCCCACATCCGACAACAGACGCTATATTGAAACCATTCCTCTGTTCGCAGCCATCGACCAGAAAGCATCACAGTTCAAGATCATGGGAACGAAGCTTGAATTAACGCTGGTGAAAGCGGATGGGAGTAGCTGGCCGGTCTTGCGGAGCGATCAAGCTAGGACAGGGGAGATCATCCAGGTTGGTCAACCGGGACGAGCGTGAAGAGAGATCACCATGTACAAGATGATACTGCATAGCGAGTCATTGGAAAGAGCTTAGAATCAGATCCACCCATGTCCACACCTGTTCATCTTCAAAGACGCCTTTCAAGGGCACAGAACAGAATTTCCACATTTAAACTCATAGATTGACCATTACGATAATTTCGCGCCACACCCAACTAGCCGTCGGAAAAACCCTCCACAAACAGAAACCCAAACACCATCAAGCGTAAAAATGTAGCACCCCCTCCACAGGCCACAGCCAGCATCGAATAAAGCCGGACCCATAAAATATGAAGATCTTTTGGGGAAAAAGGGAGATGCCGTGATTTCATTCTTCGAAGCCGGGAACGGAGGAGAAACCCACTGAAGCAAGGAAGAGAAGAAGAAGAAAAGAGGGGGTGAAACCACCTGGTCGACGAAAAATCAACCTCCCCCCCGAGTCAAATCTCGAGGGTAGTCAAAACCGATCAAGCGGTTCCGTAACCCCCTTTTGGTTCTTCTTCTTCTTTCTTGTGGTTGTGATGACCCTCAGCAAGCCACGACGAGGCGTGGAGCTTCGTGTTTTGTATCTGTTTACATGGTATGTAAACCTCTACTGATGATGGGGGAAAAAGAAAGAGGGAAAAGGTTTCGCGGTGCGGGAAATTTTGTATTTATCGACATGGGTGGGGTCGGCTAGGCTGGATTGGGGTTAGCGTACTAATTGGTCTTTTCGCCTTGTGTGGACTGCCTTGGTGCAGCGGAGGCCTCCCTTCACTGCCTCGATATATAGAACATCTATGCTGTATGAATAGAGTGTGATGCTTAACGGTTTCTTATTCCAGATTAGGATTATATGGTTTTCATGGTGGACGTCTACCCCACCTCCGCTCTACGTTGCTTGGGTATCCTTAAAGTCGTTGAAGACACAATGCCGATCGCTATCATATGCTCACCGACCCCATTCCTGTGCTCGGCAACCGTTCGAATCCCCGGCGCGCAGCTGTTGAAGACTGTATGCCGTCCATGTCGCCATTTCAATCTACCCGGGCCCAGCATCGCTCACGCAGAGGCATTTGCCTACCTTCTGCCTTTCTGACACCATCCGTCTCTCCTCGCCAGGCGAAGTATTCCCCCAACCTGACCTCTGCATAAGACGCATAGTCAAAGTCGATCTGTGAGATCGTGGCTTGTATCAGTGCCCAGATGCCCCAGTACAGGCCTGGAATGCCTCTGTAGTCATCTACCTGCTTCATCATCTTCCAAAGCATATCTTCTTTCAGATTCGCGTCCCGCGGCCACGCCGTTACGGCCCTCAAGTATTCCTCTAGAAAGGATCTCCTGACTGATTGGCTTGGCAACATTGTATAGTCACATTCGTAGCCGCCCCACTCAGCGAAGTGATTGGCGACATCGAAAGCAGCGGGGCAGGCAGTAGTATATTCATAATCGATGAATCTTACTGTTTCAGACTGGGCATCATTGGCAGCGTTGGTCGTTCGCCAATTGGGCAGGATGATCACATTAGCGCTGAGAAGATCGCAATGCCCGAATATCATACCATGCCCCTCTGAACAACCTACAGAATCTAGATCCAGAAGAGACCGATCAAGCTCTGCTTGTAACCGCGGTTTTCGACTTTGTTCAGCTGATGTGTCTATAGGGAGCGCATCGATCCACTTTTGCATGACTGTCCAGATGTTTGGTGTGGGCTTTTTCTTCGCAAGGCCATGGCCATTTGTGCTGGCGCCGTTGACGCCATTTGACATTGTCTCCGGATAATAGTTTTCAGGAAGAGGTACGTTGTGCCATTCTGCTAGCCTTCGTGCAACACCACGCCAAACTTCTTCCTTAACAAGATCTTGAGGCGTGCAGACCCGACCTTGAATGAAATTGTACAGCAGGCCGTTGTCGAAGCGTGCCAGTAAAGGTGGGGCCAGACCTCGCTCTGCGAGTAGACCATGTGATTGTGCTTCTCGGTCTCGGTCTATGAGAATGTCGGTATTGTTCCCGTATGCGCGTAGGAGGATAGCCTCATTATCGATTTGCTCGATCGACTTTTTGGGTATTTTCTTGACAATTTTGAGAAGCTGTCCAAGCTTCAGTCTTATTCCTCACGCATGGGTAATTTGCAGTTACCCACGGTATTGGTAATCCCGTCCTTGAATTTGACGATCTCAATTGGTCCCTCCGAATGCTCCCATTCTGGTCGAAGGCTGAAGACCAGAGCCAACGCTGATTTTTCCGAGCATTCGTTGTCGTAGCTGAGAGAGATATAGCGTAGTTGCTCATGGGACCCATTGCCCTCTGCTGAGGGACTCATGATCGAGAATCGTGATGTGTCTGTCACGACGTATTGGGTATCTATTGCATGAGGGCAAAATCTGCAAAAGTTATGATTGTTTAGCCCTGAGAAGACTGGTTTGAGGGACATAACTGTGAGCACGTGCCTGACACTCGAGCCCTTTCAAGGTCACTGCCTAGTCGTAAGAGCTTACCTTTGTACCTAGACAGAATGCGGAGGGTCTATAATGCCAGATTGGGGTGAATCTTGGGGTATCTTGACAGATTGCAACAAGCAGTTCAAGATGAAGAACTTTTCGTCTGAGCTGTGATGCCGATACCCACAGACACCGTGTACGGGGATCCCGGGCAGCATTTCCAAGGGTCAGCCCAAAGCAGGGTTCAGCCATCTTAGCTCTGCTGGGCAGGGGATCATTCTAGCTGGCATGTGACCTGAACGTACCCGAGCTGGTGGACGTCCACGATGATGACCACTGACAAAAAACAGCCCATTGTGCTGGATTGGAATGCACCGTTGAGCACCAGTCCGTAAGGCAAGAGAGTCGTCTCTCACGTGTTGTTAACTTATAAAATCTAAATCGGAAGGAGCGTCAATATCTGAGCCTATCTCTAGCCCCATTGGCACCATCCTGCCTTATCTCTGCAAAATGGCTTATCTAGCAAGCCAGTTGAAGGCTCCTCTATCCTGCAGCCCGATCTATCCTTTGGAAGTGTGGGGTCTGCGATCTGTGTCTTCATTTAGGTGGCTATCTCTACGTCTTTCCATATGTCCTTTCCTATGTCTTCTCTTGCTGCACTGAGATTTCAGGATGTCGCAAAACTCCACTGAGCATACGCATCTGTTACCAGCTCAAGACAGGAGGCTGAGTTCTCTGCAACACGAAAGTGATGCTCACTCGATCATTAGCTCTCACTTGAGCAAAGAGGAGCAGCTGTTATCGGACACTGCGGTTGGAGAACGATTACCCTACAACGACTATACTACCATAGACTGGCTTCATGATCTGGTGCGATATTGGCGCTTGTTTTATAAGATCTGAGACTGAGCCATTACAGGTCAAGGACTCCTTCCGAAAACGAGCCATCCGTTCGCGGAGAGGATTAAGGTATAGTGTACCCACGGCATGGGATTCTTGCCAGGGATGGGTTGCCGTTGTTCTGATCGGAATACTCACGGCTTGCGTGGCATTCGTGGTTGATGTTGGGGTGGCGACTGTCAGCGACTGGAAGATGGGATACTGCAGCAAGAATATATTTGCAAGTAGGGAGAGCTGCTGTACTGACAGATCACCATTGGTGGCTTCAGCCCAGCCAGGAGACACATGCATGGATTGGAAGCTCTGGACGCAGAATTATTGGAGCGGCTTTGCCATTTATGTTGGCTTCGCCCTGCTCTTCGGTGTCATCAGCGGCTCTGTCACCATGACTACTAAGAAATCTTTACCAGCAGCAGCTCCAGGACACGGTGATAAATTCCAAAACAATGGCAAAGCTTCTCTTTCGCCGGACCCGCCCGTCAGCGGAAAATCAATGTACATGGCTGCGGGCTCAGGTATCCCTGAGATTAAGACCATCCTTTCCGGCTTTGTGATACCGCACTTCCTCGATCTGAAGGTCCTTGTGGTAAAGGCTGTTGGTTCAATCTTTGCAGTGTCAACTGGTATGTGCCTCGGCAAAGAAGGCCCTTTCGTTCACATCTCTACTTGTGTGGCGTACTTGGTTGGTATTCAGTTTCCGAAATACAGAGAAAATGGTCGAAAACTGCGCGAGCTTCTGTCTGCAGGCTGTTCCTCTGGCTTGTCAGTCGCTTTTGGTGCGCCTATTGGGGGTGTATTATTCAGTTATGAAGAGATCAGTACTTATTTCCCTCGCAAAGTTTTGTGGCGCGCTTTTGTCTGCTCTCTTTTTGCAGCGATAACCCTCAAGGCACTCAACCCTACCGGCACCGGTAAGCTCGTCCTTTTCGAGACCAGCTATGGGACATCCTACAAGGCGTTCCACTACGTTGTTTTTGTGGTACTTGGCATCGCCGGGGGACTGTTTGGTGGCATATTCTGCAAAGCGAACTTTCTTTGGTCGAAGACATTCCGCAAATATCATATCATCAAGAACAATCCTGTCTTTGAAGTCTTTCTGGTTGTTCTTGTGACAGCAGTTGTCCAATACCCGAACCCATTGACCCGCGAACCAGGCGACATTATCATCAAAAATCTCCTCGTCGACTGCAGAGGTGCGTCAAGCGAATCTTGGGTTTGCGAGAAAGAAGGCTCAAAATCAGGACGAATGGTATACATCGGCTGGCTGATCTATGGCACGCTGGTCAAGTTGATCCTTACAATAATAACTTTCGGATGTAAGGTCCCTTCTGGCATTATCATTCCAGCTTTGGATGGTGGTGCATTTTTCGGTCGTCTGATTGGTCAATTCATTCCCGGAATCTCACCCGGTATTTTCGCAATGGTTGGTGCAGCTTCCTTCCTTGCTGGAGTGTCTCGTATGACCATATCTCTTGCGGTAATCATGTTCGAGTTGACTGGGGAGCTGGAATACATCGTCCCCGACATGATCGGCATCATGGTCGCCAAATGGGTAGCGGATGCCCTAGAAGAAGAAGGTGTCTATGATCTGGCGCAGACCGTGCTCGGTCATCCGTTTCTCGATCCTGAGAATTCCATGGCGCTCGTTCAGATGGAACAATATCTTGTCGAGGAGCTCATACCACCAGAACAAACGATGAAAGAAATTACCGTTGAAGTACCATCAATGGGCCGTGTGCCAAGGAAGACGCTCTCGGAAAAGCTATCTCAGCTCAGAAGACGAGGTCT
>QQTW01000345.1_pt1 | contig 28582 bp, 25 predicted proteins | sample 1904831 | NCBI WGS metagenome assembly QQTW01 (sample SAMN09435610, study PRJNA476489) | Subsurface metagenome, whole genome shotgun sequencing project.
GAAAGAATCACGAGCCAAGTTCTCTTGGACAAGCAGAACCTGGAAGAAAAAGTGACAAAGCTCGACCTGGACTTCAAGCACAAGGATCCTGGCTCCGTCGCCGCAGAAAGACTACGCAATAAGGAGGTCCAGGAGATATCCGACATACTTGAAGAGACTCGTCGCAGACTCGAAGCAGCCAACAATGTCATCAACAAGCTGTCGCAGGAGAAGGCTCTTGGAATGGAAGGGATAATTCTGTCTCAGGCCAGGGCAGCATCTGCCGTGCGATCAGCCACCTGCAGCCGCAGACCGTATGTATGCGTCATAATCGATGGAGATGCGAATCATTTTCTGCCAGAATTGTTCAGAGCAGGGGGCCATGGGGGTGAAGCGGCCGCCGAAAGGCTCAAATATGAGGTCTCTAGGTTCATCACAGAACGGACGTACATTCCGCGCAGCTGTATGATCAAGGTACAAGTCTTTATGAATCGTTCAGGCTTCGTGAACACTGTCTACAACTCCGACCACACGCCAAAGGAGCTCATCAACTCGTGCCTAGATCGTTTCTTCCAGTCTCAGCCACTGTGGGACTTGGTTGACACTGGGGCCCGGCAGGAGTCAGCCGACACAAAGATCAAAGGTAACATTTCTCTTCACCAAAATCGACGGCAATGCTAACGCATTTAATACGCAAAGCAAATTTCAACTTTTTTGTCGACGACTCCGATTGCTTTGCAATGATCATGGGTGTCTGCTCTGATAACGGGTATGTGCAGTTACTGCAGGAATTTCAAGGTGATCCAGAGAAGATGTCAAAGGTGGTATTACTGACATCCTACAACACCATTGTTAATATACAATGTCTTACATACGCTGTTGTGCGTTGGCCTGCTGTTTTTCGCTACACGCCAATCTCCAACAGGAACTCTTACGGACTATTTGGTCCAGTAACCAAAGGTGTTACACCCTTAGAAGATTTCGTCCATTCTGCAAATCGCACCGTCCCTGTGGCGAATGGAGAAAAGTTGACTGGACCCCCATCTGGCCCGGAGCTTCGCAATTTTCCGGGGGCACGTCTAACGAGTCTTTCTGAGAGGTTGTCTGTATTACCGAGTGGCACCTCGGTTTCCTCGACTTCTTCAACGAAAACTGTTGTAAGTCCGGTCCCTAATGAGGAGCAGCGGCGGAAGCGGCAACACCCAGGGCGGTGGAAGCGGCACGAGCGCGATGTTAAAAAAAAATATCGTCCAGATGTAGCGACCAAGGACGGTAGCCAGCAGACGCTTGCGAAGGTGACTGGCCTTTGTCTACCAGCGCAACCAAGAAGTGATTCGTTGGAAGATCCAGATTGCCAGCTAATCCACGTTTTTGACGTGCCCAAGGTACCTGTGCAGAGATTTGACGCAAATCCTAGCTGTTTCGGGAGAAGTTTATTCACCTCCGCAAATGGCATTCTACCCTGTACTGGATCTGCGGTGATGATGATAGCGGCTGGCATGAAGATTCTCCCGGGTCTGCAGTTGTTAATCTCCAAAAACCACACTCCATCCCAGAAATCAGCTGGGGCAATCTGCAGTGCTACCATAGCTTACCCACCTGCTGGAAGTCAGCCATCAACGACCATGCCTTCTCTCAATAATGCGCCGCAGCAGCCAAAGGAAGATGCCATCTTCTCAGGCACTTCAACACCTCCTGCCCCCGAACAAGCTCTATCTACTCTCAAAGACCCGTTCGTCCACGTACCCATGCCGAACCGTGCCCCGGAAGCACGACACGACCCTGATCGCTTCCTGTACCAGCAATCTCCCCATTATCTGGCCTCCGCCCACCAATTCCTCCAGGCCATCGTCTTTCACGCGCGAAGAAACTACCACACCACCACCAAAGCCGTACGACGCCAGCTGCGGCCCCTCATCGAGATCGCCGAGTTCATGCTCACCAGGCTGTGGCTTGCGCAGGAGTTGCAGACGCTAGAAGATCAGGCCATCGAGAGACAAATCCGCTGCTCCCAGCCCTCGACGTTCCGTTGCGGCGACGCCTGGGCCAACGATTGGTATTTATATTGTTCCATGTGTAGGGCGCTGGGCCACAAGATCAGGCCGGCCCTGACGAGACAATGCAACTCCATCGCCAGGAGCGGTCTGGCCAAGATGGATTGGGCTATCCTGCTGGATGGGGGCGCTTGGAAGGCTGAGTGCCAGTAATGATGCCACTATGCCCTGTCGTTAGAACTTTGACCGGGGGGCGTGATCTAGGACGCAGATGTTAAACGTGTTACGATCTGGATAACGAGAGGACGTGGGAAAATGATGGCGTTAGCGGGCTGCCACTCGTTTCACTGCTGTTATATCCTCCTGTGCTGAGCTTTCTCACGCTTGGTGGATCACCAGGAGCCTTCTGCGAGGTCGCGGATGACTTAGTCAGTACAAGGGAATTGGACAACCGTTAATTAGCTTCAATGATGTACAGGTCAGTCAAGCCTTGAGTTTACAAACAGATTTCCTGTTTCTTTGATATCTTCCCCTTTCTGTAAACAGCAGCGCTATCTAATGCAATAAATGAGTCTACGCTACGTTATGCTATGCTATGCTAGGCTATGCTTAGTCCCATCCCACATGATGCTTCGGCAGAAGACACACAAAGACTCTCTCTCACTCTCTCTTAGATCTCTCCAGCACCAATAATGCACGACTCTCAGACGCAACAGCAAGTGGAAGATAACATTGGAGACGTCCACTTTCGCCCGAGTCCTCCTCGTTACAGGAGCAAGCTGACCGCCAGCTCGACGTCACCGCCCACCTGCTGTAGTGCGTGGATGGCTTCTTCCCGCGTGAAGCCCAGGTCCGTGATCTTGGCGATCGACTCTGCGCTCACGTTGCTGGAAGCCGCGGCAGCTGCTGAAGAACCCGGGGGCTGTGACGACGAAGTCGCTGGCGCCGTAGTTGGCTGGCTCGGGCCGGGAGTCCCCCGCGCAGCACCGGGCGTTGACTGGCCATGCTGCTCTACCGTGCCCGTCCTGGCCCCCACCCTTGTCCCACCGGGCCCTTCTATCTTCGGCTCGTCCTCCAACATGTGCTCCTCGAGTTGTTTCGGGATTTCGTTTTCCGGTAGGAAAGGGATCTTCTCGTCCTGCACCCTCAACACATTCTCTTTCAGGTCAATGCACATCTGATGTCTCTTCAGCATGTCCAGGCCGAGCAGCAAATCCACATCCTTGCCCTCCATGACTGTGAAGCTCGACTGTAGCGAGTACGATCCGATCTGGATCTCGGCGCTGTGGACGCGCCCCAGGATCTCAGCCGTGCCGACACCTCGCGCGATGCCGCCGAACCGGTGGTCGATGAGGCGCATGATACCGCAATTATGAGCGGCAGAGGGAGACATGATGGTTGTTTGGGCACCGGAGTCGACGAAAGCTTTGATGGGTATGTTGTTTACCAGGACGTCGATGTAGAGCATCGTCACGCGGCCGAAGGATTCTGGATTGTCTTCCAGCGCTTTCTGAACGTTTTCGGCAACGCGTTCCTGCCTAATCATTTCTTCGATTTTGGCTTGCGCTTCTAGGTTGAATGGGTCGGCGTTGAGGAGGGCGAGCTCGGCTTCTTTTTCTGCTTGGGTTTGGGCGAGCTGGCGCTGATTGCGGTCCCAGATGGCATGGAACTGGTCTTTATTGTTTGCGGCATTCGCGAGTTCGGGGTCTTGTCGGCGCACTTCTTCCAGCATCCGTGGATCCCCCACAATGTGTAGTCTCAATCTTTCTGCATCTACACCCTCACTTCTTTGAGCTTGAGGAGGTCGCGATGCTGGCTGGCTTGAATTGTCGCGTTGCGTTCTTCTTCGCGCGATATCGGAGGAATCTTGGACGGCCATGCCTAGCATATCGCCTTCGTGGATATTCAGTTGTTCTAAAGTCTGGGAGTTGTCGGTGATAACTCTGTTGTTGTAGTAAAAATGCTGTGAGGCGGGTGGTATGTTAGTATCGCCATGGACGAGTGCTTTGATATCGTTGAATGTCATGTCAGGGAAGACATCGAGAGGAATGAGATCTGTGGAAAGAGTGATGTTGGAGGAGACGATGGATATTGAGATCCTCCTATATTCTGGTTAGTACAGGCTGTGTTGGTCGCGAATAAGCCCTACATCTTGGTTCGATTGTGGTTCCTATTTTGATGAGATTTGCAACTAACGAGGGACCCGGAGATGTGGAATGGCAATCTTGGGGGGCTATCTGTGCTCTCTCTTCTTTCAGGATTCAGGTAGAGCGTCAGAATGAAAGAGAGAATGATTGAGCCACAATCTTGGGTAAACAATTCAGGGTGGTTGGATGACGACTGCTGAGGAAGCCTGCAGGAGATCAGCATCAGCCCTGGCCCGGAGCCACATGATAAGTTTGGGGGGAGGCCCCACTAAAGTCGGTAACTGAAGCGTTCTCGGGAATAGTGGGGCAGCTCCAGCCCCCCGAAGCGGCAAAGAGATTGCTCAGAACCTGGACCAGGGCCTGGTGGCTGTAGGGGTGTTTCTGGGCAACCAGGAAAGCGGCCACTGAAGGCCTTAACCGAAGCCCGGTTACACAAAAGTCGCTTTTCACGTAATCATCAATTTAAAGGCACACGAGCATACCACGGCTGTGTTCACTGCCAATTCCTTTTGCTTGAAGCTCTGATAATTAGACTCAAATACTGCTTTCGTGTGCAGTCGCCGTTTTCTGACCAGGGCTGTTCAACATCAGCTTGTCTACGCTGCAAAGCCTCCAGTCGCCACATTGGCTCACCCCAAAACACATCTACCCGGTGCAAACCAGGGCCTTTTCCCTCCGGCAATCTCATGTGTCAGCTACGCATAGCCTCAACCTTCATCGATAAACACTATGCTTCAGGATGCTTTAGCTAGAGACAGTAATCCCCTACAAGAGAACAGCAGGCCTGAAGCCGACACCAACCCAGGCGAACAGAAACTGGACGGAGAAGACTTTAATGTCATCAATCACGAAGACATTGAGGAGATTGACGACCAAGAGGACGAGACGGAACAAACCTCCTACAGACCAGGCTTTGCAGGGCTTTTTGGTGGCAGAATGATGCAACGTGGCAGGAAGACTCCTGGAGAGTTTGACCACCTCCACCCATTTACGCAGCTACTCTCGAGCTCAACCGTGGACGCATGTGTAAAATTGGAGGCCGAGGCATTTCCTGCCCATGAAAGATGTTCAAAAGAAAAGGTACATTTTTGCCCTGTTCGCCGCTTTGGTGTCAGTCTCGCAGTCATTGAATCCCCGTTGCGCGTTACCTGTCCAATTTCTCATCTTGGTTCATCAGAGATGAAGCAGACCAGATGCCCAAGAAACAGGCTGGCTTTATGTGCAGTGAAATGGAGCTGACGCGATCCTAGTTTATCTACCGGCTGGCAAGCTGTCCAGAACTCAGTCTTGGTCTCTTTTCACGCCCCACATTAGCCGATATGGAGGCCAACAAAAACCTGAGTCCCAAGCATAGACTTATTGCCCATATCAGCGCTACACGCACACCGTCGAGAACAGTGACTGATGCCTCTATGGGCTTCCCACCCGAGTGGAAGAAGCGAAGGTCTTCATTACCCATAGCTGGTGAAGTGGAGCCGCACGGACACCAAGAACAAGGTGGAACGATCGCTCTCCATTCGCTTGCGGTTGCAAAAGAGCACCAAAGAAAAGGATTGGGGACTATTTTACTAAAGGCTTACATCGAGAGAATCAAGTCGGCCAAGATAGCAGAACGTATTTCCTTGCTGGCGCATGGAAATCTTGTGAAATATTATGAACGATTTGGCTTCGTCGATGAGGGGCTGTCTGGGGTAACCTTTGGTGGCGGTCGCTGGAACTCTATGGTAAGCAATAGCAAGGCCGAGACTCTCCTTGATGATGACTGATTGTGGCTAGGTGCTAGAGTTCAGTGAGCAAATGGACGATTAGCGAATGTCGAAAGGAGAGCACACGTAGATCCTGTCTTGGGACAGCCCTGCAACATCGTGATGTGTGAGAGTTCAAGCACTTCTAGGCACTCCGGACACTGCTTTATTGCGAATTTTACCTGTTCGACGCCGGAGATGGAAAGCATCAATGTTGTAGCATGCGCTTGTGCTGAATAAACACAAGGCAGAGAGTCAAAATGCCATGGCCCATCAGACCATTAATACTTTCTATTCTGTGGCGGAGACGGGCGGCTCCACCATGATGATATTGCCTAGCAGGGTAAAGCGGCGCGTATGACTAGACAGATCAAGAACCAGCCGTTTCCATCGACTAGTATGTATTATGAAACGTACCAGACAATATTCTTCCCACCTGCAAATAACCACAATAAATACCCGCTCGGTGCTGACATGCCACAACCCTCTTTAGAAATCTTTAGAGTCTTTACTCCTATGTCCTCCGTCCTCCAAACATGTTGCCCATTTCCGGCTGCAGGCAGTACAGAAGTCTTACTCGCTTACTAGCTCAATTCTAACCGCAGCGGCCAAAATGCCTGGGCCCCGATTTGCCTACCTTGCAGCGGAATTAGCAGGGCTCACACTCAGGCATTAGTGAGCAAGGCTCAGCCGCAATTTCCACCGGTGATTTGCTGAGCGAAGGATCACTTCTCCTTTTCTAAGCCGCCAATGCATTAATGATAGAATGGCGCTCATCGAGTCGATCCCAATTGGGGCGGCGAGGAAATACTACACGTCTACCTGCTTGGCAGGCAGATCTTTGCGAATTCATGCCTGATTGATTATTGTTTCAATATAACCATGCCTGTGTACGGTCGAGGACGGGTTGTACGTGACTTTCTTTGTTGTCATGCTCTGTTTCCTGAAGCTCTGTTCAAATCTCTTTGCTTAAAGAACCTGTGCTAGCTGGTTCGTGAATCGTCTTGTTGCTTGCGCCCTGAATTGAAGTATGGTTCAGTTGATGATCTTTACTGGCTGGACTGTTGCAATTTCACTGTTCACCGGCATCTATGCTCAGTCGCCCGAAGATCTCTTAACCGTTTCGTCAAGATCTTTCTCAACCACAACGAGAGACTCCTTGGCCTCAGAAACAAACACCATCTCCGTGGCAGCTCCTACTGGTACTGGACAGCCATGTGGAAGAATCGCAGCAGCGGTAGAAACATCATCAAGCTTGTACAGAGTAGCTGTGCCTGCAGAGCTCGCTTACGAATGTTTGACATCAGTGCCATTCAGATCGTTCGCGGCTTTGCTGGCGATTGATGGCATTGTAAAGATGGTCCAATTTCAGTCCAATCTGGCATATCTCGAAAACCCCCCTGAAGGCTATAACAATCCTCCAGTCGACATTCTCGGCGGTCTGGACGACATCCGGAACAGAGCAACGGACAATGGGTATGCCAATCAGTACGAATTCGAGGCAGAGATTGCCACCTTGCTCGACAGTGCAAAGGACGGCCATCTTGGTTTTTATGGTATGACTTATGCTGGTGCAGTGAGATGGAGAAGAGACATCGTCTTGGTATCCATATCTCAGGATGGTGGCCCATCCAAGATATACAGACTAGGTATGGCGTGCTTTCCTATAAGCGGACGACTTTCTTCCCGCAATCCGACAGTTTGAGTGATTGATGGAGAGTATCTCTGCCATGACATGTATATGGCACATTTGTAGTTCTTGCCTATGCTGTAGAGCTTGATTCAACGCAGCTCATGTTTTCACGCTGGTCTCGTTAGCATGCTGACTTCACGTCTAGTCGATTTCAATTACACCTCCAGCCCGTCCCCAGTCTCTCAGATCGATGGAGAAGACGTTAATGCATTTCTTCAGAACGAAGCCGATCGTGTGGCCTATCATGATCCTGATACTAGATGGAACTCTCTGTTTTACCGTATTCCTGCTCAGACCTTCGGCTTCTTTGGAAGCCCACGGTGGTATCCCGGACCAACGACCACAATCAATTTCGAGAACGGCACAGAGCAGACTTACAACAACCGAGCCGTTTTGCAGGAGGAGGAGCTATGGTCAGATGTTTCTGACGGTGATTCGTTTTATTCTACTTTCGTGGAGCCTTCGTCAGCAGGAACAGTTCGCCGACAGGCCAGTCTGAAGACTGCTCCTCATGTTCCAGACCGTCTAACACAGATGCGGGACACTCTCGATGACGGCGATGCAGATGTGCCTGTGGGCTTTCCTGAACCATACATCACCGGTCCCAGCGAGGTATACATCAACGGCTATTTCATGGACCATCCCAACATCAGCAATCTCGCAGTTTTGGCTTTGCAGACATTCAACACCGAGACTGATGCAGACGCTCGACGCTTTCAGTCTTTAGTCCAGCAGTTCTTGACCGAGGCGGTGTCTCGAGGGACTGAGAAAGTCATCATCGATCTGCAATCGAACGGTGGCGGCAGAGTGTTTCTTGGATACGACACTTTTCGGCAGGTAAGGCTAAACTTTTAAGCCATGATGACAGTAAACACTGACGTCTTGCAGTTCTTCCCTGACATCGAGCCATTTGGTGGTGCAAGATACAGAGCACATGAGTCGGCGAACCTGTTAGGCAGGGAATTCAGTCGTCTGCTTATCTCTCAAAGTGGTAAAGAAAGACCGGTCCATCACACTTGTATCTTCCACCACATCACTGACGCAATTGTAGGCTTTGGATACACTAGTCCCTTCAACTATCATAGTTACATCGACAGCTCCAACGAACCCTTCACCTCCTGGAAAGACATGTACGACGGTCCCACCGTCAACAACGACAGCTTCACCTCCATCCTGCGCTACAACCTCTCCGACCCCAACCTCACCTCGTCAACCACCTACGGCGACGGCATCGCCATAACCGGCTACCTCGACCGCAGCAACTTCACCACCCCGCCCTTCGCCGCCGCCGACCTGATCCTCCTCACCGACGGCATCTGCAGCTCCACCTGCGCGCTCTTCCTCGAATTCATGACCATCGAAGCCGGCGTCAAGACCATCGTCCTCGGCGGCCGCCCGCAAGACGGGCCGATGCAATCCGTCGGCGGGACCAAGGGCACCAACGTCCTTGACGCCGAATACCTCACCGCGTTTTCCGAATACCTGATCTCCGAATTCGCCACCAGCGCCAGAGAGCGTCGCGCCTGGGCTTCCGTGCTCCCCGAGCCGCTTCCCATCCGCGCTTACGAAGCGGCGGTCAACTTCCTCGACAATATCCGCGAAGGCGACGAGAGCATGACGCCGACGCAGTTCACGAACGAGACGGCCAACTGTCGGCTGCGCTATACGGCGGAGATGGCGACAGATCCGCTGGCCCTGTGGACCGCGGTTGCGGACGCGGCGTGGGGAGGGGCAGGCGGTGGGATGGACGAGGCGAGATGTGTGGCCGGCTCATATCGGAGCGAGTCGCTGCTGGAGGACCCGCCGGCCTCGCCTGCTGGCTCCGATGCTGGAGGAAACAGCCCCAACGCGGAGGATGGGGAGGAGAGAACCGGTGCTGCCGCTGCGAATGCGAAGGGCTTGGATGTGCGGTGGGCATTGCTGGCGCTGGCGGTGTTTGTCATCAGCGTTTCTTTCCTGTAAACTTGGCAGGTTGGTTGATCTATAAGAAGATAGATACCCGGGCATAGATTTTCCCTTGCACCTTGCGGCACGCATCGCCATTCATGGCTTCAGCCTTGGGTTTCTCTCTTCCTATTTTGCTTGAGTTCCAAATTGAGTCCAAAACAGGCTATAGACGCCCATGGCCGACTTTCCTAATAACTAAAACTACTACTATCTACTGCGGCTTGAGGAGCATCGATCCGTACTGTGTTTAAACTGACAAGTTACTACTCCGAGACCATCAGTAGCACACCCCTTCCCCTCTTCCCTTACTTACCAGAAGAAGGGGTAGTAAAAGATATGGACTAAGTGCCGTTAGTGGAGTGGCAGTTATTCTGTTCAAGTAGGGGGCCATATTAGGACAGTAAAAAAATGGATATTCTGTCCGTACTAAGACTATATATTTCTGGCAAAATACGTAGTAAACGATGAGATATTGTTAGGTGATTAAAAAATATTTTAACTACGTATTCTGGCACATCTTTAAGTATTCTTACAGTCAGGGTAACTTCCAAGTGCAGTTAAAACTTAAATGGCTTTTCTGCTGTTTTTAAAAGAGGCCCTTCTTCCTGCTCGGTAGTTCTCCTTGATATCTCCACACAGCACTACCCAATAAGTTTTAAGTCCTGTTCTTTATCATCCTGTCCAAGATAGGTCGGGCACAGTCACGCTGCGAAAACGTAATTAATCAACACCTAGTTAACTATTCAACAGACTGGTCTTCTCTTCGCCCTCAAAGCACCACCACCACCACCACCATCACCCCCTCGACCCGTGGGGGTAGGTATTATCTCTTCCCATTCCCCTTCTTCTCTTTCTATCCCTCTCACATAGATCCTTCCTGTTGTTTGTTTGCTGTTTTTCCACTCTGCCCCCAGAATACGGTTTCAGGCGGGGGCAGAGCCGGGAAGTCTAGCCCCGTGCTCTTTCATTCCCTGCCTGGTGCTCGTGAGAGAGGAGGGAGGGGTTCGACCTTTTTATTCGAGAGGAGGAAAGAGAGAGAGAGAGAGACACAGGAGATTTTTTCTTGAAAAAGAAAGCGGGAAGGGTGGGGTAGAAGGGGGAAAACTGCGGTTGTTTCATAGATTTGCGGAGAGATAGCCTGAGTTCAGATATCTTGTTGACAGCGACTCCGTCGGCTGGTTTTGGTTGTGAGGTTATGAGGTTGTGAGCTGTACTGAAGCACAGAAAACTTGGAGGGAGCGGATCAGATTGAGATTTAGCTTGAGATTGAGGTTGAGATGGGATCGGATCTCGAGAATTAGTACATTAGGCGGTTGTAGATGCTGGGGATCTGGGAAATCGGGTTGTTTCCATCCTGCTCTCTATGCTCGTGTGTTCTGTTTTTGTGAGAGACATTCCAAGGATCTGAGCACAAATACATCCACGGAACAGAGGGTGCCATGGTGCGTGAGAGGGAACAGCCCATGACTAGATCAAGAGCATTATAGCTCGCTTTGGGACTGGCCACGAACATCGAACGGTGGGAAGGGAAGTACAAGCTGAGACGCTGTGGGGCCTGTAGGTATGTGAGGACAGCTGCAAGCAGTTCCGTCTCTGAAAGGTGACAGCTTGATGTACATAGGCTTCTGTTAATTAGGTCTGTAACTATTTTCAATCCTGTCAACATTTCTCAAATTGAGAAACCGAACCCGCTGTCCCTTTCGTGACCGACCCGATACCCTGTACGCCTTGCCCACCAATAAATCTTGCAGGTAATTGGTAATCAGATACAAAACCTATACGCTTAAGGTCTCACGAGAAAACGCCGAATCCACCAGCAAACCAGGTGAAAGATAATATCGTGATAGCACTCATGCCGAGCACCAAACCGAGGGCTTGTCTCTCATGGGCCGATAGAGCAGCGCTGCAAGTAGCGCACTTGAACTCTGCCAGATATGTCAGCATTATATTGGCGCTCGGAAAGTCAGCTTGTCATACCATTCAGAGGTGTATATGGCTGTGGCACATACATGCCAAAGGTGTACTGATCGCTGATACCAAGATAGCCCGCTCTTGGAGTAGCAGAAATATCCAGTTGAGCGTCCATCACGACCAGTGTGTATGTCTCAGTTAGAAGCGGCACTGTCGCACTGGATTGATAGTTATCAGTGTCCCAGGTGACAGCGCCTGTAGGATCAACCGATTGATTGGCAGCAATGGTATACATGTGTGAGTTGATGCGGCAGGAAGCCAATACATCGATATAGCTCGGTGAGACCGAGAGCGAAGTATAATTCCATGCAAACGTAACATGGTCTCCGATCTTATAATACTGTGGTCCTGCAATAACAGCAGGCGTCACCATTTCGATTCCTCCAGGTGGCAAGCGAGGGTCCACATTTGTGGTCCTTGATGCTCTTGTAGAGGTTCTCGAGGCGCCTGATTGTCTCGAGCCCGATGCGGAACGAGACCCTGATTCTCCTGTCGTAGCTGTTGCACTCTCATCCGTGGATGACTCGGCAGACTCTGAGCCGGTTGAGGTTGGTGCATCTGTAATTGTGCCACTCACCGACTCATCAGCAGTAGAGGAAGGTGCAGATGATTCGGACGAGTCTGAAGGGGATGATGTCTGTGAGGGCTCATCTGAAGAACATGGAGATTTAGCTGATTGTATAGGATGAGGGACCACTTGCTCACATACCGGCAGTCGTGCTTTCTTGCCTCCTCATAATCAACCCCTCTATCTCTCTGAACGAGTCGGGCCACGGCCATGCTGCAGCAAAGCTAGCCAGGAGAAGGATTGAGAGGAATCGAAAGAGGCCTGCGCCCTTCATCTTGGAGGCTGCAACGAGGCAACCGGGACGAGGCCTTCAGCAACTAGGACGACTTGGTGCTGGATGTTCGATGAACCAATAATTGGGTTTTATGGCAATGTTCGATGAAAGACTGAAGATTTTCGATCTGGCCACGCGTATGTCTCAGAGTGGCCTCGGCGTCCAGGATAAAGCGAGTGATGATATTGGAGTCGGGCCAAAGAGATGCCAAAACGAATGGGCCTTCAGCAGAACGACTGGTGGTTGAAAACGAATGAAGAGATGTGTGAATAATTAAGAATGTGTTCTGATGAGTGTTGAGGCAACGAGTACGAAAGTGTTCATCTCGGAGAGGTTAGTCTTGTTTCCCTCCCTGCCTGCATTGCCATCCCCACGGCAAAGGCCAAGCGACAACTTTGGTTACTCCCAGTGCTAGCTGATTAGTGCTGGGCAGTGCTGGTTGGTACCCCTGCATCTGCCAAATTCAGGCTTCGGTTTAATTAAGTCTAGGCGGCATTTGTCCTAGACAGGTCTCACATCCATCTCTGCATCTTCCATACTACTATCTAAGTGCAAGGTGATCTCCAAGTACCTATGGTCCATGAACATTGAAGGGAACAATCATCCATCTTGGAAGCCTCTATGAACACCGCAATGGGCGTAGCTGGTTATCACTGTAATGAATAGGCGCTTCTGCCTTATAACCTAGATGTCCTCTCCTGTTTTGTTCCTAAATTTGCTCGATCTGCCTAAATCCAAAAGGCCGATAATCTCTCGTCTCCAATGCGATGTGACGGAGGATACACCAACCTCTGATCTAGCTAATGTTTCTTCTGGAGCTGGGTCGTGACGACCTCTCCCGAAATCGCATTGCGACAGGACATGTACCTTGATAATGGGCGGATGACAAGTAAGACCTGATGTGGCCATGGTTGAACTGCTTTCACTGAGGGCTCCTCAGCCAGTGGACGGGTAAACAACTGCTCCATATTCATGGTAAGCTTTAGCGGAGACTTGGTGATCCCATTTCAGGCTGGGCGTTATGATGCGGCGTATTGTATGATCGACTCCTAGAATTCAACATCAAGCCGCCTCCGTTGCGTTGCAGAGTGGACACGAAATTTGAATGAAGCAATCTTCGTTTATCGAGAGGGAGCAGAAAATTGTGGGAGATGCTGAGTCGATATGGAAACAACCCGGTGATGCTGACTTCAAAATGGAGCTTGAAGAATTTCGTTACAGCGGAGCAAGAAATTAGAACAGCAGACCAAACACTCAGCCGAAAAGACCCTTGAAAGAACTTTTAATGGATTGTACGCCACCTATGCCCACCCTACTGTTAGGCAAAGGTGGTTGTCTCTGTGGCAGAATTTGAGCCAGCACAATCCAAAGGAATATTCCAGGAGAATGTGTGAGTGCCCGGCAAGCAGAGGTAACTCTATTTCATGGGATGATTGAGGTTTTCTGATTAGCTGATTGTCTTGAACAAACAATGAAGATTGTTTTCAGGGGCGTTGGAAGGGTTTGTTCTAACAATTCTTGCAACGCCAAACGCGCTGTTTGAAGCAGTCGGCCTTCATATGTATCCCCCTAAGCCCAGACTCATTGAAATGTAAGAGATCTATCGCGATGCTCCTGATTTTTTCACATTGCTTTCACCTTACACACATGCGATAACTTTGGTATCCACATTCGGTTTCGGTATCGTCATCAACGACTTCGACTGTCTCGGCAAAATGGCGGAAAGACCAATCAAAGGCTGGATCTGGCCAAAAGATAAACCTCATCAAGGTGGAAAGCGAAGTCGAAGAATGAACCTCATCAAAGATATCTTCAGTGGCCAAGGACCGGATATTTTCGTTGGTCGGCTGGACACGTTGGAGCATTTACCAACGAGGTCACGGTGGTCGCGATGGGCGGACGTGTACCCCAATCCGAACAATCGTGGATTGCCTGCCTTGCCGTGGGCCGATCGACGCCGGCAGCGATACAACTTCCACACTCGCAGATATACCGACTTTCATCCAACAATGTGGAGCGATACCGAGTGGGACTATAGCCTCGATGGCGAGCTCTACCTGCGAGCTTGGTGGGATGCCGATGGTCACAGGCACGTCGTTCGAGCGCAATGACCTTTCTCATTGATACGAATCCATGACATCGATTGGAAAATGTTACTCTGGAGATGAGTTAAAGGAATGACTTCGTCAATCCTCAAGTACAAGCAGCATGCATCGCTTCCCACAGCATTTCCCTTTCATCCGGGGAGTGGGTGCTAGGTTTCGCGTTTCGGATGACAGGAAGCGCCATGGTTTTGTCGAAAAGCTTCAGGCATTTATCGCAAGGTCGCCGTTTCACATCCTTATAGGAAGCTATCATATTCTGCTCAGGGTATTAGCAACTCGTCTTTAAGCCACATTGATTTTATACCCACCAACAAATACTCAAGGTTCCCTTTGACTCGTGTTGAATTTAGGTGTCTCAATATTCCATCCTGTAGATGTGTAGCCTTTGATGTTTCGTTGTACCGCACTTCATAGTCTTGAGTGTTGTCATAGGCATGAGAGAGGACTAGGAACCTCATCCCAGCTACTTTGGCATTGAGCGGGAACAGCTGTGTGGAGTCTTTGGGTTCCAACTTCATTGACTCGTGTTTCTGGCCAACATCACGTACTATGTCTTTTGGATCGTACGAGTCTATAGCAGGTATGAATCCCTCCGAGGCCTGTTGTTGCTCGTGAGCTTTGCTGTCCTTGATCAGTGAAAGGTAGTCGACCCTCCAAACATCCGATCCTTGCGGGCCGGGTTCGTTTAAGGTGCGCTTCCACAGTTGCTGGGATTCATCACTTGTCCAGCTCTGCTTGAAGCTTTCAACATCTTTGAGGCCTTCAACAGCTATTTTTTGGATTTTTGAGTAGAATTTGGAGGGCACGTCGGATCCAATATAGGTAAGAGTCTGTGTACGGAGCAATTCAGAAATAGGGTTGACAAGGGCATGCGGAAGGGTTCGGAGATGATAGATCTGTCGCACCATGTCAGAACGTCATAATTCAACAATGGCCCAGGATAGAATACCTGATCATGCATCTCTTGAAGCGACGCAAGTTGAGCAATCAACTGCGCATCTTCAGGATGAATGACAGAATGGGTTTCCGGGCGGGCCATCTCACTTGATGGGGCACCACAATGTCCGATAACGTATGGTCTCCAGCGAAGGTGGAATCAACAATGGAGGATATTTAGCTCTAGGATTGATCGTTTTACAAGGCATGGCAGCGAAACTGAATGACCTTTGAAGCATAAAACAGAATGAATGACAGGGTCCACTAACTACTAGCTAGTGTGTATTTAGTTTGCAGTCTAGCTGGAGGTGTGCTACCTCTTTCGGCGTAGACCCGTTTGATCGGCGCCTGGGACCGCCTCGCCGCTTTGCCTAAAGTGCTGCAGTGCCATTTGGCCAAATTAGCTTGTCCTCCGAGTCACAGCTTACAAAACCAACCAGAGTTCTTTTTTTCCGCTGATAAACCTTTGAGATGTATGAAGAGGTTCTTTCAATAGACTTGGGAGATAAAGATGATCTCTATCGAATCTGCCGAGGAAAGCGCGTTGTTTACGTATCGATTCAAGCACCATCCATCATCCCTCCCCAGGATAAGACGGAGAGTAGCAAGGCGTTGACGCACATGAGGAAAGTTCCCAAATGGGATCAGGACTGGCAGACACTTACCGTGGCTAAGCGGGATGATGAAATGCTTTGTTTCGAGAATCTGTTCTTACCACACCGACTACCTAAGAACGCGCTGCTAGTCCCATGCCACGAAAACTTCAATATCATGAATTTACAGCCGGTGAAGCGGATCAGTCATCGAGTTTCGCTGGCTCGGCAGGACCGAAACCTGTATTGCGTCAAGATTGCCAGATTTAACCACGAGCTTGTCTACATGAAACGAGAGGTTTGGGCATACAAAATGTTGGTCAAGTCTGGGTTAACCATCGCACCAAAATTTCATGGTTACGTTTATGAGGAGCATCCAGATCGAATTATTGGCTTTTTGATGGAAATTATCGACGGCAGACATGCTGATGTTGAAGACTTAGAGCCATGTCGCAAAGTCGTTCAACAAATGCATGGCCTTGGTCTAATACATGGAGATCTGAATAAGTACAATTTCATTGTCACAGAAAATGGAGTCAAGCTAGTGGACTTTGAAGCATCGGAATTTGCGGATGAGGGGACGAGAGAGCATGAGTTGGATGGTCTTGCTGGGTACTTAGCTTCAACACTACTAAACGGCTGTTATGACTGACCTCTGGAATCCGACTTTGGGATGGTCAAATCATGCTCTTACCCACTTTGTAGGCACGTTCTGCTCTCATTGGTTGAGGTATGGACTTCCTTATACTCAATTGTTCTAGTCGAACACCTTTCGTCTTCTTTGTTCTGGTGGGGTTGCGCCTATGATAAACTGTCCTTCTTTTGAATGATCGCAAGAATGTCGAACTGTTCTTGAGTGCAACCCGAATATTGCATCTGCTGACGAAGCAACTAGTATTGACCTGAGGTCAACGGGACAGCGGCTAGCATCTTATAGTCCGCAAGCGGGAGCTGCATGTTAAGTACCAAAGAAGACAAGCATGTTGATCCCCTCTTCAGCACTCAGCTCCTGAATCGTGATCATGAAAGGTTCAGTCAGATTTGCGTGAACGCGCGCAATATCCGGCGTATCCTCCGGCTCATTTGGCTGTGGAGCACGAGTCTCCATAGACACAGGGAAGAGATGGCAGTTATACCCTGTCTCTTCTCTGGCTTCACGCAACGCAGCGTCGTGTCGTGATTCTCCACATTTACGGCGGCCCTTAGGTATCAATCAGTCTTTCTCTAAGAAATAGTGGGCAGGGAAAACTTGTTTTGTTGTTGTTCGAAAGAGAACTGCACCTGCACTCTCCACAAAATGTGCGGAGGTATATTGGTTGACTGAATGTTTTCACAGGGCTATAGAACTCTTTTTCGCACGCGATAGTATAAAAGGTGAGGTAATTCAGTGGTCCTATGAAGGTCAATGGCAATTTTATGTAGGTTGTAGTTGACGAGTGAAGTTGGCCTGCACAAGTTCTCCTGAATTCTTGGCGCTAGTGTGTGACACTACTGTTGGCAGAAGTCCGCTATGTGGGTCTTGGACGGAGATATCGTTCGACAAAGACGTCGAAATGTTCCTCCCTGTATTTGCACTGGGTCTCCTTCGTTCTGTGCCGTCCTAACCTATGTACCCTTCTTAGCTTCCAATCTCATCCTTTCCGCCTTTTTCAATGCTCTGGCCCTGATCTTACGATGTGTCGCTAAGTTTTGACGGACAAGAAAATGTCCGAACGGATATCCCACCGTTAAGAGGAACCATGCGAATAGAGCATGACTCCACCATGGTGAGCCTGAGAAAGCATATCCTACACTCCCACACCGATTGCCAATCTTCGCTAGAGTTGATTTGACGAAATCCTTCTCAGTCGGAAACATGTAAGTTGAGCGCTTGATCTTGGACATTGCAGATGTCACGATGTAAGCTTGAATGAAGTAGACGGTAATGCCTAATTCTTCAACCTCGGCTGCAAGCGCGGTGGACCAGTTTTGTAGGAAGGCTTTGGAGCCAGAGTATGTGGCTAGGAGCGGTGTCGGGAGCAGACCACCGAAGGACCCCATGGTCAAGATGAGGCCCCGTTTTCGGGAAGACATCCCAGTGAGGACAAGACGGGTGACCTTCAGGGTGCCCATGCAGTTCGTAGTAATAATGCTGTTCACCTCTTCCTCCGGGTCCTCAATGTACGGAACAGGAATGTCGTGAGACTGACCGACATTGTTGATGAGAATGGAAATGTCTTTATCTTTGATCATCGCTGAAAGCCTCTCGTAGTCGGAATCCAGGTTCTTCGAAAAATCCATTGCCAGGATTTCTGTTCTGATATCTGAGTTCGAGGAGGTGATCTCAGAGGAGAGATTCTGTAGCTTCGACTCGGTGCGCGAGACAAGGACCACATTGAAACCAGCTTTTGCCAGCTGGAGCGCATATTGTTTGCCAATCCCATCGCTTGCGCCTGTTATCAGAGCCCAAGAGCCTCGTGGACCGAATGAGTTGAGCTAGGATGGCATCAGGAATTCTGCATGCACTCGAGCGGTGGATAACGGGTCTTACAGATTTCCCGGGAGTCACAAATGTGCTCAACAGCACCCGTACAAGTTCTCTGACCTGGAAAGCGAAATACAAGAATCCTAAGAGAAGAAAGAAGACCGCGATTGTCGCCTGTGGTAGCGAGAGTTGCACAGAGTTTATTGAGACAGCCATATTGCAGGAGGGTGGAGGACAGCCGCCCGCTGAATCGAAAAGATATTCTGATTGGAGGAATGATTTCGAGTGTCTGATTAAGCTCGTTGCAAGAGTTCAGTTGTCCAATGATTCCCCAAGAATCGAGGGTGAAAGGTGGGTGAATATGGTGAGATGGCCAAATATATGAATCAGATTAAAACAAAATCTGTACATCATTGCTCGGCACGATCTCACGGCCCGCTGGAACTCACTTCTCACCGGCGCCGAATGAGACTTTCAAGGTACTCATGTGCCTAAGCTCAACAAGGAAATTATGTACTTGGTGCCGCCTAGAAATGAGCTCCAATGTCCAATTAGGGATAGTTGCAAAACCTCGGCTGTCCAATCAATTTCTTCGCCCAATATCGAAGGTTCTCACACAGACTGGGCTCGTATCTCCCTTCTGCGTAAACTGGATACATTTTGTCTAGTGTCTAAACGATGGCAAGTCTACTGCCTCCTCACGATGGTCTTCTGCCCAAGTGGCTCTTGCTGGTTCGAGACTCCACCTGCACATATCGGATTCCTTTTAATTGACATTGTCCAGGTCGCCCTCACATCCGTTGGCAATTCAATCCAAGCATACACCACCTTGAGCTATACTCAGCGTCTCTATGCCGGGCCAGCAAATGGAAAGACGCCTGAAGCCGTCACGTCCCTTGTGACTCCACTGTCGGCACGCACCTTTGGAACATGGACATTCATTACTAGTATTGTGCGGCTGTACGCCGCCTACCATATCGACGAGCCGGCATGGTACCAGGTGGCCATCTGGACATATATAGTCGCATGGGGACATTTCATGAGTGAGATGGCGGTATACAAGACTGCAAGATGGCGAGGACCCTGGCTAGCACCTGCTATCGTCGCAACGAGTAGCCTGGTTTGGATGACCATGCAGTATAGCTATTACGTGAAGTAAACCACTATTCTTTGCGAAAAGCAACGTCCCGTCAGCCACCTTCGAGAGCTTCCATCACGACAATTTCCTTCTATACAGCTCACCACCACACTTTCGTAAGCGGTCCGCTGCCTGCTCTGGAGTGATATCTCGTTGGGGCTCACTTAGCATTTCATATCCGACCAAGAACTTGCGCACCGTTGCACTCCTCAAAAGTGGCGGATAGAAATGCAAATGGATGCTTGAACACTCGATTTCCTCATTTGTTCCCTCCAGAGGCGCCTGGTGGATGCCCATACTGTAGGGAAAGCTTGTTTCGAAAAGATTGTCATATCGTCTCGTCGCCTCTGCGATCGCCTCGGCCAGGTGCATTTGTTCTGGCTCGGTTAGGTCGACGAGCGAGCGGATGTGTTTCACTGGCAAAATCATGGTCTCGAAAGGCCAGACTGCCCACCAGGGGCATAGGAGAATAAAAGTGTCATTGAGATAGACAACTCGTTCACATTTCTCCCGCTCCATCTTGGCATAGTCCACAAGCATATGTGCACCTCCCTGCTCCCTATTGTATTTCTTCAGGTTCTCCAGCTCCATTGCAGGCTCTTCGGGCAGGCTACTTGTGGTCCAAATCTGGCCATGAGGATGCGGATTCGAGCAGCCCATTGCAGCACCTTTGTTCTCGAAAATCTGCATCCAGCGGAACTGTCGGTTCGGCTGCGTGAGATGGTGGCTGGGTGCCTCTGGGGGAAGATGTGCGGAGGATGCGATCTTTGCAAGAGGAGAGGACGGTGAGAGGTGTGCTGTGTAGATCTCGGTCCACATGTGAATAATCGGTAGTATAGCGGACGGGGACATGTCGGCTAGGGTAAGATTGTGCTGAGGAGAAAATGTGAGGACGTAGCATTTGCCAGTGACAGCTTCCGCTCTGAGCAGCAGGGATGGGAGACCTGGCCAATTTGACTGGTTAAAATCCACCTTCCCTTGGAACCTTTCCGGCTCTTACTTGGGCCCACATTGTTGGGATTGTACTCTCCCTGCTCCTCCTTCACGGCACTGTAATCATTCACAAAAACAAAAGTGTTTTCGTACTTTGGATTGGTCTGGCCTTGCGCTCGCTCATTACCAGGACACAGGTAGCATGCAGTATCGTGGGCTGGGAGCTCGATTTGTGCAGGCGGCTCTTGTTGGCCTCTTGTAAAGTGTAAGCTTGTATCTTCTATTCGAAGAGGTTGGACCGTACTGCCATGGTCTATTTGCTCGGTGAGGGGAGACCAGAATCCAACTCCCACGAAGAGGATTGAACCTCCGATGAGAGATTTCGTCCAAGATTCTATCACTCATTCTGCGCGGGGACGTAAGAAATCTCTAGTGATTGTTGTGTTCGTTCATTCGTGTCAGCTTCGCCTCTGGGCAAGTTCTCTGCGCCGTGTGCATTGCGGGGGTTTGGTTAGAAGTTTGTGAGAAACCACCCCACATGTGGGGATCTACCTGTATGCTACGTAGGACGGTATCCACCACTCTGTCGTAAAATTTGACATTTTTCTAATTGGTTATTGCAAACGCGATGAGATAGAGAGACTTATAATTGGTAGATACACGCGCGTCTCGCAAGCTCCTGCCAATCAGTGTCTCAACAAATAAGTGATTCTTAGCCTCTAAGCCAAAGATGATCTAGCAGAGTTCTTAATCAGCTTAAGGTTGTAATAATTGTGTGTCATTTGTTGGGACTAGTTTAAGCGACTTGCGCTATTGAGTTTCAATAACCAATTAGAAAAATGTCAAATTTTACGACAGAGTGGTTGATACGTACTTGAAGTCCCTGCTTGGGTATGCAAGTAAGAGGACTGCGTACTTTATTTGGCTTTTATTGAAGAGCAATCTACACGTGCCTTGACAAATGATCAGTACACAGTTATATGCGGCGATAAGAGAGTTTTATATCGCCTTGAGAGTCCCGGGGGTGCAGAGCCGATAACGTTGGTTAAAGTTCGGCGGCATCTGCGTGCCGCTGTCTAGCCGTAACGCTAGAAGCACTAACGGAGCCTCTAGGGAGCTCCACTCAAGACCATGGTGACGAGCGCATCGAGTCCAAGAGTGTTTTCAGTTGGCTTGAGCAACAAGCATATCTTATGTCTACTGAAAAACTTCACGGGTATCCGATATCGTGTACCCGTCCTGGCTGAAATAAGCCTCTCAATAGAAGCTCTCCGCTCTCATCGACAACAGGCCGAGACCTGCAGCAAGCATGGATTGCAGCATTCACTCCCTACCCAATGAAGTAATTCATGCTATATCAAGCACAGAAACCTCTCCCTTACACACACCCTATCTCACACTGTGTTACAGATCCTGATCCAGATCCTCGCTCCCTTCCCCATTCGCTCCCTCCTCACAATCGCACCCACATCTCCACGTCTCTCCACCCTGATCCTCCGCATTCTCCACTACCGGCTCCTACTCGCTGCATCTCTGGGCTCCCACAAGCTCATCCTGGAAGCCTACCATCCCATCCGCAAGTACAGCGAACCCTACCTCTTCTGCACCTACATCAGCACCCCAGGCCTCTCATCAACCCATGAAGGTAAGGGTTGCTTATACGAGAACACAGCCATAGGCGAGCGGTACTCGAAGTTAAGGAAATTATATTCACGTTTTCAGCCTGAACGGCCAGGCGTAGAGGGTAATGTGCCCAAACGTCCCGATCCAGCCGGCGGAACTGGGAGCCAAGCGGACTCCGGCTCCTTGTCCGCTAACGGCGGAGACCAAAGGATCGAGCACGTCATCAATCTAGACAGCCACGAGCTGTTCAGCCAGTTCTGCACCATCGCGAACCTCGTCCTGCTCGGGCCAAGACGAGGCGTCTTCCTATCAATCGTCAATGTCGAGGACAAGGTCATGCGGGTCTGGCGCGAATGGCTCGAAGAGCGAGCTCGAGCATCAAGAGATAAGGAGAAGCGGAGGAGCAAGAACAGGCAACAGGAAGCAGCTGCGAGAGAAGCCATCAACTGCGACACAGCAACAGAGACCGAGACACAGGTTCCGGAGCACGAGCGCGAGCAAGCGAGTGAGATCGCTTCCTCGCCCTCCATCCTCTGGACCGACCACAAACGCAACGTCGGCCTCCTCGTCACCGTCAAAGACCGCAAATGGCGCACCGGCACCGGACCGCTCCTCGTATCAGCCGATGAAGAACAATCGGCCAGCTACTCAATCGAGATCAGAGGTATGCCCATTCCCCCACCGGAAAAACCAAAAATTCAAATTCATGAATCCCCTTGCATCGCCACCTCCTGCCTGAATAGGCATCTTCAAAAGAAAGCTGATCACGTGGTTTGCGCGCAGAACTGGTCGTGCGGACCACACACCTCATGCTGGCGGTCGAGGAGACGCAGCGACAACAGACCAACATCTCCGGTAAGGCGATGATCTTTGGCTCGTTCGCTGGTGCTGCAGACGCCACAACGACATAGAAAAAAGAAAAAAGAATAGAAGCAAGCAACGATAAATGCGTTAAATTGTATGAACGGTTGGTCTATCTTTATCTTCTTCGTCTCTTGAGTCTGCATCCTACAGGCGCAATCGCATGCCCTGACGTCGCACTCAATTGCTATTACATGTCAGCGGGACCGCGGGACCTCCGGACCGCGGGCGGCGGCGGCAGCGGCATCTCCTAGCTAGCGTTCTACTAAAACTACTACTACTACAACTCACATTCCACGTTCCTGCAATAATAGCAATAGCAACAGGAGCGCCAGCAACGCCCCGGCCTTTCCCATCATCGCATCTCAAGTAGTCGAAGGAGAGGAAGGAGAGGGGAGGCGAGGCGAGGCGAGGTGTTTAGATTTCCCCAGAGAAACGAGGACCTTTTCCTTATCATTATTTTTCCCTTTGGGGAAAAAATGGGAAACGAATACTAGCTCCTCTAAATACCTATGAGGAAAGCGATCCTTCTATCTCAGGAAATTGTGCGCAGATGGACAGACTCATTACGATGAACAGATAGGTGTTGTACCGCGGGGTAACATTGAGTGGGATATTTCTAAAAGGGGTCTATCTATTCTAAAATCTATAGGGGAGAAGGATGGGATCATGAATGAGAAGAGATGGGTGAGCTGGGTCTTTTTTCTTTCTTTCGGGTTTGGGTTGCGCTGCGTTGGGTAGGGTAGGGTGTAGATCTGGATCCGAATTCCTGGGAGATGTGATGGGCACGCATGAGCGGTTTTCGCATCTGGACCGTTCTGAACTACGCATGAACGAGCGTTTTTCGCGTCTGGGCCATTCTGAAACACGCATGAATGGGCGCTTTTCGCCATCTGGATCTCTGAGATTTGCGTAGTATCCCTCAATCAGGGTGGATGAGTCCGTTGCTCTAGAGCCTGGAAGTGAACACCTGGAGCGGTTAGATGGTCGATTCAGATCTCAAAGACTCTCTCAAGCTTTGCTTGTGGATAAGTGTGATCGCCGTAAAATATGGAGGAAGAGGTGGCTGCCCACCGTAGGACTCGGCCGATGCGGTCGCGGGAAGCCTTCGATTCATGTCTTCTCCTCGGACACAGACGGCAGGTCGCTTCCACTTCCACGCAAGCGATTGTTGGGCCTAGCTGGATCTGGCTACATTGGGCAGCTGTCATGCACTGGCCGCTCATTATCGAGGTGTGGGAGTCGCCAACGGGATGAGAGAGGGCGCGAGGGAGACGTCTTGCTAGAGCTGGGAGAGCTGCATGCCAGGGGGTGTGGAAAGACAGGGGTTTATCGAGCCGGGAAGTCGTCAAGCCGGATATCCGTCGAGTCAGCAACCCTCAGCGTTTTAGCGCCGCAGCGGCAGCAGCAGTGCACGCCTATCGTCATGCTGAGCCGAGAAGACTTGTGACTTTACTCGTCTTTGATTGCGTGAAAGATATCGTGAAGATCGCGAAGCCGGCAGTTAGAGTTCTCGGCATTCGTTACCTTGGGCTTGGACCGCAAGATAGGCATTTGCCGTTTTCGGGAAGGTTCGATGTTCTCACCTCAGTAGGTGCAGCTGATTGCTCGTTCTGTTCTGCCAGCGATTGGTCGGTGGGCACTTCATATGCGAGCTGAAGAACTGTCCACTCCTCCATTATTGATCACTTTCAGATGGCCAGCTGTTGGCGCACACTGCTGGTTTTCCCGTTATCTTCCAATCGACCTCCAACTGTCTCTCTTCCACGACATAGATGCAAAGTAAATAGGCAGGATCTGGCTCCAGTATTTAGTCGCATCAAAACGGGTGATCTCATAGCTAAACCTCTTCCTCACGACATCAAAATTGGGAGAGTATTGGCAGTTGTCTGGCTGGAAGCCTAGCATGAACGGCTCGCATCGTCCCAAAAGGAGAAGCCGATTGGGCAACAACTCCTGCCATTAAGGGCTCACCTGATTTCGAGTGCTTCTGTTGATGTGTTGTCCACGCAGCTCAGTTACGCACCCCGCGTCTATGGCGGGAATGCATTGGACGCCATTTTATGGCTTGCATGATGGTGGGTGTGGAGTGCCGATCACCAGAGAGCTCGTGCCAGCTTGAGTACTCGAAACTGAATCCTCACGTTCTAGCAGAGCCGCATGAACAGAGGGTCGGCCGATAAAGTCGTCCGGATGGTAGCCGTCAAATCGCAACTGTGAATACTTCTGAACCTCGACGCTTCATTTGCGGTCTGAAAATCATCTGACCAATAGTCAACGTGAAGCCGTGCTCATCAAGTCAGTATCCTTCACAGCCCTAATACAGGCCAACATGTCCTATCAACCTAGGCAGCAAGCCTTCTTTCTCCCAGAGGACGGCATTGAGCCCGAAGTCATAGGTGCTGATATAGGCATATATGTCGGTCGCAATGCTCAGGTGCAGCTTGACCGGGTCAGGATCCATGAATCTCTTGATTGTCAATACCTGACAGAGAACTCTTAGCGCCGGAGAGGGTATATCATTCATGCGCAAAACGCGCTGACAACAGTAGGCAATACGTCGTCCGCAATCAACAAGTGGGTCTGATTCTGTTTGATCAGGAAATGATTTCAGACATGAAAGCCGATTCGATGCGATGGCAAACCGAGCGATCGCAGCTTCGGGGAGAGGGTAAATGATTTCGCTCGCGCTTCTGTTGATTAGCTATACTCATAGCCACAAGCCAGGTATAACCAGTCAGCTGTTCACCGTGAACGTGCCACTTCTGGCCCGACTCCGAACACATATTACCAACGCACTTCGTCGCAACATGACTCTGTCTATGGCTCAATGCAGTCCCAATCAGGGGTTGGCAACTTGTCCTCGAGTGTAAACGTGGGCACAAGTCCAGTCGCCCGACAGATCACTCGGTCCGACACAGATGAGCGAGGCGGCATATCAGTTGCAGGCTTTACTCCCATCTCGAGGACATCTTCGCAAGCCGACAGCTATAGCAATGCCGGAAATGCGACTACCCAACCAATCCCAATTGCTGGTAGGCAGCCGCGGAGGGACAGTTTTGACAGTATGTATGGATTTGCTAGGTCGCCCACAGGCGACGAGCTCAGAGCGCGTAAGTGTGAGTCTTCGCGGCGGTACTATCATTAACGGCTCTCAGCACCCTCATACTCACGGCGCGACCAACAAGGATCGCCGTATGACTATGATCGTGGATATGGAAGATGAATGAGCGCAGTCGACGCTTGGCCAGTGCCGAGACCGCACCAGCTTAGATGGCTAAAGCAATGGTAAGAAGGCCGTCGATGGAGCATCTAGGAACATTTCGCTGACTTTCGGTGGCAATAGTTGAGACTTTAGTTCATCCAATTCAACATGCCTTCCTGTCGCCCGAATAGCTTCTTGCAATAACTTCACACTGCGGTCGGTGAGGCTATTGTCAGACCCTAAGACAACAACACGCTGTTCGATGACACCTCTCAGAATGTTCTCAGCTTCCTTTGCGTGATGTGTCTCAATCAGAAGGATTGCTAACCGATGCAAGACCTCCAGCCGATAAGGGTGGAAGGGGGCATATCTCTGGTCGATTATTCGGATTGTCTGATACACCTGCAAGATGGATTCTTGCTTTGAGTGCACAGACGACAAAACTCTCGCCCTGGTTGTCATGCCAGTGATGGTAAGAAAATGAGAGGGACCCATGACTCCAGACGTCAGTGGTACAAGCTCTGTCAATATCTGCAGTGCCCTGTCCCGATGCTGTTCTTCTTTCGCACATCTCCAGGCAATGTGGTACAGCCCCACGAGTGCGGATGGCGATTTATCGCCAAACCGATCTTTCAGATGCCTATGAATATCCTCCAAATGTTTAATTTCTACCGCAACGCACTTCAATCGTCTCGTTGCCACTCCGATTATGAATTCAGCGGTTGCTGCGACCGGATTGTTGTACAATGCTTTCGACAAGGCGAGCACATTGCTCAGAAATTCTCCTGCAAGTTGGCTCTGTCCATGTGCTTCAAGAACCGGAAGCATGCCGTTCAGGGCACTCAGACATTCCGGATGGCAGTTCTCTATCATATCTCTGAGTAGTTCGTGTGCGAAACGAAAGCAGTTGATAGCGCCTTCTGAAGCTCCCTGGCGTTGCAACATGCATCCATCGAAGAAGCACCCAAGGAATCTTTGCGTGAGGTTTGGGCTATGCTGCTGGCTATAGATGTCTTTCATTGCACCCATGGGAAAGCAAAATTGACGATCGAGACCACGGATCAATTCTTCAGGGTTCGAGACTCGTCTTGCTCCGGACAAGATCTTGAAGAAACTTAACTGGCTTGGCTGGCTCGGCTGACTCGGCTCAGTGCCTGCAGAAGGGTCGGGGCTGAGGATGTCATTTATGACGCTATTGTAGCTTTCAATGGCGTCTATGAATGACCATGCAGCAGGCGTGTCGAAGCCCTCTCGAATATTTATTGGCTGTGATGGCACATCGAGAGATGAAGAGTTGCTTGACGGTAATTTCTGTGGGTTGCCAACATTCAGTCTGTCGAGGGATTCTTGCAAATCAAAACCTGGAAGCTCTTCTTGACGTCTGAGATCCACAGACGACCCATGACCTACCACTGGCTCATGGTTTGACGCTGGTGTTGATTGCCTACTAGATTGGTCACTGAAAGCTCCTGTATAGGTCGCAGTCAAAGATGGTGTTGTCAGGGTCAAAGGACTCATATCGAGTTGTTGCCCATAGGGATGGATATTTAATGAGGGGTTTCCAAGGTGAACTAATTTTATGTGGCAAGGGAGGGGCTGGTTGGCGTCTTCGGTAGCAAGAATGTCTTGTTCTGATTTTTCTTTCCGCGTCAGGTAGGCATTGACCTGTGATCGTTCTATAATCCGATTGCGGAGCATGACCTGAGGCCTCCCGGGATGCCTTTCAGCTCGTTGGAAAGCCAAAAGCAGGGAAACAAGATCGCTTTCACGGAGATTTTTGCCCAATCCCCAGGAAGTGATCTTGTCCTTGAACTGCTTCGGACTTTTCTTGTGTCAGTATGTTGTGCTGGTACAGGAAGTATGGAGTAGCACTGAGGTAGCTTACCTTGCTGTGATGTTGTATTGCTCCAGCATCCATTTCATAATCTCTTTTAAGGTCCATCTTTTCTTGCAGTAGAGAACCTCAATCTCTTGTCGATGAAAATCCAAATTCGTCTCGTCATCTGGCGGGTTCAAACAGGCCAGCCGAGGTATGGTTGGTGCCATAGCAAGATACCTCTGCTATGATTGATGTGTGGTACGGCAAGACAAGTATTGGATAGAGACACTTGGGTAGTGGTTTAATTGGACAGTGGCCAATATCTTCTGTACGCGCAACGGCGAAGACTTTTGGGGGAAGCATCTTCTCTACCGGGAAGTTACTGAATGCTATTTGCCCACAGGATGATCTGAGAGGCAAAAAGAAAACTCTGTCTGCGAACCTTTGCCTCGTGGAGTCGGCCTTGTCGCCTTGCTGCTTAGGTCAGAGTCTGTAGTTAACCACTTTTTTCCCCCTTGAATACTTCCCAACAGGTTGACCAACCCTTGCAAAGATCGTAGCAAGGGTACGTATCGTTTGTTTTAGCC
>QQTW01000346.1_pt1 | contig 28549 bp, 30 predicted proteins | sample 1904831 | NCBI WGS metagenome assembly QQTW01 (sample SAMN09435610, study PRJNA476489) | Subsurface metagenome, whole genome shotgun sequencing project.
ATGGCTGATGGTTCTAGGAAGTATGATGAACGCCAGTAACCAGACACCACAAGTTCGATAATGTTGGAGGACAAGATCCGCGACCAATATTGCTTCGAAGATTGTGTAAAAAAAAAATTCACTCCAAGACAGCTGCTACATCGGCTTGAAAGGGAAAGGAGAGTTGAATAATTTTTGGAGTCATTCATGCCATCTCAACATCCTTGGCTCCAATTTCCTCCACCTCATAGATATCACTGAAACGCGAAGCTTGTTCAGGTGCGGGTAAAGCTTGCTGAGACCTACCAGCGGTAGAAGGATTTCCAGAGTGTGGAGATCCAGTCATACTATTCATCATACTTCCTAGAACCATCAGCCATGAGTACTCCTAAATTCGACATTTTGCCGCCGTATGAACGTTTAGGCTTGTAGGAAGAGTCAACATTAAATGGTAGTGTACTCACTAGGCATTAGATCGATAGCTTGAGCTCTCCTTGCACTACCACGAGCATCCTTCTCCTCAAACCAGCGTCTCTTCACAGTTTCCGGCGCTTCACCAGCAAATCTCTTAACTGCTTCGGCAACGCCTTCGTACCCTGGAGATCGCTTTGAGGCGAACTTGCACATATGCGAGTGGTCCGTCTCAATGACCATGCGTTCGCCGACAGCAAAACTCGGTGCCGCCGAATCTTCATCCACAATGAATTGACGCGTTCCTTTGACATCGGTTGGCTTTCCTTCGTGACAGAAAAGGATGTGGTATCGGGGGCATGATCTGCACGAAGTACCGGTTGATGTTTTGCAACGTTTCACTCTGCGATTTCAGGGCTTCGACCAATTGCGGCGAGGAATCTAAGATCCTCTTCGGGGCTATGCTGGCGATAGAATGAAGCATCGCCCCCCACTTAGCTATCTCGCTGCCGTCGTGGGGGGTTCCGAGGAAAATGATCCCATATGTGGCTACATAGATCGATCTTTGCTGCTCCAGATTGGCGCTGGTGACATTGAACGAATAGCTTAGCGCCCTTTTCACAACCAGACCACCTAGAGAGTGACATATGAATATGATGGGTCTTTCCGTCGCATCTTCGAGGGAACGGTTTGCGCAGAGTCTCTGGACCAGAGTTTCGGCATGGTTATGTATCTTATCCTTCGATATGCCTTCTTTCATCGATGCGACCTCAGCATCATAACCGTAAACTAGTATTCGCGCCTTCTTGACGTTGGTCGGTAGCAGATCCACAGGCCAGAAGACCTTCTTGTCGTCGGTACTCCATGTTCGGTGTGGGTGCCCAGTAAGGCCGTGAACGAAGACAACACTGCGCCAACATAAGTAAGATTTCGGCCGCCGCGGGTCTCGACGAGAATGTGAAGCAGCATAAGGGGCAGAGAATGAGCTTACTCAACGACAGCATCAGGCGTGGTGAACACCTCTGTTACGCCGAAAGGGTTCTGCTCGAGGTCTTCGGCCACTGAGTAGTTCTATTCGATAATTAGCTTTCGTCCATATTTGAAAGATTCAAAGAAGCGGAGCAGTCTTTTCGCACCATTCTGGTAATGCAGCTCTATTTTTGGCGCACTCCAGATCTCAGCCCCGCCGCCATAGAACGAGTGTGTCTTCCACAATGCACTGCGAAAGAAGAGATGTAGAGTCTTGAAGAGCACAGAAAACAGCACGAGTTGTTGCCTGAAAGTCCTCGTGGCCAGTGTTGAAGGATGTTGGGGCTAATTTATATAGAGTCACACTCGCAAGGTACATCGTAAGGTCTCTGCGCTCTCCACCAGTGACACTGCAGAATGCAGGGAGAGCTGATCAATCCAAAAGGCTCTGAGCCTCGTGGGGTGAGGCTAATCAGCTGCTCCCCTATATTCCTCCATTCGGCACTTAGTGGTGTGTTCCCGCATGGTACATTTTAGTAAGGGTAATACGGGTGACGGACCCTAGCGTCCGTCCGTCTGAGTCGGTTCGGGCGCTTAAAATAGAACCATGATCCAGATTCGAGGTCAAAGACATCCAATAACGAAACCAATACTGAAGATCAGGCAAGCTGTGCTTCAAGGGAGGAACAATAGCAAACAACATCGCCCTGATCATGTTGAGTATTTTCAAATCCACAGATTTTCAAAGTTATAATGAACGCTCGTATAACTAGAACGGCCTCAAACTGCTGCTTCGGTATCAAATAAAATGTCGCAACAAACCTTCCAGACGAGACACGAGTGCTACTTCCAGTATAGATTTGTATTTCCAGTCACGGGGCGGTTTGGCAGCAACGTAACTGAGCAAACAGCCGTTCGCCCTGCAAGACTCTCAACAGCCCACCGGCGCGGACAATAAGTTACAGAATAACTCGCCGAGGCCAGTCTCAGGCACTCTCATGAGAGACTCTGGATGAACAAGATGACTCCAGAAGGTTTAGCTACAGAGCAAACAGAATAAACAGGGTCCTTGAAGATGACGCAAACGCTTTGACAGTGCCCGGCGTTTAAGCCGCTAGCCGTTGCTCTATTGGACGATGCTAGCCAAACCTCCGAACGCAGTGAGGCACGGCAAGTCGCAGTTCTTCATGCGAACTCGAGTCATCGGCTCAGTACCACAGATGGTGAGGATGCTATGCCTTCTTACGAAGCCAGACGTTGTGAATACTCGCCTGTATTACCCATGTTCAGCTTGCACAGCGACCAATAGCCTGGAGGGCTCCAGTTAGTCTGGATGGATCCAAATCCACTAGAACCTTCCAGTTCTCCGGTTCTTTGGTTTGTTACCTAAAAGGACCACCTCCAGTCACAGACCGAGCCCTAGGCGTAACCCTTCACCGGCCCGAGAATACCGGTTTTCTCTTCTCCCTAAACGCCCTCAAGGCTTCATTTCTGTCTTCGGTCACCACAACCTCGTCATAAGCCGCATTCTCAGCTCCCTCCCCACTCCTCCACCCGTCCAAAGCCCTCAAGGCCGCCCTGCTCGCAAGCGGGGCACCCTCGCAAATCTCCCTTGCCAACCGCACCGCCTCTTCCAACACCTTGGCCCTAGCTCTTCCCTCTACTTGTATCTCGTCGGGCTGTACTTCCACAAGTCGGTCACACATCCCCAGGAAATAAGCTTCCGCGCCCGCAACCCTTCGTCCTGTGAGGATTATGTCCCCGGCACGATTGAGACCGATGAGGCCGGGGAGGCGATACGTGCCACCTGCTCCAGGGATTATCCCAAGCCTAGTCTCGGGGAGTGCCACTGTGGCTGTAGAAGCAAAGACGCGAAGGTGGGTTGTGAGCGCTAGCTCAAGACCCCCGCCGAACGCAACGGAGGAGAGTGCGGTTATGGACGGGATGGGGAGCTTGGAGATGGAGGTGAAGGTTTGGCGCAAGGAGAAGAGAAAGTCGGATGTTCTAAAGAAGAATGATGTGTTATCTTGCTGTTCATGACACCTTTGGGCGGAAGGAGTACTCCTGCTGGCTAAACCCAGCGCGTTCCTTCAGATCTGCGCCAGCGCAGAAAGCTGAGTCAACATCACTCGCAAGGATTAGAATTCTTGTAGGCCCCTTGCCACCTTCCTCGTGGATGGCGTTCACATTCCGAGTCAGCTCTCGGAGTAGTTGCTTAGAGATAGCATTTCGAGCTTGTGGTCGATTCAATGACAGAATTCTTATCGAACCTGAGTGCGGTGCAGGGATTGTTTTGACATTAGTGACAGTAGATGCCCCTGCCGAGCTCGCATTGTGACGTATTTGCTGTTTCAGGAACGTAGTTATGGTGTTGCGGCTATGAAACCGCAGAGACATTGTTGCCCTGCGACGAATCATTCCTGGGTCTGACACTCGGGGCTGATGTGCTGACTGCGCCTTGCAGGAGGGACGGGATGACCCTCGGTAAACCATTTACCTAAACGAGGAACGGGATATTCAGCCCTACAGTAAACGAACTTCTTTACGACACCGGGCAACCAAACAGCCTCGTGAGTGTTCAGCTTGTGTCTCATACTCCACACAAACTCATTCTTAGCCAAGCTGCAAGAGTTATGTTACTTATTGTTCACTTCCGCTGCCCTTTCTGGCGTGGTCCAAGGCCACAGCATAGTTTCAGGTCGATGATTACATACCATCCTGACCTATTGAGACTTCCATAAGGCACTGATTAAATGAGTGGACCATATGGGAGAACCTCGACAAAGATATTTAGCAATGTGGTGTTGTCAAAGAAGGTTATATTGTTGTTGATATTGCGCTGTTAGGGGCCCTTCATGCATTCGTCTCAGGTACTGAATTGAGGCACCGGCATCTATTTATGACTGGAAAATAAAGAAGACGTGAAGGTATAAATCAGTAAAACCGGCCCTTTCGGCAGTATGCCTCGACCTCCTCGTCTGTCGGCCACCCTCCCCATTGATCCGTGCCCTCCATAATCTCATAGACTTGTTGAATCACGGGCTCTGGGGCACCGTTCGTTCGTTCCTCTGTGTTATCATCCCCCTCAAGCTTGTCAAGAAGCAACCAGCTTCGTTCTAGGAAGACTCGAAAAGCAATCAACGTGCGGCGAAGCAGGCGTCGTCCATTCCTAGCTTCGTCCGCGGCTGCATGTAGCTCCGGTGCATAGTCTTTCATCCAACGGAGAGTGAACAGTAACGCATCATAGTCTTGCATGAAGCCGAGCGCTCTAACGTATGCATGAAGTGCAGAAGGCCCGGGAACGGTAAGTAATCGTGGCAATAAAGCCCCAGGTTCAACCAACTCATTCTCCTTCAGCGAATCCAGTCTCAAATGGTTTATGCAGGACTGCCGTTCGGTGAGAAATTCATCTAGGCCGACTAACTTGGCAAAGGTTGCTTTGACAACCCTGGAGCCTTCGCCCAAGGCCTCTGCAGCACCGTCTGTAGGTACAGGTGACGCCTGGGACGCCACAGGATCGCCAAAGGCTTCGATGTCTGACCTTGAGGCTGGCGGAACAGGAGCGGCATGTCTTTGCAAGGCGGCGCGCCGACTCTCAACTACCGCTTTCTCCAGACCAATACAGAGTATTTGAAAGCCTTGTGAGTCAAGATCAAGACCAGCCGCCCGCATTTGGCGCTCTACCTCAAGCGTAGCTGCCCAAGCAGAGATGCCTTGCAAGGCTATGGAACGCGAATGGTGATGAGTACCGAGAATTGTACCGCTTTTTGACAATGCGGAAAGTAAAGCATTCCAGGGTGGGCGGTACTGAGGCTTTCTGAGGTTCATCAACTGGATTGCATGAAGTAAAGGGCTTATGCGGAGAAAACGCTGCTCTGAATTGAGGTTCTGTAATCGCCCATTACCTCGGCTAATTCCAGACGTGTGGTGCTGGCGGTCAACGGGAGAAGTTGTGCCAAACCGACATAAAAGTCGGATGAAGGCCGCAAAAATATAATCCGGCAAAGATCTGAGATCTCCACTATATGACTCCGCTACGTCCAAGCGGGACGTAAGTGCCTTGATAATTCCTGGAGAGAGAGCGCTAGACTGGAGAAATTTGAATCCGTCACTAAGAGAGGCTGCATGCGAGACAAGGAAAGCCAAGCACCGGCCAGCAGGCTGAATGCCATCCGTGACCATCCGGTTGAACAATTCTTCGATCGATGGTGGTGGCGAGCGAACATAAATCGCCTCCTGAGGTGATACTGGCGCCATGTAGACCTCTTTACTGTCGCCAGGCAACACGTCCTCGACTTCCTTCGCTTGTGTGCTTTGTTCGTTTTGGGAGCTGGACTGCTGCCTACGGATTTTGCTGTGAAATACGAGCTTCTCAAACATGGCGTAGTATACGCTCATTGCAGGCATATGTTGGTCGTTGTGTGTGAGAAAGCATGCCCAAGCCTCTTCAACAGTCCTTGTAGCGCGTATTCTGGCCGACCAAACTTCCGGTCCACTGTCGTCGGGTGGAGTGCTGCCCTGTGCCTTCGGACTTGGACTCGACAATTTCCTGACCGTTGACGGCCTGCGAAGCAGTGCTCGTGTCTGTATTGTCGGACTTCGGTCAGTATCCCAGCCGGCCAAGACTGTTGCGACCTTTTCCCATGCGTGGTTGGAGTATCCCGCCTCCCTGAGACGGGTTAAAGATTCTGAGGCCCGACTAATTCCATTCTCAATGCCCTTATCAACGTCAATTCCAAGCTTCTCTTCCTTCCACGGCGGCCAGGATTTTGCTTTCATATTTGCCCATTCGCGCTCCCTTGGTGTTTTTCGATGTGCGAGCTGCACACGGATGATCGCGCGGTAGCCTTCCCGGTTAATAGCCAGTGCCGGCTCGAATTCAGTCATCCTTCTTAATAGATTAAATTGTGCGCGCTGGTAGTAAGCCACCGACTGAAATGGTTGTAGCGCCGACGGCACAGAAAGTAGGGATAGTGCTCGATTATAAATGAAGGTCAGTCGCGCTGAGCTTCGTTCACTTAACGCAGCGTGCGGAGATGACCGATGGGCAGAGTTTAGACCGTCGATATGACTAGATATCATCGCAGCAATGTTGACAATAGCCTGAGGCCATAGCAGCCGAGCATGACGCAAGAGGCGTACAATCATGATCATGGCGGTGGTCTCGCCCATTTTGCCAGTCGTATCCGTAGCAGTCACAGGTTGATTCCATCGTTTGGCAGACCATAAGCCTTGCTTTACAGCATCATCAAGTTCAGCTGTAGAGCTGCTGATGAACTGTTGACTCTGCCTTCCCAGTAATCGATCCCAACCATGCACCAAGAGCAATTTCAGAGCACGTACACTCAAAAGCCGCGGTTGGCGAAGGAGGAATAGAAACACGAAAGTTGGGACAGTTTTGCTGGGCTCGCGGGATGATCTATACCAACTGCTCAAGGCGACAAGCCTTGATGCTGCTCGTTCTGCGCTAGGTGCAGTTAAAATCCACGTCCATGACATCAAATCCTCAGCACCATAACCTTTCGATTGAAGATATGCCAAAACATCGTCAGTGTAGAGGTTCGCAACTGCGTCTTCAACGTCATTAGCTTCATACTGAGCTTGTCCAGAGGGGACAGTGATGGAGTCATTGCGTCTCAGGACAGAGTCGACCGTTTGGATATATCTAGCAAGCAAAGCCTGTAAGCGGGGTTTGCCTTGTGACCAGCTGATATCATTGCGCTGAGCGAGTAACCCTATGCGGGACTGAACAAAACGCAATTTTTGTTTTTGGGTCCATAAGGCTCGTGGATTGAAATGCGATAAGTCCACCTTGTTGAGGTATGCACGAGGGCTAGCACGCCTATATCTAGAGCTCTCTAGTGCAGCTATCAATCCGCTTGACGGAGTCCTTGAGACCCCGTAAAGTAATGCTGGCACGCCAGCCTTGGGAGGTTGAGCTCTACTGGTGCGCCGGAGAGCCCTCACGTAAGGTTTTGACCGTGGCCTTGCCTCTGACGTAGGCCATTGAGGTTCTGACTTTGGCTTCAAACCACCTGGGCAGACCTGGGCTTCCAATTCCCAATCCGCAAAGGCAGTGGTTGCACCGCTATATGACTTTGTTCGGTGGAGAAAAAGCTTGCCGTGGATGCTCCTGGTCCATGTGCGATTGTGATGCTCTGGAACATCCGTGGATATGGAGCGCCATAGCAACTATGAGCTCAGACTTAGTAAAGTAATCGATTTTGCGAAAAGATAGACATCCTACCACGCGACAGAGCAAGTTGCCGGATGAAGCGCAACAGCGACTACAATTCAGAGAAGGTGCGTTGATGACTGTCAGTCCTGCATATCTATAAGACGCTGGCATTCATCAAGCTGTATATACAAGTTCATGATCTTTACTGCGGATGAGTTGCAATGGGAGGCCACTGCTTCCGTAGCAAAAGTAGAAGTTGCTAAGAAGTCACGTGCGTGCGGGAAGTGCCGATGACTTCGCATTGGCTGCGAGTGATCCATTCTGGAGATCAACTCTGCCACAAGCACTTTCAGCTCCCTTAATCTTCATTTTAAGTCGAGTATAAGTCAAGAATATATGAGAGCCCAAGGAATGCTTTACTAACTTATTGGGTGGTTTGGAGCTCTCATTTGGTGTTGTCGCCAGTCCCTTGCAGTTGGTCGCTCAAGCAGACGTGCAAGTGCGAAAATATCCCAGTACTTAGTGTACGACCAACCGAATCGACAGATACCAAGGACAGATGAAGTTAGCCAAGAAGCAATAGTGGCGTTCTCTCAGAGTTTCAACAAGCCAACTTAAGTGTTCCTGCTAAGGCCGGGCGATCAAGGTCTTCGGCGGGTCGTGAAGTGAGTAATGAGCACGATCTGGTGTGGTCAAACATTGAGATTTGGGATCCGCTAACTGACACCTGCACAGATTTGGTGAGGCATATCGCGTCGCATCTCGAGGACGTTTAGGAGTACCGCGGATTGGACGATAGCTCTCACGATGTCAACCCCCAACGGCGTACTAAGTCCGCCATCGCGCTCGGAACGTGGATCATCCAATCTTAGTCTTGGAAAACGGAAACGAGCTGAGAATGAGGGAGAGACGAAGGATAAGGAACCGGGCAAGAACGCGAGTGCAGGTACAAACATTTCTGCTGGCAAGGGGCTTGAAAGCTTTTTGAAGGATACTGTAATCCTTATGCGGAGGTGCGTGCTGGCTAGAGTGCTCCCAAGATTCACTCGGTGCAGTGGCTGCTCGAGATTAAGCTGTTTACACCAGCGGATTGAATCTGTACCCAACGTCTGACATTTGAGCAGGCATGACACTAAACCTTCTATATTGGATTTCGCTCTCCCCACTCAAACCGATGAGGACCGAACAATAAAACGAACGAAGCTGTCTGAGGTCGCTGAGCCAGCAGAGGCGAGCAGCATCGTGGACCGGGTCAATGCTGGTACATACGAGAGTGTCCGGGACTTCATGACAGATGTGGAGACAGCTTCGTCATCCATTCTTGCCCATGCTCAGAACAAAGATGGCCTTATGTATGGAACACGTCAGTCCATCCAATCAGCTGAGGATCGTCAATTGGTTGGGCATATCATGGCCTTCAAGAAAGTGATCAATAACCTCTTCCTGCGAGAATACATCCAGAACCCATCTGCACTAACTTCTGTGTTGAAGGAGGTTCGAGAAGAGGACGATCAGGTTATGACCAATGGCATCCTTGACAAAAAGAACACGCTCTCATCATCGGATAAGTACCGTGAAAGTAGGACGGCGTTGACCCTCTATGGCAGCGCTCCGCAACCGAAGCAACTGTTTTCGAGCTTGCAGCAACCAATACAAATTCGGACTGAGCAGCGCCAGAATCACTCCAATACAGATGCCCAGTCATCTTCCAATGCCATATCAACGAAGTCATTGAGCAACAAAAGCATCAGTGTATTTCCATCTCTACGAGAAGTGGGACTGCCTAATGGTATCGCCACGACGCAGGTCGTACCTGTTCATTCTACGAGTTCAATTACCGAGCACAAACGTGGACCTACACTTGGTGATCTTTTTGCACCTCCGAGTACAATACCTCAGCTCAACCCACCAAAGCAGTCAAAGCATACCGCCACACGAAGCTCGTCTGTAAATTGGGTCAACCCGGCAGAAGCAACGACGACACCGAAGAGCAATCGACGAGATGTTTATATTTACACAACAGAGCCGCAATCCACGGGTCAGTGGCTGAGCTACAGCACGGCACCGTCCCCTACTCAATTATCTTCTCCCGAAGCCAAACGCAAGCAACGAGACCGCACACTGAGTTTTGGTGAGACAAAGCCAGCTCTTCCCCAAGAGGTTGTTGCTGCTCATCAACAGGCTAAAGAAGAAGCGCTATTCCGAAGTGCCTATTCTAGCTTTGCTCCGAGTCATGACGACGCAGCCGCTATCGTGCCTGAATGCACCAAGAACCGCTTGTGGTGGAAGCGAACCGGCGAGGAACGATTCAATTCACTACTAAGGGAAGACTCGGTCCCAGGCCCGGTCGAGCAGGCAGAGAGCTACGGTAGCATTCGACATGAAGGACCAGATGAGGAAAGCATCTTCAGAGAAGCTGTAGACTCATGGACACCCGAAGAGTTACCGGCGGAGCTCATGGACAAGGCCGGAACTGAAACGCAGCGAGGCGACGATGATAAGAATAGCGACGAAATACTCAAAGAAATCTCTGAACTCCTCGAAACCCTACATTCCTACCAGCGCATCCGCAACTTATCGCTAACGTCGAATGCCCGATCTACCGTTGGCCAGAATTCGCAACTCACCGCAATGTCTGGAAGCCCAACAAGTCCATCGTCCGCTGAGTTTGACGTATACAGTCTTCTGAAGTCTCAATTATCGTTGATGATATCAACTTTACCACCTTATGCTGTGGCCAAGCTGAATGGCGAACAGCTGGCCAGTCTCAACATAAGCACGCGGATTGTAGTTGAAGGGGAGGAGTACAGTGGTACAATGGAAGAGGACGAGTTCACTACAAAGGCGCGACAAGCCTCTTTAAGCTCAACGGCTAGTACCTCTGCACGTACACAGACGCCAAATATGACACACGGTAGCAGGAGTGGTCAATACCCAGCACAGGCTAGCGTATCTGCTCAATATACACAGCGTGGCTCCTATTCGACGCAGGGATCTGGACCAAGACATTCTCAGTCCGGACCTTATCACGCCCAACAGCCTCAGGCTGCACGTCCCACTTCCTCGTCCAACCACTATCCGGGAGCCAGCACGACGCAGAAGTATCCTTCGCAGCGATCAACCTCTGCAAATACTCCACACCTCACATACTCCCAGCAACAGTATGGCCAGACAACGCCACAGCCAACTCATCCGGGTCCATACGGGCAAAACAATCATCGGCAATACTTTCAGCAAAGCACCCCACATAACAACCACTCTTATCACCTGAACTATCCAAGCCAGCACCAGACTGCCCCCCAGGCACCAATGCAGAGCCAACCATACCAGCAGCGACCAAGTCAACCAGGCTATCAGCAACGTGCACAGGACTCCAGCGCCTACAACGCATCCATGGCAGCTGCGCGGAGTGCCTCACCACAGAAAGCACACTCCTACACACCGTCATCACAACGGCCATCAGTCTCAACCCCGACCCAGGTCCCAGGCACGAGCAATCAGCGCCAGCAATACTTTCAGCAAAAAAATCCAACCGCACCGTACGCCTCTACACCGACAACTTCCACATCCGTCAACGGATCTGCCCTTGGTGCGAGCGGTTTCCATACACATATGAGTGCCGAACAGCAGGCGATCATGATGGACCGTCAGAAGGCGCAGTTGGCACAGCAGAATCAGGTTGGTTTGACCACCAGCAGGCATAGTTCCGGGACGCCGCAACCGCCGCCGAACATGCATTTTGCTGCGCAGGGTACTGGGGCGCACGTTCCTCAGCAGAATGGGACTATGGTGGGCGGTGGGAATGGGTCTTAGGTCGGGTTGGGTAGATTTGCGAACCTGCGGCGACAAACTAGTGTGAGGGGTAGGATGCGTACGCTCGCTCTAAACATCCTTCATCAAAGCTTATGTTTCTCTTCTTTCGTACAATACTCCGTCGGGAATCCGTACTGTGGACCAGGAGTCCTTCGTCGGTTTGTTTCACATACTTTGTCACCAGACGTGGGTCGAGTTTTTTTCACCAGCTCCTGTCTTGATAGGGTGACTCATTGTTCACTCATAGAATGCTTCAAGGGCATGTATTATCATCATGCATTCGATAGGTTGGGCGGACAGAAATACCAATCCTATCACAGTAACGGGCCAAGATTACTACTGTCAAATCTGAATGAAGCTCAGGGAGAATTCCCCCCCACTGCAGCGGAGAAAATTACTCTTCAGCTTAGGTTTGAGAGAAATGAACTGGTGCAATAGCTTACTTCACGTGAGTGTGTAGATGGCCAAGCTAAGACAACGCTGGACAATTGTGGGGTTTCAAAGGATGTTTGTCGAACGTCTCTCCCGATGGTGACACTTTCTAGTGCGATGAGTTCACCATGCTCCGATGATGGCAGTTCCATCAATAGATGGGGAGTCCTCCAGTGTCTTTGGTCCTTAGACGTTCGAAGAAAGTCAACCATTCAGGCTCAGCAAGGTATGGTCATCGAACGTATCACTTCAGCGGTGGAAGCTGTTTTTAGTACCATGGATCCACCATACTCTGATGACAGCACTTTCATCAAACAAATCAGGAGTGCTTCAGTTTCTTTGGTCATAAGACGTTCGACGAAATCTAAGAGTCGGGCTGCAGTAAGGTATGGTTGTCGAACGTCTCACCCTTTGCGGCGAAAGCCTCTAGTCCGATGAATCCATCATGCTCTGATGGTGCCAATTTTGACAGTAACTGAGGAGTGCCCCAGGTGCTCCTGGTCCTTAGACGTTCGATGGAAATGTCAGGTCGAGGCTAGTGTATATGGATGTCCCTGTTGTACGTCTTACTTTTGTGATGAGAGTTTCCAGTGCGCTGGATCCACCACGCTCCAACGATGGTCTGAGATCTTACAGTCATCTGAGAATCACCGCCATCATTTCCAACAGGACTGCAAGGGGACGCGGAAGCTAATTAGCCTCGTCGTTTGTGAAGCCGTCGTCTCGAGAGGCACGATCACTGCAGGTTAGCCAATATCATCGACCGAAGTGGTAAACAGCACAGGAGGCTTTGCTTTCAGATAGGAGTATCTACTGCATTGTCTTTTCAATCCCCTACCAAGAACTCCTCGCTTATGGGAATTTATGCCAAACTGAACGTCAAAAGCCTAGAGAACGACACGTTCCGAGTAACCCTCAAGCGATGCCCAAGCCCACAACTTCGCCCTGATCCTCGACTGCGGGTGCAGTACCAACCCTGTACGATACTTTCCAGCGCATCTTCACCGAATTCCCCTTTCCTCTTTCAACGCCGCTGAGTCGAATCGGTTGTATTATGCCATTCCGCTGATGGGGTTGGAGCGTTCGACCGGATTGGGGTTTGAGTTGTAGTGAGTAGGCCTAGGCGGGCATCAGTCATAATGGTCATCTTTTATACAAAGATATATCAAGGGGAAACGAGGCTAACCCTGGTAACGGCGATCTGAAAGGTAAAATCGGAGATTAGTTCAGGAGTGTTGTTTGATGATCGTACGACCATCGTTATGCTCTTGTCGTCTCCGGCTGGTCTCGAAACGGCGAAAACAATGTTTACCGCGGTGTCGGTGACGGCCACTTCGTTTACGGGCGGCAGATGAGATTGATCCGGTAGGGATGAAGCAAAGGTCCATTCTTCTTCAGTAGAGGCAGCTTTATTTCGCTGGGATACTTGGGTGGAATGAGGTTGTTGGGATGGAGGATTGCTAGCCTGACCAAAATCGAACAATGATGAAGAGGTCGAGCTTTCAAGATTGGTAGTTTGCTGTTGATAGTTGAAGGGGGAGGATTGTCGGGGGGCAGGGTTGGACAAGATAGCAAAAGGATCAGTAGCCCCCGACGGTTGCCTGGCGGGTTGTTGTGGCTTTCCGAGCGCGGGCGCAGGGGTTGTTGATTGTGAAGCTGGCTGCGAACTAGTGAATGAGGCGAAAGGATCGTAGTTCGGCTTAGATGCTTGCGTTGATTGCTGGGCTTGGGGAGATAGAGCAGATGCTGGTAGCTTTGTGGGCAGATTTGATGAGCTCAAAGATGGTCCAGCCATACCTGCATCGCCACGATCAATGGAGGTTAATTACAAGAATGCGGGAAAAACATACCGGAGCTGGTACCAAAGCCCAGAGAAATGCCTCCTCCTTGTCCATACTGACTGTCTCCGAGCGACAGCCCGAGAAGATCATCCTGTAACGAGTCTTGTTTACCACCCGAAGCGGTACCGTTTGTACTTGACTCAATTTCTCCGCCAAGGTCGATCAATGATAACTCGTTGTCGGCACTCTTTGTCACCCCTGTGGAAGTGCCCAGAGTACCTTTGGGTATCTTTGATGCGGCATCGAGTTCGCCTTTCTTGACAAGCTTATATCGCTCTATCGTCCGATGTATGCTGTCATTTATCTCCAGCAATTTCGCGACGGCTTCCGAGTCATCCGACTCCTCTTCGCACATCTTCTGAATCTTAGGCTGAGCGCTTTGAAGTGAACTCGCCAGTTCCTAATCGAGGCCTTAGCCCCTTCATAATGTCAGAGTTGCGCTCGCGGACATACCTCGAAAACGTCGCCTTCCGCTATTGTGTCGCCTTGTTTAAACTCTTGGAGCCTTTCTTCCAACAATCTAGCTTTCTGTTGGATCTTGCCCACCTCTTCTGCAGCTTTTGCTCGATAGTCTGTTTTGTGCTTCGTATCGTAACCCGCCATTACCTTCATAAGCCTATTTGCCTCTTGCAGGTCTTCTGGACTGCCTCGTCGAATCAACTCCTGTAATTTTGCTGACTGTGCTGCCTTCTCTTCTTCCTCCATCTCTTCGGCAGATTTGAGGTTCTGTTCTTCATTTAGTAATCTGTTCTATCACTTTGAGATCCAGCACGTGAGATGTACATCACTCGGATTTAGGACAGCAGCATCCTCCCGCCTGACCTCTGGGAACATATACCCCTTATAAAGTAATAGTCGATGCATATCCCTTATATATCCAAGGTCCTCCTTGTATTTCGATGTCTGACATATTGTTTGCCTCCACTCTTCTAGTGCTTCCAAGACTTTGTGCTGTACTCTCGAAGATCGAATGGGAGGGCGTTCGGGAAACCGACGGACGAGCTCATTGAGAAACTCCTTGGTGCCGATTTGAAGATGAAAGGGATAGCCGCAATTCTTAACACAGATGTCTAATAGCTGTTATGTGGTGAGTGTAACTGCTTCCTCCGCAACACGAGAGCTTACTGTGAGCGCTAGTAGCGAAACGTTAGGGTTTCGATGGTTGATTAGGTTGACGATCGCAACTGCTGCCTCGCGCGGACTTCCGATCATTAGCCACAGTCAAAATATGGCCTAGGGTTGCCTTACGCATTGCCCTTCTTCGAATTGATTAGATCAGCTATCTCAAGGTCAAGCGCCAGGTTTGGCTCAAAGTTCTGAGGGTCGCATGCGCTTTCTGGTCGGCGACAGTCAGACACAATAGCGATTATAACAAGCACATGCTCTAAGCTCACGAATGTATCGCTGTAACGTAGATGGTCCTGGGTCTCCCATTGAACCAAATCGATCCCTAGCGGCCATGCGCGCTGATGCGGCCTCCATGGCCAGAGCTTCTTGACTCCAGCGGGTGTTGGAATAGGGGCTTTTATGTTTGCAGTATAGATCACCGAACCAGGATCGAGTTCCAGAAGTCGTTCAGAGGCGCTCGAGTGTTCTTTGTGAAAGACAAGACATACAACTTTCCAAGTCGGTAAACTACTAAGTTATATCAAGTCGGTCCTCGAGTGCCCTCCATGTGGCATTGGTGCGGTCCGACAATGATCCGGCAGCTACATCATCAATTGAGGGCAACACAGTCCCCTCAAATACAAACAAACAGAGCACTGCAGATATTGTATCCTACAGCTAGACTCGTTCCTATTGCAGAACACATATATAGAATTCACTTCTACGGGACACTATAGCTATGGTTCGTCACAAGAAAGATAACTTTTCATCGAAGAGTAGAAAATACTCTACCGCACCCCGCCACACCCGCCCACCCCACGTTGGGGAAGATGATGCTCCTACCTCAAGACCGCCATTCAAAGCAGCTTGCTGGGACTTGGGACACTGCGATCCGAAACGATGCTCGGGAAAGAGGCTAATGCACTTTGGTATGATGCGGGAGCTGCCAGTCGGCCAGAAGTTCTCCGGAGTTGTCATTTCGTAGGTAGGATGATCCACGCTGTTTTGGGTCTGAAGTGGCTAACATAGAATACTTAGGCCCAATGCCAAGCGGACAATATCCCCAGCCGACAGAGAGCTCCTAGAGCAATATGGAGCGGCAGTTGTGGAGTGCTCTTGGGTACGGGTCAAAGAGGTTCCGTGGTCAAAGATTGGGGGCAAATGCGAGAGGCTATGTCAGTTTCAAACTCTGACTGAGACTCAGGCTAATGAGACACAGTACCATATCTTGTAGCAGCCAATTCAGTCAACTACGGTCGTCCATGGCGGTTGAACTGCGTAGAGGCTCTAGCGGCATGCTTCTACATCTGCGGACATGTGGACTGGGCGACGGAGGCTCTAAAGCATTTCTCGTACGGTGAAGCATTCCTCGACATAAACTCACAACTGCTCAAGCGGTACTCCGCATGTACGAGCGAGGAGGAGGTCAAGAAGGCAGAGGAAGTGTGGCTGGCGAAGATCGAGCGAGAGTACTCCGGTAGTAGAAGAGGTGGTGATGACGCCACCGAAGAGGATGCCTGGAGGGGAGGCAATACGAACAGGCGACCAGTCATTGATTCGGATGATGAAAACGAGGAAGAAGGTACAGAAGGCGACGATGACGAGGAGGAAGATGACGATGGGGAAGGTGGAGTTGAAGTCGAGAAGGACCCACTAGACATTTCATCCGACTCCGACGACGAGGAGCAAATGGCAGAGCTGCGCCGCAAAGTCCTACAATCAAAACCTTTCACCAACCCGTCAGATCAAAAACAGAAGCCGCAACCGGAGAAGATCTCACGACCAGAAGCTCTGCCTATTGATTCGGATGCAGAGCCGGACTCTGATAACGGTGAGGACGATGCCTTCGATAACATCATCAATGCTACTCCAGTAACGGATCGGACGGGAATACAGGCGAAGCAGAGGCTGAAAGGGCAAGAGAATGTGAGTGCGGTATTTTCCAGGACGGTCGTCGGTGCACCGAAGAAGTGGTAATTTCTAGCGGAGTCATAGGTGATTTGACGGCGCATGGTAGGATAGGTGCATGCTAGCTTACAATGTACAAGATAAACATTACCTACGTGCTTGCAAGAGCATGTCCTTTTTATGGCGACATGAGTTCTTTGAAGCTGACCATTGATTTCTCCTCCCACTCGTCCTCAAGCTAAGTCAAGACGATCAATCAATCCCCCTTCCTCTTCCAGAACCAACTCCACCAACCCTTAACCTTCTCTGCGAATCCGCGAATCATTTCCGTGAACGGCGCTACTACAGCAACAACCTTCTCCGCAAATTCACGAACCCTCTCCTTGACCGACGCCACCACAGCAACAACCTTCTCACCGAATTCGCGAACCCTATTCTTGAACAGTGCCACTACGGCACCCGCGACGGCAACCGCACCCCCAGCACCAATTCCCGTCAGAATACCCATCGCCGCCCCGCCCATGGCCACGCTTTGCAACGAAGCAAATAATGACCCAGCCGCCACCGATCCTATCGATGCTTGCCATCCTGCAGCGACACTGCCGGCCACAGGACCGATGGCACTGAATCCTAGGGCTCCGAGCACTGTGGGGGCTGCTAATGCTACTATGCAGCTAATGCCGCCTAAGATGCCCAGTGCTTTAAAGAGCGTTGCTCCATGACGATGGACTGCTTGGGATTAGCTCTTGCTTTGGGTTGGTTTCTGTAGGAAGGAGGACTTGCTGAAGAGATGTAGCTCGGCTGCGGACTTGGTGATTCTATGTGAGACTGCACCGTGAACGGTCTCGAATCTTGTGACGTTGTCTAGGAGGTGCACTTGGTGTGAACGGATGGCAGTTACGGCGTTGGTGTAGCTGTGCGATGAGTTGAACAATGTTATTGATTGTGCTGATTGCTCATCTGCTTCAACTGTGTTGATTGATGCCGTTGGAGACTCATCCTGAGCTAGGTGGTGTGCGATGTCTGAACTATCCTCGTTCAACGCCATTCTTTGAGGTGTACTGTCGGTAACGTCTTAGTCCAATTTGAGTGCTCAATCGGTGTTGTTATTATTGTGTTATCAATCACCCTGATGTGTGGCTCAGATATAGCCAGTACCGCAAAGTCTTTCAGTTGTGGGTCATTTATTAGGAGTTGTATGCTTCTAACACCTATATATATCATGTGACTGAGCTAGCTAGCTAGAGGGTCTAGGGGCTGAACCCTAAGGTATCTACTAGGTAGGTACCTCTGATTCAACAGAATAAACCTAACCAACTTGTTTCAGGAAGCCAAGTGGACAAGAGTCCACTGAATCTGAACCTGGATGTGCCGCAGATCATAATCGTCAAGACTTATATGATAATTCTTGCTAGAACTGGCATAAAAAGTTTTAGATGCTCCTGGATGGTCGACTGGAACGTTTACGATCAATTTATAGTCTTCGTCCATACGTTCTTCGTCCGAACTGTCATAATATGGTATATCAGAGATCTCATGTACAGATATATACGCTAATCAGGGTGCGATCAAGAAAGTCAGCAATCAGGCTCTTTTCAAGACAAGATTTGTGTGAAGCTGGCTTCAGTTGGTCAAGATTGATATAGAGCGAAACAGAACAAACCATTGGCATGATCTGGATGGCGATTGACTACCACCCAGCTCAAGTGCCAGTTGCCAGGAAGCAATGTAGAGACCTCCTGAACTGGACTCGTACGTGGTAGTCCGATCTGGCCACACAATTGCGTTCCCTCATTGTGTCTTTTCGAGTTTGAAGTGGAGCGTTTGAGCGGGAGGACATTCAAGGGAGAATACAAAATGCGTAAGGGGTTCCCGGGCTGCATGGCGACCCGAGTACAGCTCTGGCTTCCGACTTGTTTGATCTCTGTGCTTGGGGCGACCGGGGTTCCTGAGATGAGTCTTGCTAACATTATCATGATGAAGAAGATGCAGTCTGCAGATCGCATCATGAGAAGCATTCTGGGATTTTGAACGGCGAGTTGATGTGAGGTTTAGAGATGGGAAGGAGCGAGTTTGCTGGTGAGACTGATCAAGAGGAGATCAATGAGGCTGCGCACCGGATTCACTTCTGGCGAACTCGGTTGTGAGTATCAGTATCAGAGCAAACAACAGCAGGTTGCGGGCTGGCTCGCTTGACAGGCTGATGTTTCACTTTCATGCTTTCCGCCCAGTGTAGCACCTTATGAGGTCATCGGCCAAGATGTCATAGTGCTTGATGCTGCAGATGGCGATTTAATTTTGATAGATTGAAAGATGAGTGTGAGCGGATGGCGGCGAAGGCTTTCGATAGTGAGTTGGACGATGTGTCGGTCGGGAAGGTCTCAATTACAAAGTCAGGGGGGAGGATTGGAGGGTACTGAGGATTAGCTGTAGGGACTTGGGGCGATGGGCTAGAAGGGCAATGCGAGGTTGCCGTGTAAGGGGTGCGAGAGAATGCGGGCGATGCCTGTGCCCTAAAGTTGATTCTGGTGATTAGTGGTACAATGGCAGGCTTACCGTGTTGGGGCCGCCGATGAGGATCGCGAGTCCTGAAGGAGACATTGGAAGCTGTCAGTTCTCTTGTCGGTTTTGAATTATCTATAATGTGATTACAATATATAAAGTTGAAGATCGTAGAACCGAGGCGTCGGTTCATTGTACACCGTGCAGAATTTATGTACGAGAAAATGTCTATGTACGGCGTGAAGAATTGCTTATGTACAATCCACTTTATAACACCATTGCTATCGACCTGCATGCTTTCTGACAGCTTCAACTACCTCGCCCAGCCCCTTCACAATCACCGTTGGCCGTCCCTTCTCACCCTGTACCAACCCATCCGTCCACCCATTTCCAGCCCTATCCACCCACGCCGCCTGCATACCCACTGCTCGACTTCCCACAATATCGAAAGGATTGCCACTTACTAACCACATACTGCCCATCTCCCCGCTATCCTTGCCCATCTTCTTTGCAAGGTGGAAATATACCTCGGGGTGGGGCTTGAACTTTCGAACGTCCTCCACGGTAATCATGTCCTTGAAGACCGAAGCGTGCGGGCCCAAGTCGGGAGACTTCGTGACTGAGGTTCTCACCATGCTGTCTGTTCCATTCGAGAAAACAACTGCTGTTATTCCGGATATTGAGGAGAGTGCGTTGAGCGCTGGAGGAACATCAGGGAATGTGGAGAGCGAGTCGTAGGCTTTCATCAAATGGTCAATGTCAGGTTGAGATAGAGACACAGAAGCCTCGGCGAGGGCGTGACGAAGGGAATTTTCCGTGATTGTGGAGAATGGTTCATATTGATCTGAGGACTGGCTTGAGCAAAGGACGAACCCATTTTCAGGCAGGGGAGGTCGTACTCATGCTGTTCAATCGCCATGTGTACTCCAATTGATATCGACGCCATAGTGCTGCCAGCGATTGAGCCTTCTCTTCTCCAAAGTGCTGTGCCAGCTCCTTCGCAATTGATTCTGTAGATAGCAGAGTCCCGTAGAGGTCGAATGCCACCACAATGTCCTTGTTCGCTGCCATTATTGCGTGAATTTTCAGCGGTCAGCTCTACCTAAAACCAAGCATATGGGCTCGGTGAAAAGGGTTGAAAGGAAGTCAGTTCCATCGCCTCTACATTGTTATGGACCCATGACGGAAGAGGGGCAAAATCCTGGGCGTATCCCGGGGAGCCCGCCTCCGGCTACCGGAAGCTACGACGTTCCCATCCATAGGTTCAACCTCCATGCAACAAACTCTAACGAGCTTATCATTGATGAACGAAGAGGATTCACAGAGCAACTACGAAGTCTTCCGAGAATGCCTTTCCGGGCCGATCATTCAGAAGTCAGCCGTCAAACCCACCAAGCCGAGAAAGCGGAAGGCGGGTAGGAGCGCGATCAAACCCGTTGAAATCCCCGACCTTCATGAGGAGCATGGCGGAAACGATGCGGAGGACCTCGCAGATTTTGTAGACGTACGCGGAAGAACAACATCCCCATTACCACAGCGCCGTCGCTGACAACCACCCAGTATATTGCCACCGAGATATTCACCTCACTGCCTGCCGAGCTCCGCACACTATCCTACTCCGCCATCCAGAACAACCCCTCTCTTGCCACTCGATACGCCGATCCACTCCCTCCCTCTACACTAGAAACCCTCCTCACCACTCTCCCCGCCTCCGTGCCCGACTCCTTAATCTCCTACGCACTCCTACCAGACTCAAGCTCCCTACCCACCTTCCTCATCCCCATCCTAACAGACTATATAACAACCATCACATCCCCACCACCGCAATGGTCCACGACGCGCACTACCATGTGCGAAATCTGTCTGCGCGATTGGATCCCGCTGACGTATCACCATCTCATTCCTAAACAGGTGCATGCGAAGGCCGTCAAGAGAGGTTGGCACGAGGAGTGGAGGTTGGATAGTGTGGCCTGGTTGTGTCGCGCCTGTCACAATTTTGTGCATCGCGTCGCGAGCAATGAGGAGTTGGCTAGGGATTGGTGGAGCGTGGAGAGGTTGTTGGATCGAGAGGATGTGCAGCGGTGGGCGAGGTGGGTCGGGAGGGTGAGGTGGAAGAAGAGGTGAGTTTTGGGGGGATTGGGCTAGGATAAGGGTTTGGATGGGTGTCGTTGAGTATCCGTCGCTCATGGCTGGGTCGTTATAAGGATATATTCCTACTCTATTGTCATGTCACGATGGTCGACCTTCACCCCAGTACCTGCGTGCTCTGAATTCAGAAATTGATGCACATCAATCCACATGTCGGTTGTTCAAATGTTGATATGATACATTGTATGATACTTAGCTGTGAGTTGTCCCCGCCTGTCCTCTTAACGCACCGCTCTAACGTACACCTTCTTCCTCAAACCCAGAAGCAAACATACTGCTCTCAGAATATGCACACCCACCTCATCACAGATACCTCTTCTCAACCTTCTCCTCATAGCACTGCACCTGATCTCCCACCTGAAAGCCATCCCACCCATTGAAACTCATCCCGCACTCATTACCCTTCCGCATCTCGGTAACGTCCTTTTTGACATTCTTCAACGACGACAACGTTCCTGTTAATCGTAACATTAGCAAAATGCTCGACCCATTTCAACCCTGCAACGAGGATCAAGAACATACCATCATAGACGACCTCGCTCCCCCTCAGGACCTTAGCCTTCCACCCCTTCCCCACAACCCCATTCCTAACCTTACACCCAGCAACAGGAGCCTTACTCTTCCCCTTGCCACGGATTTCAAAAACCTGCGCGACCTCTGCCTCGCCCACAACCCTCTGCGTCACCAACGGCGACAGATATTCCGACAGCCGTCCCTTGATCTCATCGACAAGTCGATAAATGATATTCTCGCTGAGAACCGACACGCCGTTCGATTCGGCCAACCGCGATATATTAGGCTCCTGGGGAAGGTTAAAGGAGATGATGTGCCCTTTTGCCACGGCCGCGTGCTCGATGTCGAATTCGGTGACGGGGCCGACGCCAGAGCGTAGGATGTGTGGGCGGACTTCGGCGTTGCCCAGGGCGGTGACGCTGTTGACGACTGCTTCGACGGAGCCGCTGACGTCGGCTTTGATGATGAAGTAAACTTCTTTAATGCCGGGTGTTTGTGGTAGCGGGGGTGCTGAGGGCTCAGTGGTATTGTCGGTGTCTTCGAGCTGCTTTTCGCGTTCGCGCTCATCTTGTTCGTGTCGTCGCGAATCGTTGACTGCTTCCATGTCAGCGGCCATCTTTAGCCGGTCGCTTCTTTCGCGCCGCTTTTCGACGACGGCTTTGGCTCGCTGCTCATTGGGGGCTTCGAGCACTTCGTCGCCGGCGGCCGGTTGTTCGCGCCAACCGTCGATCTCGACTGGTGTACCGGGCCCGGCGGCGGCGATCTGGACGCCTGCTTCGTTTCTGAGACTTCGAATACGCGCCCATGTCGAGCCGGCAACGATGATGTCCCCTCGTCGCATGGTACCACGCCGGACAAGAACAGTTGCCACACGGCCGGATTTCTTCGTGGTTCCTTCCAATACCCAGCCTTCTGCGGGGCCATCGGTCTCAGCACGCATGTCTAATATATCTGCCAGGGTAACAGCGGCTTCTTCGAGCTGTTCCATCCCTTGACCCGTCTTACCGCTGACGCAGACGACCTGTGTGTCACCGCCAAAATCTTCAATCTCAACGCCATGTCTTGCGAGATCCTGTTTGACCAATTCTACGTTTGCCTCCTCTTTGTCGATTTTATTGACCGCAACAATCATGGGGACATTCGCGGCTTTCGCATGTTTGATAGCTTCGATGGTCTGAGGTTTGACACTATCGTCTGCTGCGACCACCAAGATAACAATATCGGTGACATTGGCGCCACGCTGGCGCATACTGAGGAATGCAGCATGGCCCGGGGTATCCAAGAACGTGATGATCTTGCCCGAAGGCATCGGCACGGAGAAGGCGCCGATATGTTGAGTGATGCCGCCATGCTCTGACGCTGCTACCGAAGACTTCCGAAGCCAGTCAAGTAACGTTGTCTTGCCGTGATCAACATGACCCATGATGGTCACGACAGGGGGCCGACTCGGCAACAGCGACTTGTCTGCGGGTGGTGGTCGAGCCTGCAAGTCTTCGCTCTCGCTCTTGTCAATGATAGGGTCATAGTTATATTCAGCAGCAATAAGACCAGCTGTTTCACCGTCAAGTACATGGTCATTACTCAGCCCTTCGAAACCCATGGACTGAATAGTAGATACAAACTCATCCAGCTTGACTTTCAGGGCTGTTGCAAGGTTCGAGACACTGATGAACTCCGGCAGATAGATGGGTATTGGAGTGGCAGCTGCACGTCGTACAGCTTTCTCCTGCTTACGTTGCCGTCGGCGCTCCCGCTCATGCCTTTCCCCAAATTCTCGTTCTTCCTCGGCTTCAGGGTCGAAACGGTCTGCGCGTCTTCTCTGCTGACGTTCTCGTCGATTCGAATAATCCTCGTGAACCTGAACCTGTGCCATGTCTATAGCGAACTTTGCCGCTCTTCTTCGCTGTCGCTCTTGGCGCTGTAGCTCCTCGATGTCTTCTTCGGCTGTTGAAGTTCTCTGAATCCCCGGAACTATCTCTTCTGTTTCTAGATCCTTTATGGGTGTATTCTCAAGTGGTGGCTGCATTGGACTCCATTGCGTCCACGTTTGTGATTTCGCACCTGGTAGTGTTTGTTGAGGTGGCTGGACCTCTTCCTTTGCCTCTAGGTCTTGAGAAGGGCTTCTTTCAGGTAAGTGTTGCGCTGGTGACCACTGTCCCCACGATCGGGATATTTGACGATCTTGAGTCCCTCTCAAGGTGCGTGTGTCCGTCTCTGACTCGGCCGACACTTGTATATGCGCAGCATTTGGATTGACACGTCGGAATTTTTGGAGTGGAACCTTTTGTGCCACAGGTTTGGGAGCCCGGGCCCCCACCAAGAAACTCTCTTCCTGACGAGCAATATGATGATCTGACCGTTGGCTGTATCTCGACTCCTCTGGAATCTTCCCATCGCTGAAACCGACAAATTGACCTTTTTTGGACTGTTTCTCTCGTTCCAGCCTCGCTTTATTGAATGCCTCGTCGATTTCATTTTCCATTTCAGACAGAGCATCACGCCTCCCTTGCTGTACGACTCCTTGTCCGTCTTTGAGTTGAGTCGCTCCATCGCCTCGTCTTCGGACATGCTGCCAACCACTTGCAATTTCCGGATTATAGGAGTAATCTTTGACTGTGGAGGGTGTATGTTCGATGTTGATATGACGGTGGTGCTTGGTGGCGGGTAAACTACCCTCATCATCTGCGGGCGTCGTTGATTGAACGTTCCCTCGCTCTCGGCGAACCGGCACTCCGAAGCCGAGGGAAGAGCGAATGGGCCTTCTTGATAGCTTCTGTGTAGATGAGTTCTCTGTAGGAGGATCTGACTGTATCCCGTTGCTCTTAAATAACTTTATCAGGGGACGGCTGGACAACCCATTGGCCTTCGGAATCTGACTGTGAGGTGGCGCCTCAGCTGCTGCCCTGTCTTTCTCCAGAGCCTGCCGCTGCCGTTCTTCCTCCGGCGTCAATGTGCTGCTGAACGTGCTCCGAGCCCACCCGCCACCAAACCGTGGCGTTTCCCTCGGCCCGGGCTGATACTCGGGGGCTTCATCCTCCTCTTGGACGGCTTCTGCCGCCGCCGGTGGCTTACGGAGAACTTCGCTAGATTGGAGATATCTGCGCTGTCTCTGCAATGATTGCGTACTGGTGCCAGCTTCGAGGCCTAACCGGGTAGCACAGAACACGCAAAGTGTCTGTCCCGAGTTTTGCTAGGAGAATGTTAGTATCAAATGTCATCTGATATTCCATTTACGAACTCTCACCCTCAGAAGCCACGACTTTCGCATTATGGCCCCACGTACAGACGTGTGTAAACTATCGCATCCCAGACTTTAGTTACAACCTGAAGACCCAAGAAAAGTCGACGTGCGGTAAGTTCCGTGAAATAAAGTATCTCGTAATCCATTCCGCGCTTCCCATTATTAACTCAATTGAAGATTACCTTAACGCAACATGCTTTAGGAAACATATACACAAGGCGTATCACTTTCGATTACTTACCTTCCCTCACGAGGTGCGTAGATTGTCATTGCGTTGATGCAGGTATGCAAATCTTGTCGGAGCCTCGCCGGAAAAGTTACCTTTGCGGCTTCTTTGTATAGCCAGAGATGCGCAAACTATGGTTTAAGCCCTTTATTTCGATTTCTTCTTCAGTCTAGTTCAGTGTCATTTCATGAACACAGCTGCTTTCCCAGCTCGGCCCTTCTGGTAGAGACCACGTTGTTGGCTTCTGAGGATTTGTTGGATGGGTTATATGCATGCTGGGCTTTGTACGAGGTGCTCTCTGACATGCAACTTTTACACCGGCTTTGCTCCGTATGCAGACGATCTGTGAGAGGCAACCTTAACCCTTGGTTGACGTCTGATATTGTTTGGTGACAGAGCAGCGAGAGACAGGAGGAATCTTTACCTACAGGTGCTACTGGTTGGGAAGACTGCCGCTTGCGATGATCCCCCTGGGTTGCTGTCTGGCCGTGCTCAATACTCTGATCGAGCTCGCTTTCGCACTTCGCGCCTGCAGCCGCTATCCACTCTCGAATCACCCTGCACCGCTCAGTTCTTGGTTGAGAGGTGGTTGTGGGGTTGCGGTACAACATCCGTTATGTTTTGAGTAGGACCCATATGGAATTCGCTGTCTTTGACGAAGGTGCATTGAGAGAATCGTGACGACCTTAGCCCTATAGGAGTTCGGAAATGTGTCTGGGCAAGCAATGTATTTACTATAGACCAATTTTTCAAGGATGGAATTAAACTCTACTGGGTAAATCACCGAATAAAACATCCTGCAATACATGTCTTTCCACAGTGCAAAGATGGAATCAATCATGTGGTTGTTCCGAGGTCACCCTTAATTGATTGCTTTGTCCAAGAAACAGCTTACACTTATCGAATATATATCTTGGGCACGGAAGTACAATTTCCGCATGGAAGGTGTTGACATTGAAGCTATAAATAGGTTGCGCGGTCAAGATGACGGTGACGTTCGTTCATTCGGTTGTTCCTGCGCCACTACATTTTTCATCCCGCCGCCAACCACTTCGATAAACAATGCGAACTACCACTGACAGGTTAAGGTCAGAACAAGTCAATACTCCTCCCAGTGTTCTTGCTGCAGTCATTCTTTTCTCAACTACCACCAACACCTCATCTTCGATTTGAAAGCGACTCCGCTCTCTTCTGTCCGCCAGCGCAGCCATTTGATCCGTACCCGTGTCGCTCGGTAAACCAGCGCATCATCGTGGCACCGTCCCATTGCCTGCTCTGAGTCCAATTCTTCTCACAACACAGCCAGTGGGTTCCCGCGCAAGCGACCCTCGTGGCATCAGGCGCCAGTAACACCGAATAACAACTGGACAAGCGAACGGAGCTTGCTTACAGAAGAGGCAGGCCTGCAGCGCGGCCCAAGAGTTCAATTCGCCCAACTACCGCATCGTGAACTTTAAAGCGCAAACGGAATCCAGCTTATGAATTGCGGACTCCCTCGAAGCTGATTATAGCTTTTCCAGCGACTTTGAGCGCCCGCTTCATTCTTGAGCACATTCAGTTCGCGACCGTTCCGACACAATGACGGAGGTAGTGGTGGTGGAGCGGCGGAAGAAGTATCATTGGCCGGAAGCGCAGTTCTACTTCTGGTTCATCATATTTCTGGCAGCTTCGGCGACTGTGTTGGGAATCTTCGCCTTCTTCATCAGCGTACAACAGCAGATGCAAGTTGGCATACCATGGTCCGCTGCCTTTCACTCGTCGTGCTTGGAGCAAATGGGCTAACACTGGTCAGGCTTTTCTCATTCGCAGTCACAGTCTCCGCGCTAGCGGTACTATTCTTAATCCTCATCCTCATCCTCATTAGCCAGGGGCAACTACTCCCTGGCATCGTCATTATCGGATCTTTTATCCTCTTCGTGCTATGGTTAACGGCACTGATCCAAACGAGCATTCAACTTTTCGGTCCAAGCGGTAGCGTCAACAACAATTGTCAGCTATACGTTACGTCGCAACCTTTCAGAGGCGCAAGCATCAATACGCTGGCATGGATGGAACAGAATAATATATGTCAGTCTCCCATTACAGCAACGCTAAGAAGAAGTCCGCTTTACTGACACCTTATTATAGGTAATTGCTGGAAAGCAGCCTTTGCGTGGGAGCTTATCGGAACGATATTCTTGATCTGGATGATGGTTATGGCATACCAAGTCAACAATGACGAATTCGACTAGCGCCAGCATGCGATAGTCATGCGATAGTCATGCGATAGTCATGCGATAGTGGTCAGTTCGAAGACTGCCTTCGCTTCGATCAATACAGTGGACCCTACAACCCCAGTTTCTCTGCGCGGGTGGTCCTTTCACATGTATATCTTTGCCCCCATGGATTTATGAGGTTTAGCTATGATCTTCGATGTTATCTACTGGGAAGATTTACATAGGCGTGGAACGGGATCCAGGCGTTCAGCGATATGCATCTCTATACCTCCCTGGCGTTTTCGGCGATTCGAAGCACTATGTTAGTATTTGTTTTAGCCCTACGTGGCATTTGAAGACCAAACATTCTCATCAATGTAAATCGACAGTGGTCGTCTCGGAACTGGCGAGAACATATGGAACGTCCGCAAATGAGACCAGAATTGTGTGACTGATCTAAGCTCGCTTCTAGCCATTCCGGACGTATCCTCATCCACCGACAAGGGAGTCCGTTCCCAGGTGCCAATCCCACGCCACTCATCACGCTTCTAGTTCGAAAACTTCTCGGGCACCTTCTTCCTATACCCAGAACAATTGAACAATGTCAGCTGTCGAGGCTTCAATGCTGTCTCCCCTTTGCCCAATCAACAGTCCCGCAGGAGTACGAGATCAACACTTATAGAAACAAAAGTTAAGGTAACGTACCCAGTAGCTTTTTCGAACATGCCTCTCGCACCATCCGTCACTTTTTCATTCATTCCTTTCGATTGCTCCGGGTTCATTTTGCCGCCGCCGAATTTCTGCTCGGCTGCTGCTACGCCTGTGTTCTCACTTGTCAACCAAGATAGTAATTTGAGAAAATGGGGACTCATGGAGAAGGGAGCGTGGCAGGCTATGCGTGAAATTGACTTCAGGGAGGAAGGGGAGGACACACCTTTGTCGAGATAATCATCTTTTTGGGCGGGGTTTCCTGTGTTGGTGGTTGGTTGGGTGTTCATTTCGTTCAACTTAGGTTCTGTCCGGGTCAAGTGTGTTTGTTTCTGGTGAAATTTGTCAATTAGGATGCAGGAAAAGGAATCTTTTGTA
>QQTW01000347.1_pt1 | contig 28546 bp, 39 predicted proteins | sample 1904831 | NCBI WGS metagenome assembly QQTW01 (sample SAMN09435610, study PRJNA476489) | Subsurface metagenome, whole genome shotgun sequencing project.
ATAAGAGAATTTGATGGCTCTCCTCTTGAGATCAATCTCGGAGCATCGTAGCGAAGGTCATTGTCCCCAATCGGCGTCCTGATCTAACAATTCTTGGTCAATCGAAGAACCTGCGTGCTTCAACCTCTGGACGCGTTACGTAGTGAATTGAGTCTGAAGTGAAAAGGGGTGAAACGACGCCTCCATGACGAATGGGAGAAGAGACGGCAGCAACGCACGAGCCAATTGATATCCGCACGATAACGACAGACAGGGTCGGTGGTCAATATAGACGGTCGTGATGTATTTATCTCTATGCAAAGAAATATTTAGGGCTCTGCTGGCTGCTGGCAGAAAGATCAAGCTTGGAGCTCCCCTGGTCGAAAACGATTCGGGAGGAGCAAGATCCCCCTTCCGCGCTTCACCGGGACAACCATCCCGGACTCGGATCATCTTATGTCCGACGGTCGACCATCGTCATCCCCGCTTGACGTGCCGATAGGAGTGAGACGCCCCTGATCCTCAAAGACACCATGGCAGGAAAGGCCAAGGCGACGAACAACAGCAAGAGCGGGGAGGAGAAAGGGAAGGGAAAGGGCAAGGCGGGGGCCAGCAAAGGAGATGGAGAAGGCGGTGGAGGGAAGCTGAAGCCCGCAACTTCCATCAACGTTCGACATATATTGGTAGATCACCACTTGCTTGGACCCTACATCGATGGCATCACGCTGTCAGTACGACATGACGATGCTGACGGCGGGTGGTACGATGTAGTGCGAGAAGCACTCCAAGAAGGAAGAGGCGCTCAGCAAGTTGCGAGAGGGGGCCAAATTCGACGACGTGGCGCGCGAGTTCTCCGAAGATAAGGCCCGACAAGGTTGGTCTATGCTTCCTTCGGATGAGGTTGATTCGTTTGCATTCTTTCAATGCAATGGCCTCTACGGTACACACCTGAGAGTCACCTTATTCAACTCGATATAGGAGGTTCCTTGGGCTGGAAGATTCGCGGCAGTCTCGATGCCGCATTCGAAAAGGCAGCATATGACCTCGAACCGAGCACGACCGGAAACCCTAAGTATGTCGAGGTGAAGACAGGATTCGGCTACCATATCATCATGGTTGAGGGTAGGAAATGACGATGATATGTGTCGGATGTATTGGAGTCCCCACTGGAATAATCGATGCTGAAGGGTTGATGGGAGGGGTCGTGATCGGGACAGCATCACTTTGGCCCCGGCTGAACGTGCGCTGAAGATAGCATGGAAGTGGGATGCGATCATGGTGACAGGTCGATATCACAGTGAGCTCCCCTCATGGCTAGCGGATGCAGATTGTCATGAGAAGGGTAAGAGATTGAGTGACCTTCACAACTTCCTCATGGACGGTTTGATGTGCCATCCAGTCGAAAGATCCATCATCTGATGAATTCACCTTCTCTTTACCTTTACTTCTGTGCATCGTTGATGTACTCTTACTCTTGCCTCAATGTCAGATATCCCAATACCATGTCCTGCGGGTGACAAAACTATATGAACAGCTTCGCAGTAGTCGCTACTGCTGAACTCATCGTCGTTGTTACTACCATGGGAATGAAGCAAGTCTTCATCGTAAGTGCGATGGAAGTTTAAGTTCAAATCACCGTCATCACCATTGTGACGAGGGTTAAGCACATCTCATCGTAAGTGTGGCGGGAGTCAAGGTAATTGCCAACAGGACTGTGATGAAGGTTAGATCATCTCCCATCGCCAGGCTGATGAAGATGCCATCCGTCACGACAACGATGGAGACGCTGGTTCACTGTGGAGCGGTTAGTGCTAAGCTATCCCATTTACTTCGTCACCCGCGTGCAGATATGACTATATCAAAGCTGCGGTGCTGACCACCTCCCATGATAAGTACAAAGCAAACCGTGTCTTCAGACTTATCACCAAACACTAGGTGGTTGAAAGAGTTGCTGAAGAATCCATCCTGAACAGTTACACCCATTAAGGACGCGTTGTCAGATGATAATGAAGTCAGTTCGGTGGACCACCTCATGGCAACATTCAGCCAACTGACGATGCTTCATTACTCCTTCAGATGAAAGGATCTTCATCATCCTTACGACAAAGACCTAAATTTCATCACACTGATGATGCTGATAGAGCCTCCTTCTCATCGGGCTAATGATAAAGGCGATGAGATATTCAACCTTCATCACACCTCTGATGCTGACCACCATTGATGATTACGCACCTCTCCACATCGACAGTGACTGCTGAACTGTTCTGTTGATTGTGTCACCCACTTCGAGCCCAATAAATGGGATTGGACGGGCACAAAGCCGACGATGTCTCGTCCTTCTGAGCCATCCGGGGCACTGGAAGTCGGTATCGTAGCCACAATCTACGGAGCCGGGGAGGCTTGTAGGAATATGGTCATAATGAGGAAAAGGTCATCGTGTTACGGTCTTGCTTGACTCGATTGCTGTTGCTGTTCCTGAAGCCCCTTCCTGAGACCGATCGATCATGAACGAACTCGGTGAATCTCAGGCAATCCAGCAAAACATGTATGGACCATGGACATGTTTGACGTATGTTTCTGATCTATGACGACAAGTAGAAGAACGAGCTCAGCAAGCTTGGAGAGACTCATCAGCAAAGGAGCGACGGAGCATATAGCAAAGGCTCGATAAGACGTGACAGCGTAGATGCAATGACATGATTCGGATACAGGCTTGACACCCACCTTCGCCCATCAGATGACCTCTTGAAAGTGATCCCACGTAGAGTAGCAAAAGACTTATTGTGAACACCATCCCACGCCCATCATCCTTCGCTGCTCCCGGCAATTCATGCCACCTACCCCGTCACCTTGCAAGAGACATTCACCCGTTCATCGCTCACATGACCACGCATCCGTTGCTCCGCGCCCGTCGTCGCCGTCCGATGCCACCTGGGGCCACCCCACCTTCTTCCTCGTCCGCATGCATCATGGCCGCTTCGCGGGCCCGACGTCGACGCCGTCGACCGCCCGCCCCGATGGCGCCCGCTTCCTCGTTGCTCATCATGTACTCGGCCCATTTGCGCTCGAGCCGACTGGCGGCGACAAAATCCCCACGCATCACCCGCTTCGTGTGCTCATCCACCGTCATCTGCCAGCCGTAGAAGCACTTGAGCTGGATGATCTCCGTCGGGAAGGATGGAGCGGCCTGTGGCGCGGTCGGCCGGCGTACCTCGGCGTTCCGCGACAACACCTCGCGGACACCGGTCCAGGTGACGTTCTGACAGTCGTAGACGACCAGCCGGAGACCCCGGTACGGCCGATCGGGCGGGCTCGACGCGATCGACGGCCGCGACCGCTCCCTCACCAGGGCGGCCGCCTCGGCCAGCACCAGGTCGCTGACGCGCGTGTTGTCCATGTCGACGTGGCGGATGCGCGTGCAGGCCTTGAGCACCGGCAGCATGCCCGTGTCGCCCAGCCCCTCGCAGTAGCTGATGGACAGATGCTCGAGGGCCGCTCGACCGGGCGACTCGGCCAGTCGCTGCAGCGTGGCGTTGGTCAGATGGTGGAGCTCCTCGAGGTCGAGGTGGGTCAGCTTAGGCACCGTCGGCAGCAGGTCCAGCAGGGCGTCATCCGTCAGTTCGACGCAGCCGCCGAGCTGTAGGCCTTCCAGGTGGGGGACGTGGTGCGCCAGCTTCCGCAGGCCGGCATCGGTGAGCCGGTGACAGCGGCTCAGATCGAGGTGACGCAGCTGGCGGGGGGCGACCATCGGACGGTTCGTCAGCGGGCAGATGTCCGGGTCGACGCCCTCCATCAGGACGCGCAGCGCGTCGTTGGTCAACGAGGCGCATCCGTTCATGATCAGCCGCTGCAGGCGGTTGGTCTCGAACAGGCATCGCATGAGCTCTTGATCGTCGAAGCCGCGGATCTCGCTGACGCGCAGATCCTCGAGCTCGGGACAGCCGTCAATGACCTTGCGCACGCCGCGGGCGTCCATGTTGGGGCACCAGGAGACATTCAGGTAGCGGAGGTCCGGGCAGTGCTGGCCCAGCTCGCTGCCCGTCGCGTTCCAGCAGGCGGCCAGTCCCGTCAGGTCCAGATGGCGGAGGCGGGCGTTGTGCTGGATCAGACGGTGCACGGCGCGGCGGCCGATGTAGCAGCCCTCGAGCGAGACGTGCTCCAGGTTCCGGCAGGCCTCGACCAACTTCTCGGCCTTGGGGTTGCTCTGGAACTGGATGCAGCCGCGCAGGTTCAGATCCCGCACGAAGGGTCCGGCCGCGGTGATGATCTTGGTGAGGGCGTCGGCCGAGATGTCGCGGTAGAAGCCCGACGCATCCAGACTTCGCCAGAGCTGTCCATCGAAGCAGAGCCGGTACCAGGCCCGACAGACGAGCGAGCAATGCACGACTTCGCGCGGTTCCAGGCAGCGGAGGATCTTGGTGCGCAGCTCGACGGGGAGGCCGCCCCAGAAGTCAAAGGTCTTCCGCTGGCGGACGTCTGGTGTTGTTTGCGCTGGAACCGCTGTCTTGACCGGATCCTCGGGCGACTCCGAGATGGCCGGCGCCACGCTCAATGGCTGTCCCCTCGAGTTGGCACGTAGTCGAGCAGGCACGGGACAGGTGCTCGTCGCCGGAGCAATGCCCGATGTCGGGTCGACCTCGACGACGCGAATACACGACGGACTCTTGTGGAGGGCATCCAGGGGCGCGGCATCCAGGCCTACCACGCTCGTGGCCGATGTAGGCGCGGTCGAGTGCTCCGCCGATGACCAGGACGACGCAGTCGCTCCGTATGGATGTCCATAGGCGGCGTTGGCGGACGCGGCCGAGGACAACGAGACGCAGGAGATGGAGCCCTTGGTGCCCCCGCGATAGCCCGTCGTCGGTCCCCGGCCGAGACGTGCCAGCGAAGGGGACGAGGAGATCCGCTGTAGGCTCTTCAAGATCCTCATACGGCCCTTGGGCCGTGCCAAGGGCTCGCCAGGAGCGTTTGCGTCCGGCGCATCGGTCGACATTGGCGTTGCCGGGCCTTCGACAACATGATCTGGCATCATCTTGATGACTTTTTCCTCTTTCACAGCGTCCCCGAAGTCGATTTTTTCCCCCAGTTTTGTTCTCCTGTTCGATATTCTTCTCACCCCGATCGTCACCACTCCACGATCAATGGAGTCCACAGCACCTTACAATCCAAGCCGAGCAGCAGCGATAGCGACCGTGATGCTTGAGTCTCCGCGCACCGACCACCGCTTCCGTCGCCAGATCCAGCTGTCTCGACGTCCCGACGGGTTTCGCGAAGGAGGAGAGCTCTGCTGTTCCTGCAGTCTATCGTCCCCGGGGCGGCATGCGCGATTAACCGGAGAGGGGAGCTGTCGCTGGTCGTCGTACTTCTCCTGCTCGGGTACCCGTCCACGCCGTGGTGCTTGGGCGGGAAAAGAAGGAGCGGGGCAGACCGGTTCCAGGCTTCGGACAATCGGAGCCGTCCGTCCGCAATGGCTGTGTTTCTCCACCGTCTTTCTTCGAGTAGTTCTCGACCTGAAGCTCCTGGTAGAGCGATCTTCCAGGGGAGTACCAATTTCTCAGTGGTACCTGGACCAGCCGGTCCTGAAAAGGTGGTCCCTGTAAGACTTTCTGGCTGTCGTTCGATGTGGTACAGTCCGTAACTCCCCTCAGTTGGGTTGAACGGGTCCCTCTCCCTCCTTATCGATTGCCGATAACGGAATGTTTTCTCCCCGCCACGCTAGGCCGTTCTGGGCCAAGCCCGTCCAGCACGTGCCCCACTTTGAAACGGTGATATATCCTCGACCAGAGCAGCAGCGTCTCGATTCATGACCAGACGAACCCTGGTCATGTGCAAGAAGGATGAAGAAGAGAAGAAGAAGGAAGAGGGACGAAAAGAAATGGGAGAGAATGGTAGAGTATATGTAAGACGCTGCTGATGCTGCCAAGCATGACCGCTTTTTGCGGTAGGTAAGATCATTTCAGACAGCCGTCACGCAGGAGAAGAGTCTGGATCCCGCGCGGGTCGGAATATCGAGAGCCAATGATTCATGATGAGAAAAGGGCTGGAATCCTCCCATAGAAAGACAGGATCTGAACTGTCAGTGGACGTTGGAAAAGGATTCTTATCCGTCAATCATCGTAAGCAGCGGGGCTCTGGACCAATGAAAATCTCGATACGATCACAAAACGAATTGATGGAAAACGTATCCCGTCCCAAGGGCTTTTTCAGTCAAGAAATCGGAAACACTCGACGTCGAGAGACGTCTGGTGCTCCTTACACACCGGTTCAAAGAAAAAATTGGCCGTCGAGATGGCATGACCGCACTTCAATTGACCTGGAGGTGGCCATAGGCTTCAAGAAGGCACGTTAGGAGCCAGTCCCATGGCGAGTTCTGAGGTGCTCGTGTAGAGCGTGGATGAGGCTCAAGTCCCAGCTGACATAAGCGGGTCTGAAGTCGTCTCCAGAGCCAGGCTGCTTTCGAGTACAAGACGGCCCGCACAGATACCCAGAGATGATAGTCATTTGACGATAAGAGACTGTGTGTAGAAGTTGTGGCTTGCGGTTGTCCAGGTGGTCTCTATGGCCCCTATATGCGCAGTGGGCAAGCTTCAGAGGTCAAGTCAGGGTCACATGGAGAGATGAGCCACAACACCCTGGGCCACACGCTAATCGCCGTACTACGGGCAGGTCAGGGCTCAGCTAACGCAGAGCCCGGTCAAGATTGTATGGCAAGCTGCATCTACCGCGTGTGCATTACTCCTGGATGACCTTCCCCGGTAAAGCTTCTTCCGACGACGAGGTGAGCGTGGCCGCGTGAAGATAATCGCAATGGCTGTTGACTTTGATCATGGTGGACTCGGCCAGATCCCACATGTCAGAGTCTGTTATGCCGGCATCATCGGCTCCGACCGGCATGCCGACGACGACCTCAGAGCCCGCACCACATCGTGATGGAGCGGGCAGGCCGAGAGGTCACAGCTCCGATGCGGCCACGGCGGCCTTCATTCGGCGGACGTTGTGTCCACAGCTCGCCACCGGCAGTTCAGGGAAAGACCGCGTCAAGCCTCCATCGATTGAGGACCTGTTGCCGCCCCTGACGAGCTCGAATGAGATCGACCTCCAGCTGTACGGATTGATCGCCATCATCGTTCGAGATGATGTGGATCCCTGGTATGGCCGAGTCACAACAGACCATGCCTTTGTGGACGAGCTGGTCCGCGTGATCGCACACTGCACCAGGGGCCTGGAGCAACGAGCACGCCAGGTGGATCTGGAGGCGTTGTTGCTGGACGAGCTGCCCGCCGTGGTGGATGCGCATCTGTCAGGTGCGTCCTTGGAGGACCTGGCCCCAGGTGCACATGAAGGCGAGCTGAGCAAGAGCGATGGTCAGCACACCGCACCGCTCATCATCCGCTACATCCACCCCCATTGGCGCCGAGCCCGCGTCAAGCGTATCATATGCTGCTCCCCCATCCAGCGCTCTCGCCTGTTCCCGACCCGAGCAATCCAGCATCTGTTCGAGAGCAAGAGAACAATGAGTCCACCTACCGACGGTTGTTGGTGCGTGGTATGCTCGCGTTGCTGCTTCCCAGCGAGGACTGGGAGAACGACTGTGTGCGGACGCTGGTCGAAGAGATGGTGGCCGAGATGATCTTGGGCCAAATCCTGGCCGGGCGAATGAGTCAAGGGAGATTTTGGTTTGAAGCGGTCATCAAAGGAGTGCAGAGCAGGCAAGAGAACTCGCAAAGGCTAGGGGCTGCTCGAGACGGTGGCCAAAGTGTGGAAAAACAACGGCAGGCATCGCCAAGCAAAAAGGCAACGCGTCGGCCGGTGCTGTCAACGGCATTCGGAAGCTTTCTGCAATATGCATTGATCGCATGGTCCATCCTGCGCTTCCTCATCATCAGCATCGTGGCCTATCCTTCGCTTCCTCCGCGCGTATTATCCGACTCTCGGCCAGGGTCGCCTCGATCGTCCGAACGGGTCACACGACCAGCCGAGGTGGCGGGGGCGTGGCGTCGAGAAAAGCGACCGATTTTGAGCATGAGCATCTGGTCGTGCATCTCCCATACCTTGAACGTTCCTGGACGCATGCCCTGGCTAGACGGCGCTCTTCAGCTTCTTCGACACGGCTTGATGAGTGGGCCGGGTAGGGTTGGTGCCACCGATCGACCGTTGGACCGGTGAGTGCTAGCTGCTTTGGCCACTCTTTGTGTTACCTTGCTGTGCTCTGCTGCTTCATCCTCTGGTCCCCTCCGATGTGCGACCGTCGCCTTTTTTTCCCTCTCGTTCACCAGGACGGATTACTCCAGTCCGGACCTTGGACCCTTTGCATGGAGGACCGCCGAGGTGGCTTGGGCGGTTCTGCGTGCTAGAACCCGCATCGGATGCCGGCCACTGGACTTGCTCCCCGGCCAATGTTGACGGTGATCATCGTGGACGATATCCCTTCGCAGCCGCCGTCCATTTCTTTCTTCTTTTGATGCTTTATGCCCCCGATTAGCGAGCAGCGGGACATCGCCTTCCTGGCGATCGAATTACAGGACTCCGAAGAAGATTCGCTGGAGTTGTGACCATCACTGTGTCTAGTCTCGATCAACGGTGTTGATTGGACAATTGCAAACGGTCATGTCGACCGACGAGACATTGGCCGGGATATTTCTCTCTTCGTCCAGATTGATCATCGCAATCTGGTTTATCTGGTCCGGCACAGCATTGTGCCTCTGATGCTTGGATGTATCGATGGAGTACGAGGTTACTCTGGTGCTCGATGGAAGCAACTTCTAACAGCAGCGATAACTAGAATTCTCTCGAATCAGGTCTCCACCTATCTCCTTACTCCAACTCATCTACCAGCCATTCTGCGTGCTCTTCGGACGACGCTGTCCAACCCACAGGACACTCAAGCGCCCCCAGGAACAGCAGGACCAAGCCCGGCCTCAACCAGAAACAACGGTCCAGCTGCAGCATCATCGCCCTCCTCGGGTGCGGAATATGAAGCTCTCAAGTTAAAATGCGCCGAATCCATTCTGGCCATCCTTCCAATGTCAAAACTCCTTCGCAATATATACCTCTCGGACAACGTTGACCACAAGGGTTACCCGGACGTGTCCCTGCCGGACAATCAACGAACCGGAAGGGATGCAGAGCACGCAATGCACCTTCGCGTCATCAAAACCGGACTCTCGGCATTCGACGATGGTTACCTGACGAAGCATCTCATCTACGCCATCGTCGAGCTGGTCATCGTCCGTCTGTTTCCTGAACTAGAGGAGAAGAGCGTGACGGAAATTCTTGCGAAGATGAAGTGAAAAGCGTTACTGCTGTTGCCTTCCATGGCGTCTTCTGGCCAGCGACTATAACACCGCTGAGATCACCGGCAACATAAACCATCGCATGGACCACGGGTTGCGGCACGAGATCTTGTATTGGGCGCTTCTTTCCGCCGGCGTTTAGCTTACGCGCAACGAGACTTCGACAAAGCAGAGCCGGATTCGCTTCCGCATACGAGCTTCCTTTGGACCATTAGTCGCGGCTCATCAACCCCATCAGAGACGACCTTCATTGGCGTATGCTCTCGAGAGGCGCCTTGGTTGTCGTATCAGGTATGGAATCGTACGAAGCTCGTCCTGGGGGTCGCCATGAGAAGCTCTGGAAAGAGGGGAAGTCTGGCGTCGAAAGTGGGAGTACGAGCACGCCACGCGCAGCGACTCGCCATATGTCAGGACATCGAAGCTGTCCGACGTGGGCGAGGTATTGAGCGGCGGATTTGTTGTCACCGCCCCCTTGCGGGAATTGCGAATACGACGAGCAAAAGAGTATAAGGTGAACGGGCTGGTCGAGCTTCAGGCCATCTCGAAAGGGCCGATCTTCGTCATCACTGCAGCGGAGTTCCCGTCGAAGGTCCATTCAATCAACTCGCCACATACCACGACCTCGTTCCAGCATGAAGACCACCCTACCTCTGCTCTCTACGCTATTGTGGAGCGCCGCGTTCGCGGCTCCATTCGCCTCCCCTCAGAGCGCTACATTTTCCGACGAAGATCGGCGTACGAAGTCCGGCTTCGGTATCACCGTCGACCCGGTGGTGGCTGGAATATCTGGTCTCGGCTTGTTAGGCACTGGTGCGTACATTGGACATCAACGCACTAAGAACCAGTACGAGCGTCGAATCGCAAGCTTGAGCGGTGGCGCTCAAGCGGCAAGTCCGCCACCCGGCGGGAAAGAAGCCGCAGAGTTGGCCGAGAAATATCGGCAGATTGATAGAAACATCGACGATTTCATCGGGGCCGAGAAGAGTGGAAAATTTGATGAATATGGAGAAACCAGGCAGCTAGAACGGTTATTGGGTTATTGTGTCGATGCCAGGGTAAGCCCTCTCGTTTCTTTTCTCTCTTTCTCTCCTTGCCATTCTCCTTCTCGCCGACTCTGCGACGTCTAGAAGGTGTAAGCTGTGGGAGTTCTCGAGGCTTGGAATCCCACGCGCACGTAGGCGCCAAACTAGAACAGAATCGTTGATGGTGGAACGTAGAAATTCCAATGGCCCCCGATGAGCGAGGCGGAGATGAAAGACCATTGCAGACGTAAGTATAAGATGGATCAAGATCTTCAACCGGGCAAGACTGTCGTCGCGGGGGCCATTGCGAGGGAGCTTGAGACCATCCGGGAAGGTGAGAAGAAGAGAGCGAGGGAGGATGCACTGAAGGAGATCGAAGCGTCTCTGCCATGGCCAGAGGATGGCCGCGATGAGAAGAAGAACCCTATGCAAATGAGCCTCGCGGGGCATAAATTTGGTGTGCCATCCTCCTTGTCGATCAATCAACATCAGGTTCAGCAGTGGACCCAAAACGCCCAACAAGGGGTGAACCAGGTCAGCAACGCCATGCAAAATCCTGCGGTGCTGGCCCCAATCTGGAACAGTATGCGTTCCGCGCAGACGATGCCAAAATTGCGCGCGGTTCCAGTTCGCTAGTGGATATCTTCTTTGGTCGGTAAATACTCTGGTGGGTCATGGTTCGAAAGCTATCCAGACGGTTCGATCCTTGAAGTCGTTGACACGGAGGTTCCGAGTATTGGTCCTGGTCGATTGGTTCGACTCCCTTTACTTTCCGTACTTCCCAGACCTCTCCTTAGAGTTCCAAACTCGGTCCTGGCCTCCAGCCCGCTTTCCCAGACATCACTGTTTCCCGGACGCCACCCATGGGAGTCGGTGGAAATACCTACTGGGAGAGTTACTTGAATCAACCAAGCCAGGGATTCTTCCCTTCTCCTTTGCTTGACTCCATCAATTTTCGAGATTGGAAGGAGCCGTTTCGAAAGAATGACTGGGAAAAACAATTGGAACAGTTCGTGATATTCTTTCGAAATTAGCAGTCTTACGATTCTATCTTCAGCATCTTCAATTCCACGTCGTAGTGCGGTGATCCCAACTCGATGTAACGTATCAATTAGATGCCTCAGCAGATGGCTAACACCATTTTAGGGATGCTTAGGCTCACTAAAGATATGTTTGACCAACACCCGACTTCACAAGATGAGAACATTGCGAGCCAGTTGACTAACGAGTTCCGCTACCGGCTCTTGCGCCGAGATAACGAGTGGAGCAAAGTCTTCGAATGTCGTACGAAGACCGCCCACGCTCTCCCATGTGTCGCGACGCATCATCGGCTATCGGCACTTGAAGCTGTCCGGGCTTGGAGAAGATGTGCCGACTCCGGATACGACGAACGGACCCCGATACCCTCCAGATGGGCAGATGCTTCCCTGTCAACATCCTCAGGGATTCCAGTGACCCCTCGCAGATGAAACCCCAGTGCTGAAGTACTCGTGCTATTCACCTACGCACCGCTACAGAGTAGCATCGCAGTGATACTTTTCCTTCCCATATGCCCCTGTAGTAATGGTGAGTTAATTTTGAGTGTTGTATCTGTCCGTCCCTTATGGTAGTCTACCACCAGGGGCTGAATTGGGAGACACTGGTGTTGTGGACAGTCTCAAGAGTCGGTGGGAGCTATTATTCTCATAAGTACTTTGTTGCTAAGTAAACTAGGAGGCGATGGGGTGGTCAAACAAGGTCGGGGCATCGGAGTCCTTGGCGGTTTGGACAGGGAACAAGCAACCTCCCGGCGGGTCATCATGGCCATTGTTCGGAAGAGTACGATATAGATGAGCTGGGCTGACCGAGCTGCAAGCCCAATACAAAACCGTTGGGTCCTCGCTGGGGCTGCAGTCGATCTTCAGTCGAGTTGGCATTCCACTGTGAGTTACATTGTTCAATTATTAGTCCATCAAGACCTTATTTCAACATGAAAAGTTCCCTTGCTCTATTCTCCACGTTGCTGTGCAGCACCACTTTTACTGCTCCCCTTGCCTCTCCTCAAGGGAGCTCATCCCTCGACGACAGAGATGGGCGTGGGGACGCTGGCTCGGGCATTACGTTAACCTGGCCCCAGGCAGCGGCAGCAGGTCTCAGCCTAGCTGTTGCCGGTGGATACGCTGTGCATCTATTTACAAGAGCCCGGTCCCATGATCCGGACCGAGGCTCAAGTGGCGATACTCAAGCGCCAAGTCGACCTTTGGGAGAGACGAGACCTGGAAGCCTGGACGAAGAGTATCGAGCTATTGATCGAGAGATCGACGAGCAGATCGAGTCCCCAAAGAAAGAGGTAGCTGCTTCTGAGGAGGCTGGGTGGCTGCTCGACTTGTTGAATGCGTGTCTCCAAGCAAAGGTGAAGCTCCCTTCTCTCTCTTTATCTCCCTCCAGTCCCTCGTTGCTTCCTGTTTGCTTGATCTGTGATCCGTCATTCCCTTCAGAGGTGTGAGTGGTGATACCTGAATGCACGCACGCAGAGACATATTAGATGAGAGCTCAGTGGCTAATTCCTCCTGGCAGAGCTTAGAGTTCGACCTGATGAACAGCCCAGATGTGGAGAAGAACTGGGCGGAGATGGATGAGGAGTGTATACAGAAATATGGTATCGCTCGACTCAAACGGCCCGCTGGGCTCGACGTCCAGCGGGAAATCGAGGCCGAGCTCAATAAAATCCGGCAACTCAGGAAGGAGCAAGTGAAGAGGGAGCTTCAAGAGAATCGAGCGACTCTAGTCGACCACGGCGATGGCATCCCAACCAAGAAACCTATGGAAATACGCCTTGCTAGGCATACGTTCGGTATACCGTCCTTGTCAATCAGTCAACGCCAAGTTCAGCAGATTACCCAAAATGCCCAGCAAGGGGTTAAGCAGTTCAGCAGCGCCATAAGGAATCCAGCGGTTCATGCTCAGGTCTTGAACAGCGTTCGATCATCCGCCCAGAGGATTCCAAAGTTGCATCGGGTTGCGGTGTGAATCTTCTGCTCAATCGGCTGTCTGGCCGTTATCACTCGAAAGCTGTTTGGCTCTGTCCTCGCTGCGACGGTCGATATGGAGCGTTCTTGCGCTTGTGCTTATTTACTGTATATTCCAGAGCCTCGAAACACTCTGAAGTGTTTGTGATCCTCCTCGTATATGGGAAATACACCTGGTCGAACACTGGGCTAGTGAACATTTCTACAGGCATCAAACTTATATGGAGGTGTGTACGGAGTCACGCGGGTGAAAAAATAAATGGGACAGCTTAGCAGTAATGCTCCATTACGATTACAACGGCAGTATCATTATAAGGTCATCATCATCCTTACGACGAAGTTATCGTCGTCGTCACCCTACGACAAAGGGTATTATCTTTATCAACCTTATGACGAAGGTATCATCGTCACCCTTATAACGAAGGTCATCGCCATCCCTACGACGAAGGTATCATCATCGTCACCCCTATGGCGAAGGGTATTCTCTTTGTCACGCTTATGACGAATGATTCAACCTTCATCGCACTGATGATGATCATTCGTGATTGCAAACTTTTCTTGATAGGCGGTAACTGCTGCGCTGTTCCATTTATTTTATCAGCCGCGTGGAAGTACGCCTGATATCAAATACGACATCTGGCCGGCGCGATGCGAGGTTTGTCAATTCCGAGCCTCGGGTTCCGCACTCACGCTTGGACTTCAGATCTCAACTCGCCATTGCCCAAGCAAAGTGGAGCATCCACCTTTCGAATCCTTCATCCTTCGAAAATCACTCATCCATCGCAATGGGACCATCCTTGCTTTATCCGCACGATTTTCTCCTACAGCCGCATACGATAAGCATGGACATCGGAACAGCTTATAAGCGCCGCACCACTCAATGTATTAATCATGGGCATTCGCGCTGGAGCTGCTGTTCAGCTCCAAGCTCACAGTCACCGGTGATCATTTCTATGCACAATCCCCCGTCTTTGTTCTAGTCTGCCATTACGAAGACGGCCCTTTTGTTCATCCTTCATCCCAAGATGAAGTCGTCCATCCTATTGATCTCTGCAGTGTTGAGCTCGACCATTGCTCAACCCATTGCTTCCCCTCTGGCCTATGCATTTCCCCAAGATAGTCAGGAGGAGGTAAACTCCCGTACAAAGGATACCGTCGCGAAAGTTGGGGCCGTGGGAAGCATCCTTGGCTTCTCGGCCCTGGCTGGGATAACTACACATCACTTCACAAAGGGGCACTATCGGAAGAAGATCGCCGCTCTGGAAGCTCAGAATGCCGGTCAATCTCTACAACGGGGCGACCCGATCAGGGTTGGAACAGAGGACCCGCAATACCCGTACGAAGGCCATAGCCGTCTCCCATCCAGTGAAGCGACAAACCCTGCTATGGCCGCGAAATTTAAAGCGATCGATAAGGAGGTCCAGGCCTTTATCGACGCGGAAGTAAAATCAACGATGGACAACGAAGGACGAACGGACAAGCTGATTCGGTTGTTAGCCTATTGTGCTCTGACGAGGGTGAGCTGGACCAAATCCTCACTGATGTTCTTCTTCTCTCCTGCTTCTTCTGCGTCTCTTGCTCATCGTCGTCGTCGTCGTCGTCATCATCATCATCATCGGTCTCCATCCATGCCCGGCCTCGTGAACGAGGCAAAGACCAACAGGAGGGGCATAGAGGCCGTTAGGACATACTGGAAGATTACGAGCAGCGATCAACACCCCTCAAAGATTCTTCCAAGCTAGTAATATTGACAAATCACCAACAATAGAGAGCAATTGACGCTGTAGTCGTCCCCAACGAGCCCGAACGAACCTTGGAGGAGCTTCTGAAGGATTGCAGAAGAGATTACAACATCGAAGGCCTCCGATGGCCCGGTCACCTCAATCTCGATCGAGCGGTCTATTCTGAACTCGAGATGTTAAGGGGGGCCAAGAAGGACCTCGTGGCGCACCAGGAGGCACAACAGCGAGCTGCTCCAGCGGATGGCAACACCGGTGATGCTGGTGGCGGCACCAACCCGAACAATAACAACAACGCCATGCAGTTCCTCGCAAGCTCCGAGTTCAATAATGCCCTCAAGAGAGTCTTTCCAGGTCAGATTATGCAGATCGATCAATCTCGACAGAGGCAATTAGGGCTCTCTCGACCTAATGCAAACATGGCCAGTGACCGCCCTAGAGTGAAAAATAACAGGAATCAACCAAATCAGCTCCTGCAGATGTCCATGCCCGGACGACGCAAACTCAACCTTCCTTCTTCTTTGAGTGTGGATAAGAGCCAGGTCAACCAATGGACCCAACAAGCGAGAGATGGGATGAATCAGTTTACCAAGACGATGCAGAATCCGGTGGTTCATGGACAGGTGTGGAACAGTCTGAGGTCGGCAGCAGGACAGACGGTGCCGAAGATGGGCAAGGTGCCTGTTGGGGTGTAATTGGACCTCAGAGCACCCACTCTCTTTCTGTATTTCTCTCTTTCTCGGTTGAGATGCTTGTCTTGCATGTCATTTCTTTCCCCGTTTCTTAATCTGCCTCTCACGACAGCACCAGCACCTTGGGTCACTACGGCCACCGACTCTACGCTTTGCAAATGCCAATGCCATTACCATCAATCTACTGAAGTACTGTCGTCATCGCCAGTCTGATGAAAGGGTTTCACGGTCGCCGTCAATATGAAGCTTTACACTAACTCACGTCGTCGTCAGTCCGACGGTGAAGCTTTCATCGTTATCAATGCGATGAATGATGGAGCTTAATTCAGCTTTTTAGAACCCCGTAGTCGTTACGGATGGGCAAACTACTCGTCGGGTAGCGTATCGTCGATTGAAATCCCCCCTTCCCTCCTTGCGTATCCAAGGCTAGGCCTCTAGAGCAGGGAGTCTGTACAGAGTGCCCTTATAGAGTTTAAATGGCGGTGGAAGTAGTTCGTGCCCATAGCCCAGGTGTTTAAGCATACACGCGGGTGACAAAAAAACGGAACAGCTCAGCAGTGGCCCTAATGAAGGCTGATAATCTTCTTCATCTGTCCGACGAAAGGGAGGCTATTATCATCATCAGGATGATGACGATGGTTGGGTTATTCGTCACAAGGATGATGGGGCTACCTTCGTCACAAGGACGATGAAGTTCCCTTCCATCAGACGGGTGATGATGACCCCTTCATCGTAACTATAATGAAGCTCACACCTTTGTCGTCAGAAAGATGATGATAACCCTTCCGTCGCAAGGATAATGAAGCGGTTACTGATGAGCTGTTCCGTTTATTTGTCACTCGCGTGGCATACTATGGAAAGGATAACCTTAATTGCCGGCTTAATCCATGAAATCATTGTGCTCATTGGTACGTGCCCCAAGAATGTTAGTTATGTTTCTTCGTCGTCAAGTGGTTTAGGAAGACAGAGATGCATGCGCCTTCGTTGTCAGCAGCGAGGACTCTTAATTGAGACGTGATTCGATTTGTAACGGGACGTACTCGTACATAATTGCTGGCCGAACATCTCGAGAAACTCACTTGACATTGGATAAGAACTATAATGAACACAGGCATACGGAACTTATTACTACAGTACCAATTTCCCCGCGCGAGCGGATCCCCAAATCTTGGGGTATATAACTCCCTCCCTGCCCTTTCTCCTTCTCCCTCCGTCCAATCAAATCCATGCACATATTCTCCATATTTCGATCTCGATTCCTTGTCCGACGGTGTTGTATTGCGCTGATTGACAGTCGATACGATCTCCCTCCCTCTATCGGAGTGTTGTTGGTTCCAGCCGGTGAAGCCTCGTCCAGAACGGAGACAAAGGAGATCTATCTCAAGGAAAAAATGAGATAGACAGATAGATAGGAATGAAGAGAGAGAGAGAGATGAGAAACGAAAACTCCGAGTCCGCAAAGAGACAGCGAATGAAAAAACCAAAAAGAAGAATGAACGAAAGCCACGGAGAGAGTGAAGGAAGGGTATAAACCTGCAACCCAACCACCCACCAAACCAGCCAACCAACAACCCGCTGTGAATGACCCAATCGACAAGCCGAGATAAATAGAAAAGATCGACCGAGAAAGAGATGCGGCGCATCGACAGCCAGCCTAAACGGAACCAACGATGACCGGGAAGATGACGAAGAACGCGATGGAAGCCCCTAAACCCGCATTGCTGTGCTCCTTGTTGTTGCTATATCCATCGTGTGCTGCCTACCTCGGGTCCATATGAACAATATCCTCCCATGCGCCATCCCATTGCCGGAAAATCAACAAATCGCAATGTGACCAGGTATCAGAGGCCGCCAACAGACAATCAAAGCCCTGCCGCCGTCGCTTCCAGTCGACTCGAGATCGATCCTAGCTCTTCCTGCTCCGGAATCTGATGTAGACCGCCCGGCAACGGTACACCACCGCTCGTCCCCTGCAGTCGTAGCTTCTCCATCAATTTCCCCATCGCCATGTACTCCTGCGGATCCACCACGCCCGACGGTTGATGTTGGAAGAATGCCATGACAACCTCCAAGGCGCGTCGAGCATCTTCCGGCGTCGGCGAACCTCGGGCCTGACTAAACCCACCGAAGCCGCCTCCTGGTGGCTGAGGCGGGGGCATCGACGATGGGCTGTTGCTCCCGGCATGACCCTGGTGGGACGGCCCCAGAAAGTGCTCCCGCGGTGGAGGAGGCGGAGGAGGTCCCATATCCGACAGCGGCGAGTCCGTCGGCGGTGAGCCCGGCCTCGGAGGAAGCCCGTGATACCGTGGCGTCAAATCGTCCGATGGCGGTCCTGTACCCGCCAATATCGGGTCCATGCCCAACGCCGGAAACGTTTGACTCCGTGGGCGATTATGATTCCAGTCCGGGTGGCTCATCGGCGGCAGTCGAGACGATGGGGCCGGGAAGAAGTGACCTGCCCCATCCGGCGGCGAGTAGTACGGAGAGGTCGGACTGGTCGGTCCGGCCGAGAAGGACGAAGGCGCCGTGTCGGTGAAGACGCTCGATAGCGACGTCGCGCTGTGCGAGTTGTACAATCGATACCCGTGCGCAAACTCAACGTAACTGTCTGGACTGTCCGTCTTGAGGCTCTCGTGACTCCGTGCCGTCGTCAGTGGTGACGGCGAGGGCACGCCCTTGGGAGAGATGGGCGAGATACCGTTGGACGTCTGGCCCAGGGGTGAGATGTTGGACTCGCGCCGCGCTTCGGCATCCGATGCATCATCCACGACCTTGCCAGGCTTGGCCCCCGCCAGATGATTGCGTTGCTTGAACTTCTCCAACCAGCTTCGACTGTTGATCTTGGCATGGCTGTCCGAGTTCCCTACCGTGTTGGCAAAGAACCGCGCCTTCTCTCTGATCATGCCATCGGACACCGGCCGGCCCTCTCGTTGCAAGTTCCTCGCCCAGTTCGACACAGCGCGTTCGATGTCCGGGAAGCGGCCCTGCTTGGTCCGCTGCACCGGCGACCGTCGACCATCATCTGGGAAGAGATACTTTTCCTTGTGCCGAAGCACCTTGGAGACGGTACTATATTGTACGTTAGCTACCACTCGTTCTTGTCCAGCGCTACCTAGCTGGGATGCATCGTACCTTCTCTCCACGCCAAAAAGTGCTATCGGTCCTGGTCAGCCGAGGCCTCACCAACAGTTTCTACGTCTCACTCACCTCCGATTTCCGTCTGCTTCACCGTCGGGTTGTCCTCATGGTACTGACACATCTTCCGGCGGTCCGTGTCTGTCAGGGTCCGGCGTGGTGACGAGGTCGAATGGCCAGAATGAGTCGAGTGTGTTGAGCGACTCGAAGCGGCCGAGATGGGCGTCGTGATGGGCGCCGCCGTGGTCGACGGCACCGACGGGACCGGCGGTGGCGGTGGTGCCGGCGACATAAAGGTCGATGAACCCGTCAAGGTGCTTGGCCAGGGAGGCACCACCAGCGGACGGAGACTCTGCATCGGTTGCAGCGATTGATGGCCATGCGTCATGCCCGTGGCCTCGGTCGAGAGGGGCTGGGCGGGATGGATCGAGTGCATAAAATTGAAGCCGCCATACTCGTGCGCCGGAGACAGATGCGGCGAGGACGCAAATTGCTGCTGATGGAGGTCCGTCCATGGCGGTGCGGCTGTGTACGCTGGTCTCTGCTCATGGGCCGGCGCCTGAGACTGATCGTGGCCGTGATCCATCGCGGCGGTGACGGCGGTGACAACGTGATCGTCCCAGGGCATCCGGAAGTGGCCACGATCCCCATGAAATGCCTGCTCCAGCAACGCACGTGGCCGTCGCCGTGTGAGAGTTCTAGCCTCCGACCGAGAGGGGCAAGCAACGCCCCAGACGGATGGCAGACCGCCGGCCGCAGGCGCCGACTATCGTCTACGGTGCAGCAGGTCCCTGGACGTCTGTTCCAGGGCGGCACCGGACCGCCGGGGCCGTACCTGGCTTAGTGGCTCGCTCTTCAGCAGCAAAGGCGGATGGCCTGCATGATCTGTCCAACGTCGTTGCTTCCCGACAGACGCCAAGCGAGAAGGGTGGTCGCAGCAAACTGCTTTCGAAAGGGTCCTCGGCGATGGACGACGGCGGCGACGATCTAAGGTCTGCATGCGCCGGCCGGCGTCGACGTTATGTAGTGCGGCCGGGAAGAGCCCTGCTCGAACCGTGGAGCGAGGTCCCGGAAACGCTCACGCTTGCGCTCGCCGAGCTGGATCCGGATAGGGCGATCAGAGATGCGTCAGTGACACCAGTGCGACAGCGGCACTCGGACTGGCTGCGGAGCGTCGCGTCCGCTCGTCCCACCCTCTCGGACCGCCGAGGCTCGGAAACGGTTTCCCTGGCCCTTCTCTTTCCCTCCACCCCCAGCATTGAAATCACTCGTCCACACCACACGAGTGTCTATAGCGGATCCCTCACCAGGGGGGACTTAACCCGGTTCCAACAACGCTCTCGGTACGGGGCAGCCCTCGGCTGTGCAGGAACGATCTTGTTGATGCTGTTGCTGGTGCTGCTTGTGTTTCTTGCTGTTGCTGATATCCCTGGCTCTGTCTTGCCTGCCCTCGCCCTTGCCCTTGCCTTGCCCTGCTCCGGCCGGGCCTTTGCCTGGTCATAGGCTGACCGTGATCCGAATGCGAGCCTATCCGGGGAGCCGGGTACCGGAAGGGGGCTCCTCTCTTTCGTTCTCTCTCTCTGCGCGCTTGCGCCTGCGCTCACGCTCACCTTGCGCGCTCTCACCCTTCTGGGGCGTCATGGTTCAGGCACGTCCCCGTTCGGCAGATGATCAAGCTCTCTCCCTCCACCACACGTCGAGCGGCGAAGGCTGTTTTTCGTTCGAGGCATTTCCCTCGTTGGTCGAATACGCCGACGAGATCGACCAATTCTCTCGCGTTCTCTTCCCGCCCTGTCCCTCCAACAGCCCGAACCCGGCCTGGGCAGCGTCGATTCCGCACTGTTCGGCAGGTCCAGCAGTGTCCGGGCGACATCGACACCGCGCCAATCCTTGCCCTCGCGCAGTTTCTGTTGGTCGGCCGTCGCGCTATTCGTCATGGGCCGGCGTCGTGCACAACCAACCGTCAATAATGACCCCCGATGTGGACCGGTCCGTGGGGCGTGTCCGAAAGGTCCGACAGCCGTCAAGCGTCACTTGACTTTTGTCGAGAAATGTCCCGAGGCCTTATTTTTTTTCGATATCCGGGTTGAAGGGAGGGGCGGCTTCGACGGCGAGAGGACGACGGTGGACCAGTAGGATTTCGGTCCTTTGTTTTTTCGCCTTTTTCCTTGAGCGGGGTCGCGGTTGGAGTTGAGAGAGCAGCACCAGTGGAGACGCGTGAAATTCGATGGCCCTGTCAGCGACAGCGCGACGGCATCCATGAGGATAAGGAGGGGAGGGGGGTGGGCGCCAGGGAGTGGAAGTTATTCGGAATTGCGGAACAGCCGCCTGCTGGTCAGTTTTCCAGGCGGACGTCCGCCACGGCGCGCGGTGTTGTCGGCAGGTCTTTTCTCCCCTGGACGGTGCGGGGCCAGGATGCGCTGAGGAACGACGGGCCTAAGCGCCGCGCTTCGCGATGTTGTGGCCCACCACCGCACCGCATCGAGCGAATGAATTCAAACGTCCCTCCGGCGCACACCACCATCGCCAGTAAAGTTGCCCGTGCAGGAAGGGGGAGCGAACCTGGGAACCGTCCACCGACCTGGGCGCGGCGCAAGGGTGCCCCCGCGCTTCCCGAAAGCTTCGCGCCAGAGACGCTTTCGCTTGAGGATAGGATCAGCTGCGATCGCCGATAGCGGAGGGTAGCGCGGCTACTCGTACTGCAAAGCCACGGCCGAGCACAGACAGGGCAAGGCAAGACGAGGAGATGAGAGAATGAGAAGAACGAGAGAATGAGGCGCAATGAGATGAGACAGTCCGAAGCGCGATATCATTCAAGACAGCGATGCGACAAGCGCTCGTAGAGAGGGAGATGAGGTGGAAGGAAACGAGTACGAATGTCGTACGACGAGGCGAGGGCAACAGCCACACTGAAGACGACCCAGCAATGACGTCGGCTCGAGCGAGAGCCGCATAAACACCGCGAGCAGGGGAAGTCTGGAGACGGAACAACCACCAAACGGATGAGGAACAAATTTCAGACATGGAAAAGAAAAACGAAGGGGCCAAAAACTCAATGGCGCAATGGCTGATTTACCGAGTGGCCCCGGCGGTGGGCACGGACGGTCGAAGAGGTAATGCCCAACTCCAGCTGTGGCATTTTGGCCCCCCCGACGCCTTGTTGGGTGGAGTTGCGGTTGCGAATGCTTCAGAGCTCCAGAATCCTCTTTTCGATGTTGAGTCCAAAACCGAAGGAGCGAGCCGGATGATCCTTGGCAACACGGTAGGTAGACTGCCTACGAGGGCGACCAACAGCCGGAGACGAGGGTGCCGGGCCGCGCGAGTCAGCTGAAAGCCCAAAACCTCTCCGGGTATTAGTTCAGGACGGATCGGCCAGCAACCGCGAGATGTTGATGCAGGTGATGAGGCCGTACAGTAGTGGGTGGCCGATCCTTCCTATCTTGCCGGGGGGCCATGTTCAAACGAGCGTGATATGTCAATGCAGGATGGAATCTTGGTGGTGCTGGAGGTCATCTGACGCAAAGGGCGTAAGGATCGGTGGTGGCCAGGATGAAGAGCATCGTGAGACGCGTCATCGCTTGATAATCGTGACTGGCAAGAAAATGGTTTAGCAGATCTGCGGGCTAGAAGAAGAAACAGGGCAACTGAGGGAGAAAGGGACACTCACTGATGTCTTCGTCGGCCAGCTCGTGCGTCAGGCCCACGCGTTGAGGCTGATGCTTGACCGACAAGCCGTACACGATAGCGTGCTTGAACTGCTCGACAATCGTCTTGTGAATAGCATTGCACTGCATGATGTTTTCAGCCCCGGTTATCGTCCACCCTCTCCATACGAAGATACTCACGAAGTCCTCGACGGTGCAAGCATTAGCTCGCAGCACGACCGGCTGCGAGTAGTCCGGTAACTTGCCCTTGGGCTTGGTGTAGACACGCCGCAGGTTCAACTTCTCCCACATCAGCTCCAACAGCTCGTCCACGTTCCAACCGTGCTCGGCGCTGATGGGACAAGCGTTTGGAATCCGGTAAAGCAGGTCCAGTTCCTCAATGGAGAAGCTATCAATCTTGTTCAGAGCATAGATCACTGAGGAAACCCATCTTAGCGCCAATTCGGATTCTGGTTTGTCGAAAATCTCTCACCCGGAATATATTTGCGATTCTTGGCCTCGAGCACGTCAATCAGGTCATCGATGGTGGCGTCACACCGGATGGCAATGTCGGCCGACGAGATACGATACTCGCTCATGACCGCTCGAATCTCCTGGACAGCGGTCAGCAGAGTACGACAAGGCGAGAAAAAAGGGCGGAGCAAACATCATTGTCGATGTGGGTCAAGGGCATGGTGCTGGTGATGTTGATGCCGCCTTTGTCCTTTTTCTTGAAGACGATATTGGGCGGTTCCTTGTTGACCCGAATACCGAAGCCCTCCAGCTCAGCTTCGATGACTCGTTTGTCCGTCAGAGGCTTGTTGACGTCCAACACGATGAAGATAAGATGGCATGTCTTGGCCACGGCGATGACCTGTCGACCTCGCCCTTTGCCGTCCTTGGCTCCCTGGATGATTCCCGGAAGATCGAGCATCTGGATCTTGGCCCCATTATAGACCACCTGGCCGGGCACGGTGGTGAGCTGGAGAACTTTACGTTAGTACCGAGCTTCCAGAACTCAGTAAGAATTGCTAAACTAACTGTGGTGAATTCGTAAGCAGCAGCTGATGACTAGCCGTTAGCCTAGGCATTAGTCTTTCATCCCGGACAAGACTCTACCTTCGGAGTGTTGGCCCGTCAACCGGCTCATTAGAGTGCTCTTCCCTACCGAAGGGAACCCGATGAAGCCTCTAGGACATGTGAGATCTTCATTGCCGAAAACGACACACTCCCGAGAATCCTTACACGCTAGCAACGCCCGTTCGGGCCACATCGAAGCCCGCTGCATTAGCATCCAATCAGTCACTGCTTCAGTATAGAAGTTACAACACTACCTACCACCTCCTCCACCGCCGCCACCGGTGGTCGGAGTGAGCAGTTCTCGCTTGAGTTTCGCAAGCTTGGCCTTCAACTGTCCTGATTGTATGGTTAGCACAAAGCACGACATAGCCTAAACATCGAAGTTAGGGACACACACCTAAATGAAATGATGTCGCTTTATTTTTCTGTGTCTTGGCCATCTGCAGGCAACATCAATTAACTTGTTCTGAAGGCTGCTATTATATTCCCTTCTTTACTTACTTCGGCTTCGATCTCTTTGATCTATCCATCTGACGTGTCAGCAATGGTGCAAGCGTGATGAGTATATGCAACATACCTTGTCCACTGTAGTCGCCATGATGCCTGAGAAAAAATGAGGATGTGATGCAAAGCTTGAGAATACGGTATACAGGAGTGTAAGATTGCCAAACGGCTGGTCTATCGGAAGAAGTGTTGCTGTGGTGGAGCTGTCAGGAAGAAAAAAACGCTCAGCAATGATGGTGGGGATGGTGGGGGAAGGTGGCGGCTTGACGTCGGACCGGGGACCATGATCATCCGGTTTTGATATCACGTGCCTCACTTGAGCCAGAAATGATCGAGGTCACTTGGATAAATATTATAAAGACTGCTATATATCTTGGAAAGCTACTCGATTGCAGTTAGAGTTATGTCGAGACTGTGACGGCCATGATGAACTTACGAAAAAAGGACAAAACTTCAACTATTCATCGTCTAGTTCGACGGTCGAGTAGCTAGTTTCCAAGCCCTCATGAGGTTCCCTAAAGAATCACTCACGGACTTGAGTTGCAAACTTCACAGATCTGAACACGCATCAACTGCAGGTTGTCATTCATTTAATCATCCGGCAGTCCCGTTAGACCACTGACAGAAGGTCGAAGTGGTAATTCCCACCAAATTGTTAAAACAGACCCATCCCAGCCCCGCGCCACTTAAAGCTCGGAATAACGACCGCCCACCAGCGGTTAGCAGTCACGGTCCCTGGCAAGCAAGATGGACGACACAGTCAACCTACCTCGTTGCCTAGAAGATGTACAGTTATCAACATTTCCCTCCTCCTACTACATCGCCAACTTTATCACAGTTGGCGAAGAACAAGAACTGCTACAAAAGGTCCTGTTCCGCTGTACCCTCCTTTATTTCTTATATCAATAATGCTCTCTTTCATGCGCTTTGGCATCTCCTTACTTCTGGTCGTAGATCCGTGATGCTCCTGCGTCCAAGTGGACCGTTCTCTCCCGGAGACGTTTACAGACATATCCTTCCCAGCTCAGTGCCAAGAATGGTCTGCTCGCTGCTCCATTACCAGGATGGCTGGTGGACCCCATCAGTCCACGTCTGCGAGGAATCCCGATTTCCAAGAGCACCTTCGAAGCTGCCGAGGATCATTTGTTTGGCCAGAGTCCGCATCAAGGCCCAAACCATGTCCTGATCAACGAGTATCAGCCTGGCCAAGGAATCATGCCCCACGAAGATGGCGCAGCATATTGGCCCGTTGTCGCCACGGTGAGCCTAGGAGCGCCAATCGTGCTTGACATCTATGGCAAAGACTCGGATGGACGTCGACACCCTCAGCCACAATGGAGGATTCTGCAAGAACCTCGAAGGTCAAGACCACTCCGATTGGGACTCGTAGGAAACTTAGTCTTCATGTCTCTGGACTGATCATCTATGCAGTCTCCTGGTCACGACGGGCTCGCTATACACCGACTTCCTGCATGGCATCGCCGAGACCAGCGTTGAGGAGGACCTAGGGCCAGATGGTATCGTCAACTGGAACCTGTTGGGCGCCCCTCAAGACTACACAAGTGGCCAGTCTCCGCGACGGACGCGGACTAGCTTGACGTATCGAGATGTCCTGAAGGTGTCTCATTTATCGGATAAGCTGGGCCTGTTCAAACGAACATGAGAAAAGCGAGTTGTCCCGGTTCTATCCGATGCAGAGGGAGAACGTCGTGGCAAACCTGCTTGGTAATTACTTGCGTCGTACAAGATGACCCCCGACCCTTTAGTCCGAGGTTAGAGACATTACTGGAACCTGGAAATGTTAACTCTCAGGGCGTGCTTGAAGCCGAGGAACTAGGATTTAAGTATCACTCATAGTTCAATGTGATTCGAAAGAAACCCCATCGTAAAGCTGACAGAAGTAGAAGACTATGTTTTGTCTGTTCGCCTCAAAAGAGCGTAGATCATGATTAGAGCATCGAATATAGTCGACGTTGGCTACAGATAATGTTCAGATATCAGCCAAGGCCATCGAGGGAAGCAAATCTTCGTTATAATGAGAGGTTCAGTTAGATGGGCCTTATACAAACTGATGATCTAACTCACTTCATTGTATTAGGGATGTTTCATTACGTCTGAGATCTGCCATAGCCGAGGTCGACTGTAGAATTTTCTACAGTCGCTCACAGCCAATTGCTAAACTTCTGCACCCCGGCTCCGTAGAGCAGAGGGTAAATGGACTCACTAGTCACTCGGTTGTTTCATTTCGTGCTTCAATCATTCATTGCGAAACCTTTCCCATTCGATTTTGGACTCTTCATGAGGCTAGAAATCTCGCCGACGAGTCGCTCCCCGGCTCCATTGACTTGATCAATAAATGAAAGGAATCATGCGCCATCGTTTGCGGATCGACTCGGCTCCGAATTTCTTCGTGTAAAACAGCCGAGTGGACTCGGCCGTTGCACCCAGATTCGTCACCACGAAGACCAGGACGGAGAAGAAACTCCAGTTGATCCAATGGCCCCGAGGAGCCGCAAGGCCCGTCAAGGCCAGGTAAATGAGGCACTCGGCGGTGTAATGGGGACAGATCAGCAAACGAAACAGCGGATGGTTCGGCAGCGTGTATTTCTTGAGCGAGTCCAGGTGGCGATGACAGACATGCTGCATGCCCGACGCCAGCAGAAAGAGGGTCAAGAACAGTAACGTGCGGACCGAGGGCGGTTCCAGCTGGATTCTTGTGCTCATTGATTCCTTGGCCCGCAAGGTCGCTGGTCGGACCTACTTTAGCATCTCTTAAAAAATGTAGGATCTTTACGCATACCGATTCCTTCCACCCACACCGCCGTGCTCACCCCAGTATAATAGACAAGCCCCAGGATGTAATGGCCGATCGGCATGGTCGCAGTCGATGGTTTAGTGAAGACCATCGTCTCGTAGAGGCGACGGCATCCTTGAATTGCCACCAAAGTCCACGTGAGCGCAATTGAATTCACACTCATGCTGTTCGTTGGAATTCGGTCCTTCGATTGCAGCGAGGCGAGTTTCTTAAAAACTGCACCAGAGGAAAGCAGCTGGGTGGCCCAGAAGGCCGAGAGGAGCACCGAGAACGCATAGAAGTGAGTAAACCAGCCATGTGGGACCTGAATGAGCAAGACTCGGTCCAATCGCTCCTGCATCGACGTCAAGCTCCCTTTGGATGAGTTCTTCTGAGCTTGCGAGGGTGATTCGGTTGTCGTCGTTCGAGCACCGTAACCCAGATATCGTTGGCGAATGGTCGGTATGCCATACGCCAGCAATAGCTGACACCCACGTCAAATTAATGATGTCTCCAATGGACGCACACGGAGCCTACCACCGCAGTGGTACCCAGGAAAGCAGCTCGTAACCAGTGCTCGGGCCCCATCGTGAGGAGTATCCGCCAACGCTGAAAAGGTAAAACCCGTACTACTCCTGATTGTAGTAGTACTCGCCACCGCACCTCAGCCCTGACCAAATGAATCGCTCTCTCTATCCACTTCTCTTCGGCGAAGCTATAATCTGAGCCTGAAGTCGTCTTAAGGTCCGTCGTTAGCCGGTTCCTCTCATCCTGAGATGCGGGTGAGGACGTTGGGTTCGCGGGGAGGGCTGAGACACCAGTAACAGCCGCTTGATGTTCCTTGAATGCCATTGGTCGCCTTCTCTAAAGGCTATCTGAGCATTCAGGCGGCACCCCGCAGCCTGTCAAAGATTGTGACACGCTTGACCCCATAGAAAGCCTCGGGACTCATCTCGTGACTTGTTGTGAAGTGGCAGGAGCCGCAACGCTGCTTTAAGCGACGCGAGATGCGCCAAGGCGGCTTGTCGGCCGCCGCACCATCAACGACATCCCTTCTCTTCAGCCTTCTGTCCATCACACACTCAGTCACTCACTCAACTCTTCCTCTCTCTCCCTCCTTCCCTCCTCTTCTTTCCGCATATTCAGCTTCACCGTCTCGAGAGCGCCTTGTGGGCTTCTCCTACGCCGCCGTTTCTGCAAACCTCATTGGAGTGGAAGGATCTGACGGCCGGCGCGGATCGCCGACTGGATATATACAAAGAAGAATTGGACGTTGTCCTATGACTGGAAGATACAAAGCACCGGAGATATAAGACAACGAGAGGCTGTTGGAATGGACTCATCCACTAGATGAGCGGGTGGCCTGATCAGCACGGGACCAGACAGCATGTGGGACGAACAATCACCGTACCTGGCGTTACGCAATGGAGATGCTCGTCGATCGGCCAGTGGTAGGCCCCTCGAGGCCGGGAGAGAAAGAGAAGGTGGAAGTGACCCCAGAGCCCAGCAGAGCAGGGGTCAGGCAGGAAGACCGCAAAGACCGTTCAGTGAAAGTCGAACCCTCGGAGCAGGGAGAGAACGATGGCCGGCATGGCCGCACCCGGATTCCAGATGGAGCGGAAGTCGGCGAGCCCGAGAGTCCCAGGAGCGGGTCAG
>QQTW01000348.1_pt1 | contig 28488 bp, 22 predicted proteins | sample 1904831 | NCBI WGS metagenome assembly QQTW01 (sample SAMN09435610, study PRJNA476489) | Subsurface metagenome, whole genome shotgun sequencing project.
CCGACAATTGAAAATAACACTCCGCAACCAACTCCCCAAGCACCGGGTAATGCGGCTCCCGGTGCTACGCCCCCACCGGAGAACCCCGCCCCAGAAGCAGACTCCCAAGCAAACCCAGAAGTGCTAGTAGGCGAAGTATTCGTCCAGGCTCAAGAAGGACAGCTAACTCCAGAGTTGGAAAACGAAGTCTATCAAGCAATTAGAACCCAACCCGGACGCACTGCAACGCGATCGCAATTGCAGGAGGACATCAACGCTATTTTTGCTACGGGATTTTTTGCCAATGTCCGCGCCGAACCTGAAGATACGCCTTTGGGAGTGCGAGTTACGTTTATTGTCCAACCAAACCCAATTTTACGCGCGGTTAGAGTCCAAGCAAATACTGGGACAAACGTGCCATCAGTATTACCAGAAAAAATCGTCAATGATATATTCAAAGAACAATACGGCAGCATACTGAATTTGCGCCGCTTTCAAGAAGGAATTAAACAATTAAATAAATGGTATCAAGATAACGGCTATGTCTTGGCACAAGTCAACGAAGCGCCAGAAGTTTCAGCCGATGGTACGGCGACTTTAGTGGTAGCTGAGGGCGTAATTGAGGATATTCAAGTTAGCTTCCGCAATAAAGAAGGAGATGCCACCGACGACGAAGGTAAACCAATTGTTGGGCGCACTCGCGAATTTATTGTTACCCGCGAACTAGAACTAAAACCCGGACAAATCTTTAACCGCACTACCGTCCAAAGAGATTTGCAAAGAGTGTTTGGCTTGGGTTTATTTGAAGATGTGAATGTGTCTCTCAACCCCGGTGAAGACCCCCGCAAGGTAATTGTAACGGTCAACGTTGATGAAAAAAATAGCGGTTCTGTAGGCGCTGGGGCAGGATTTAGTACATCGAGCGGTTTGTTTGGTAGTTTGAGCTATCAAGAGCAAAACCTCGGCGGCAACAACCAAGACTTGGGCGCAGAATTTCAAATTGGTCAGCGAGAATTATTATTCGATTTACGCTTTACCGATCCTTGGATTGCTGGCGACCCTTACCGAACATCTTATACTGTTAATACTTTTAGACGACGCACAACTTCGCTGATTTTTGATGGCGGTGAAACAGAAGTTAACTTGCCTAACGATGATAGTCCCCGCATCCTGCGGCTAGGCGGTGGTTTAAACTTTACTCGCCCATTGTCCAAAAACCCCCTGCAAAAGTCAGAATGGACAGCTTCGGCAGGGTTGGAGTATCAACGAGTCTCGATCCGCGATTCCGACGGCGATATTAGCCCAGAAGATGAATTAGGCAACGATTTAAGTTTTAGCGGCGATGGCACGGATGATTTATTAACCTTACAAGTAGGAGCCGTACGCGATCGCCGTAACGATGCGCTGCGACCGACAAGTGGCTCCTTAGTCCGGTTTGGGGTCGAGCAATCTGTACCCATAGGTTCGGGGAATATTTTGCTCAATCGAGTCCGGGGCAGCTACAGTCAATACTTTCCCATTAGCTTGATTAATTTCAGCGACGGCCCGCAAACTCTGGCTTTCAATATTCAAGGCGGTACGGTGCTTGGCGATTTGCCACCCTATGAAGCTTTTTTATTAGGCGGCAGCAACTCGGTGCGGGGATACGATGAAGGCGACTTGGGTAGCGGACGGAGTTTTGTCCAAGCGACCGCCGAATACCGCTTCCCTGTATTCTCGATTGTCGGTGGCGCTCTATTTTTTGATGTTGGTACAGACTTAGGCAGTGGTAGCGAAGTCCCTGGAGATCCGGCGGGAGTACGCGGCAAATCCGGTAGTGGCTTTGGTTACGGATTGGGGGTAAGAGTCCAATCACCTTTAGGCCCAATTCGGATTGATTACGGTTTTACTAATGAAGGCGATAGCCGCCTACACTTTGGCATAGGAGAAAGGTTCTAATGAGCGATCGGGGGCAAAACGCAGACGAACAGGGCGATCGGCACACGATCGCGGCGCAATTTAGCTTGTCTGGGGTGGGATTGCATAGCGGCGTGACTACAACCGCGCGCGTATTACCCGCTCCCGGACAAGGACGCTACTTCGTGCGGGTAGATTTGCCCCAAAAACCAGTGATTCCTGCCCAAGTAACGGCGGTAACTGATACGGTCTTATCAACTCAACTAGGCGCAAAAGAGGCTTGCGTCTGTACTGTAGAACATATCCTAGCGGCTTTGACAGGTATGGGCGTAGATGATGCCCGCATTGAAATAGATGGACCAGAAATGCCTTTATTAGATGGTTCTGCCCAAAAATGGGTAGAGGAAATCGCCGCCGTTGGTTTAGTCGCATCTTCAGGGACGTTGCCTCAAACCCCACTTCTTTTCCAACCAATTTGGGTACGCGATCAAGATGCCTTTGTAGCCGCCTTGCCAGCCCCAGCAACGCGCTTTACTTACGGAATTGATTTTGACGTACCAGCGATCGGCAATCAGTGGTATAGCTGGCAAAAAGGGCAGTTAGGAGAAGATTCTTTTGCTCAGGCAATTGCTCCGGCGCGAACTTTTGGTTTAGCACACCAAATTGAAGCGCTGCGGCAACAAGGTTTAATTAAGGGTGGAAATTTAGATAATGCTTTAGTTTGCGATCGCGCCTTGGGGTGGTTAAATCCGCCTCTACGATTTGCAAATGAACCAGTACGTCATAAAATTTTAGACTTAGTGGGAGATTTGAGCTTGGTGAAAAATTTACCTATTGCTCATTTTTTGGCTTATAAAGCCAGCCACAATTTACATATTCAACTAGCCCAACTACTACAGAGGATAAAAAAAGAGAATCGGGAATTTAAATATTCTACTCCCACTATTTGAGTCATCTTTTAGAGAATCTGCCTAGGTTTGGGCCTAGCTTCCCATTTCAGATAAAATAACCCTTCTAATCCTGCACCTTGTCCTTGATTGCTATGAAAACCGCCCTAAATAACTTAAATTCAATGGAAAAAACAACAAGCAATCTTGTTGAGGCGACAACCGAAAAAACAGTTTTGACCGTTGAAGAAATCCAAAAACTGCTACCCCACCGCTACCCCTTTGCCCTTGTAGACCGAATTATTGAATACGTGCCGGGAAAACGTGCGGTGGGCATCAAAAACGTTACCTTCAACGAACCGCATTTTCAAGGGCATTTTCCCGGACGACCAATGATGCCAGGAGTGCTAATAGTTGAAGCAATGGCACAAGTAGGTGGAATTGTCCTAACTCAATTGCCAGAATTAGAGGGGGGACTATTTTTATTTGCTGGAATTGATAAAGTGCGCTTTCGCCGCCCCGTTGTACCAGGCGATCGCTTAATTATGACCGTGGAACTGTTATGCGTCAAACGTAGTCGTTTCGGTAAAATGCAAGCTCGTACCGTTGTCGATGGACAGCTAGTTAGTGAAGGCGAATTGATGTTTTCCCTAGTTGATTAATCCCTTTGCCAACAAACTTTTCCCGCACTCCCAAGTTAACCGCACCTATTTTAAAGAACCTGCACCCCCATACAACAATTACCCTCTGCCTTCCGTTGGAGACTTATCTTTGAAGACCCTAATTCATCCTACTTCTGTAATTCATCCCGGCGCAGAACTGCACCCAACGGCGCAGGTTGGCCCTTATGCGGTGATTGGCAAACAAGTTAAAGTTGGTGCAGAAACTATCATCGGCGCTCATGTCGTCTTGGAAGGCCCTACGGAAATAGGCGAAGGAAATCAAATTTTTCCAGGAGCAGCAATTGGCTTAGAACCTCAAGACCTAAAGTATGACGGAGCTTTAAGTTGGGTAAAAATTGGCAATAATAATCGCATCCGCGAGTACGTGACTATTAACCGCGCTACGGGTGCAGGCGAAGCCACAGTAATTGGCGATAACAACTTACTTATGGCTTATACTCATGTAGCTCATAACTGCGCGATCGCCGATTCGGTCGTTATTGCCAATAGCGTCGCCCTAGCAGGTCACGTCCAAATTGAGTCAAGGGCAACAATCGGCGGAGTTTTGGGCATTCACCAATTTGTTCGGATTGGCAAGTTAGCGATGGTTGGTGGTATGAGCCGTATTGACCGCGATGTCCCACCCTATATGTTGGTAGAAGGTAGTCCCGCCAGAGTCCGCAGTCTCAATCTAGTTGGTCTCAAACGAGCGGGAATATCAGAATTAGACCAAGGCATAGTTTTTCAAACTTTAAAAAAAGCTTTTCGCAGTCTCTACCGCTCGAATTTAACCTTGAGCGCGGCGCTAGAACAATTAGAACTACTACCAGATAACGAATACATCCAACACCTGCGCCAGTTTTTGCAATTATCGCAAATGGAAGGGCGGCGCGGTTCTATTCCCGGTCGGAGTCCGCGCAAGAATTAATGCAAGATAAATTAACGTCTCCTTTGGCTCAAAACTCAAGCCAGCAACCAAAGGTGAGGATTTTTATTAGCACGGGAGAAGTTTCCGGTGACTTACAAGGCGCGCTGTTAATTACTGCCCTGCAACGTCAAGCTACTAAGGCAGGACTAGAACTAGAAATTATTGCTTTAGGCGGCGCTAAAATGGCGGCGGCAGGGGCAATCTTACTAGGCAATACTAGCAGTATTGGGTCGATGGGACTCCTAGAAGCTCTGCCCTTTATTTTGCCTACCCTCCAACTCCAAAAACAAGCGATCGCCTCTTTAAAGGCTCATCCGCCTGATTTGGTCGTATTAATTGACTACATGAGTCCCAATATGAAAATCGGCGGTTACATCCATTCCTCGCTGCCGCAAGTGCCTGTAGTTTACTATATTGCTCCTCAAGTATGGGTTTGGTCGGTAACGGGACGGGCAACCAAACGAATTATTGAAATTAGTAATAAACTCCTAGCAATTTTTCCTGAAGAAGCCCGTTACTTTGAAAATCGCGGCGCAAAAGTTAGCTGGGTAGGGCATCCCCTCGTCGATAGAATGCAAACGGCTCCTAGTCGAGAAGCGGCCCGAAAATTATTGCAAATTCCCTCAAAACAAACAGCGATCGCGCTTATTCCCGCTTCTCGCCGCCAAGAATTGAAATACCTGCTGCCAGCCATGTTTGAAGCGGCAAAGCAAATTCAAGCCCAGTTAGAAGACGTGCATTTTTTGATTCCTCTAGCTTTGGAAATTTATCGCCAACCAATTGCGGAGGCGATCGCCCATTACGGTTTGCAAGCTACTATAGTTTGCGGGCAAACTACTGAAGCCATTGCCGCCGCCGATTTAGCTATAACTAAGTCGGGGACGGTAAATTTAGAAATTGCCTTACTCAACGTGCCGCAAGTAGTCATTTATCGCGTCAGTCGCCTAACTATTACAATTGCGCGCTTATTTAAGTTTTCTATTCCCTTTATGTCGCCGCCTAACTTGGTTGAAATGAAGCCCATTGTGCCAGAATTGCTCCAAGAACAAGCTACACCCGAAAATATCGTCCAAATAGCTTTGGAATTATTACTTAATCCCCGCCGTCGCCAAGAAACCCTAGACGCATACAGGCAAATGCGATTATCTTTAGGAGAAGTAGGCGTATGCGATCGCGCTGCCGCCGAAATTTTCCAATTACTTGAGGCAAGGGGTGAGGAATAATCAACAAGGAAAAAACCAGCCTTGCTAAACGTCCCGTTGCTATAGATTTGTTTGCTGGGGTGGGCGGATTTTCTCTAGGCATAGAACAAGCTGGGTTTGATGTATTAGTGGCCGTAGAAAGCGATCCAGTTCATGCTTGTGCCTATAAATTTAATTTTCCCCTCACTGAAGTAATTTGCTCAGATGTTACTCAACTAACGGCGAACACTATTAAAGCTGCCGCTTCAAAAGGTTGGTTTGCCCATCATTGCCCCACGGGAGCAGATTGGAACGGACAAATCGATTTAGTCTTTGGCGGGCCTCCGTGTCAAGGATTCTCAATTATGGGCAAACGTCTAATCAATGATGATCGCAATCACTTGGTATTAGAATTTTGCCGTTTAGTAATTGAGCTAAATCCCCGCTATTTTGTGATGGAAAATGTGCCGGGAATGGTTGCCGGAAAACACAAAACTTGGTTAAACAAACTTAAAAATAAGTTTAGACTCCATGGCTATCACAGCAGAGCGCAAATTTTAAATGCGGCAGATTTTGGCGTACCCCAAAGACGCAAAAGACTATTTTTTTGCGGCGCGCAAGCTGGAGTTAAAGTTTATTTTCCCAAACCTGTAGCTGGAAACCTAGTTAAAGTTATAGATGCGATCGCCGATTTACCCGATTTAGATAGTTTCCCCGAACTGAGAACTACCGATGAAGTGGTATTAAGTCTAGAGCAGTTAACCCAAGCCGAGCAAAAAACTAGCTTCTACGCAAAAAGTCTCCGCAAATCTAACTATTTTGCCTATCCTCGCTTGTGGAACCCGCAACTGTTAACAAGTTCCATGCAAACCCAACACAGCGAAACTTCTATTGCGCGTTTTGCCGCTACCAGGGCCAATCAGCGAGAGCCAATTAGTCATTTGCGACGCTTGGACTTACATGGGCTGTGCCATACCCTACGGGCGGGTACGGGGAGCGATCGCGGTAGCTATACGTCTCCTCGCCCAATTCACCCGATTTTACCGCGAGTAATTTCCGTTCGGGAGGCTGCTAGGCTGCATTCTTTTCCTGACTGGTTTCGCCTGCATCAAACTAAATGGCACGGATTTCGACAAGTCGGCAATTCCGTTCCTCCTCTACTCGCCCAAGCGCTAGGAAAAAAGATTATTACAGCCCTAGGCTTTACGCCCACCATACCGCCAGGCTCAATAAATCTGGGTGAACCACAACTATTGCGCTTTGTGGCTTGTCAAGCGAGCGAGTATTTAAAGTCAAATTACAAAATTGACTAATTTTCCTGGTACAACAATCACTTTTTTAATTTCTTTGTCTCCAAGATGACGGGTAGCAGCTTCAGACTGGCGGGCATAATTTTCTAGCTCTTGCTTATCAGCTTGCGCGGGAACTTGAATCGTGCCTCTAGTTTTGCCCATAATTTGAATCACTAAGGTAATTTCATCGGCAACTAAAGCATCAGGATCGTAAGCGCGCCAAGTTTGCTGATGAATTGAACCTGTTTTGCCGCTCAAATGCCATAATTCTTCGGCAATATGAGGAGCAAAAGGCGCAAGTAACTGCATTAGCGTCTCAATTCCTTCCGCGTATACGGGAGAATCAAAACATTTAGAATCCGCGATCGCATTACTCAACTTCATCAACTCCGAAACCGCCGTATTCAAATGATATTCGCCTTCTAAGTCTGCGGTGATTTCTTTAATTGCCAGATGAATCGCTCGGCGTAACTCCTTTTCTTTTGAACTTAAGTTATCAGCCTGTCGCACTTTTGTCTCATCAAATTCTGTTACTAGCCGCCAAATCCGATTTAAAAAGCGAAATTGCCCTTCAACATCTGCTTTATCCCATTCCAAATCTTTTTCGGGCGGCGCTTTGAATAAAATAAACATCCGAGCGGTATCTACCCCGTACTGAGCAATTACATCCTCTGGGGCTACACCGTTGTACTTCGACTTGGACATTTTTTCGTAAAAAACTTCCAAAGCCTCTCCGGTTTCTGGATCTTTGGGATCTTGCTCGTTTACCTGAGCCGAGGGAATGTATTTATTTGTGAGGGGATTTTTGTAAGTAACAGCCTGTACCATGCCTTGAGTTAATAAGCTTTGGAAAGGTTCGTCAAAGTTTATTAAGTGGCGATCGCGCAATACTTTAGTAAAAAAGCGCGAATACAATAGGTGCAAAATTGCGTGTTCAATTCCACCCACATACTGATCTACAGGCATCCAATCGTTAGTTTTTACACTTGCAAAAACTTCTTCAGAGTTTCTCGCATCGGGAAAGCGCAAAAAGTACCACGAGGAGTCAATAAAAGTATCCATCGTGTCGGTTTCCCGCAAACTAGGTTTGCCACAATTTGGACAAGGTACGTTTACCCAGCTTTCTAATTGCGCCAAGGGAGATGCGCCACGCCCAGTAAAAGCTACATCCTCAGGCAATTTAACAGGCAAGTCTTGTTCTGGTACGGGGACAGTACCGCAACTAGGACAGTAAATAATGGGAATTGGTGCGCCCCAATAACGTTGCCTAGAAATCAACCAATCGCGCAGGCGATACTGTACTCGGGCTTTACCGTAACCTTTTTGTTCGGCATATTGGACGATCGCATCTTTAGCTTTTGTCGAGTCCATTCCTTCAAAAGCACCGGAATTAACTACAGTTCCCGGTTCGGTATAAGCCTGTTTTAGAGAGGTTTTTAAAACGGTCTTTCCCGTTCCTGGTGGCACGATTACAATTTGAATCGGCAACTGTTTTTCTTTAGCAAACTTAAAATCTCGCTCGTCGTGGGCTGGTACGCCCATCACGGCCCCCGTACCGTACTCATACAGCACGTAATCAGCTATCAAAATCGGTATTTCTGCGCCCGTAAAGGGATTAACCGCTATACCCCCAGTGGGAATACCTCGCTTTGGCTTATCTTCGGCCGTGCGTTCTAGTTCGCTTTGACTTGCGACTTCTTGAATAAACGCTTCTACCGCTTCTTTTTGGTCTGGGGTAGTTACACTAGCAGTTAGCGGATGTTCGGGAGCTAATACAACGTAGGTAACACCATAAACGGTATCCGGGCGAGTGGTAAAAACGCCAATTTTTTCTTCCAGTCCAACGATGGGAAACTCTAAATAAGCACCTACGGATTTACCAATCCAATTTGCCTGCATGATTTTAACTCGCTCCGGCCATCCCGTTAGCTTGTCTAAGTCATTTAGCAATTGTTCGGCATAGTCAGTAATTTTTAAAAACCACTGCCGCAATAATTTACGCTCAACTATAGCGCCACTACGCCATGACTTTCCGGCACTATCTACTTGCTCATTGGCAAGTACCGTTTGGTCTATCGGATCCCAATTGACGGCGGCTTCTTTTTGGTAAGCAAGTCCTGCTTGAAAAAACTGCAAGAAAATCCACTGCGTCCACTTGTAGTATTCCGGCGCACAAGTAGCGATTTCTTTTTCCCAGTCAATAGACAAACCCAGGCGTTGCAACTGACTCCGCATTTGAGCAATATTTTGATAAGTCCATTTTGCCGGAGGAATCCCCCGTTCGATTGCGGCATTTTCGGCTGGTAAGCCAAAAGCATCCCAACCCATTGGGTGTAGTACGCGATAACCTTGCATCCGCTTAAGCCTAGCAATTACATCAGTAATTACATAGTTACGGACGTGACCCATATGCAGGCTACCCGATGGGTAAGGAAACATAGAAAGAGCGTAAAATTTTGGCTTACTTTCATCGGTAGAGGTTCGGTCTAAGCCAAGATTTGCCCAACTTTTTTGCCACTTTTCCTCTACGGCGGCGGGGATATAACGGGACTCCACAAACAAACTCCTACCTGATAGCGATCGCGCATTGGTGTTTCGTTATTGTGACACAATCTCGGATTGCCCTGATGGTTGGGGCAGTTTGATATTTAATCAAACCTCTACTAGGATTATTTAGTTATGTTAAAACTCTTTGTTTACGGCACTCTCAAGCCAGAAGAAAAAAATTACCACTTCTATTGCGATCGAGTAATAGAAGTAGAAGAAGCGATCGCTTATGGCAAGCTGTACGACTTACCGATGGGTTATCCTGCGGCTATTTTTCCTGAATCTTCCCTTGTACGAGGTTATTTACTGACTTTTGCCGATTTAGCAGTTTTACAAGCTCTTGACGAATTAGAAGACTACCATCCCAACCAACCTCTAAGTCAAAACCTTTATCTACGCCACCAAATAGAAGTTTACAACTCAAGCTTTCAGTCTTTGGGTGACGTATGGACTTATTCAATGAGTCAACAACAAATTGCTGCTTATGGGGGCATTTTGATTGAAGATGGCTGGTGGAGTAGCAAAAAATAAGCTGCTAACTTTCGCTTGCAGCTTACCAAATAGTTTATTAAAATTTTTTCTATTGCGGTGGCGTTAGTTTATGAGATTCGGGAGTTGATTCGGGAAGTTCAACTAAAGGCGTATTTAAGGCAACTAATAACTTTTCTTCTGTACTTGCTGGACTGCTTACCTCTGCCATTTGTAACACCTGCCGACCTGGAACGACCGTTGATAGAGCCGCAATCATCACTGCTGCTACTGCCGCACCTCCCCACCGCAACGAACGATGCTGGCGGCGTTTTTCAATCTTGCCAAACACTTGATGAATTGTTTGCTCTACGCTTTGCTCTGCGGGCGGGACGGGTAAAGTTTGAAAATTTTGGCGTAAGGTTAACAACCGCGCGTACAGTCTTTGGGTTTCGGCATCATTATCCAACCATTCTTCTACCTGTCGTTTTTCAGGGGCGGTGACTTCACCATCTAAGTAGGCACTTAGTAACTCGAAGCGATCGCGCTTCTGTGTATTCATAGCATTTATCAATTATTTTTATTACCAGGATTAAACGCGGACAAGTTACTTGGCAGTTGTTGTAAAGCAGGTTGATTTCTAAAGCCAACAATCATACTAACATCCCTACCAAATTAAACAAGAAATCAAAACTACTAAATCTATCGTTAGTATTAACCATCTAAATAGTTTTGCAGTTGAGATTGAAGTCTAGTTCTAGCTCTAGCTATTCTTGACTTAACCGTTCCTAAAGAAACTTTAGTAATTTCGGCAATATCTTCGTAAGCCATGCCTTCGATTTCTCGTAAAACTATAGTTGTACGGAAGACTTCTGGTAAGTCAGAAATCGCTTCTTGTAGTTGTTCGTAAAATTCCCTCGTTGTTAATTCATCCTCTGGAGAGGGATTGTCGCCAGCAATTTCCCAATCCATTTCCCCGTCTTCCATAAAACGGGGTGCATCTAACGATAAGGGACTAGCAACTCGCTTGCGCTTACGCAACTCGTCATAAAACAAGTTGGTAGCAATTCGACTCAACCAACCGCGAAATTTGACGGGTTCTTGCAAGCGTTTGATATTGCGATAAACTCGAATCCAAACTTCTTGAGCCAAATCCGCCCGATCTTGCCAATCAGGAGCTAGATGATACAACACTCTTTCCACATGGGATTGATAGCGCCGCATTAGTTCAGAAAAAGCAGCGCGATCGGGAATGCGTTCAGCTTGACAACGCAAAATTAAATCGTAGTTTGACAATTTGTCTACTTGCACTGGCGCTTGAGGAAACTTTGCCTCAACTGATGACCAGGGTATAGAAATAGCTTGATTCATACACGCCAATAATAAGAACTCCCTGCCTATTAGACATTGCTATTGATAGTAAGTTCCCCATTTAGTCGTATATTTACCCTTAGCTCTATTTAGCAGTTGATGGAAACAGTTGGTACTGCTGCCAATTGCTGCCTATAGGCACAAGCCATTTTTTCCTAGTGGTGATTTCTGCTACGCGCGAACTTGTAGTATCGTTTGGACGATCGGATAAACGAATTACTACAAGCAAGTTTAGGCACAACGTCATTATCAGGGCTAACAATAGTTTTTCTAGCACTTACATCGCCTCCCACACCTATAACGGCTCTAGTTACAGTTATTACTTTCGATTAAAAATTAATAATTGCGACTATTTTTTCCTCTTAACCTTAGTTTGCCCACTCTTTGCTAAAAACGCATGAGAAAGAAGATAAATCTTTGTTAAGGGTAGGCGCGCTAGAGATAACCTACTCTGGTGCTTGCTCGAAGGAGGGAGCGTAAGCTTGGAGTAAAGTGCTAACTTGTTTCAAAACTTCCTCGCCAGAATTTTTACCGAGAGCTTGCCTTTCGGGGAAAAAGTCAGGACGGTCTAAGTTTCGGGCGATCGCTTCATTGACTTGCTGAACAATTAAATGCTGCAATTCTTCTTTAGCGCGTTGGCGTTGGTAATTGCCGCCTTCTTCCGTCGTCGCATACAGTGGGGGTAGGCGATTTAGCGCGTAAGCTGCAATATCTCCAACATCGAGATGGCGATCGCTAGTAACTTCGATTTCTGCCACTCTAGCTAAAGCTTCCGTCAGTACCAATTCTTCCATAACATTAATAAACTGCTTGCGTTGAACTGCTACTACTTCCCCCGTCAGCAGCGATCCCATAAGCTTATCTAGCGCCATATATTCAGCGACAGAAAGCTCTGAGGCAGCATCGCAGATAGACCCTACCTCCGCTTCCATTGCTGGTGTGAGATAACCAGTTTGCAGGGCTTGTTCAACAATTTTTTCAATACCCATAACGTCTTTAAACTCTATGGCACTTGCTAGTGGTTTCTGTATTACTCAATAATTTTGCCTTACTCTTACAAAAAGTGGCAAAACAAAACTAATTAAATTTACTATTGCGCCAAGGGGTGGGGTCTACCGATTCTCCTTGTACATATAGTCCCCAGTGGAGATGGGGCCCGGTTACGGCTCCAGTTGAGCCTACCGCACCGATTACTTGACCTGCTTTAACAAGCTCTCCTTCTTTGACACTAATGCGACTGAGGTGCAAATAAGTTGTAACTACTCCTTGCCCGTGGTCGATCCCAATGATGTTACCGTGGACGCGAAACCCTTGGGAAGCTCTGCCCACTAAAGCAATTCGTCCATCCGCCGGAGCGATGACTGGCGAACCTGTTGCCCCTGCGTAATCTACGCCACGATGATAGTAGTCTTGGGCGAACTTACCATTATAATAACGACGAACTCCGTAGATTGTAGTAATTCTACCTTTATTAGGTTTAAGAAAAGCTCCATTCCAGAATTTTTTGGGGGTTTTTAGCTGTTTAAGGGCTGCTACGCGGCTTAGTTCGAGTTCGGTAGCTTCTAGTCCAGCTTTTCCTGGAGAAAGTCTAATGCGTTGGACGGGAAATTTGCGATCGCCTACTTGCACGGACATTTGCTTTGTTTGCTCTCCAACTTTAACCTGTAGCACTCTTGTACCTGGTTTTTGTAAAGGGGTTGTTGGGAGAAAGGTACGGTATTTATTTGGGGCGACTTTAAAGGCGGGATAGGTTTTTTGGTTAACTGTTACTGATGCAACACTATCTGGTGTTGTCGGCGGATCTGGAGTTACTACTACCGTTAAGGTATCGCCCAAGCGCGGTTTGGTCGGGCTGACTTGGACTTGCAAAGCGGTCACTGAAGTCGCCAAAATTGTCGGCACGATCGCTATTGACAGGATTAAACTATTTTTTAAGTAGTTGTTGGTGCTACTTTGACTCATAAATTGCAGTCCCTTGCAGTTGAGGAGTTTTCGGTTAGTTTTAAAAATTAAATTTTGCTCCTGCATTAGATTACCTTTTTGTTTGGCAAGTTTAGCAAATCAAATTTGCGTTTTTAGCTTATTTTGCTGTTTGTTAAGTGCAGGTGGCAAGAAAGTAGAGTATAAATATCAACAATTTATTGATGGATTTATACTTTACCAATAGCACTGAACTAAATAAACATATTTTTTTAGCAATAGCCTGACATCGCTGAAAGAATTTTGTATGCTGGAGTATTAGCAATCAAACCTTATAAATATTTCTAAGTAATTGTACGTAAGTATGAAGCAATTTTTATGTCTGCGTTTAGAATTATTATTGTTAACTGGAATACTAGGATTGACCGGGACTGGTTGTAACAATTTGCCCTTAGATGAGTTGTCTAGCCAAACTACCCAAGTAGCCGTTGAGAAGTCACCACCGCCACGAACAGCAAAGTTGTCACCGCAACCCGTTGTAGAACCCGATCGCTTTGAAATGGCGTTAGACAAGGCTTATGGGGCGTTGACTATTAGTCAATCTGCCCAAGGCACGGAGGATTGGCGCTTAATTTCTGCCCAATGGAGTGAAGCGATTTCGTTAATGAAAAGTTTGCCAGCCCATAGTCCCCACAAAGCGATCGCGAATAAAAAGATCGTTCAGTACCAACAGAAACTCAAATACGCCCAAGAGCAAGCAAATCGTCCCCAGCAACCGCGTCCAGATTCGATAGTAGCGGCGATTCCTAAAATGCCGTCTCCTGTTCGTAGGATTGGGGCTACTCCCGTCCAAGCACCCCCACCACTTGCTTTACCAGAGAGTTCGGGAGTGTTCCAAGCGGTTATCAAAAATCGTCATGGGGGGACACCAGTAGTTGATGTAATTTTCAATGGCGGCGAACAGTTTGAAATGATTGTAGATACAGGGGCTAGTGGTACAGTGATTACCCAACAAATGGCTTCAGCTTTAGGAGTTGTACCCATAGGTATCACCAAAGCAAATACAGCTAGCGATCGCAATGTAGAGTTTGCCGTTGGTAGAGTTAATTCTATTGAAGTGGCGGGCGCGGTAGTTAATAATGTTGCTGTGGCGATCGCACCTACAGCAAATTTGGACATGGGTTTATTAGGTCAAGATTTTTTTAGCAATTACGATGTCACAATTAAACGCGATGTAGTTGAATTTCGTCCCCGTTAGGAAATATCAATTAGATTTTTCTTTACCCAAGATTAACGAATGCTTACTTACTTGTTAATTTAGCAATTGGTAATCTGAGCTAAATCTGCATTAAATAAATTGATAGCTTTTCAAACATCAATGCAGAGCATCTTTAGGTATCGAAAATGGGTAGTCATCTAAATAATTGGACTAAGTTTTGGTTGGTAAGTTTTGGGATTGTTATATTGTTACCATTGAACTTCCCAGCTTTTGCTAAAACCAAGTTGCTAAATATCAGTCTTAAAACTGCAAAAAATCAAAGTTTTGCGAACTTAATGCAGCAAGCTGAGTTAACTGCTAATACACTAATTAGTCAAGAATTTGCCCAAGCATCACCAGTTACAGAAGTTGGAGTTACGATTAATGGAGAACGCAACGGGCAAGAAGTACCCTTGTTATCAGCTAGAGTTTCTCGCACTAATTGGCAAGCTCAACCAAAAATTCAATCTTGGACTAATTACTTTACCAAAGCAGAAATTCTGTTAGGGTTCAATCAACTACCAAAAACTCAACCTAACGTCCCCAAATCATCAATAAATTCTATTCAATCAAATATAGAAAGCGATCCTGGTTTTAGAGATGATTGAGAATTGCTTTAATTTTAAACCGATACAATTTGGTTTTTTTTAGCCGCCTAAGTCAGTTTATATTCCGCTTCAATCGAACAAAATTTTAGCTAATAATACACAAAAAACTTGTTTAAGAGTTAACCCAAAGATTAACTCATTTTAATCTTGCGGATCTATGGTATCAAAGGCAACAAGAAAGATGGAAGCATACTCTATTGTTGGCAAAAAGCATTTTTAACTTACGGCGATTCTAAGGAATAGAGATATCTGATGTCTAAGCTTACTCGGAGACAGCTACTTGTATTCTTTGGTGCAAGTGCTGGTAGTGCAGCGATCGCACCTATGTTAGGCGACAAATTATTCGGCAGCACAGTTCAAGCTTCGGAAACATTAAGTTTTACTCCCGTGCGTTTGCCTCATCCCCTACCAATTTATCAAGAACAAAGTAGTTACTACGCTACGGGGATCGAGCGAGGAAACGTATTAAATGCGGCGACCGATACAAAATTAGCAACCTACACGCTAATTGACGATGTTGTAGTACCGCCAGAGTACGAACGCTACGTTATTGTTAGCTGGGGTGATCGCGTATTTCCCAATAAAGACGAATATTTTGGCTACAACTGCGACTACACAGGCTTTGTCCCTGTCAATAGCGAAAACGACGGCTATTTGTGGGTAAATCACGAATATGTTTCTTATCCAATCAGCACTCTAGCACCAGAGTCGCCTACAGACTTGGCAGGATTTCCTGAATCGTTTACCTCAGTTATTGGTTATACCCCTACCGCCAAAGATCGCACGTTGTTAGGGGAATTTTTATACAACATGGGCGGCTCGATTCTACGAATCTCCAGAAGAATTCGCGGCGGGCGCTTTGGAGTAGTTAACGATCCCAAAAACCGACGCATTCACACGCTTTCAGGATTAGGTATTAACAGCGAACGGACTGATGCTTATAAAGCTGTTACTGCTTGGGGAACTAAAAGCTACCAACAAGGCGACCAAAACTATTTAATTGGTACGGGACCTGCAGCGACTCAAGTATTCAATCTTAGTAGCGATGGTTTGGGCAATAAAATTATCGGTACGAGACACAATTGCTCTGGTGGAACAACACCTTGGGGAACAATTATGTCTGCGGAAGAAAATTTTCAAGCAAGTACAGCCTTTTTTGTGGGAGTACAAGAATCTGTAAAACCCGATGGGACTCAGACGGGTTATATCACTGGGACTACCGGAGCAGAATTTGGGATGGTAGGAGAAAAATACGGTTGGATGGTTGAAATTGACCCCAACGACCTTAATTTTCGCCCCCGCAAACATACAGCTTTAGGTCGCTTCCGCCACGAAAACATTACCATGCGCGTCGAGCAAGGTAAGAAATTAGTGGCTTACATGGGTGACGATCGCCGGGGAGGACATACTTATAAGTTTGTGAGTGCGGGTACGGTAACTGACCCCAAAGACAAAAATAATAGTGCTTTATTTGAGGCGGGGACTCTCTACGCGGTTCGCTATCAGCCGGATGGTACGGGTAGATGGATTCCCCTTGAATTAGATACTAAAACTAACCCTAATATTCCTTCTAGTATTGCGGCGACAGAAATTGCTCAATTAGGGAAAGCGACTAACAACGGACTTGTCCGCTTACCAAGGCGTAATGGAGTAGCAGGTCAAACCACCGATGGCGGATCTTTGTCTGTGACTATTAACTCGGTTGTTAATTCTAGTGGTGTAACTACCTCCTTTGGCGAAGCGGATGTATTGCCAGCTTACCGTAACAAGAAGCTGTCAGACTTTTACACAAGTCAAGGAGCGATCGCTTGCGATGCTTTCTTAGCCGCTAACTTGGTAGGTGCATCACCAACGGCGCGTCCTGAAGACTTAGAAGTCCATCCCCGGACAAAAGAAGTATTTATTGCTTATACCGATGGCGCACCAGGAAGCGATGGCTATCCTGATTCGCGGATTTTTGTTGTGTCCAAGTACACCAGTGCTATTACTGATGCTCAACCATCGGGAGAACTATTTAAAATTACTGAAAATAGTGCCGATGGCACGGGATTATTTTTCCGTTGGGAGCGATTTGCCAAAGGCGGCGAAGCAGGCGCAGAAATTGGATCGGGTTTTGCGAACGTAGATAACTTAGTATTTGATAACCAGGAAAATGTCTGGGGCGTAACAGATATGTCTACAGGTTCTCATAATGGTTTTGACGTAGGTTCGACCGCAACTCCTAAGTTGATCGAACACAAGGTAGTAGGGGCGAGTTCTACAAGTGAAGTCGCTTCAGATAAAAATGTGGAAACTTCAAGCTTGATTGGGGTTTTTGGCAATAACTGGCTATTTTATATTCCCACCAGTGGAGCAAATGCTGGGGAAGTAGTACCCTTTGCTTATGGTCCGCCGCGTTGTGAGATGACTGGTCCTACTTTTGTGTCAGATACCTTGATTATTGCTATTCAACACCCTGGAGAGGATTGTCCGTTTAGTCCTCAAGTAAATCTCAATCGCGATATTGAGATGTTGAACTTAGATGGTACTTTGTTTACTCAAAATCGTACAGTTCCACGCGGTAGTAATTGGCCAAGTAATATTAAGGGCAATGCTTTGGGCGCACCGCGTCCCTCTGTAATTGCTATTCGTCGCAAACGCTCGATGAGTCGTAACTTTGTGTAGTAGACTTCTTGTGAAAGCCGCCTAGCTCGCCTAGGGTTGAAACCTCAAGTCTTACAACTAAAGCCTAGCTCGCCTAAGGTTTCAACCCTGGGCTAATAGCTGAAGTCGGACGGGGCCGACTAAAGAAAAAATTTAGGCTTTTGCAAGAAATCTATTGTTAGTATTTTTTCTTAGAAAATTGGGCGATCGCCCAATTTTTTTTACCAGCCTTGACAATGTTTTTTAAGTGATGCCTTCTAATTTACCTGTGCCAGAAATCGCTTCGCCGATCGCATAGGCGGCAATTTCTTGAGAATTAAACCATTCAATCGCTTGAGGAGCTTGATTTTTTGGTACTAACACTACAAATCCAACTCCCATATTAAACGTATTAAACATTGCTGAATTATTCACTTTGCCAACTTCTGCTAACCAATGAAATACTGGTGGAATTACTAAGTTATTAACTTCTAGTTCAATAGATTGATGCTCTCCCAAACAGCGAGGTAAATTTTCGGGCAATCCTCCACCGGTAATATGAGCCATACCATGAATTTCTAACCCTTGAGCCAGCGCCGCCAGTATGGGTTTGACGTATATTCGCGTTGGCGCAAGTAATATTTCACCCAAGGAGCGATCGCCTAGAGTATCAATGCGATCGCTCCAACTATACTTACTCTCATCTACAATCTTGCGGACTAAACTAAATCCATTACTATGCAACCCGTTGCTGGCTAAAGCGATCGCTACATCACCTATTTTTACTTGGGATCTATCTAGCATCCGGCTTTTTTCTACGATCCCCACGCAAAAACCAGCCAAATCGTATTCTCCAGGTTGATAAAAACCAGGCATCTCTGCGGTTTCACCTCCTAGTAAAGCACAGCCAGCTATTTTACACCCGGTGGTTATCCCGGTAACTACTTCCGTTAGCTGCTGGCTTTGTAACTTCCCGGTGGCTAAGTAATCTAAGAAAAATAAAGGTTCCGCTCCGGTAGTTAGTACGTCATTTACACACATCGCTACCAAGTCTATACCTACGGTGTGGTGGCAATTGAGAATTTGAGCCAACTTTAACTTCGTTCCTACTCCATCGGTTCCAGAGACTAAAACTGGCTCTTTAAAGCCTCCAGGTAGTTGAAAACAGCCGCTAAACCCACCTAATCCACCTATTACCTCTGGTCTATGGGTACTGTGAACTAAATTTCGTATCCGCTCTACAAATGCTCTCCCAGCTTCAACATCTACCCCTGCCTCTCGATAATCCATAAATACGAAACTGCCTCAATTGCGATCGCACGTCCACAATGTATTTTACAAACCTACGCACGGTTAATTTAGCCGTCTTTTCCCTAATTCAGTTTAAACTTCAATCGCTAGCAAATTGTCCGATAGAAGATTTACAAAAAGTTTTGTAAAGTTTTGTAAAGTTTTTCTTAGATTTAAAATAGCTACAGAAGCTGGCAAACATTTGCCTAGCCTGCATTTACTCCATTGTCCTCCGTCAAAAGTATAGATTAAATTTGGGTTGTTTGCGTTGAATCACTGATCCCCAAGCCAAAACCTTCGTGCTAGTCTGTTGCAGTTGTTAATTAAAAAAAATAAAGACATAACGAGTCCGAGTTTGGAGAAAACACTCAATTGCTTAAAGGCAATATCTCCATGACTGACTTAACTGCAAACTGTCAACACAACCGATACATGAACAAACAAATTTTGTGGACTGCTGCCACCCTGCTAACAACTACTTTGGCGATACCTGTAGCAAGCTTTGCTCAAATCTCCCAAGTGGTTGAACCAAGAGACAGTCAAATAACATCTACCTCTAGCACCAATGCAAAAGAATCGCTGCAGGTTGTAAAAGTTGGTGAGTACCAGTCCCCAGTAAAAAATCGAGCCGATGGTACGGTAATTGCTAGAATTCAAACCCATAAACAAGTTGGCTCAAACCGTCAAGCCGCAACAGTATACATCCAAAATCTCCCAGTTTTGACGTTTTTAAGTGCCAACAATCAAGCTACTAGCGCTACAAAAACCATCGATCGCTCCCAAGTTAAAGTTGCAACTACAGAAACAAGTAAAGTCTTAAGTAAAGAAAATTTAGCAACTAGCAATACTCCAGTATGGAGAGCAACAAGAGTTGCAGCCAAGCTAAATCAAGTAAACTTAGCAAGTTTAGACGCTGAGGCGATCGCTGTAAATTGGAAAAGTAACGATCGCTACGCTGTTAAAATTAATGGCGAAGAATTGGTGGAAATTAATGCGGAAACGCTATTGCCCGACACCACCAAAGATCCAGCCCTAGATGCGTTGCAAGTAACTAACCGCCTGCGCCGCCTTTTAGGTAACGCACCGCCCTTAAAGACTATTGTGGGATTGCCCCAGCCAGAAATTGCGATCGTCAAGCAAACCAAGCAAATTGTTGCCCAAGCCGTCAAAGTCGGTTCCCATGGCATGGCTTCTTGGTATGGACCAGGCTTTAATGGTCGTCGCAGTGCTAACGGTGAAAGATACAATCAAAATAATCTAACTGCTGCCCATCGCAGTTTACCTTTTGGGACGAAAGTACGAGTAACTAATGTCCGAAGTGGTCGTTCGGTGGTTGTGCGAATTACCGATCGAGGCCCCCATATCCGGGGACGCATTATTGACCTTTCTGCGGCGGCGGCTCGCGTGGTAGGAGTCATGCAAAGTGGTGTAGCACCAGTACGACTTGAAATATTGGGTAGATGAAGTTAAGTGCAGGATAAAAGATCGATTAATTTGCGCGATCGCAAAATTAAGTCTACATAGATAACTTCTATTTATCCTGCCTCCTTGCTTAAAATTGGCGATAAACTAGCGGGTGAGCAAAAAAATTGAGGAAATTTAGGTGCGCCTGTTTAAAACAGTTGCAGCTTTGCGTTGCTACTTGAACCTGTGGCAAATAAAAGATCCCTCGTCCGCGCGATCAATTGAGACAAATACTACCTTTGTCTCAATTGGTTTAGTGCCAACGATGGGCGCTTTGCATACAGGACATCTAAGCTTGATTTCGCGGGCTAAACAAGAGAACGATTTGGTAATTGTGAGTATTTTTGTCAATCCTCTGCAATTTGCCCCAACGGAAGATTACCAAAGTTATCCCCGGACTTTGGAGAGCGATCGCGCTTTATGTCAGCAAGCAGGGGTAGATGCTATTTTTGCACCTAGGGCGGAGGAGTTGGGAGTTGAAGGACAGGGGAAGCAGGGGGGACAAGGGGAGCAATTCCTTTCCTTGCGTACTCAAGTTGTGCCACCAGCAAATATGACGGCGGTTTTGTGTGGTAAAAGTAGACCGGGACATTTTCAAGGAGTAGCTACAATTGTTACTCAGCTATTAAATATAGTTCAACCTCATAAAACTTATTTTGGGCAAAAAGATGCTCAACAAGTGGCAATTATTCGGCAGTTGGTGAAAGATTTAAGTTTTCCTGTAGAAATTGTTGTTTGTCCGACGGTGAGAGAAGCATCGGGACTAGCTAAAAGTTCCCGCAATCAATACTTGACTTTTGAGCAAAAAGAGCAATCTGCGGTCTTGTATCGCAGTTTGCAGCAAGCAGAACTTGCTTTCAAAGCTGGCGAACGTCGTAGCGAATCGTTGAAAGAGATTGTAAGTAAAGAATTGGCGACAGTTAAGGCTGTGGCTGTGGAATATATTGAATTGGTAGAGCCGGATACATTAATGCCCATAGACAAAATTGAGCAGCAAGGATTATTAGCGATCGCTTCTCGCGTGGGAGAGGCGCGATTAATTGATAATTTAGTTTTAAAAGTGCGTCAGCCAATTGTGGCGATTGATGGCCCGGCGGGGGCGGGAAAATCTACCGTAGCGCGGCAAGTAGCGGCGGCTTTGGGCTTAGTTTATCTCGATACGGGGGCAATGTACCGAGCCTTGACTTGGCTGGTTTTGCAGTCGGGGGTTGCCATTGATGACTATAGAGCGATCGCTCAATTAGTCAGTATTTGCTCGATTCAATTAATCAATAGTACCGAGCTAAATCACCCCGTGCGAGTTTGGATTAATGGGGAAGAAGTTACCCAAGCTATTCGTAGCCTGGAGGTTACAGCCAACGTCAGCGCGATCGCTTCTCAAAGTGCGGTGCGCCAAGCCCTACTAAAACAACAGCAACTTTGGGGGCTGCAAGGCGGTTTGGTTGCCGAAGGGCGGGACATCGGAACTCATGTTTTCCCGGATGCGGAACTAAAAATCTTTTTAACTGCGTCCGTTCGGGAACGAGCGCGTCGTCGCCAGCAAGATTTACAAAAGCTGGAACAAGAGGCCGTTACGGTAGAGCAGTTAGAACGCAGTATTGAAGATCGCGATCGCGCTGATAGTAACCGCGAACTTGCTCCGCTCCAAAAAGCCCCTGATGCTATAGAAATTTGTACCGATGGCTTGAGTGTTGAACAAGTTACGAAACAAATTATTACTCTTTACCATAAACTATAGCTTTAGGCAACAGATACATACCAAACTTAATTAAAAAGCAATCGCCTGCTTTCATTGGCGAGAAGTTTTTACTTCAAACTGACCTGGGCGAATAAGTGCCTTAAAACATCGATTGGGTCAGCAATTTGGAGCTTTTGAGATAAAAATAAACTATTAACTTTTATTTCAGCAGCAATTTATTAGTGAATCTATTTAGAGAGTAAGCCTAATATAGGTGCTAAAGCTTGCAAATAGCTCTGTGCTTGGCAAGAGCTTACTTGAGGATTTTTTGAAAATGGCATTTGAACTTTCGCCCTTACCTTACAATTACGACGCTTTAGATCCGTACATTGATGCTCAGACGATGCAGTTGCATCACGACTTGCACCACCAGGCTTATGTAAATAACTTGAATGCAGCCGTAGACAAATATCCCGAACTGCAATCAAAAAGCCCGGAAGAATTGATTAAGGATCTGAGTAATTTGCCTCAAGATATTACTGGCGCAGTCCGCAATAATGGCGGCGGTCACGTAAACCACACAATGTTTTGGCAAATTATGGCTCCAAATGCAGGGGGAGAACCAACTGGAGCAATTGCTCAAGCAATTAGCGAAAACTTCGGCGACTTTGAAAGCTTTAAGCAAAAGTTCAACGACGCGGGAACAAAGCAATTTGGTAGCGGCTGGGTTTGGCTAGTCCGCACCAGCGACGGCAAAATCGAGATTACAAGTTCGCCAAACCAAGACAACCCCATGTCGGGCGGACACTTCCCAATTATGGGTAATGATGTGTGGGAACACGCTTATTATCTCAAGTACCAAAACCGTCGGGCAGAGTACCTTAAGCAGTGGTGGAATGTAGTCAATTGGGATGAAGTCAATAATAGATTGGCAATGTCTAGCCGTTAGAAAATAGCGGTAAATGCAGATGACAGCCATGCGATCGCATGGCTGTTTTTTTCGATGTAAGTTTATTACGATCGAGGAACGTGACCTATAGCAACAAAGGCAATAAAAATGGAATTCTTACCACCCGCTATCTCTCCCCACACTCAGCGCCTCGCGGTGTGGGGAGAGATAGCGCAAACCCGATGACAGTTAGTGCGATCGCTGCAACAATTTTGCGCGATTGGATAAATCAAAACCAAATTTTGGCACTTAAGCCTGCGCGTTTTCAAAAAAGGTTGGCTAAAAGTAATTCTCTTGCTTGGATGTTAGCAACGGGACAAGATTTGCGTTTTGCAACAACTCAAGGTGGAGATAAATCCGTATCGTCGGGTGGATTTTTCCATTCTTATAAGGAGCGGCTGCTAAAACTAACAAATTCTGACCCCAAGATGAATGCTTTATTAATGGAAGTAGCTCATCTATTAAAGTCACCTCTAGCGCTTGATCATCCTCAAGTTGTGTTGCAAGTTTTGACTAAAGGAGTTTAATGGATAGTAAGGAACTAGCACAGTATATAGAAGCAACAGACAGTATTTCTAAGCCTTGGCTATTGGTGCAATTACGTTTAAAAAAACTCCAAGAAGTAAGCGCAAGTATTTCGGCGGATGAATATGCTCAAAAGCTTGCAGAAATTCACCAAGACTTAATGAATTTGGGAGAGTGGTGGATAGGAATTGAGAAAGAAGAATTTGGTAAGCCAAACTTAGAAAATTAGTTAAATTACTTACGAATTTATAGTCTGACAAGCAAATAAAACTATGCCTAGAGCAAAAAAAACTCCTTTGGAAATTAACCTCAACGATCCGCAATACTACTTCAACCGCGAATTAAGCTGGCTGGAATTTAATCATCGGGTATTGCAAGAAGCTTGTAACGAAAACTCACCTTTATTAGAGAGACTGAAGTTTTTGGCAATCTTTAGCTCGAATTTAGATGAGTTTTTTATGGTGCGCGTGGCTGCCTTGAAACAGCAAGTAGAAGCAAAAGTAAGCAAATTAAGCCCCGATGGGTTAACAGCTATAGAACAATTGGAAGTCGTTAGCCAACGCCTCCGCCCCTTAGTTGCCAAACAACACCACTATTTTGAAAAAGTAATTAGACCGCTTTTGACCAGTGCAAGCATTCATATCCTCGACTACATCGACCTCAACCAAGAACAGCGCAGTTACTTACAAACTTATTTCGAGCAGCAAATTTTTCCAGTTTTAACGCCTTTAGCGGTAGATCCCGGTCATCCTTTTCCACACATTTCTAATCTCAGCTTAAATCTAGCCGTAGTCGTCAAAAACCCGGAAACCGATGAAGAATTATTTGCTAGGGTAAAAGTACCAAAAGTCCTACCGCGATTTTTATCTTTACCAGAAGAATTAAGTTTTACACCCAAAGGACAACCAGCAAAGTGGGCGGGCGTACCTTTAGAACAAGCGATCGCTCATAATCTTGAATCGCTGTTTCCGGGCATGAATATTCAAGAATACTATCCATTCCGCATTACCCGCGATAGTGCGTTGGAATTAGAAGAAGATGAAGCGGACGATCTATTAGAAGCCATCGAGCAAGAACTCCGCAAACGGCGCGTAGGTGGCGCTGCTGTCCGTTTAGAAATACAATCTCAAACTCCCGAAGCTGTCCGCCGTCGGCTAATGAGAGAACTAGAAGTAGGAGACAGCGATGTTTACGAAACCGAAGGTTTGCTTGGTTTGGGGAGTTTGATGTCGTTTTTGGCGCTCCCAATGCCAGAACTTAAAGATATCCCTTGGAAGTCTGTAATCCCACCGCGCTTGCAAAAACTAGGCTCTTTTAGTTCGCCAACAACAGAGTCCGACTTTGACTTTTTTGCTGCCATCCGGGAACAAGATTTGTTGGTACATCATCCTTATCATTCTTTTTCTTCTACCGTACTGCGTTTTATTAATGATGCCTCTCGCGACCCGGATGTGCTGGCAATCAAAATGACGTTGTACCGCACTTCGGGGGATTCACCGATTGTTAATGCTTTAATTGCGGCGGCAGAAAATGGCAAGCAAGTAGCGGTACTTGTCGAATTAAAGGCTCGCTTTGATGAAGAAAATAATATTTATTGGGCGCGGCGTTTAGAAAGAGTGGGAGTTCATGTAGTTTACGGACTAACGGGGCTGAAAACCCACTCTAAAGTAGTGATGGTAGTGCGCCAAGAGGGCGATCGCATTCGTCGTTACGTACATATTGGGACGGGTAATTACAACCCCAAAACGGCGCGGCTGTATACGGATTTGGGCTTGTTTAGCTGCCGGGAAGATTTGGCGGCAGATTTGACGGATTTATTTAACTACTTAACAGGTTACTCAAGGCAGCGCTCCTATCGGCAGTTATTGGTTGCTCCCGTGAATATGCGCGATCGCACGGTGGCTTTAATTCGTAGAGAAATGGAACAATCTCAAGATAGCGGCGTTCCGGGGCGGATTATCGCTAAAATGAATTCTCTTGTCGATCCGCAAATAATTGCTACTCTGTACGCAGCTTCCCGCGCTGGGGTACAAATTGATTTAATTGTGCGCGGTATGTGTTCTTTACGTCCGCAAATTCCTGGGGTTAGCGAAAATATCCGCGTTATTAGTGTAGTTGGGCGTTTTTTAGAACACTCCCGCATTTATTACTTTCATAACCTCGGACAAGAAGAAATTTATATTGGTAGCGCCGACTGGATGCCGCGTAATTTAGATCGCCGGGTAGAAGCAATTACTCCCGTCCAAGACCCCGATTTAGCTAAAGAGTTAGAGGAAATTCTTGGTATTACGTTGGCAGATAACTGTCAAGCTTGGGAACTCCAATCTGATGGCAGTTATAAAAAGCGCGGAGATACGCAAAATAATGAAGATATCGGTGTTTATCCTCAAACTAACTCGCAAATGCTGTTTATGCAGATGGCATTGCAATCCGTGGGTCTAGGTTGAGACGATTGCAGACTGGAACTAAACTTACCGGGCAATAACTCAATCAGTGCAAAAATAGAAGTTTTTAGGGGTTTAAGCTTGTTAAAGTTGTCCGCAGTTTGTTAAGTTCCTCCTAGCTATTATTTCCTCCATCCAATTCGGGATATCTACCTTCTTAGCGATTAACAAAAGTATGGGCTATGTTAGCTTTTTACTAAAAGCGTGTGAGGAGAATAGTCATGTTTGCGATCGCTAAAATAAAATTTGGCTTAAATTTATTAGCTGTAGCACCCCTGGTGATAGGTATTGCTATTGTGGGTACGATACCTACAGTCCAAGCTCAAACAATCAATAATAATACAGAAGAATCAACCCAGCTACCAGACAAAGTAGCTCATTTTTCTGCGGGTAATACATCTATTCCTGCGGAAGCTTTTTTAGATGCTTCCCAACATCAAACTACTTTCCCCGGAGGCGATAATTTTTCAGCCGCCGCTACTCCTCAACCAAGCTCTAAAACCCTTGCTGCTAATCCAGAGGAGCTAGCTAGCAACTACCCTGTAACACCGTTTCCGGGGACAACTGCTACCAATGCCAACATTCTAAGCCAGCCATCTGTGGTCGAGCCATCGGTAGGTCAAAACAATGCCCCAGAAGTAGCTCAACTGCCCGTCGATCCAGGTCGGAGAACTCGTGGAGGTTCTAGTTATGTAGGTGTAGGAGCTAATATCGGTTTGAGCGGCGACACAGCCCTAGGGGATGGAAATTTTATGATTATTAGTAAAATTGGACTAACACGCTCTTTGGCATTGCGTCCCGGTGTAGTTTTAGGGGATGATGCTATATTCCTTCTGCCGCTAACTTACGAATTTTCTATCCGCCGTGCAGAGGCTTTAGAAGAAGTTTTACGGATAGCTCCTTACATCGGTGGTGGTGTAACGATCGCTACTGGCGATGATGACGATATTGGTGTGTTGTTGACTGGAGGTATAGATGTACCCTTGAGCAGTCAGTTTACGGCCAATGCTGCCCTCAACGTTGGGATCGCTGACGAAACCGATGTCGGACTATCGGTGGGAGTTGGCTATAACTTTGGGGGGTTCGGACTGTAACTAATTGAGTAAGTTAGTACAACAAAGCGATCGCGCTATTGTATTTGTAATCAGGCGATCGCTGCTCATATTTGTTAACTCAGCTAAAAATATAACTAAAGTGCGATCGTCCTGTACTCGTGTCCAGGATTGTTACTTCCAGGACAAGGGAGAACGATGAAAGTTTGCTAATTATTGCGGGCTAACTTGACCTGTAACTGAAAGCTTGCCATCATTAGTTACCGTCCAAACATCGTATACTCCCACTACATCACCGTTTTCATCAATATCTACATTGCCACTCGCTCCTTGGTAATTGATATCTTGACCGGATTTTAGTAATTTTAATCCTTCACAAACGTCCGATACTTCTGTCCCTGGCGCATTAGCAACTTCCCGAATTTTACTTTGGACACCAACCCCCGTATTGGTTTTAGCCGCTTCTGCCGCTAGAGTCAAAAGCGCCGCCGCATCCCAAGATTGGGGTACGTATTCTCCAGGTACTTGATTTTTTTTAGCTTGCCAAAGCGTAGTTAGTGCTTTCAAAGCCTTGCCATCAGCACCGGGTACGGTTCCGATTGCGCCGCTAACAATAAATTTACCATCGCTAGATTTACCAACTTTCGCTGGAAAACCACCCGACTTTACGCCATCGGTAAGCATAACTTGCACTCCTTGGCTTACTCCTTGCTGGTAAGCGGATTTTAGTAGCAAGCTGCCAGTTTCTTCATAAAGTACCGCAACTACCGCATCGGGTTTATTGGCAAAAGCTGCTGCCGCTTCAGTGTCAAAAGTAGTTGCTTTGGGATCGTAACGAGTAGGGTTAGCTTCATTAACTACCGTACCGCCCAATTTTTTAAACGCGCTGACAAATGCTCTTTCAAACCCTACTCCGTAGTCATTATTAATAACTACCGTAGAAACCCGCTTAAAACCTTTTTCGTTGGCTAATTGAGCTAAGGCTAGAGCTTGATAGGTATCCGGAGGAGCCGTCCGCGCCCAAAATCCATTAAACTCCCCTTTTTTGGCTCGTTCGGTAAATACGGGGCTAGTGCTACCAGGAGAAACCATAACAACTTTATTACGCGCGGCGACCCCAATTGCCGCGCCAGAAACGCTACTAGCGTAAGAACCAACTACCCCCGCCACTCGATCGACTTCTGCAAGCTTTGTCATCGCCGTAGTGCCAGCTACAGGGTCAGTTTGGTCGTCTTGGGAAATTAAGGTAACGTTTTGCCCGTTTACTCCACCACATGCGTTAACTTTTTCTATTAATAAGGGTGCGGCTTCCGCCATTTGCTGTCCAATGGTGGCTAAGTCGCCTGTGAGTGGCAACAACGAACCAATTTTTAGTCCATCATTATTAGCTGCTGACGTTGTAGAAGCAGGACTGCTACTCGTTTCTCCTGGGGGAGTAGTAGACTGACAACCTGCGGCTAGTAACCC
>QQTW01000349.1_pt1 | contig 28460 bp, 23 predicted proteins | sample 1904831 | NCBI WGS metagenome assembly QQTW01 (sample SAMN09435610, study PRJNA476489) | Subsurface metagenome, whole genome shotgun sequencing project.
CTGACAGCCAACCCTTTTTTCAACTCCAGATTTTCTTACCCCTTGCTTTAAGGCTTTTTGCAAACCACTTTCATGCAGATGGTGACGGCGAATTACTTAACTGCGCGGATCTTGAGAAATGCGATCGGCAGGAAATATAAATTGCCAAACCCACTCTTTATTTGCATTAGGATACTTTTTTTCTAGTGCAAAGGGCAAATAAACCGAGCCAAATCCTTTTTGTAAATCTTGTTGATGTAACATTTTTACACTTTGCAAATGAATTTTTAATTTCTCAGTAATATTTGTAGGCAACATTGTTACCCGACTTTCCATTCCTTTCGTATCTCGAACAGTAATTTGATTTTGAGCAAAGTCTACATCCTTAACACGCAATTGCAATTCTTCAGTTAAGCGCAACCCTGTACCGTATATCGGCTTGATAACAAGTTGATAAACTCCTGATAGTTGCTGAATAATTGCGATCATTTCTTTCTTTGTCAGAACTGTAGGTAAATACTTAGATTTTTTTGCTCTTACTGCATCAACTTTTAAATCTAATTCTTGCTTTATATGTTTGTTTCCTTAAGTTTCAAAATTTATAGTGCTATAAAAATGCGATCGCTAAGTTATCTATACAAAAGCTAATTGCTAATGATACTCATCTTACTTTTCTCTATTTGCCAAGCCTGCTTGCGGAGAATAGTTGCCAACTGCTCTGAAGATATTGCTTGCTGTTCTACTAAAATTTCGCCTAGTCGCTTGCTATTTAATTGCTGCTCTAGTAAGGCTATTTTAAGTTCGTACTGAAGAATTAATTTTTCTTCTAACAACAATTGACCTAAAGGTACTTGCTCGTTGCCTAATAATTTCTCTAGTTCCTTGGCAGATATTATTTGTTTTTCCAGTAGTTGCTCGGCTAACTTTTTGTTGCTGCTATAAAGATCGGCTAAAACTCTATCTAGTTCAGTTTGCATAATTAATTTTCTTAGCTAGGGACTGAGTTCGAGCAAAAAACAACTTATTTTAACTAACTATTGTGGAGCGATTTGTTCTTTGCTTCGGCACACAACTTTAGGTTGTTTGCGTATACCTACTTAAGATAAGAGACAATGTATAAAGTTTTACACCTCTACAGACAACCTTATTGTCAATTTTTAGTAAAGACTTTTTTCTATAGCTATAGCAATCTGGCTAAGATTTTAGACAGCAAACACTTGCCCCCAAGTTGTATATAAAAATACGCCAACCACCGCGATCGCCAGCAAACCCTGAATTAAGTTGCCAATTAAAGAACCGACAACAATACCAACTCCTGCTTTTAATGCCAATTTTAAATCGCGTTGATAAAGATATTCGCCAATAACTGCCCCTAACAATGGTCCCAGCAAAATACCTAATAATGGGCCGCCCACAGGTAAAGCAGGCAGCAATCCAAGAATACCGACGATTAAACCCACAATTGCGCCAATTTGCCCCCATTTACTAGCGCCAGCGCGTTTTGCTCCCCAGTAACTAGCTAAGAAATCAATCCCAATTCCCATAATTAAAACGGCGATCGCAACTACCAAGGGCAAACCAATACTAGCAAAAGAGCCTTGCACCGCTCCCCAAATCAAAATTGCCACCAATATCAAGCTAGTACCAGGAATCGCTGGAACAACCGCCCCAATTATTCCCACAATCATTACTGCCACAAGCGACCAGTAGAGAGCTAACATAAAACAATTTCAACCTGTATCGGGTAAATGATTACTAAGAGTGACAGCGATTTTGTCGGTAATACCACTAATCCAGTTCTCATCTTGCTTGGTATAACTGCGCGGAGCATCTGCCCCTAGAATTAATACCCCGCGATCGCCAATTGGTTGCGCGATCGCACCTTGAGTATTTTCGGGCAAATAATCAAACTCAATTTTCCCCGGATAAATAGTGAGATTTACTAAATAAACAGCTTTTTGTTTGTCTAGCACTCGTTGCAAAATCGCTCCGGGTTTAACTTCTTTACTTTTGCCCAAAATCCCCCGCCGCAATAGCACTTTACCTTGATAAAAAACTACTACTACTTTCGTAACAGTATTAGTTAGCAACAAATGACTCGCCCAAGCTAATTCGGTTTTTACTTCTTGGGGTAAATCGGGCGCAAGCTCAAAACCTTCCTCACCGATTAAATTTACCGCATCGGGTGATCGCGGTGTCACTTGCTGCCACAATAAACCCGTCAAAGTTAACAAAGCACTCAAAATTACTCCTAGCGCGTCCGCCCGCGCTTGAGAATCTGTAAGCTCTGGGGTGAGTAGGCGATTAATCAGTAGCAATACACCTGCGATCGCCCCTACCACAATTGGCAACCGCCGCAAAACTTGGTTTTGGTCTGGTTTCGCCATAAATTGTTAACTATTCTTCTCCAGGCTCAATAATGCGTTGAAACAAATAACCCGTACCTCTAGCTGTCAATATGAGTTCGGGATTGCTAGGATCGTCTTCTAACTTGGCGCGTAACCGGGAAATATGCACGTCAACTACGCGAGTATCAACGTGTCTTTCGGGGGTGTAACCCCATACTTCCTGCAAAATTTCCGATCGCGAAAAAGCTTCCCCAGAGCGGCTAACCAGTAGCTCTAACAAGCTAAATTCCATTCCCGTAAGCCGAATGCGCTCGTCGCCTTTGTAAACTTGGCGCTTGTTGGTGTCGATGCGTAAATTGGTAACATGAATCACTCCTGAACTTGGAATGCCCGATGTTCCTGTTTTATCCACTCGCCGCAGTACCGAACGAATCCTTGCTTCTAGTTCTTTGGGAGAAAAAGGCTTAACTACATAGTCATCAGCGCCCAATTCTAACCCCGTAATGCGATCAGCTACATCTCCTAGGGCTGTTAGCATAATAATGGGTACGTCGGATTCCTTGCGTAGTTCTTGACAAACACCATAGCCATCGAGCTTAGGCATCATTACGTCTAAAACTACTAAATTTGGTTCGGCTTTACGAAAAATCTCTAAAGCTTCTTCACCATCGGCAGCCGTGACGACATCGTACCCAATCATCGATAGCCGAGTTTCCAAAATGCGGCGGATACTAGCTTCATCATCTACTACTAGGATTTTTTCTTTATGATTTTCCAATTTTACTAACTCTCCTTCAAGTGAAATCTTGCGATCGTTAATTTTTAGTTCTATTCCATTAAGATTATCACTTCATTTAATCGTTTTAAGAAGCCGGGAGTATTACTAATACTGGATTTCCAGCTTTCTTAAGATTTACTTCATATAAATATTTCGTAAAAGTTAAAAAATAACGATGGCAAAAACTCGAACTTATTACGTTTGCAATGATTGTGGAGGCGAGTCCCCGCAATGGTTTGGCAAGTGTCCCCACTGCGGTACTTACAATTCTTTAGAGGAACAAATCGAGTCAAGTAGTTCTATTTTGCCTAGTAGAGGAGCGGTACAATCGGGGCGTAATAACGGCAAATCAAATAAACCAGCTAAAGCGCGATCGGCTTTAACTTTTGCTCAAATTACTCATCGGGATCAAGAACGCTGGCTTTCTGGCTACGGTGAATTAGATCGAGTTTTAGGTGGGGGAATCGTGCCGGGATCTTTGGTACTAATTGGTGGCGATCCAGGAATTGGTAAATCTACCTTATTGTTGCAAGTATCCAATCTTTTAGCCGAAACCTACCGCATTCTCTACGTTTGTGGCGAAGAATCCGGGCAACAAGTCAAGCTGCGAGCGTCTAGATTGGGGGTTTTTAATAAATCGCAATCTTTAGACCAAATTCCCGAACCTACCAACGGTGTAGCCAAAAGAGACGGCGCGGATCTTTATGTGCTGCCAGAAACAGATTTAGAAGAAATTTTGCGCGAATTAGAATCGCTTAAACCAAATGTTGCAGTAATTGATAGTATTCAAACAATTTACTTACCCTCCATGACTTCTGCGCCGGGTTCGGTAGCGCAGGTACGCGAATGTACCGCAGCTTTGATGAAAGTTGCCAAGCGCGAAGATATTACCCTGCTAATAGTCGGACACGTAACCAAAGAAGGAGCGATCGCCGGACCCAAAGTATTAGAGCATTTAGTTGATACGGTACTATATTTTGAAGGCGATCGCTTTGCTTCTCACCGTTTGCTACGATCAGTCAAAAATCGCTTTGGCGCAACTCACGAAATTGGCGTGTTTGAAATGATCGAGCAAGGTTTGCGAGAAGTTTCTAACCCTTCAGAGTTATTTTTAGGCAGCCGCGATGAAACTACCCCCGGAACTGCCCTTGTCGTTGCCTGTGAAGGCACGCGCCCGATTGTAGTTGAATTGCAAGCCTTGGTAAGTCCCACTAGCTACAGTTCCCCCCGCCGCTCGACTACGGGGGTTGATTACAATCGACTGTTGCAAATCCTAGCAGTTTTAGAAAAAAGAGTAGGCATTCCCCTATCAAAACTAGATGCTTACGTCGCCTCCGCCGGAGGCTTAAATGTTGAGGAGCCTGCGGTAGACTTGGGAGTGGCAATTGCTGTTGTGGCTAGTTTTCGCGATCGCGTTGTCGATCCGCGCACGGTATTAATGGGGGAAGTTGGTTTAGGCGGACAAATTCGCCCGGTGTCGCAAATGGAACTACGCTTAAAAGAAGCGGCAAAACTCGGCTTTAAACGCGCGATCGTTCCCAAGGGACAAAATTATCCTGATATTAGCAGTTTAGAAATTATCCCCGTTGCCAAAGTAATCGATGCCATTATTGCGGCTATCCCTCCTCAACATTTATCAGAATTCGATTTACCTGACGAGGAGGATGAAACTTAATCAATCGCCGACAGTCATTGACAAATTGATACATTGATACCTTATGATGCGCTCTCTAAAACTACAACTATTACTACCCCTAACGCTAGTTATTGCTACCTTTGGGTGTTTTGCTCCAGTAGCAACCGACTCTAATTTGTCTTCCACAACCCCAGAACCAGCTTTTGCCGCCGCCTCCAAAGCGACAAAAGCTCCAAAAGCTGCAAAATCTGCCTATGCTTTTGTAGATAGTATTTGTGTTGGTACTCATTGGTCTTATTACGATACGCCTTACGGTCAAAACTACAATGGGGTCAAGCAAAAATTAGTCAATCTTGGCGTTCGTCACATCCGGGGTGGCGGCGCAAGTAATGATGTGATTGCCAAAACCAAAGAACTAGGGCGCTTGGGGATTAAAACTACTTTCGTTATGGCTCCAAATAATGGAGTTACCGCTAATTCATCTTACTGGGCTGACAATCCTAGCTACACTATTAACGATTTTGTTAAAAATAAAGTCGGGACTAATGCTATTGATGCGGTAGAAATTGCTAACGAAATCGATCTTAACTACTCAAAATTTTATTGGCGCAAAGGCGACAGATCTAAACTCAATAACGACCCTAATTCGCCTTTGTACTGGGTTTTCTACATTCAAAGCTTGACTAAAGATACCTACCGAGCCTTAAAGAGCGATCGCGCTACGGCTCAAGTTAAAGTTATTGCTCCATCTTTAGGTGGGAACTATGATTATGGCAACAAATCACCGCTAGGAGATTTGAGTAAGTACGTAGATTGGGGAAATTTTCACCCCTACCCTAACAACGGCAATACTTTTACTACTCCGTATAGATACAACACTATTGAAAAATATTACTGGCATGGCAACTTTCCATCGATAAATATCAACAAAAATCCTTATGCCTTTGATGTCTTCTCTCCACCTTTTAAAGGTAAGCCAATGGTAGCGACAGAAACAGGCTACTTCACTACTAAAGGTAAAAGAGGCATTTCCGAAAAGGTACATGGTAAATATATTCCACGTCTATTTTTAGAATACTTCCGCCTCGGTATGCCCCGCACTTGCTCTTATGAATTTGTAGATGAGTGGAATCAGCCAGACAATTCAGAAGCTAATTACGGGCTTTTACGCCATAACTTAAGTCCCAAACCCGCTTATACTGCCTTAAAAAACTTAATTAGTCTCCTCAAAGATCCAGCAGGCTCTAGAATAATTCCCCGCTCGTTAAACTACAATCTTGCGATTAAAGCGCCACGCAACTATGAAAGAACCGAGTACGTACACGATCTTTTATTGCAAAAGCGCGATGGTAGTTTCTATTTAGTCTTATGGCACGAAATTTCTAACGGCGATATCAGTACCGTTCCAGTACGAGAAATTAATCCGCCACCAATGCCAACCCAAATAAATTTATCTACTCCAATTCGTAGTGCTACTATCTACACTCTCGATGATGGCGGCAATTTGTCTAACCGCTCTGCCTCGATTAAAAATAATCAAATTAGTCTCAATGTCACGGACAAAGCAACGGTTATCAAGCTCGTACCGCGCAAATAAATGTTTCTGAGGGCATAAATTAGTCTAGCCCGTGGGGTTTCGATCGCTTTGGGCGATCGCGCCTTGTAAGTTTGTAGGGTGTTCTTAGTCCTGTCCCGCTACTTCTGACAGTAGTTTCCAGCCCCTATTTACCAATCTATTTCTTTAGATAGAAATATATGTACTTCCTATACCATCAAACCTATCGTATAACAAGTACAGTGGTAATTAGTTTGAATGTATATTTAGCAATTTTCAAAATAGGTTAAAAATAGGTTAAGACAGTAACATAAAATTGACATTGCCTTCAGAGGCAGAAAATTTTTAGTTGACTGGACTTACTAGACTACAAACCATCTCTTTTTTAAGCGTTACTTCTGGTACTAACAAATACATAATTCTCAGAAATTAGGAAGAGCAGTGGATAAAAAAACAGATTTTCTCTACCCGCGCGGTCGCTACTACGGTCAAGTTAAGCCAGAAAACCTAGTTTTTAATGCAAATTTACAGGAATTTGCTCAAAAAGTAAGTTACATTTGCAACTTAGAAACTGCTGGGAAACTCTCTCCAGAAGAATCTTATCAGAAAATTCGCGCTCTGTGGAAGCAACTAAAACGCTCCAAACAACAACTAGGTATTGGTAGTAAACCCTTTGAAGACAACGATCGGGGCGAAAGCTAAACAACGATCTTTCTTAGACTAATTTGCGAAATCTATTGCGAGAAAACTCGTTAGCATTCCAAGATATTAGCCAATTTTCGTGCTGGAAACTAAATTGCTAGATAATTGATGGGGTAGAAACTTCAAAATTATATAGCAAATGTTAGAGACTTCATCGCCTACGCTGTCCCAGCAAAAAAACACTGATATAAGTTTATTTGTGCCTAATCTTGACGGTGGGGGGGCAGAAAGAGTCATGCTTCAACTAGCCCAAGGTTTAGCTCAAAAAGGGTTAAAAATTGACTTGGTACTAGCTAGGGCCGAGGGAGCATACCTCAGCACCGTGCCTCCAGAGGTGCGTTTGGTAGACTTAAAATCAAAGTCCCCAGTAATTTTATTTAAAACTCTAGCTTTAGTAAGTTACCTGCGCCAAGCACGACCAAAAATTATTCTTTCTGCTTTAGATATTGTTAGCGCTGCAACTTGGGCTAAACGTCTAGCAAAAGTGCCTACCCAAGTCATCATGTCCGTACATACCAACCTTTCTTATCAGTTTGAAGATAAGCCGGACTTGATTGCGGGTAAATTACGAATTGCTTTGGTACGTTGGTTTTACCCATTGGCAGATGGAATTATTGCCGTGTCTAGAGGTGTAGCCGATGATGTTGCTCATATAGCTCATCTGCCGCCAGAACAAGTTAAAGTTATTTACAATCCAGTAATTACATCCGATTTTGCGGACAAAGCAGCCTCTCCCGTAGAACACCCTTGGTTTGCCCCTGAACAACCGCCAGTAATTTTAGGTGTAGGAAGGCTAGTTAGACAAAAAGACTTTGCTACTTTAGTGCGCGCTTTTGCGATCGTTCGCCAGCATACTCCCGCACGACTAGTAATTTTAGGAGATGTAGATAAGCGCGAACCAACTATCAAGCCTCAGCTTGAAAGCTTAATTGCTGAATTAGATTTAGGAGAATCCGTTGCCTTACCGGGGTTTGTAGACAATCCTTATGCTTACATGGCTAAAGCCAAAGTTTTTGCCCTCTCATCTATCTACGAAGGATTTGGCAATGTGATTGCCGAAGCTATGGCGGCAGGTACGCCAGTGGTTTCTACCAATTGCAAGAGCGGGCCTGCGGAAATCTTGGAAAATGGTAAATATGGCAAGTTGTCCCCGGTAGGTGACTTCCAAGCTCTTGCAGAGTCAATTATCGCTACTCTAGAGCAGCCGATCGCTCCAGAGTTATTGCGCCAACGAGCTAAGGCATTTTCTGTAGAAACAGTAGTCGATCAGTACATAGAAGTTTTGCAAATTCACCCCAACACAGATAGCTAAAGGTTTTTACGAATAAGCTAAACACTTAGTTCTAACTTTTTGATAGTAAGCTACCAGTTGCAGCGTAGCCGCAGCCCATCCCCAGCGCTCGGCTTCAAGGCGGGCATTTTGGCGGATAGTTTCGCGTTCTTGGGCTTGGGCGAGTAACCGCTCGGCAGCTAAAATTGCTCCCTCATCTCCAGTTTCGGGGTCGAACAAAAACCCATTTACCCCTGAAGTCACAATATCTGGAATTCCGCCCGAACTAGCTGCTACGACTGGACATCCCGCCGCCATAGCTTCGAGTAATACTAGCCCCAAAGTTTCCGTGCGAGAGGGAAAAATAAAGGCATCCGCCGAAGCAAACGCCGATCCTAAGTCTCTCCCAGTCAAATAGCCGACAAAGTGCGTAGGAGTCCCCGCAAAATACTGTTCTAAAGAGACACGATGCGGGCCATCGCCTACTAAGGCTAAACGCGCATCAGGTATAGCTTCGAGAACGGGTTTTATGCGCTCGATTTCCTTTTCTGCCGACAGTCGCCCGACGTATAGTAGCAATGGATGTTGGGGATAGCCTTGGCTAAGATGCGATCGCATTTCATCGGTTGCAAGTTCGGGATGAAATAATTCTGTATCTACTCCTTTTTGCCACAAATCTACTCTTTCAATGCCATGGGCGGTTAATTCTTCTACCATTGCCGTTGAAGTACACAAGTTTAGCTGCGCTTGATTGTGGGCAGATTTGAGCAGTTCCCACAATAAACCCTCTAGCATTCCTAAGTTGTAATGCTGGAGGTACTGAGGCAAATGCGTGTGGTAAGAAGCAACTAAAGGAATTTTTAACGACTTGCCATAATACAAACCAGCTAGTCCTAAAACTGCTGGGTTAACTACGTGAATAATATCGGGCTGAAAGTCTTCTAAAGCATGACCAATTGCAGGTCTTGGCAATGCCATTTTTAGTTCGGGGTACAAAGGCAAAGGAAACCCCGTCACCCCGTACACTCTAGCCCCTTTGTACTCAGTTATGCCGCCATCGGGAGCAAAGACAATTACTTCGTGACCACTGCGCTGCAAATGTTCGACTGTATGGCGCAACCGCGTAACAATTCCATCAACTTTGGGCAAAAATGTTTCAGTAAATAAGGCAATTCGCATACAGAAAATATGGTCTAGGGATTAAAGCTAAGGGGTCGATCACAAATTATGATTAGAATCGAGCGGTTTTCTAGTTTGTTGGGTACAGATTCCATGTATGCCAATAGCAAATATTCCACCGCCTAACAAAACTCCTACTCCTTCAGCAAAACAATTAATTCGATGTCTATTTTCTGCGGCTTGGGCAATAAATACATCTCGCATCGTTGAGGACTGAGATTTGGCTACCTGGTCGTAAGACTTGAAACTAGCATTCAATACCGCCCATTCTGGTAGCAAGTAGTAGGTACTAACACTAGCAAAAGTTATACCAGGTAACACAACTGTTAATAACAATACAAGCGATCGCATTGATTTATCTTACTTAGGGTAGCTTTCACAAAAATCTGCTAATTGTTTATCAACGCCAGGAAACTTTGGGGAGAATTTGGTTTTTGTCTACTCGGTGTTGGTATTTAACAGCAAAATTGAGTAGCGAATCAAGTAAAGAATCGGATAGATAATGTGGTTGCAAGCCTAAATTGAGCAAATTGGTGTTTTTGGCATTGAAGTAATGTTCTTCTTTCTCGACTCTGGGATTAGTTATGTTATCGACTTGTACTTTTAATCCCATTGCTTGTCCAGCTTTAGCTACCATCGCTGCTAAATCGCCGACGCTAAATAGCTCGGTAAATTGATTAAATACTCTAAATTCACCAGCCTCAGCCGGAGATGCGATCGCAAGTTCTACGCATTTGACTGTATCGCGAATATCTAAAAATCCCCGCGTCTGTCCGCCTTTGCCATACACCGTTAAGGGGTGCGAAGTTGCTGCTTGAATGCAAAATCTATTTAACGCCGTCCCAAATACGCCATCGTAATCCAAACGGTTGATTAATATCTCGTCCATCCCCGTCTCTTCAGTCAACACGCCATAAACTACTCCTTGGTTCAAATCGGTGGCGCGCAAGCCCCAAATTCTACAAGCAAAATGGATATTGTGGCTGTCGTGGACTTTACTCAAGTGATACATCGAACCTGGTTGCTTGGGATACGGTAGCGTGTCCTTGCGTCCGTTGTGTTCGATGGTAATGTAGCCTTCCTCAATATCTATATTTGGCGTGCCATACTCGCCCATTGTGCCTAGCTTGACTAGGTGGCAATTGGGGAAGCTTTCGCGCATGGCATACAGTATGTTTAGCGTCCCGACAACGTTATTTACTTGCGTCAATACTGCGTGTTCGCGATCAATCATCGAAAAAGGCGCAGAACGTTGTTCGCCAAAATGCACAATTGCTTCGGGTTCAAACCTGTGCAGCGACTTGTCTAAAAACTCGTAATTGTTGATGTCGCCAATAAATAAATCGATCGATTTACCCGTCAAATCCCGCCAACGTTCAATTCTTTGCCCAATTGAGGCAATGGGCGTTAAGGTATCTGCCCCTAACTGTAAATCCCAATGCCGTCTCACCAAACTATCTAAAATGCCAACCTCATGACCCCGACTCGATAGATATAGGGCGGTTGCCCAGCCGCAATAGCCATCACCGCCAATAATTAGGACTTTCATCTTAACCAGTGCTTACTCGCTTGATACTCGCTAAATTTATCAGGTTTGTGACACCCATAACCTATTTGAGCTTACTTCCCTTGATTCAATTACTTATTAAGACTTGTAACAATATTGCTGTCAAGACAGCATACTGTCTTGACAATCCCCTGAGAGGCAAGTAAGGTGATAAACATACCCGGGTAACAAGACTGAAAACGATATATGCAAGCGAAGCAAAAGGTTACATTTTACCTAACTCCAGAAATACATAGAAGGCTCAAAATCAGATCGGCAATTGACTCCGAGCCAATGTCCGAACTAGCCGAAAAGGCAATTGTTTTTTATCTAACTCATCCAGAAATGGTAGAGGAAGTAGAAACAAGCCATGGCCGCACTCATCAACTATATGCTTGCCCAGAGTGTGCCACTACCGTAGTAGTCAAAGATGGCGAAATGGTAGCTCTAAGTAATCAACCTGGAGTAGTAAACGAAGAACAATTGACTGTAGCTCAAATAGCACCCGGTGCGGCGGCAGGTCAAGAAGAATTAGTACCTTGTTTAAAGTGAATTATTGCTTAAATAATTCCCCCCAAGTATCCAAATTGTTTTTATTCGGTTCCAAGTAGGTTGACGGTCATGCAAGAAGAGCTAAATATTCTCATACAAGCTCAATACCCCTTAATCTACCTTGTGACATCCGAGGAAGAACGGGCAGAGAGCGCGATCGCCACTATTGCCCAAACAAGACCCGCACGTCGCATATTCCTATGGACTGTTACCCATGGAATTGTTGAATACGGTCAACCCCGGAATGTTACCCAACATAACACCGTACCCCCACACAACACTTTATCCCCCGAAGCTGCCATTGAGTGGGTGACAAGACAGAAAGAGCCAGGGATATTTATATTTAAAGACTTACATCCCTTTATAGATTCACCCGCAACAACGCGGTGGCTGAGAGATGCGATCGCCAGCTTTAAGGGAACGCAAAAAACAATTATCTTGATGTCTCCCGTCCAGCAAGTACCAATTGAGCTAGAAAAAGAAGTTGTAGTTCTTGACTTCCCCTTGCCAGACATGACCGAGCTAAATCAAGTTTTGTCTAGGCAGCTAGAACTAACTAAAGGACGAAAAATTGCGACAGACGCTAGAGAAAAGTTGCTCAAAGCAGCCTTAGGCTTAACCAGGGACGAAGCTGAAAAAGTTTATCGCAAAGCTCAAGTTACCAAAGGTAGTTTGACGGAGAACGAAGTAGATATCGTACTATCGGAGAAAAAACAGCTAATTCGCCGTAATGGGATATTAGAGTTCATTGAAGAAGACGAAACTCTAGAAGCTGTAGGCGGATTAGACGAACTCAAACATTGGCTCAAACAACGCTCTAATGCCTTCACGGAAAGAGCAAGGGAGTACGGCTTGCCTCAACCAAAGGGAATGCTTATTTTAGGCGTACCAGGCTGTGGTAAGTCACTAATTGCCAAAACCACTTCTCGCCTATGGGGTTTACCCTTGCTTAGGCTAGACATGGGTAGAGTCTACGATGGATCGATGGTAGGGCGAAGCGAAGCAAATTTGCGTAATGCCTTAAAGACTGCGGAATCTATTTCTCCAGCAATTTTATTTATCGACGAACTAGACAAAGCTTTTGCTGGCACTTCCGGTTCGGCAGATTCTGACGGCGGAACATCAAGTCGAATCTTTGGTTCTTTCCTCACTTGGATGCAGGAAAAAACTTCCCCCGTATTTGTGATGGCAACCGCCAACCGCGTCGAACGCTTGCCAGGGGAATTTTTACGCAAAGGACGCTTTGACGAGCTATTCTTTGTCGATTTGCCTACTGCCGAAGAACGCAAAGAAATATTTAACATTCACTTGATCAAGCGCAAGCGAGACATTACCCGCTTTGACCTAGATCAACTGGCAAAAGTTGCTGATGGATTCTCCGGTGCAGAAATTGAGCAAGCATTAGTTGCAGCCATGTACGAGGCTTTTGCTCAAGATCGGGAATTTACCCAACTAGATATTATTGCGGCAATCAAGTCCACGCTGCCTCTGTCGAAAACAATGACAGAACAAGTCACCGCCTTGAGAGATTGGGCAAGACAGCGTGCTAGACCCGCCGCAACCTCCGTAGCTGAGTATCAGCGCATGGAGTTTTAAAAGCTTTCTCCTGCTACCACAGGGGGAAAGGCTGGCAATTGCCAGCAGTTGATAAAAAAAGTCGCCTTGGTTATCCCACCTCAAAAAAGCGCGACTTGACCTGAACCAAACTGTTGTCGTTTAAATTCAGATTTCCCAGGAGGAAACCCAAATGTCCCATTTTAGCACTTTACGCACCAAGATCGCTGATGCCGAAATCCTCAAGGCTTCCTTACGCGACCTAGGTATCAACACCAAGACCGAAGCTGATGTTCGCGGCTACAACGGTCAAAGAGTACGTGCGGACCTAGTTGCAGTATTGGAAGGCGAATACGATTTAGGCTGGTCGCGCAATAGCGACGGTTCTTTTGACCTAATTGCCGATCTTTGGGGTGTTGCTAAAAAGCACAATCAAACTGAGTTAATCAACTCTATTAACCAAAAGTACGCTGTTAACAAGACTTTATCGGAAGTTAAGCAACGCGGTTTACAAAATGCCAACGTTAAGCTAGTTGTGCAGAAGTAATCTTAGTTTCAGCGCGTTTCAATCTTTAGAGGGTTAGCCTAACTCGAGTTAGGCTAACCCCCTTTTTTGTTGATTTCATTTTGCGTTTTTCCGGTTTTCAAAGCTGGCTTTAAATCATTCCAGAACTTAAATAAGCGATCGCTTGCCCTTTCCAAAATGCCGCCAATGTAGCCTGGTTGGGACTTATCCAAAAACTTAAAAGCATTACAAACTTAAAAGACAATTGACGGTAGAAATGCTCCGGCGGGTTGTTGGTAGAAACCAAGACTCATCAACGTCATCGGTTGAACAACCCGTAGCCCTTGCTGCAAGCACCAGCGCAGCAGTTGGCTATTGCGTGTAGGTAGCAAAAACCCTGGGTTATCAAAGGCTTTAGCGGCTCCAATTAGTGCCTTTAGGTCTTCGTTACTTTCCCCCACCCCATGACCAAAGAACCCGATGGAGGTGGCGTAGCCAGTAATGCGGTTTCTATGCTCAACTACCATAGCTGTGCATCGCCCAATTGCTTGCAACAGTTCAGGGCAGCGAGCGAAACCATGAATCTGCTGGTACAGGCGATTACAAGCCTCTAAATCGTCGTCCGTCGCTGGGCGGACTAGATACCCTGGAACTTCTATGCCTAGAGGTTGTCCTTGCAGAGTTGCCAGTGGCTCTTGCACATCAAACCCAAGTTTTGTATAAAGCGACAGCGAACGGTTGTTAAATGCGGCTTGAACCAAGCGCACGCCCACAAAACTTTGTTCTTGAGCTCGTTTTAGCACCGCTTTCATCAAATGGCGACCTAGAGCAGCATTTTGGAGGGTAGGCGTAACGGAGATCGGCCCAACACCAGCAATAGTTGATTCTTCCCACAGAAAGTTGCTGCCCGCAACTTGTCCATCTACTTCCGCAACTACCGAGTAAATATCTGGATGAGAAAACAGCATAGACATCATCCCTTGGGTTACTTCCGTACTTGGCAAATCTGGGGGAAAGCCATGTTGCTCGGCAATTGTTTTGAATGCTTCGTAGCAGATTTTGCTACAAGCCGTAGCATCGGCAAGATTGCCAGACCGTAGATGTAAGTTTATATTTGCCATAGCGATTAATTCTTGTTTAGATCCAGAAAATCTGATTGCGATCGCACTTGTACAACATACTTGGCACAAATTTCTTGAAAATAGCACAAATCTGGCGGAACGCTAGGGATTTTTGCGCTGACTTCTCGATAAAAGGCTTCGGCGATGGCCGAGGAGATCGAAATTCATAATTATTCAGGAAATAAGTTGAATTTGGTTGCTTTTAGCTACATTAAACTCCGTACATTTTCCGCAATTTAATCAGTTTTTTACCAAAAAAATAGATCTCTGACATGAATCAACTTTTAGTAGGAGCTTTTAATAGTTCAACCTACTTAAGAAGCTGTTTACACCAAAGATCCAATTTTTTGCACGTAAGTCGATTAAATAACGGCTTTAAGTTCTTGGGCAGCTTTGTTGAGTTGTTCGGTGCTGACTTTAACTTGAGTAATTCCACTAGCGCTTTCTCTGGCGCTCAAGTTGAGCGAGTTCATAGCGGCAACCACCTGTTGGACGGCTACAGCTTGCTGTTGAGCGCTCAGAGCAATCTGCTGACTATTGAGAAACACATTATTGATAGAATCGGCAAATCCTGCAAAGGTGGTAGCTGTAGAGTTAGTAAGCTCTAGACCTCGATCTACAGTTTTAGTCCCTTCATCCGTTACCATGACTGTTGTATTGATTGCTGATTGGATATCTCCCACTAAATCGGTAATTTTCTCAGAAGATTTTTTACTTTGATCGGCAAGCTTGCGAATTTCTGTTGCTACTACGCCAAATCCTTTGCCATGTTCCCCGGCTCTAGCTGCTTCTACCGCCGCATTTAATGCCAGCATATTAGTTTGATTGGCTAAGTCGCCAACTAAACTTGAGATACCGCTAATTTGATTTGTTTGTTCGCTCAAGCGGACAATTGCCTGGGCGATCGCTTCTACTTTATCTTTGAGCATAGACATTCCGGTAATGGTTTGATTTACAGCTTTAGTACCGTCTTCGGCTAAAACCAATGCCTGACGCGCTCCAGAAGCCGAGGCTTGAGCTTGTTCGGCAGATTGACGAGAAGACGCGCCTAGTTCTTCCATCGTCGTTGTAGTTTGGTTTACAGAACTTGCTTGTCCGGCGATCGCTCGTTCTTGTTGTTGGACAGTAGCGGCAATTTCATTAGAACTTGTAGAAATTATCAACCCCGCACTATGGATTGCTTTGTCGTAGCGCAGCATAGCCCGTAATACGCTTATCCAAGCAAATAGTAAGATAACTAAAGCTATTAAAAGTAGGGCGATCGCAGTAAACGCCTGCTGAGACTTTGCTTGGATGTTGGTGTCTACAGCTTTTTGTAATGCGGCGATAGCTTCGGTCAAACCTTGGGAATAAATCTCTTTTTGCGTCTCGTACTCCGAACCAAATAACAAGGCGGCGGCGGCTTTTTGATTGCCTTTATCTACTAGTTCAAAAGCTTGGGTTTCTAGAGCAATTAATTTTTGGTTAGCAACGTTAGTTTGAGTAAATGCGTCACTTTTAAACACATTTGGGAGTAGTTTTTGAGCTTCAGCCAAAGCCGCATCTAATTTTGGTACATTGCCAAGATAACGCTCCTCCCAGCGCTTATTGCCCGTAGTCGCTGCCAAACGAGCGCTAGAAGTTAGCACTTCATCCAAGTAGGTAATGTCACCGCTCAATTTTTGAATTTGCAAGTCTTGAGTTTGAATTCTTTTAAAAGCGCGGTAGAAATCCCAAACATACCAACCCATACCTGCACATAGCGTAACAGTTAGAGTTAGAGGAATTGCCAGTAGTTTGAAACGATTTGAGACGTTAGATGAATTTGATGAGAGAAAAAATTGGGGATTTGGGAGAATATCTGTTTTTTTTAAAGCTTGAGTCATAATCTTGTTTGGATTTTAGATACTGTTTGTTTCTAACAATATGTAGGGTTCCCCACATTTAACAGCAGTTAACTAAGCTTAAAAATATTTTGTACAAACTCTGCCTGCTAAAAATGCCAAAGTATGACTGTGCTTTCATTAGACCTCTTGCACAAATCCAAGAAAGCCCCCCAAATCCCCCAACTTTGGGGGACTTGAAAATCCGGTTTCCCCCAGAATTGGGGGGTTAGAGGGGCAAAACATTATTTACGCAAGAAGTCTATTGCGTCTGCTGACGAGAAAAGGCAAAAAGATCGAGTTTGCGGTTTAAGTTCAAAACATTAACCCTTGGTTCGCCAAAAATGCCTAAGAATCTGCCTTGTGTGTGTTCGACAATTAAAGGCGCAATGTCTTCACTTGGTAAATTGCGCGCGGTGGCGACTCTCTCCAACTGAGATAGCGCACTTTCTACCGTAATATGCGGATCTAAGCTAGAAGCTGAGGTGTAAACTAAGTCGGCGGTGGGTTGGACGTTGATTTCTTGCAACCTATCAACTTCGGTTTGAATGCGTTTAAGTAAATCGGGATTACTAGGAGCAAGGTTACTCGCGCCTGATAAACCTGTGGGTGCAGCCTCTTTTCCTTGGCTGTAAGTGGTGGTACTGGGACGAGTTGAAAAATATTGCTCGTTAGTAAAAGCTTGACCAATTAAAGCCGAACCGATTGATTTTCCTTCTAAATTCTGGACTAAGCTACCATTAGCTTGATAGGGAAAAGCCACTTGAGAAATCGCTATTACCATTACAGGATAAATAACTGCCGTTAGTACCCATAACACCAAAGTCATCCGAATTGCTCTGGTGGTTTCTCCAATAACTGACATAAGTTAGAAGCGCTCCGGTTGAAAGACGACAACAAATAAATAAATAATTAATCCAAACGTCAGTAACCCTAGTAACCCTAAAGCGTAAGCTTGACGGCGTTCTAACGCGCCACTAGCGGCAGCATAAACGGCGGGTGCGATCGCTAAATTAAAACAAAGTATTAAAAAGGCGTATAGGGGCATTTTTTGCCTGCGCCACTCAATTCCATTTATTAGATTAATTATTTCCATATTTTTTCTAAGCTAAACCAACAAAGGCGATCGCTAAGTCGATAATTTTAATTGCTATAAAGGGCGCAATCACTCCCCCTAAGCCATAAATTAAGATATTTCTTTGCAACAACTGATTGGCTGTCAAAGGTCTAAATTTTACGCCTGTTAATGCTAAAGGAATCAATGCCGGAATAATCAAAGCGTTATAAATTAGCGCTGCTAATACGGCGGAATTGGTGCTAGTTAGGCGCATGATATTGAGACTATCCAACCTTGCGGAAGTAAAAATGACGGGAATAATCGCAAAGTATTTCGCAATATCGTTAGCAATAGAAAAAGTCGTTAAAGCACCGCGAGTAATTAGTAATTGCTTACCAATTGCCACAATATCAATTAGTTTTGTGGGATCGGAGTCCAAATCGACCATATTAGCGGCTTCCTTAGCCGCTTGCGTCCCCGTATTCATTGCCACGCCCACATTTGCTTGAGCAAGTGCTGGAGCGTCGTTAGTCCCGTCTCCAGTCATGGCTACTAGCTTACCTTGGGCTTGTTCTTGTTTGATGACTTCGATTTTGTCTTCCGGGGTAGCTTCCGCAATAAAGTCATCAACTCCCGCCTCCGCCGCAATTACAGAAGCCGTAATGCGGTTGTCTCCCGTTAACATGACACTGCGGACACCCATGCGCCGCAATTGATCGAAACGTTCGCGGATACCAGGCTTAATAATGTCTTTCAAATAAATTACGCCGTAGACATCATTGTTTAAAGCCACTGCTAAAGGCGTACCGCCGAGATTAGAAACTCTTTCGTAAGCAGTATCGAGTTCGGGGGGTAAAGTTCCACTACGCGATCGCACAAACCCCTTAACCGCATCTACCGCTCCTTTCCTCGTCTCGCGTCCATCAGGTAAATTTGTCCCACTCATCCGCGTTTTAGCTGAAAACTCCAACCCTTCCGCCCCATTGCGGTCAAAATCTACAGTTGCGCCTAATTTCTCTGCCAACCGCACAATTGATTTACCTTCTGGGGTTTCATCAAATATACTAGCCGCCAACGCCACTTGAGCAATATCTGTCATTGAGTGACCGTTAACGGGGATAAATTCTTCGGCTAGGCGGTTCCCTAGAGTAATTGTCCCAGTTTTGTCCAAAACTAAAGTATTTACGTCTCCGCAAGCTTCTACCGCCCTGCCAGAGGTCGCAATGACGTTAAATTGAGCGACTCTATCCATTCCAGCAATACCGATCGCACTTAGCAAGCCACCGATAGTTGTGGGAATTAAAGCCACAAGTAAAGCCACCAAAACTGTAACGCTAACCGGACTACCGACATAATTGGCGATCGCGCTTAAAGTTGCAACCACAAATAAAAATACCAGCGTTAGTACCGCAAGTAATACCGTTAAAGCAATTTCATTAGGGGTTTTAGAGCGTTCCGCACCTTCAACTAAGGCAATCATGCGATCGATAAAGCCTTTTCCCGGATCGGATGTAATCCGAATTGTTAATTCGTCTGATAAAATCCGCGTCCCGCCAGTCACAGAACTCGCCACGTCCGATCCTGGTTCTTTCAGTACAGGAGCGGATTCGCCCGTAATTGCCGATTCGTCTACCGATGCTACGCCAGCGATTACTTCGCCATCGGCGGGAATAACATCGCCCGCAATCACTTTAACCGTATCGCCTTGATGGAGAGTTGTAGAAGAAACTTCTTGCAGCGAACCATCCGGTAATAATTTTCGCGCGATCATGTCTGATTTTGTCGATCGCAAAGCATCTGCTTGAGCTTTCCCGCGTCCTTCGGCGACAGCTTCCGCGAAGTTGGCAAATACTACAGTAAAAAACAAAATCAGCGCAATTAAACCGTTAAGTAACCGTAAGTTCTCTCCTCTAACAGACCCAAATAAATTAGGATCGATAGTCAGTAAAGCAACAACTATCGTGCCTATCCACACCAAAAACATTACAGGGTTTTTGATTGCCTGTTTGGGATTGAGCTTGATAAAAGCTTCTTTAATTGCTCTTGAGTAAATCCCTTTAGTATTTGCTTTGGGCTTATTTCGGCGCGACGAACGCGGGGCGAGTTGAGTATTTGTATCCATTCTAGGTAATGGGTAATGGTCAATTTTGAAGTCTAGGAAAATGTTTTAAAAGTCTCTTTATTGCGATCAAATTATTTGGATTTCTTTTAGAAAGCGGTACTAATCTATATTTCCCCCCCCCCTCGGAAAAATAGACCTACCTTACCTTCCAAAACATCCTCTAATAGCCGTTGCTATTGTTGACTTGCAATGCTAAAACCTTCCGCAATTGGCCCTAAAGCCAAAACCGGGAAAAATGTCAGTACGCCCAAAACTAAAATTATTCCGGCGGTAACTGTGGTAAATAAAAGCGTATCGGTTCTCAATGTTCCGGTAGTTTCCGGTACGGGTTGTTTTTGTCTCATGCTGTCAGCTAACAGCAAAATAGCGATAATCGGCACGTAACGCCCTGCCAACAAACTAATAATTGTACTGAGATTCCACCAAATAGTTGCGTCACCTAACCCTTCAAAACCCGAACCATTATTAGCGGCGGCGGAGGTGTATTCGTACACTACTTGGGAAAGCCCGTGAAAGCCAGGGTTGCTAATTCCCGACAAAGAATCGGCAAAGCCAAGAGTAATAGCACTGGGAATTAAAACTACAATCGGGTGAACAAGTAGCACTACACTAGCTAAGACAATTTCTCGCTTTTCTACTTTGCGTCCCAAAAACTCCGGGGTACGTCCCACCATTAATCCGGTGACAAATACCGACAAAATTAAGTAAATAAACAAATACGCCGTTCCCGTTCCCTGACCCCCCCACACAATTTGTAAAAACATATTGAGTAAAGTTGAAAAGCCCCCATTGGGCATAAGAGAATCGTGCATTCCATTGACTGCACCACACATAGTTGCAGTGCTAGTAACTGCCCATAGCGCAGTTTGCGCCCAACCAAATCTAACTTCTTTGCCTTCCAAATTCGGCTGTGGCGTTTCTAAAAAGGCATTTACTAACGGGTTTCCTTCAAATTCTCCTACCGCAGTGAGGAAAGTTAGAAAGGCAAAAATGATAAACACCATTCCAAATAACAACCATGCTTGTTTGAGATTGCCCGCAATAATGCCATAGGTAAAAATCAAGGCGGCGGGAATACACACCATGCCCAAGGTTTCCAGCAAGTTTGTTGCCGGATTGGGATTTTCAAAGGGATGGGCGGAGTTGATTGCAAAAAAACCGCCACCATTTTCACCTAGCTGTTTAATAGCTTCAAAATGAGCTACTGGCCCTCTAGCAATGGTTTGAGTTGCGCCTTCTAAGGTGGTAACGGTTGCGGGGGCGGCGAGGGTTTCGGGTACGCCTAAGCTTACTAGCAATATTGCACCTACAAAAGCTAGGGGTAGCAGTATCCGGGTAATAGAAATAGTTAAATCGACATAGAAGTTTCCTAATGTTCTACCAGTCAAGCCTTTAATAAAAGCAATACCCACGGCTAAACCTGTGGCGGCGGAGGTAAACATTAAAAATCCTAGTCCTAGCATTTGACTGAGATAACTTAAAGTTGTTTCACCAGAATAGTGTTGTTGGTCGGTATTGGTTAAAAAAGAAATGGTTGTATGCAACGATAAATGCCAAACTGGGGAAGTTAAGTTGGTAGGATTTAAAGGCGAGAATCCTTGAGCGCTAAGGAGCAAAAAGACTATTACGCCCATAACTATGTTGCTATATAGGATCGCTCTAGCATATTGCCAACCTGTCATATTATCTTTTGCCTGCACTCCTCCCAATTTATAAAGAATGTTCTCTAGGGGATTCATTAACGGGTCGAGGAAGGTTTGCTGCCCTAAGAACAGACGGGCTATATATTTGCCAAGGGGATAAGCGATCGCTACTATAAGTAATAGCGTCACAGCAATTTGAAAAATTCCTTGCAACATTGATGAAAATTACTTTCCATTTAATTAATTTTGAATGTGCCAGTTAATACCAGTCTGTCAAGCACGTTAATCATATTATTAACTAGAATAAGCGATCGCTCTTTATCCCTGGTTATCAAACGCATCCTTGTATCAATTCAAAAGAGAACGAAAGTTTAATTTCCAGGGCTTACAACTAGAAAACCCCAGTTTACGCGGACGCTTGTTAATCTGTTATTTGAGTCGTCAATTGTTTATAAGTATCGCTTTTTCGCCCTACTCACAGAATGCCGCCCTGTTCCCTTGCTAGGTCTACCCACTATGTCTCCTTAGGTTTTTTAGTTAAACAACTTCTACCAAATAAAACCGCATCTATCTATAGACATATAATTATAAATTGAGCGTTTTAGTTTTGAAAATTAACGGCAATTAGTATATTTAAGTTCTTAATTTTAGAAAAATTTTTAAAATTTGTGGGGCGATAAGCTCATATATTTAGTTGTTGAGTATACAAGGTACTAGAATAATAGATTGCTTTAAATTAAATATTTAGTTGTCTCAAGCTAAAGAAAGAATGTCACCTAGGGGAATTTATGATTAAATAATGAAAGCAATATTTTTTTCTTATATATTTACTAAAATAAAGCCTGAGTGTTCAAGAATAATGAAAGTAAAGCAAAATTAGTATTTTGTCAATTGACGACCTTTAAAAAAGCTCAGTACCTTAATTTTTAAACTTATAATGAATTTTTTTGGATTTACTAAGTGACAGAGCTAACTTCCCAAGTTGGTCAAATATTTATGATAGTAAGATCGAAGCGATCGCTAAAAGCATCAAATCAAGGCATTCATCGTGCCAAAAAAGCTATTTTGGCTTTTCCTACCAAAGTTGACTTGGCAGCAGATTTAGAAATATCTCGCGCTACATTACAAAAGTTTTTTGCCGGAAAACCTGTAGGACGAGAGAATTTTCATCATATTTGCCAAAAGCTACAATTACCTTGGCAAGAAGTCGCTGAGTTAGCTGAAGATAATCTCACTAAACCATCAGAAACAAAAACTTGCGACCTTGATATCAATACCTTAGTAGAAGAAGTAAGAGCAAAGGGACATTCTAGTATTCAGCAAAGGTGCGGCATGATGCGCGTGCTAGATATGTCTCAGCCAGTTGGCTTAGAAGATATTTATACTAATGTCAATGTACTAGAAAAAATTATCGGCAGACGACGTTTAGGGGTTGCAGAATTACTCAAAGTATGCATTGCTGATAATTTCGATCGACCTGGTTTAGGGCAGATTATTCAAAGTCGGGTATCAGGATTAGAAGCCCTAAAAAATTATCCTAAACTAATCGTTTTGGGTAAACCAGGCGCGGGGAAAACTACTTTTTTAAAGCATTTAGCAATCCAATGTGATTCTGGCGCATTAGAAGCAGATAAAGTGCCAATTTTTATTACTCTTAAAGACTTTGCTGAAAGTGAAAGTTGCAGATATTTACTAGAGTACGCGACCGAGCAATTTATTAGTTATGGAATCAATAATTCTAGTGTAGCAGAACAAATATTAAGTCAAGGGAGGGGCTTAATTTTATTAGATGGACTTGATGAAGTCCGGGAATCAGATTGTCATCGCGTATTGCAAGAGGTACATACTTTTAGTGAGAAATTCCATAATAACTACATTGTTATAACTTGCCGACTTGCTACTCACGAGTACACTTTAGAACAATTTACTGAAGTAGAAGTTGCAGACTTTGACGAGCGACAAATAGCTACTTTTGCCCAAAAATGGTTTACTGTAAAAGACCCAAATAAAACTTCTAAGTTTTTAGAAAAGTTGCGTAAAAACCCACCTATTCAAGAAATAGCAACTAATCCGTTATTGTTAACTATGCTCTGCTTGATGTTTGAAGAAATAGCTGATTTTCCAGCTAATAGCTCCGAACTTTACCAAGAAGGTTTGCATTTACTATTGCGGAAGTGGGATGCAAAACGCAATATTGAACGCGAACAAATATATAAAAAATTATCGGTACAGCATAAAGAAGACTTACTCAGCCAAATTGCCCTGTTAACCTTTAAACGCGGCGACTATTTTTTCAAACAAAACGAGTTAGAACACCATATAGCTAACTATATTTGCAATCTACCCAGCGTCAGCACGAGTACGGAGTTGTTGCAACTAGACAGCGAAGCAGTAGTTAAATCAATTGAAGCTCAACATGGGTTATTGGTAGAAAGAGCGCGGGGAATTTACTCTTTTTCTCACTTGAGTTTTCAAGAGTATTTTACGGCCAAAGAAATTGTTTCAAGTTCCAATCCCCAAGTTTTAGAAACAACTCTCCGAGAATTAGTTGATAATATTACGGAAAAACGTTGGCGGGAAGTTTTTTTGTTAGCGGTAGGGATGCTACGCAATGCTGATTATTTGCTTTTGATGATGAAAGAAAAAATCGATCGGCTCGTTGCTGACGACAAAAAGCTACAAGCTTTCCTTGGCTGGATAGATAAAAAATCTCGTGCCATATCTTCCAAACATAAGTTAAATAATATTCGAGCTTTTTATCTAGATTTGGAGATTGCCAGAAAACAAAACTCCATTGGTGGAACGCTCGACTTAGCACGAATACTAGATGCGGGATTTACAAGAGAACTCTGTCCCGATTTAGCCTTGGATTTAACTTTAGATCGAACTTTGACTCTTAACAACATTCTCGAATTTGCAAGTCAGCCAGTGCGAGTATTTATAAATGTATTAACTAGGGCTAAAGAGCGATCGCATCAAGTTGATCGCGAGTTAGAAAAAGCGATAATTCAACTCCAACAGCAAGTACATTGTTTGGATGACGATGAGAAGTTTAGACAATGGTGGCACGATTGCAATCAAGAGTGGACGGAACAATTAAGCGAGGTAATTATCGCTTATCGAGATTTTGCTCACAAATGGGAATTTAATAATCAAGAATGGGACAGGCTAAAACAGTATTATGAAGCGAATCAATTACTAGCTAGTTGTCTTAATACTAATAGTTATATGAGTCGCTCCGTTCGCCAGGAAATTGAGGATACTTTGCTCTTACCAACTAATAAAACTTGAAATCAACTCATACTTTCTGCTGCCTAAACTAACTAGATCGAGCTTAAAAATTCAAATTTTTTAATTGCTCAACTGCTTGTAGGGAGACAACATTTGCTTAACAGCTTGGAGTAATTCGTGTTCGTTATAAGGCTTAGAAAAATAAGCTGTTGCTCCTAGGTGCATGGCTAGTTGACGATCTTTTTGTCCATTGCGGGAAGTAAGCATTGCTACGGGCAATTGTTTGAAATTAGGATTAGATTTAATCCGCCCTAATAAACCATAACCATCTAGACGAGGCATATCAACATCGCAAATTACAGCTTTGATGGGTAAATGAGTCAAAAGCTTTTCTAAAGCATCTTGACCATCTATAGCTTGCTCTACTCGGTAGCCAGCTTTTTCTAAAGTTAATGACAAAAAACGGCGGACATTAATTGAATCATCGACAACTAAAATTGTGTCTTTTTGACCTGCTAATTCTAGGTTAGCGTTTGCTAGTGAATCCGCAGATGGCAGATCGCAACTACTAATCCAGTCGAGCAACGAAGGAACATCTACTAACGGTGCAACTCTCCCATCGCCCAAAATCGCACAGCTACTAAAACCTGGAGGCATATCTATTCCTGGTTCTACTTGGCGAATTACAACTTCCTGTTCGCCTACCGAACGATTTACTAGCAATCCTACCCATTCATTATTATGCTCGATAGTCAATACTGATGGTTCGTTAGTCCGCAGTGTTTGCTCGGTTTTTTGAGGTAGTTTCAACCACCTATCTAAACGAATTAAAGGCGCAATATGTCCTTCCCAGCTAATAGCTTCCTTGCCAGCAATTTCACAAAACTGATTAGCCGCAGGTAAAAGCATTTCGCCTATAGACTCGCGGAGAAATGCTAACAATAGACCATTGCTTTCAACTAAAATTACTTTGGCAACCGATAACGTTAAGGGAACGCTGAGAGTAAAAGTTGTCCCTACCCCCAACTGAGTATCAACTTTGATATCGCCGCGTATTTGTCTTAAGTTAGTACGGACAATATCCATTCCTACCCCTCTACCAGACAAAGCCGTAACTTCATTTGCCGTGCTAAATCCTGGTTCAAAAATTAAACTTAAAAGTTGCTCCTCGCTACTATTGGCATCCATACCTAATCGTGGAGCAGAGGAGCGGATTTTATCTAAATCAATTCCTCCGCCATCATCTTTAACCGTAATTATTGTTTGGTTGCCCACGCAAGCCGCTTTAATTTCTATTATCCCTGCGGTGTTTTTACCCACACGGGAGCGAACTTCTGGCTGCTCGATGCCATGATCGAAAGCATTGCGTAGCAAGTGCATCAGGGGATTATTGAGGGCTTCTAAAACCGTGCGATCGATTAAAGTTTGTTCGCCGCTAATTTTAAGTTCAACATTTTTACCGTACTCCTTAGAAAGTTCGCGAATAAACCGAGGAAATCTAGCAACCAGGTCAGCAAAAGGTCGCATTCTGACTTTAGTTAAGCTTGTTTGCAACTGCTTGGCGATCCGGTTGAGTTCGCTAACGCTTTGATCGGTTTCTTCTAAAGTCAAGTCAATATCATTAGTAACTTCTTGCAGCCGCACCAAGTCTTGGAGCATAGCTGGAGGCAAAAAATAGCGATCGCTCAAATTTTCATTTGAAGTATTTACGTGACCAACTACTAGGTTGCTATCTAAGTTTTGCATTGTCCGTACTCGCCGCTTGAGCAAGCTACTCAAACTACGGAGGCGTTCGACATAAATATTTAAGCTATTACGCGCTATAGTTAGTTCGCCAAACCAATCATTGAGGTTATTTAGTAGTTTATTTGGTACTCGTACCGTGCTGTCTATGTTCTCTTGACTATCGTTAGCGGCGGCTAATTCTGATAAGCTGACGCTTTGAGCGCCGCTCAAAGCCAATTCCTCAACTTCCCCTACCAATGGTGCTAATTCGCTTTCTAAAGGGGAGACAAGTTCAAAGTCTGTTGCCAAAATTCGATTGAGTAATTCTGAGTTGTCTTGACTATCCTCCGCCGTTAAGCTAGTGGGCAGGGTATGAAGTTCGCCGATTAATATCTTTGATTGGGAAGTCCGCCAAGCTTGCAAAGCTAATTTAGCAATTTCTTGACTGCGTTCGGGAGTGGCGGCTAATTGCTGCTCAATAAACTCGCATAAGCTGGTAAAGGCTTGTAGCTGGAGCATTTCTCCCAAACTGCTTAATTCCTGTGCCATGTTGGCGACTTCTGCTTGCAACTCGATAGCTGGGAGATTAGCGACTAAGAGCGATTCTAAATGCTGGAGATATTCTTCTACTTCGGTTTCAAAAATTAGCTCTGCCATATCTTGCCCTGCTTCGGACATCATGGCTAGACTTGTAGCGGAAGCCTCGCCGAGTATTTGATGCAGTTGCTCAAAAGCTGGATTTGCTTTTTCTAACCATTGCTCGTTGTCTAAATCACCGCGAAAATTTGATTTTAATACTTGACTTAAACAATCAACACCAGTTAGTAGTAGGGTTTCAACTTCTCGATCTATTAAATTTGGTTGAGCTTTTAATACTTTAAAAAAATCTTCTAGACGATGAGCCATATTGCTCAAAGTCTGAAATCCCATCATTGCCGCACCGCCTTTAATTGAGTGGGCGGCTCGTAGGATAGCATCAATTTGGCGATCGCTATTAGCGCTTGTTAGTTCTAACAATGCCGATTCAATTTTTCTTGTATATTCTTCAGCTTCTTCTAAAAATTGATGTTTAATTTCTGCTTCTTTATCTTGGGACATGGGATTAGGTTTTATCTTTAAATATTTTGAAGCACGGTATTTTTTGCGATTAATATAAACTTATTTTTTAACTTTTATTTTTCTTGAGAGGTTGCGGCTTTGCAAAAATAGGTGTGGATGACTGATTTAATAGGGATTTACAGTCACTTTCTATGGCAAGACAGATATTACCCAAGTTATCCAAAGCTTGCCGATACTGCTCCATATCTTTGCGATCGAGAAATATTTTTGCCGCCGTTTGCAAGTTAGTAATTGCTTCCCAATAATTGCGATCGCTTTGCTTGCTAGTTTTTGCTAATTCATAGAGGACGTTGCCCTTTTCTACATACGCTTCTGCTAACTGGGGATTGAGTTGCAATGCCCTATCAAAATCTTTAAGTGCTTTTTGGTAGCCGCGCTCCAAGTCGCCGTTGGTTTGGGCTATTTTGTGATGAATAATGCCGCGTTTGACATAAGCGATCGCGTTATTAGGATTTTTGGCGATCGCACTATTAAAATCGCTGATGGCTGCTTTGTATTGTTCCGTTGCATTTGGGCTATATTCCGCCATATCGTAACGGACAATTCCCCGACTAATATAAGCTTCTACTTCATTAGGGTTGAGCTTTAGAGCGCTATTAAAGTCTTTGAGGGCTATTTTGTATTCTTCATCGGGATTACCGCTATTTTGAGCATTTTCATAGAGCGCATTTCCTCGATCTATATAGGCTTTGGCATCGTTGGGATTTAGCAGTAGAGCTTGATTAAAGTTTTCGATTGCTCCATCGTAGTCTTCGTACTTAGAAGATATTTTTCCTTGGTAGCTATATTTAGAAGCAATTTTATCAGTATCAATAGTTTGGTCAGCCGCAGCGATTTCTTCTTGACTGGGGAAAAACGCCGAACTAATTTTGCTGGAAAGTCTGAAGTCTTTGACTATCATCATTAACCCAAATAAACCAACGGCTCCTACACCAATAGCGCTAAACATTGCTGTATTAAACTTTTGCTTGTAACG
>QQTW01000350.1_pt1 | contig 28449 bp, 23 predicted proteins | sample 1904831 | NCBI WGS metagenome assembly QQTW01 (sample SAMN09435610, study PRJNA476489) | Subsurface metagenome, whole genome shotgun sequencing project.
CCACAATATTTGCTTTCTCGTCAGCATCATCGGGGCAAACTTGGCAAGAATTGAGAATATCGCCATCAATTCCTAATTCGCCAAATTCATTAACTAATACAGCGATGCGTCGCCCTTGATTATTTTGCAGCAGGTGACGAATTAGCGTAGTTTTCCCGCTACCCAGAAAGCCAGTGATTACCGTTACAGGAAGTTTTGCAGCCATCAGAAAATTAATACGAGGTGTAGTTATAGTATTTTAGTGGGATGGGCGCGCAATATAGGGGCGCAAGGTCTTGCGCCCTTACAAATACGCACATCAAAAAACTAGGGGGCAGATTTCGTAATTTTTCTCAGTTTCTTACCAAGAAAAATCACCAAACCTGCCCCGAAAATTAACTTACGATCGCTTACTCAGCAGTAGCTAATTCCGTGCTACCACGAGTGCGACGACGGGTAAGACTATTAAACAACATTTGTCCGATGGATTTAATCAAGCTACCTTCCATTTCTTGAAATAGCTTCATATTCATGCCAAAAGCAGCGTTTGCTTCCTCGACAATACGATCGCCTGTCGCATCGTCAATTGGTAACTCATCTAAAGCCTGTCTGTAACCAACTTTAAATTGCTTTTCGTCGGGAATGTCCTTAAACTCATAAAAAGCTGTACCTTCGCCTTCCGCTAGGTTCATTGCCCGGACAGCAATATTTTTGAGGATTTGTCCCCCGGACAAGTCGCCAATATAGCGAGTGTAAGAGTGAGCGATCAGCAATTCAGGCGCAGAGTTGGCAATTTCCCGAATCCGCTTAACGTAGGCTTCTCCCGCCGGAGAAAGCACGATTTGCTCTTTCCAGTTAGCACCGTAATAGAAGCTCAAATCTTGCTCCAAAGTACGCTGACGATTTAGCTGTTGGTAGTAAATTTTGGATAGAAGGGGATGGTTTTTATGGCGCTCCATTTCTTCTTCCATTGCTGAATAAATAAAGTAGAAGTTACCAACTAACTTGCGGTAAGAATTTTTTTCTACTACTCCTTTTAAAAAACACTTGACAAAACCCATGTTTTCTGCTGCACTATGGGCTTTCTTAGTTCCTTCACGAAGTTTTGTTGCTAAATTGCTACTCATGCTAAAAGTTTCCCAAGTTTAATGTTAACGACTGACAGGGATCGATGAATCAAAAAATAAAACTATCAAGATCGTTACATTAAAACGTTTTGCTTAAGCATTTTGTTAATAATTCTAAAGCCAACCGCTAGGGAATACGGACGCAATGCCTTGCGCCCGTACATCGCACCCGTACCTTAAATATCGAGTTCGGCAAGGTTGAGGCGAGAACCATAGGTTTCAATAAATTCGCGCCTAGGGGCAACGCGATCGCCCATTAAGACTGTAAAGATGCGATCGGCTTCAGCCGCATCCTCAATCTCTATCTGTTTCAAGGTGCGCGATTCGGGGTTCATAGTTGTATCCCATAGTTGAGTTGGCATCATTTCCCCCAATCCTTTAAAACGCTGAATTGTGTAGTTGGCGTTGGCGGGAAACTCGTTTTGAGTCAAGTTAGTAAGTTCGCGTTCGCTATAACAGTAGTAGTGATTGCGTCCGCGCTCAACTTTGTATAGAGGAGGACAAGCAATATAGATGTATCCTTGTTCTACAAGACTGCGTTGGTAGCGGTAAAAGAAGGTTAATAACAGCGTTCTAATGTGCGCGCCATCTACATCCGCGTCAGTCATCAGACAGATGCGATGGTAGCGTAGTTGAGAAGGATCGAACTCCTCGCCTTTAACACCTAATCCAAGGGCAGTAATTAGTGCCTGGATTTCAGTATTTTTGTAGATTTTGGCATCGTCAGTTTTTTCGATGTTAAGAATCTTCCCGCGCAAAGGCAGGATAGCTTGGAATCTGCGATCGCGTCCTTGTTTAGCACTGTTATGGACGAAGATCCCGCTTGCTAGAGCGAAGTTATGAGTATGAGGCACTTCAATGTCGTAAACATCTATACGTTCCTCTAAACGCTCAATAGATACAACACGGTGATTGTAGTTAGCAACTGCTTCGCAAGCTAGTTTTCGTTCGCCTTGGAAGTAGCGATCGCAAAACGTTTCAAACCGTAATAGCGACTTATCTTTCGTTTCAAGTCGATAAGCGCGATAAGCATCTAAATCAATATTTCCTGCCTCAATCTCAATTTGTTTGAGCGCCGCAATTGTTTTACGGTAGTAGGTTTCGTTTAATGCCGTTTGACGCTTGGCTCTAAATTCATCTGTCCATTGCTCTTGAGTTTTGCTACGCCGCCACTCTAACAAATCTTTATCTAACCATTGAAGTTTTGCAAGATTTGAATGAGCTTCTCTAGCTTGAGGATTGTTCTCAAAGTAATCACGTACTCGCTCTGATTGAGCTACACGGTTAGCTTCCCTGCTCCAATACTGCTGCTGCGCCAAGTTTAATTGTTCGTTGTTAGCAGTGCGATAAGCATCATTACTGTTGTAAAACTCATTCCACTTAGCGCCCATATAAGCCTTATAAGCTTCATCCTTCCACTGTGCTTTAGCTTGGTTTGAGAGAAGCTGCCGTGTCAAAGGTTGCTGCATACGCTGACTCATTTTCGTCCGAAACTCAGCACTCATACGAATTGCACGACACTTATCAATTACATCTGGTCGATGTAAGGTTTTTTTGATGTGTTGGCTATGTAAGGCAATGTGTTTTTCCGCAGGCAGTCTTTGCAGGTTAGTTGGGTTGTTATTGAGTTTGTTAAAATCGATATGATGACGATGATTGCCATTTGTCGATTCATACACTCCATGCTCAAGATTATGAAAGTCTGCCAAAAGATGAGTGTAAATCCATTTATCTTTGTTTGGATTCCAAGCCATCTCGTAGCCATCAAGTCCACTTCCTTGTTGATTTTGCTTGGATAGCTGGCGGTACAAAGGCATTAGTGAATCTTCTGGACTCAATGAATCTGCCCGTTTGTAGCTACCATCCCTCAACATAAACGGATGATCTGGCGTACATACTAGCTTTTCGCCATTGTCCAAAGTGACTTGGATAACTTCAGCATTTTTCTTAGTAATTCGCGGATTAATAACACGCTCTACGCCGATATTGCCGCTATTTCTGATGGTGTAGCAGAAATGTTCTTTGCCTTGTGCTTGTTCGGCTACTATGTCTTTAAAGCTAAGATTTCGTCCATCAGCTAACGCTACAAGCGTATCGCCATGCCAACACCCCCCAGCAGAATCCCCTTCAACGATATATATTTCCGATTCGCTGGGATCTCTTGAGCTACAATCAGCTAGTTTTCCGGGTAAAGGGGACGATTCTAATACAGATTTGCGGCGGACGAGTTCGCGCGCGTGACGGGCGGCTTCGGCGGCTTTAAATGCCTGAATTGCTTTATCTAAAATTTGGTCGGCGACGGGGGGACGAAATTCTAAATACTCGGTAAGAACTTCTCCTACCAAAGAATCAACAATTCCTCTAACTTCAGTGTTGCCTAACTTTGTTTTGGTTTGTCCTTCAAATTCTGGGTTGGGAACTTTAACCGAAATAACTGCCGTTAAGCCTTCCCGGACGTGTTCGCCGCTTAGGTTTGGTTCGTTTTCTTTAATTTTATTGCGCTTACGGGCGATCGCGTTCATTGTTCGCGTCAGCACCGCCTTCAATCCTTCTAGGTGCGTTCCGCCGTCTACAGTGCGAATATTGTTAGCAAAACCTAGCACATTATCTGTATAAGCATCGGTACACCACTGTAAAGATACTTCCACATGGACGTTGTTGCGTTCTCCCTGCACGTAGATAATTTCTTCATGCAGAGGTTGCTTATCGCGGTTCATGTATGCAATATATTCTTTAATACCGCCCGCATACTCGTAAGTTTCGGTTTTTGGCTCATTGCTTTTGAGCAATTCTAGGCGATTGTCGGTGAAAGTTATTTTCACTCCCGCATTCAAATACGCCAACTCTCGCAAACGACTAGCCAAAGTAACGTAATCAAATTCTATACCAACAGTAAAAATTTCTGTATCTGGCTTAAAAGTGATAGAAGTTCCAGTACGTGCCTCTTTGTAAGGTTTTGACTGGAGATCGCCAATCGGAATACCACGCTCGAATCTTTGCTGAAAAACGCGCTTATCTCGCCATACAGTAACTTCTACAAATTCCGAAAGCGCATTGACAACCGAAATACCAACGCCGTGCAAACCTCCCGAAACTTTGTAACCACCATCGCCAAATTTGCCCCCAGCGTGTAAAACTGTCATTACCGTTTCTAGTGCCGATCTTCCTGTTTGAGGGTGGGTATCGGTGGGAATCCCTCTACCGTCATCGGTGACAGTTACGGAACCATCAGCGTTGATTGCTGCTTCTATGTGAGTGCAGTGTCCCGCCAAAGCTTCATCGATTGAATTGTCTACTACCTCGTAAACTAAATGATGGAGTCCCCTAGGCCCGGTGGTGCCGATGTACATACCCGGTCGCATCCGAACGGGTTCTAAATCTCTTAGAACTCGAATCTGATCTGCACCATAACTAGCTGTCATACAATAGGTTCTCCAAAATAAGGTTGCAGTCGCCTAGTGGCTTATAAAATAACAAATCACTCGTTAATTCTAACACAAAAGCCTCTATGACGACTCTAGGGCAGCCTAAAGACCAAATTATTTAAGGGATGTACCCAGCTATTTATTGTAATTCTAGTTTGATTGTAATTTGCGGTGCTACAGCTACAGGAAAATCTAGCTTGGCTTTAGCTTTGGCAAAAAGGCTGAACGCAATAATTATTAGTGCCGATTCGCGTCAAGTATACCGCGAGTTTGATATTGGGACGGCAAAACCAACCAAGAGCCAACAGCAAGAAGTACCCCATTATTTAATCGATATCTGCGAACCAGTGGAAACTTTGACTGTAGCAGACTATCAGCAGCAAGCTCAAGGATTGATAAGTTCTGGTGTTAGTCAATTGAGGAATGAAAGAGGGAGACAGGGGGACAAGGGGACGGGGGGACAAGGAGATAGAGACAGTTATATTCAAATTCAGCAACGTTTAGATTCTGGTGTTGCTCCGGCTTTACTGGTGGGGGGTACGGGGTTATATATCCGCTCGATAGTTAGGGGGTTAAAAATTCCGAGAGTTGCGCCAAATTATGAATTGCGAAATCAATTGCAAAAGCTCGGTCAACTGCAACTTTACGCTATGCTGCAAAAAGTCGATCGCGTAGCGGCGCAAAAAATCCATGCGAACGATGCGGTGCGAACTTTACGAGCTTTGGAGGTATTTTACATAACTGGAAGACCAATATCCGAACAGCAAGGGGAAAATCCGCCTAACTATCCGATTTTACAAATTGGCTTAGATTGTCCTAACTTAGAAGACTTGCAAAAGCGTATCGAACAACGTACCGAAGAAATGATTTCTATGGGATTAGTTGCAGAAGTAGAACTTTTGTGTCAAAAATACGGTGTGGATTTGCCTTTGCTAAATACTTTAGGCTACCAAGAAATCAAAGCATACTTGCTCGGCAATATTAGCTTATCGCAAGCGAAAAACTTAACGGTTTTACATACGCGCCAATTTGCCAAGCGTCAGCGTACTTGGTTTAAAGCGGATGGGACGATCGCCTGGTTTGACTCAAACGATTCAAATTTAGTCGAAAAAGTATGGCAGCAAGTAGAGGAATTTATCAAGTAACTACTATGCGATCGCACTTTGGAGCATAAATTAAAACAATTAACGTGAGACGTTTATTTAAAACAAGTAGCTTTTAGGGTTGAAAAGTGGATAATTACTAGAGAAGAAGAATTTGCTTGTTTTCTTACCAAAAGCTATTAATGCCTAATCTTTATAACTTTAAAAGCTTACCTGTATTAGTTTTTCTATTCTTTTTTTCCCCTCAACCAACTTTTGCGGCTTTTCTCCAACCACTGACAACCAAGCGGGGCATGGTAGTATCGGCTCATCCCTTGGCAAGTCAGGCAGGACTTGATATATTGCGGAGTGGTGGCAATGCGGTAGATGCTGCTGTCGCGACAACTTTTGCCATTTCTGTAGTTGAACCATTTTCGGCGGGAATTGGTGGGGGCGGTTTTTTGCTGCTACATCAAGCGAATCAGCCAAAGATGAAAGCGCTAGATTTTCGCGAACGCGCGCCCTTAAAAGCTACCAAAAATATGTATTTGGATGCTCAAGGTAAGGTACGCCCAAATATAAGTATTGATGGCTATTTATCTGTAGGCGTACCGGGTACGGTAGCCGGGCTTTATCAAGTGCATCGCCAGTATGGAAAGTTGCCTTGGGCAAAATTAGTAGCACCGTCTATTAAGTACGCTCAAGAAGGGTTTGTAGTGTCAGAGCGGTTTGTAAGCGCCGCAAACCGCCGCAAACAGCCAATTTTAAATAATGCCGCCGCTCGGCAAGTTTTTACTCGTAACGGCGCAATGTACGCGGTGGGAGATAAGCTAATCCAACGCGATTTGGCAAAAACTTTACGGCAAATTGCTACCAATCCCCAGAGTTTTTATACCGGAAATATTGCCCGCGCGATCGCCTCAGATATGACAAAAAACGGCGGTTTAATAACTCTTGAAGACTTAAAAACTTATAAACCTATTTGGCGCACCCCAGTTTGCGGTACTTTCCGCGATGCGAGAATCTGCTCTATGCCGCCGCCTTCATCGGGGGGCGTACACTTATTGCAGATATTAAATATTATTGGCGATACTGATTTTAAAGCCAAAGGATGGCACAACCCGGACGTACTGCACCTAATGGTAGAAGCAATGCGAATTGCTTACGCCGATAGATCGGAGTATTTAGGCGATCCCGATTTTGTTAAAGTGCCAGTGCAACAGCTAATTAGCCCCGAATACGCTGCCAAAAGACGGCAAGAAATCCGCGCCAACGCTACCCCTTCAACTAGGGTAAAACCCATCGATAAAGCTACTCTAGAGCGCTTTACGAAAGCCGAATCCCCCGACACTAGCCATTTAACGGTAGTAGACGAACAACGCAACGCCGTTAGCTTAACTTTTACTGTTAATTACAGTTTTGGCTCTGGAGTAGTTACGCCGGGAACGGGTATATTACTTAATGATGAAATGGACGATTTTGCCGCCGCTCCGGGCGTACCCAATGCTTACGGATTAGTAGGAGGCGAGGCAAATGCGATCGCACCGCGCAAAACTCCCCTCTCTAGCATGACTCCTACAATAGTTACTCAAAATAACCGCCTGAAAATGGCAACAGGTGCGCCGGGAGGTAGCACAATTATTACTACCGTACTTCAAGTTATTCTCAACGTCCTAGCTTACGATATGAACGCCGGGGAAGCCGTTTCCGCACCCCGCATTCATCATCAATGGTTGCCGGACGAACTGCGAATGCAGCCTTTTGGTTTGGATACAGCAACTATTGCCGAACTAAAACGACGAGGGCATAAAGTAGAACAAACAAGTCCTTGGGGAAATGCCAATGCGATCGTTGTCACTTCAGACGGTAAATTAGAAGGGGCTGCCGATCCGCGCGGTGAAGGTTCTCCTAGCGGTTATTAAAAACTTCTACTTCTTCCATCGGGGCAAATTCTTTAGCTCTAGCACTAGGTACTAAAGTCCAGCCTGCTTTCATTAGTTTTTGATAAGTTGCCCAACCTTTAGAGCCTCCTGGAACGCGGTAGTCGGGTACGGCAAACTGGGGAAAAGCTGTATAAGGTCGCCAAGAACGATCTATTTGCGTCTGTAAATGCAGTATTTTTTCTCCATCATCGCCATATCGAGATAGCCAACACATTTGTCCTGCCATATCACTACTCCTCCATTCAATAAAACCTGCTTGATACTCAATTGGGCTAATATTTTAAGTTCGTAGAAATAGACTAAAATACTTGCTTTGTTAAGCATTTAGTCGTCTTCAAATGACTTAAACCCTTTGCTTGTAATTGCATCTAGTACAAAATGTAATTTGGTTTAATTGCATCTTTACACGCTTTTGTCAACACCAACATCCTCCTAAAAGCCTAAATACAACACATAGTTTGTGCAAAACATCAATAGGGATTAATACCCAATATTGAATTACTTGCCCAAATATTTTAGTATTCAAGTTAACAAAAGTTAAAAAATATCTGCTTTATCTTGCGTCTCCCGCTTCTAGAAATGCTTGGACTTTGCCATTAGGATTAAAACGCAAGCGAATTCTGGGGCTTTGACCATTTTGGTTGGCAGAAACAAAGCGTTCGCCAATTAAGGGCATTCCCGTGCGATCGAGATAAGTTCTGGATGCTAATCCATAAGGCTCAATAACTTGAATAGTACCGTCAACATCTAGAACAATGCTGTACTCTAAAGAACTCCTCAAGTTAGAAGGTGGTTCCCAGCGTTGATTGAAGTAATTGCTGACTTCTGCCACTTGAGGATTTGGCACAAAAGCAGTGCGAGTAGCGGTGATACTAGGCGCTTTACTTGGTTTAGGCGCAACTTGTCTGCTTTGAGAACCTCTATCTTGTTGAACTACGGTAGTATTTTTTGTTGTGGTGTTGCTAGAACTTGCTTGTAAGCTAGGACTAGGGTTAATAACAATTGGCGGCACTTGACGGGTATTAGCTCCCGGAACAGTTATCGTAGTAGGTTGTCCCGCCGTTGGGTTAACAACGATTGGTTGCGGTGGTGTGCCATTAGGTACGGGATTAGTTCGAGCTTGAGGAGTGTTATTTCCCGGCGTTACCGTTGGCGGAACTGGAGCTTTGGTTGGTACGGCGATCGCTTTTGTAGTCCCAGCCGTAGAGGGAGTGATCGTTGGATTTGGTGGCGGTACTAAAGTACCCGCCGGAGAGAGAGTGGGAAATGGCGAGGGAGCAAGAGCAACTTGCGGACTATTGGTGGCTTGAGGGCGATTATTTGAATTATTAGCAGTTTGCTGGAGTGAATTAGGACGATCGAATACTTGCAACACTACCGCCGCAAGTCCGACACCTACTAATAACGCTGCGGCAATATTTGCCCAAGCTAAGGGAGCAGATGAATTTTGAGTATGGCTAGGATAGCTTGGCAAAGCAACTAGATCGCTTGCATATTCATCAAGAGCGGTTGCCAAATCAAATAGTTGCAAAATGCTAAGTTGGACAAATGGCCCGGTTTCTGCCGTAGCCAACGAGCCGAGAAAAAGGTTATGAGCTATGCTTGTTGCTGGTTTTAAAGCGAAAAACTCCCCTGGGACAATTGCCGAGCTAGGACGCTCAATGTCTGGAGTTGTTGGGGGAACATCCTCGGTAGGCAGCAGCCAAACATCGCCATCAACATCTACTGGTGGTGAGGGATTGGCGGGTGTTTCTGTACCTAAAGTGGCAAAACTTTCTGGCGACAAGTTAAGCAACTGTTGAATATAGTTTGTGACTACCGTGTGGAGAGCTTCTAATTGGTTGCGATCGCCACTAATGCTAAATTGTTTATCCGCAGGCGATTTCGGATCGTCAAAACGCAAGTCAAACTGTAATTGCTTTACTACTTTAGATCCCACCCAACGGGATACAGGCGAACTATAGGCCACAACTTGCAGCGTACAAGTAGGCGGAGTATAGCGATGTAGAACCGAATTTGCTAGGGACATAGTGGGGAATAGTTTTGAGCCAGTGAGTTCTATAGTTAGAATTTTTTTATTGAGTTTTAAAGCCTAAACCTATTAAGGAGATAACATTCTTTAGAGCTAGTTAGGCTTGAGTACGGTCTAATAGTGCTAACCACAAACGGCGATGACCTCCAGGGCTGCTGTAAAACAACAAATCTACTAAAAGTTTGAGAGCTAGTTGAGTTAACTTGTCTGTAGAAACGTTGTGATCGTCTTCCATGCGTTCTATATAAGTGTTATTAAAAGCATCAAGATAATCTCCTAGCAATGGATTTTTATGAGGTTCGCTGTTGTTTTGGGCGGCTTGTTCGAGCAAGTCAATAGCTCGGCGAATTAGTTCTTGGTGCTGCTTGGCGAGATAACAGCTAATTAAAACTAAACTTCGCGCTTCTTCTACATCTAGCTTTTTCCGTCCACCTTCACCTTTGCGTAATGGATTTGATTGCCGCAATCGCCACAAGGTGACGCGATCGGGTATCTTTGATTCTAGATTGAGAGCTAACGCGGCTTGCAGCATAGCCTCAGACCCAATACCTGCTAAAGACTCCAACGCCAACAGCACCAAATCTATTTGAGTTTTGATGTTGTCTAATTGGGAGGAGTCAGGTGTGGTGCGGTTTAGTTCATCCCAAGAAGGAGACGAGCCAGCGCTAGAATGCGTATCTTTAAGCATATGAGCTAAGACAGGTATCGATAGAGTTGTTACCTATTTTGAAACCAGATTTCTTTAAAGGATATTTGGTTTCTAATAGCATAATCTGTCAGCTTACACCTGTCAGCTATTCACGCCTCCGTATTGGTGGTTTTGTTGTTCGTTTTATCACTTTTAAGGATTCGCTCTAGCAAAATTAGTTGCTCAAAAGCTTGAAATATTATTGTTGTTATAGCGATCGCTATATTTATAAAGAATTGTTTTTTGCTGATAACTGAAGACTCTGGCTTTGTTTTAACCAGTGCTAGAGGTATCAACGAGTCAGGACAAATCGCTGCTACAGCATTTTTTGCTGATACACAAACGAATCGCGCTTTCTTGCTTACACCCGTTCCCGAACCTACAACAATGTTAGGGGTACTAGCTTTTGGTGCTGGCGCTGGTGTTTTGCGTAAAAGAGCCAAGCAAAAACTAAAAGCATAAATAGCTATATAAAATTTAATTAGCAGCCAGAGAACTTATAAATATTCCTCTGGCTGCATTTTTTGTAGAGTTTATTAATAGAGCGATCGCACTCTACAGCAGCACCAGACAAATATAATAAACTACGCAAATAGAGCTATGGAAAAAAGGATATAAAAATGCCCGATAATCTTAAAAGTCAAGCTATAACTCAAGGTACAGCGCGATCGCCTAATCGAGCCATGTTACGCGCTGTCGGCTTTACAGATGGAGACTTTACTAAACCGATTGTGGGACTTGCTAACGGCTACAGCACAATTACTCCCTGCAACATGGGGATAAATAAGCTGGCTTTAAGAGCCGAAACTGCCTTGCGTAACGCCGCCGCCATGCCGCAAATGTTCGGCACAATCACTATTAGCGATGGGATTTCGATGGGAACAGAAGGAATGAAATATTCCCTCGTATCGCGAGAAGTTATCGCCGATTCGATTGAAACCGCTTGCACTGGGCAAAGTATGGACGGAGTGCTGGCAATTGGCGGTTGCGATAAAAATATGCCAGGGGCAATGATTGCGATCGCCAGGATGAATATTCCTGCTATTTTTGTGTATGGTGGCACGATTAAACCCGGTCATCACGACGGGCGCGACTTGACAGTTGTGAGTTCGTTTGAAGCGGTGGGACAGTACAGCGCCGGAAAAATTGACGAAGGCGAACTACTCGAAATCGAGCGCAAAGCTTGCCCTGGGGCGGGTTCTTGTGGCGGAATGTTTACAGCGAATACCATGTCCAGCGCCATTGAAGCAATGGGTCTAAGTTTGCCTTATTCCTCGACAATGGCGGCGGAAGATGAGGAAAAAGCTAGTAGCGCCGAAAAATCAGCTTTTGTATTAGTTAACGCGATTCGAGTGCAATTATTACCTAGACAAATTCTGACTCGTAAAGCTTTTGAAAACGCGATTTCGGTAATTATGGCAGTGGGAGGTTCGACAAATGCCGTTCTGCACATGATCGCGATCGCGCATTCGGCGGGAGTAGAGTTATCTATAGATGATTTTGAAACTATCCGCGCCCGCGTCCCGGTACTATGCGACCTCAAACCCAGTGGTAAATACGTCGCCACCGACTTGCACAAAGCTGGGGGGATTCCTCAAGTAATGAAAATGCTGTTAGCGCACAACTTATTACACGCAGATGCGTTAACAATTACCGGACAAACTATTGGCGAAGTCCTCGCCGATATTCCCGACACGCCGCGTCCCGACCAAGATGTAATTCGTCCTTGGGATAATCCCATGTATGCCCAAGGTCATTTAGCCATTCTCCGGGGCAATTTAGCTACCGAGGGGGCAGTTGCCAAGATTACTGGAGTGAAAAAACCTGTAATTACTGGTCGCGCCCGCGTCTTTGATTCCGAGGAAGATTGCTTAAAAGCAATTTTGGCAGGTCAAATTGTCGCGGGAGATGTAATTGTCGTTCGTTACGAAGGCCCCAAAGGCGGCCCCGGAATGCGCGAAATGCTTGCTCCGACTTCGGCAATTATTGGCGCTGGTTTAGGTGATTCAGTCGGCTTAATTACTGACGGGCGCTTTTCAGGCGGTACTTATGGGATGGTAGTCGGTCACGTTGCACCAGAGGCTTTTGTCGGCGGTGCGATCGCCCTGGTACGCGAAAATGACACAATTACTATTGATGCTCATTCTCGCTCCTTAAATCTGCACGTAGATGAAGCAGAATTAGCCCTTCGTCGCGCCCAGTGGTTACAGCCCAAACCTCGCTATACGACCGGGGTATTGGCAAAATATGCCCGATTAGTATCTTCTAGTAGTGTAGGTGCGGTAACAGACTTAAACCTAGGTTAAAAAGTCTTTATTTTCCCCCCTTTTTAAGGGGGGTTAGGGGGGATCGTATTTCACGCTTCACCCCCAAATCTTTCAATATCTCCCTCGCCACTTCTTCCCCACTAGCGCAACCGCCCTCCATATATCCCTGCGCCTCCAAGGCACAATGTTCGCCCGCAAAAAATATATTCCCTACCCGCTCTTTTTCTACTCCGGCGATACTCGTCCATTGCCCAACTAAATAACACGAATAAGAACCTTGAAAATAAGGCTCTTTTAACCAGTAAGCGCGGATTGCTTGATTTGCCTTACGCACATCGCTAATTCCTGGAAATATTCTATTTAACTGACTTACTAACTTGCGTGCTTGATTTTCAGGGGAAACTGTACCTAAAGAGGAACTATATTTACCACCAGTAAAATTAGTAATTAACCCTTGTTCGCCTGGAGTATAACGGCTGGATTCCCAGGTGCTTTGAAATTCTAAATCGGTAAAAATAGCCGCGCTGGAGCGGTATTTGTCTCGCCACAAACGCTGATTGTAGCTAGTAATTAGTTTCGCACCGTTACCATAACCTAATTGCGCGATCGCTTGGCGTTTAATCGATGGCAAATTTGCCCCACTTATAGACACTTGGCGTAAAGCGGTAAATGGCATTGTCAGCAAAATCCGCTCGTAATTGCGCGTAAAGGTTTTTAACCCACTACGCAAACTAACTTGATAGCGTCCATCAGACAAAGTGCGAATCGCCTCAAGCGCCGTCTGGGTTTGAATAAAATTAGTTAATTTATTAGCCAAACGCTTGATTATTTGCTCGTTACCGCCAGCAATTTGATAGCGTTCGTCACTTTCGCCGTAAAGCTGAAATTTATTTGTTTGCGTACCAATCAAAAATAACAAATTCAAGCATGATTGTTCTGAAGCTTCTCTCCCGTACTCGGTACTATATGCAAGCGCCAGCATTTTTTTTAAAAGTGGCTCAATAGACGCTGATTCTAAATACTCTGTAATCGATAATCGGTCGAACTTTTTAGCGTTTGGACTTGCAAAGCGATAGTTAATATCTCCTTCACCTAGGGCTGCTAAATCTCGCTCAATTTTTCGTGCTAAAGGGACAAACCAATTAATAATTTCTTTTTGAGTTATTTTCCGATTCTCAAAATACCATACCTCGGTATTTAAACCTTCGTCGCTAGTTTGTAAATCTACAACTTTTAGACCTAATTCTTTGGCTAAACCTAACAAATTTTCATGACTGCTATCGATAAATTCTCCCCCCATTTCCGCCGGGATAGATGTACCAAGCGCCTTGGACATAGTTCTAATTCGTCCGCCAGCGCGATTGGTTGCTTCAATAATATCTACAGGTACTCCTGCCTGCTGGAGGCGATAACCCGTCGTTAAACCTGCAATTCCTCCACCAACAATTAACACCTTAGATGTAGTAACAGATTTCACTTCCTGTCTATAGTTGAAATTAGCCGCACTCACTGCACTAGCTGCGGCTAATCCCCCATGCAAAAAACGACGACGAGTGGTTTTGGCAGCGAAAGTATCGATTATTTCATCGGTAGGAATGCCACTTTTTATTGAGATGCGAGCAATATTGTAAGCTTGTCGCAACGAACTAAGTAATTTACTTTTAGCCATACGTTAATTTAGTTACCCAGCACAAAAATATCGATTTATTAAATATGAAACTTGGATTGCAACTCAATCGCTTACTTGGAGAAGCTTTTGTAAGCTGGAAACAAGCCGAAGATTTTTTTACTACTACTACCAGCAATTTTCAAGCTGCAACTCAGGAATTAACAGATACATCGTCCGTAGCAATGCAAAACGCGATAGCGCAAGCGCGCACGCAGGGCTTCGCTACTTCAGTTACTAATTGGCTACAAGCTCATCCCGTAATATTTCGGTTTTTCAATACGATAATATGGGCAATCGAGCGCCCAATCATCAGCATTGCTATCCTAGTTTTGACAATAGTGATTTCTCTTAGTATCATCAAAGCGTTAAATCGCTTGCTAGAAACAGTTGGTTTTTCCCTTTTACAAGCACCATTTAGGCTGATTGCGAGGGGATTTAAACTTAGTTGGTGGGGTATAAGACAAAATCCCCATAAAAATGCCTCAAATTTAGCCGTCAATAATGCAAATGTAATTATTACTCACAACCCGCAGCAAAGATTAGCAGAAATTTCTCAAAGATTGCAAGTGCTGCAAAAAGAGCATAACGAGCTTTTGCAAGAAGCCACAGCAATATTGGAATTAAACAAAAATCGATAGCCTTGACAAACTTGGTTTTTCATCTATCAAGGAGTAAATCTGAGCTTAGGCAAGCTTGTAAGAGATAATTGGTTTTTAAAACCATAAATCAGGCTAACTCTATTACCTTTGCTAGTATTGACTTCTAAGTATTGCGCCAATCAAGCTTTTTTTGAGCTTTTATGACCAAATATTTCAAAAATTGCCAATTGAAGGTAAACTTGTAACAGTTACATACTTTGAATAGCTTGCTATCAAGCTTTGTTATTAGGAGCATAGCAACCTACAATCGCGAACCGCGAGCCAGTTTTTTGCAAGCGCCGCAACCGCCGCTTGGGGGAATGCCTCGTCGTAGGATTAACAAAATAATTGCTGTTTGGCAATTTCTAAACTAGTTTTGGCTGGTTTATCTACGACTTTCCCTATTTTAATTATGAGTTTTGAAAATTATTCTAGTAGCTCCACAGATAATATCCAGCCTTTAATTTTAGCCGTCGATGACAATGAAGATAACTTACAACTAATCAGCCAGTTATTAACTCTTATGAACTGCTATTTTATCACTGCTAAAGATGGTAAAGAGGCGATAACTATGGCAGAAACTTACCAACCAAAATTAATTTTATTAGATATGATGTTGCCAGATTTAAGCGGCATAGAAGTTGCCAGTTATCTCAAGCAAAATCCTCAAACAATGGAAATCTCAATTATTGCGGTAACGGCAATGGCACGAGGAGAAGACAAAGAGCGGTTTGCTAAAGCAGGTTGTGATGATTGCGTTATTAAACCTTATGGAATTGATGAATTAGAAGCTATTATTCGCAAACATATCTCTTAGCTGGAGTTGCTGACTTTGAGGATTTAGATGTTAGGTAGTGGGTGTTATAGCGCAAGTTGACAAGTAAAACTATAAGACCAAAAACTTAAGATCCAAAGTCCTATTTTAACCTTTACTATAGATTGCGAAATTGGGGCGATTCTGCCAAAACAACAATTGTAGCACTACGCCCAGTTTCTAATTTTGCATTGGTTAGTAAGTCAATTACACTGACTCCAACTACTTCTTCAATTAATGCTTTTAGTTGTGGTTGGAGTGCTTCATCAAGCTCCGAACGTACTTGCTCGGCTAAACCTTGTTGTCCATTATTAACTAGCACTTGTTCTGGTTGAGTGATAGAATCTTCCAGAATAATTGCAATTTTTTCATCAAAAATTTGGCATACTACTCGACTTGGTTTATGTTCTAATTGAGAGCGGTACAAAGATTGAATACGCTGAGACAGCGTTCTTTCTATTTGTCCGCGTGTAGGAGAAGATGGATTCATAGCTACTAAAGCTCATCAAAAATATCTGTCGTAAGATAGATGATAAAATTAAATCGTGTCATTTTGTAAAAAATTATAAAAATACATCCAAAGACAGATTTTTATAATAAACTCAACCCCTGTAACTAAGGATAAATCAAAATCTTTAAAGTATCGCTTTGAGGAGAAGTTGCTCTTTGTACGGCGGCCGGAAGTTCTTGCAAAGAAAAGCGATCGCTTATTAGCGCTTTAACATCAATTCGTTGATTAAAAACAATATCCGTAGCTAGACTTTGCAGGCGATAAGAAGAACTATAGCTGCCCATCAAATCAATCTCTCGACGGTAAAGAATATTAGGATTAATCGGAATCTCTAATTGGTCGGGAAACTCAGCAAAAAACAGAATCTTACCACCACGACGAGTACAGTCAAGGGCTTGAAAGAAAGCTTTATCGCTAGGAACCGCAAGCAATGTAGTATCAACACCCATCCCATCGGTCATTGCTAATATATTTGCTGTTAAATTAGGATCGCGAGCATCCATTGCCGCCTCCGCGCCTACACTCAAGGCTTTTTCCAAGCGAGCGGGAATTAAATCGGTAGAAATTGCTCTCCCACCAAAATATTTAATCAACATAATAAACATCAAGCCAATAGGGCCAGCACCCGTGACGAGTACCGACTCTCCCGGAGCAATTTGCGCTTTTTTTACTGCCTTAAGACAGCAATTAGTTGGTTCTACAAAACTTGCTTGTTCAAAACTAACGCGATCGGGAATAGGAATCAAACCGCCATTACGGACAATATGACCGGGAACTTTGACATACTCAGCAAAACCGCCACCGCTAGGATTAAAACCTGCTGTTGTTGAGATATTTTTATAAACCTCGCACATGGAAAAATTATCATGCAGGCAGTATTGACAGCGCATACAAGGAATATGGTGCATTACAACTACCCGTTGTCCTACTTGCCAATCGCTGACAGATTTACCTACTTCGGCAATAATTCCCGCCGTTTCATGCCCAAAAATGCGCGGTGGTTCGTAAAGGGGATAGAGAATCTTTTTAATATCTGACTGACATAACCCCACTACCTGGACTTGAACTAAAACTTCATCGTCCGCAAGAGTTGGTACGGGTAATTCTTCATAACTTAGCTGATTAACGCCCCTAAATACCTGTGCTTTCATAACTTTTTCCTTAGACCTAGCAACTTTAGACTTTAGCAAAAGTTACGGCATCAGGTGCAAGCATCTTGACTATTGCACCTCTAGAAAGATACTTAGGCGATCGTTAGCCATTAAGATCGTACATACAAATAATTTATACAATGTTAGGCTTACTCAAAGGACGCTATCAGATTATAGATACTCTTAGTGGAGGAGGCTTTTGTCAAACTTATCTGGCAGAAGATATCTCTATTGCTAGTAATCCCCGTTGCGTAATCAAACAACTCAAACCTGTACCGAATTATGCAAACTATCTACCAACTTTGGGCGAGTTGTTAGAACGAGAAGCGGAAGCATTAAAAAAACTAGGTTCCGACGATCGCGTTCCCCAACTATTGGCTCATTTTGAGGAAGATAAGGAGTTTTACTTAGTCCAAGAATTGATTGTCGGACATCCCCTAACTGAGGAACTACGTCCTGGAGAACCTTGGAGCGAACCCCAAGTTATCGAGCTATTACGGGAAGTATTAAGCATTTTAGAGTATATTCACGCCCAAGGCTTAATTCACCGAGACATCAAGCCCAGCAATTTAATTAGAAGACAGCAAGATAATCGGCTAGTTTTAATTGACTTTGGCGCAGTTAAGCAAGCTTGGACGCAAGTAATTACTACAGGCGGCGAAACATCTACAAATTTTGCGTTTGGAGTCGCAGCGACTATTGCCATTGGTACGCCAGGTTATACACCCCCGGAACAAGAACGAGGCATACCGCGCCCAAATAGCGATATTTATGCTTTAGGGACGATCGCAATTCAAGCAATTACCGGACTCGATCCCACGCAGATATTAGAGGATCGCGAAACGGGAGAACTGTTGTGGCAACATCACGCCTCTGTCAGCGATCGCCTAGCAACAATCGTCAATAAGATGGTACGCTACCACTTCAAAGAGCGCTACCAGACGGCAACGGAGGTACTCCAAGCTTTGCAAGAGCAAGTTGCACCAACCTCTATAAAAGTTCCAGCACCCGCCAAAACGAATAACAAAAATTTCCACTTTGTGCCATTTTTAGGCGTTGGGTTGGCAATAAGTTTAATTATCGGCAGCTATTATTTATTCAAATCTCCTCCACCAGCTTCGCCCAGCAAACAATACAACTTATTTAAAACTCCTAGTCAAGCAAAGCTATTTACCTTAATCAAAACTCTCAAAGGTCATACTCAACCCGTTTGGGCAACCGCTATTAGTGCCAACGGGCAGGTCTTAGCAAGTGGCAGCCAAGATCGTACGATCGTGGTATGGAATGCCTTTACAGGGAAGCTAGAGCGCACTCTAAAGGGACACAAAGACACCGTTAGATCCCTGGCGATGAGTGCGGATGGACGTATCCTAGCTAGTGGTAGTGGAGACACTACGATTAAGTTATGGAATTTGCCTACAGGGAAGCTCATCGGTACATTTTCCGGTCACTCTAGCCCTGTTTGGTCGGTGGCGATCGCCCCCGATGGCAAAACGCTAATTAGCGCCTGTGAAGACGGTAGTATCAATATTTGGAATTTACGCACGGGTGCGGCTAAAACTATTGAATCGGCACATAGTAGCAGGATTTTTACTATTGCCCTTAGTCCAGACGGACAAACTTTTGCCACCGGAAGCAAAGATAAAACTATCAAGCTTTGGCAGTTGCCAACGGGCAAACTCCTCCGCACTATTAACCAACACACCGATGCCGTCAGGACAATTGCTTATAGCCCGGATGGACGACAACTAGCTAGTGGAAGTTGGGATACAACCATTCATCTATGGAACCCGCAAACTGGAGAACGATTGCAGACACTGACTGGACATAGCGATCGCATAGTTGCTCTAGTTTTTAGCGCTGATGGAAAACAACTAGCTAGTGCAGGTATTGACCCCACTATTAAACTATGGGATGCCGAAAGCGGCAAACTCCTACGTAAGTTTTCTAGTCATTCTGACTGGGTATTATCTCTGGCGATAGTTCCCGGCAATAATCATTTAATTAGTAGTAGTAAAGATAAAACAATTAAAATTTGGCAGCCCTAGCGAATTGAGCGCGTAGGCAAACAGGGGAAGCCCTAAATAAGGCAAACTAGATATATACCGCTACTAATTGCTGGCACGATCTCGGCGTAATTGTAGTTTTGGATACATTTTAACTGTTTAATCTCTGGTTTGACTGCCCATGATTTGGCCCTTTAAGCCTCGTTTTCAAAAACAAATTGCCCGCATTGAAATTACTGGGGCGATCGCCTCCAATACGCGCGTTCAAGTATTAGAAGCCCTAAAAACTGTCGAGGAAAAGCGGTTTCCAGCTTTATTACTCCGCATTGATAGCCCTGGGGGTACGGTAGGAGATTCCCAAGAAATCTATAGCGCCCTCAAAAAGCTCCGAGAAAAAGTCAAAATAGTTGCTAGTTTTGGCAATATCTCGGCTTCGGGTGGCGTTTACATTGGGGTGGGTGCAGATTGTATTATGGCAAACCCCGGCACAATTACTGGCAGTATTGGCGTAATTCTGCGCGGCAATAATATAGAAAGGTTGCTAGAAAAAGTTGGCGTTTCGTTTAAAGTCGTTAAGTCCGGCCCCTACAAAGACATTTTAGCCTTTGACCGCGAATTAACCGAGCCGGAACAGCATATCCTCCAAGAATTAATTGATACAAGTTACTTGCAGTTTGTGCAAACAGTAGCAGAAGGACGAAATTTAAGCGTCGAACAAGTAAAAACCTTTGCTGATGGGCGAATTTTTACCGGACAACAAGCTTTAGAATTAGGTGTTGTCGATAGATTAGGTACGGAAGAAGATGCAAGGCGCTGGGCTGCCGAATTAGTAGGACTTGACCCAGAGAAAACGAAATGCTACACCTTGGAAGAACGCAAACCATTTTTGAGCCGTTTGCTAAATAATCGTAAGAGCAATCAAAGTTCCCTCATCGGCGACTTTGGACGGTTATCAAGTTTAGCCATGGGCAGCGATTGGCTGGAGTTTGAACTAGCTACTAGTGGTTTGCCGCTATGGATGTACCGCCCCTAAATTAGTGCGAATAATTTGTAAAGTGGCAAAGTATTTACCCTTCATCTACTTAAAAAACAGCTAATATTACAACAAAAACCCTAAAAGCTATCAGGAGGACTTGAGTGTGGAGTGGCGACTTCAAGCAATTCGCGGGGCAACAACTGCGGTAGAAAATACCGTGGAGGCAATTACCGAAGCAGTAACCGAACTCTTAGATGAGACAGAAGCACGAAATCAACTTGATCCAACCGAGATTGTCAGTGCAACTTTCTCCGTTACCCGCGACTTGGATGCTATTTTTCCCGCCGCGATCGCTCGTCACCGTCCATACTGGGACAACGTACCTATGTTAGATGTCCAGCAGATGCACGTTGTTGGGAGTTTGCAACGCTGCATCCGCTTTCTAATTTTGGTCAATATTCCTATCAACCACAACAAAGTTTGTCACACTTACTTGCGCGAGGCGCAAAGCTTGCGCCCGGATTGGAATTTAGCTCAAACCCAACTATTTTCTCCTTCCCCAATTGGTTGATTGGCTTTATCCCTGGGGTAACACTTCTTTTGGCGCTAATACTTCGCTTTGCTCAATTACTAAGGGTTTTTTGTGGGGGTGAATGCCAATAAAAAGATCGTAAATAAAGCTCCAAAAATCTCTTTTTTGTAACAACCCAGAAGTTTGATAACAACCTTTAGCATCTAAAAGCGGCTTGGTGGCGTAGTAAGCATTTTGGTAGTTATACCAAGGAATAGAAGGCCAGAGGTGATGAATTAAGTGGTAATTCTGCCCCATGATTAAGATATTGAGAACCTTACCGGGGTAAACTCTAGCATTTTTCCAGCGATCGCGTTCTTGATGGGGACGATGAGGTAAATAATCAAAAAAGAAACCCAAAGCCAGCCCAACTATAGCGGTAGGAATAAACCAGAAATTGAGAATATAGCCCAAAAAGTGGTACTGAATCGACACGTAGAAAATTGCCGCCACTAAGGCGCGACTAAAAAACCACTCCCATAGTTCTTGTTTTTGCCACAGTTGACGCTTGAAGAAAAATATTTCGTGGTATAGAAACCGGACGGGAATTAGCCACAAAGGCCCGGCGGTAGAAACATAGTGATCGGGATCGTTTTCTGGGTCGTTAACATTAGCGTGATGTTGTAAATGTACCCGCGTAAATACGGGGAAAGCAAAAGCCAATAGCAAAGCGCTACCATGCCCCAAAACAGAGTTAATTAAAGGATTGCGGTGAGCGGATTTATGACAAGCATCATGAATTACCGTGCCGCAAATATGCAACGAAATCGTATTAGTTACAAAACAACACCAGTGGGGCCACTCCCAAAGCCAGTAACCAAAATTGGATAGGGCGATCGCGCTAATTGCCGCTATAAACATGAATAAAGTGGGATTGCGATCGCCAGGAGGGCTGAGAAACTCCCTAGGAACTGTTGTCAGTGGCTTCTTTGCCTCCGACGTTAGCATCTTTGACTCCTTGATAAATTAATCTTCACGTCCTAAATAGTACGCCTAATAAGATGATAAAGTTTTGTTTCGCCCAAGTCATCATCCTTATCTCTATAGACGTAGCCCAATAACGATATAATTGCGGAGCTTAATGGCACAAAACACATTACAGTAAGGCTGCAAGCAAGCTTTTAAAGCGGCAGTAAAGAAAAATAGAAATTAAATAAAATTTGCCTCAATCCCTTTTACCTGCCCTTGTCCCTTTTTACAAATTTAGGCTCCATGCAACTAAGAGATTCTCAACGTCGGACAAAAATTGTCGCTACAATCGGGCCCGCTACTAGTACCCCAGAAGTGCTAAAGGCGATCGTAGAAGCAGGTGCAACTACCCTACGACTAAACTTTTCTCACGGTACTCATGCCGACCATCAACGTAGCGTGCGTTTAATTCGGCAAATTGCTTTTGAATTAAATCAGCCTGTAGGCATACTGCAAGACTTGCAAGGCCCAAAAATTCGTCTAGGTAAGTTCCAAACGGGTGCAATAGAAGTAAAAAAAGGCGACCTATTTACCCTAACTAGCAATTATATAGTCGGCACTCAAACTATTAGCTGCGTAACCTACGACCTTTTAGCCGATGAAGTGCCTTGTGGTGCGGCAATTTTGCTTGACGATGGGCGAGTTGAGATGCGGGTAGAAGAAATAGATCGCGCCAATAAAAATTTGCACTGTCGCGTTGTCGTCGGCGGCACGCTCTCTAACAATAAAGGAGTCAATTTTCCAGGAGTTTATTTATCTATTAAGGCACTAACGGAAAAAGACCGGGAAGATTTAATTTTTGGTTTAGATCAAGGGGTAGATTGGATAGCTTTATCTTTTGTCCGCAATCCCCAAGACGTACTAGAAATTAAAGAACTAATTTCTAACGCGGGTAAGCAAGTTCCCGTAATAGTCAAAATTGAAAAGCACGAAGCAATCGAGCAAATGGAAGCAATTTTAGCCTTAAGCGATGGGGTAATGGTTGCTAGAGGTGACTTAGGGGTAGAATTGCCCGCCGAAGATGTCCCTATTTTGCAAAAACGCCTGATTGCTACGGCAAATCGGCTAGGCATTCCCATTATTACCGCCACTCAAATGCTCGATAGCATGGTTACTAGCCCCCGCCCAACTCGTGCGGAAGTGTCGGACGTAGCAAATGCTATTTTGGATGGAACCGATGCCGTCATGCTGTCAAATGAAACCGCCGTGGGCAAGCACCCCGTAGAAGCTGTAGCGACAATGGCACGAATTGCGACGCGAATTGAGCAAGAACCCGCTTTAGCTGCTATCAATGCCAATCTCAAAGATACTCGTCAATCAATTCCCAATGCGATAAGTCAAGCGGTAGGGCAGATTGCCGAACAATTAGATGCCGCAGCTATTATGACTTTAACCAAAACTGGTTCTACGGCTCGTAATGTTTCTAAATTTCGTCCCCGCAATCCTATTTTGGCGATCACGCCTCATGTAGATGTCGCTAGACAATTACAGCTAGTATGGGGAGTAAAACCCTTGTTGGTTCTAGATTTGCCGTCTACGGGTCAAACTTTTCAAGCAGCAATTAATGTCGCTCAAGAAAAACAATTGTTATTGGAGGGCGATTTAGTTGTCATGAGTGCGGGGACGCTGCAAGGAGTAGCAGGCTCGACAGATTTAATTAAGGTAGAGATAGTAACTGCCGTACTAGGTCAAGGCGTTGGACTTGGTTTGGGTTCGGTAAGCGGTCGCGCTAGAGTAGCTCAGACAGCGATGGATGTGGGGAACTTTAATCATGGAGAGATATTAGTAGCGCCGCGCACGAGTGCAGATTTTATTGAGGCGATTCGCAAAGCTGCGGGCATCATTACTGAAGATGATAGTCTGACAAGTCATGCGGCAATTATTGGTTTGCGCCTTGGCGTTCCGGTAATTGTTGGGGTCAAACAAGCAACTCAAGTGATTCGCGATGGCACGATTCTAACTTTGGATATGCAAAGAGGTTTAATTTACTCTGGGACGGTAAAAAGTAGTTGATGCGCTTGCTTAAAATCGGAATTGGCTGGCGGATTGGTTGGAATCCCTTAGCAACTACCGAGTTTAAAGGATTAGTAGGTACGGATGATTGGGCGATTGAACTTACAGAGGCAGAGTTGCAAGATTTTTGTCGTTTGGCGGTGCAGCTAGCTGAAACTATGAGCCAGCTAAACAGCGAACTTATGGATGAAGAAAAAATTACCTGTGAAGCGCAGAGCGATTTAATTTGGCTGGAAGTTACGGGCTATGCTCTTAGCTACAGTTTGCGCTTTATTCTCCTAAGCGGGCGCGGTGCAGAAGGTAGCTGGGACGAAAACGCTGTTATCGGTTTATTGCAAGCGGTACAAACTCTGCAAGTTTTTTAGTTGGTTTGTTTTTATTCAAGATTTGTGTTATTATAGTTTTTCTGGATACGGGGCGTAGCGCAGCTTGGTAGCGCGCCACTTTGGGGTAGTGGAGGTCTTGGGTTCAAATCCCAACGTTCCGATTGACTAAAAACCCTGCCAAGGTTTTAAAGTTTTCTAATTTCTAGAAACAGAAATTCGTTTGGGGGCAAATTGCGATCGCATTGCATCATGCTCTTTAACGCTATTTTTGTTTTTTATTGCTACCAAACTCCCAATAGAGGACAAACTATTAGGAATATCTATATTTTTCTCTATTTGTATGAAATCAATCAGCTTTTTGAGAGAAGCTAGGAAATTTCGCCAGACGCAAAATCTAGATTGTGCCTTCCTACAAGTATGTTTGTACTAAATCAAATAAAAAATCAATCCTAAGTAAAATCACGGTTGACACTCAATTTAATCAAAAGTTAACTATTAAAGTGTTTTGAAAATGTGTAGATTGATGAAATCTAACAATCTAATCCTTGTTATAAACTGATAGAAATATTAAATTGTTAGCGATCGCTTCCTTAACTGTAAATACTTGTAAATAGAATTTAAAATAACAATGAGTAAAGCTGAAAGCTATAAAAACTGGGCGTTAGAAGAATTAATGAATTACGTAAAATCTATAGCAGAAGTTGAAACTAATGTAAGTTCGGGGGAGTTAGTCAATCAAACTACGTCCGTGAGTAAAGATGAAAGTTATAAAAACTGGGCATTAGAAGAATTAATGAATTATGTAAATTCTCTAACAGAAATCCAGTGCAATACAAGTTATACTAGCGCTCCCAATCAAATTATTGCCGTCCAGAACAAGTTCGTAGAAGTAGAAGTTACAACAATATCTACAGAGCAAGAAGAAATTGCCCTTTCGCCATCAAATCTTACTAATTTGATGGCTTTAATTCAGGATTTACAGTTATCAAACAGCAGCTTAGTCAAACGAGTAACCTATCTAAGCCAAGCAATAACAGAGTTTCACCAAAATTTAGAAGCTTATAAAGCCCAGTTTCATGCCGCATCGTCAAGAGTGGACGAGCAAAATCAGAAATTAGCAGCTAGTTATCAAACTATTCAAGAGCAACAAAAAATAATTGAGAAGCTAACAACGGAACTTGCGGAGTCTAAAGAATTAGTAATTCAAGTTCAAGCAGACTACAACGAGCAATCGTATCAACTTTCAGCAGAAAAAGATAATTGTCGGGACTTGCGTACTCGCCTAAATCGAGAGCAACAGCATAGTTTGCAACTCAAAGTAGCTCTAGAAAAATGTTTAGAAGTACCCGCCGCTAGTTATCAATTAGTCGATAATTTAACATCAAAGACAAACAACTTAGAAGAATCAGCTAGTTTTACCCCCAAAGCTCCACCAATCAAAACATGGACGAACCAAACAAGAGGTAGCAATCAAATAGATTTATCCTGGGAGCGCCAAGACTTTCCAAGTCAAAATGATTCGGATCTAGAGCAAACAAATGATTTCCAGTTGATGGACGCAGAAAATGCGATCGCTCCAGAGGATTTTGCATCCTGTAGTAGCTCAATAACGGAAGAAGATTTGATTGATGCGATCGCATTTACCGACATTGAAGTAGTGCAAGTAGCATCGCCCATAGAAACCCATCAAGTCAATTCCCGTTCCAAATTTCCTTCGCCGCTTGTATATCCGTCTCGTCCTCCCAAAGGGCGGAAATCATTAGCAGCAATTGAGCTACCTAGTTTTGTCTCTTAAATCTTGGTTGTAGGAGCCAGAAATATCTCTGTGATTGGAAAATCAGTTGGGACAATTAGACTTATCCACTAACAGCCTAAGAAACTTTTTTCTTGAGTCGGCTTAAGCCGACTTTAGCTATCAGTCTAGGGTTTGAACCCTAGGCGAGCTTTCGCAAAAGGGGCATTACTGAATTGAGAATGGAAAAAATTATCTGCCAATTCGCTAGACATCTCTAGCTTGAGCAAATGCTTCAAGACTTGACCGCCTGCCTTAAAAGTTGAGCAATCTGCTGATTAATAGCTACAACATCAAATCTTTGAGTTGCCTGTGCCTTCGCAGCCTTCGCCATCCTTGCACTTTGTTCTGGTTGTTCTATACAAGCATTAATCGCTGCGGCTAACTCCCTAACATCGCCCGGTGCAACCAACCAACCAGTTTTGCCCGCTTCTACTAATTCCTTAGCCCCCCCTGCTGAAGTGGCAACGACAGGCGTACCGCATAACATTGCTTCGACAATCACTCGACCAAAGGGTTCGGCTACCGTTGAAGTGTGAGTAACTAAGTCGCAAGCAGCCATAAGCGACTTGACATCATCTCGAAAGCCCAAAAACTTGACTCGATTTTCTAATTTCAATTCAGCCACTTGGGCGTGCAATTGCTGCACGTAATCTTGTTCGCCAAATAGCGCATCGCCAATCAAAAGTGCTGTAACATTTTCTGGGCAATGAGTTAGGGTCTCTATCAAAATGTGCTGTCCTTTCCAGGGCGACAAACGGCTGAAGTGTCCAACCAAAAACTCGCTTTCCTTTATTCCCAACTGCGGTTTGATTGCAGCGGCGCTTAGATGTTGATACAACTCTAGATCGAAGCCATTATAAACAAACTCGATAATATCTTTTCTTCCCCCAGCAGCGATAAACGCAGCTTGACTTGCTTGGGAATTGGCAATCACTAAAGCCGCACGATTGGCTAAAGTTACAGCAATACGGCGATTAGTAGCACTGAAGTGATCTAAAGACAAAATATCATGCAAGTGGTAGATCAAAGGACGACGGCTAATAAAACTTGCGATCGCACCTACTACCAAAGACTTTTGAGTGTTGGCATAAATTAAATCGTAGTTACGACTAAGATTAGCTACGCGATTAATTGCAGGTATTAGTTGTCCTAAACTACCCAATCCCTTCGCCAAACCGCTTTCTTTGCGTACTTCTATAGATTTATTCGATAGTACGCGGACGGGAATATGCTGATTTTCTAATAATTGTTTAAATGGCCCATCGGCAAACAAGCCGACTAAACAACTATCTCGGAAAGGCTTGGCAATATCTGCTAAACAAAGTTCTGCACCCCCCAACTTACCGCTTTGGTCTAAAAACAATATTTTTGTCACTTGTCTACACCTAGAAATCGGCAAGCTATCGGTCGGGGAATATAGCTGAGGGTTAAAGCGACCAAAGTACGGAGATTAAATTTTTGTTTAGCCAGCGCTGTTCGTAAATAAGGTCTAGATTCTGATACTTGCCCTACCCGTAATAAACCAATAGCTAAAGTTGTTGTATCGTGGGCTAACTCTTGCTCGAAATAGGGTTTAAATTCCTCAAGAGATGGATCGGCAATAAAAGTTTTAAAACAAAAAATAGCCGCCTTACCTTTACGAACTTTGGCTTGAGCATTTTTGTTACCGCTAATCATATTTTCTGATTGCTCGTGTACGCGATAATAAGCTAGTTTTTCTGGGTGATAATAAGCGCCCTGACCGCTACTACAACTAAGATAAGTCATATAATAATCCCAAAAAACTCCCGCTTCATAAAGTTTGTCCCACGGAACGGAGCTATGACGAATAACTGCGGCTGAGGCGCTAAATACTGCTTTATCTATTAAAGCAAGGCGATAAAAAGGCTGATAAATTCCTGGTTCTAATCCTTGCCGCTTTTCGCGCCTAGTTTGTTCCTCGGTAAGTTCTGGATTAACTTTACCCCCAGCATCAATTATGTAATAGTCACAGAAAGCTAAGACAACTTCTGGATTAGCTTCTAAATGAGGAACGAGTTTTGCTAAAAAATCTTTTTGCCATATATCATCATCGTTTAGACTAGCAACATACTTACCTTTTGCTTCTTTAAAAGCATAAGTAACATTTAATCCTACTCCTAAGTTTGTCTCATTACGTCGCAACCGTAGCCTAGAATCGTTAAATCCATCAATTATAGCTTGAGGATTATCGTTACTAAAGTCATCCGAAACAATAACTTCAATATTTTGATAGGTTTGTTCTAAGACGCTCAAAATCGCCTGTTTTAAGTAGGCTGGGCGATTGTATGTGGGAATAATAATACTTACTAGTTCTTTCTGCACTTTATCTTCTAGGGGCATAACCTAGACTCCTTTTAAAACGATTTTTAGGAATTTAGCTAATATGGGCAAAAAATGTTATTTAATAAATTGAAAGTAAATACTACTTTAAATATCTTTGTTGTTT
>QQTW01000351.1_pt1 | contig 28425 bp, 32 predicted proteins | sample 1904831 | NCBI WGS metagenome assembly QQTW01 (sample SAMN09435610, study PRJNA476489) | Subsurface metagenome, whole genome shotgun sequencing project.
CGCTCAGTTCCTTAATATGCTTCTCGGAAGTTACGTGGACAAAGTAGTTTTCCCGGCTTGGTAGGACAAAAGGAACATTTCCAGCCTTGGATGCCTTCTATTGTATTCGTTAGCAACCTGTGGCTGCTTGTCCACTCACAGTGTTTACCTACATAGTGTTTGTCAAGTATCTGCGGAGCAGAAGTGAGATAGTGCAGGGAGCCTCTTAAGAACAAATCTCAGCATTCTGCATCCAGGTATCCACAGGAAAGTCGTGGAGACGTTTGCAGCGGAGTTCGTGTCAGGGCGAAAGACTACCGATGGTGACTGCACCTCGTGCGATCAGAGATTGATGCAGGGGCTATTGCTAAAAGTCACAGGATGGGCCGGTATTCGAACTTTTCCAATGGTCAAGAACCTCATTCGAACAACGAACAGTTTGGTGTTCTTTGGAAGTGACCTTAGTAAGGTTTCCACCCCTTCTACGCTTACATTGTGCTAACGCAGAACAGCCTGTGATAGGGAGTATCTCGAAGCGCTGCTCGCATATCCGGAAGATGTCGTCGCAACGAGCGAGGTATTGCGTTTCACACCCACTCTCTTAGCACCGTAAGCAATCCTGTTCACAGGTCTTGCGAGACGCCAAATTGACGGTTTTCAGCACCGTGGCATCACTTATGATGCGACGAGGTCGTGCTGTTAAGCTTCTTGTCAAGCGTCTCCTTCCAGTTGTGGAACAACGCATGCAGAACAAGAACATGCGAGGCCCCAAGCCGGTGAGTAAGATTGATCGAGTTCACGTATTGCCGCTGATTATTGTAGACGGATATTCTCCAGTGGATGATAGACTCGTCGCCACGGTCGGACCCTTGGTCGGCGACGAAGATTGTACAGGTCACCCTGGGCCTCTGGTTTGGATCCATCCATCAGCCTGCTATGGTAAACTCATCTTTACTTGTCAATTATGTTCCATCTTACTTACCGCATTCCACAGGCAATCGTATACGCGCTGTACGACCTCTGCATGCATCCAGAGTACATTGAAGCGTTGAGAGAAGAGATCACACATCACTCGGAAGAGAACGCAGCCGGCGACTATTACGAACACATGCCCCTACTTGACAGTTTCCTCAAGGAATCAGCAAGATTCAGTCCTTCCGACTCCAGTATGTTCATCCTTAGCTTCATCCACGACCCCAAGCACTGCTACCCCCTTCCCACCGAGACAGACAGGACTTGGACCTGTCTGCCACTATAGCCTCCGTGTCATATACTAATACCCATCCCTTACAGTATCCCTCCGCCGTAAAGCCATCGCCCCATACGCCTTCTCCAACGGCCTGCGTGTCAACCCTGGCGACGTGGCGTGCATTCCCATGCGTGCCATCATGGGCGACGATGACCACTATCCCGCAGCAGCAACCTTCAACGGCTACCGCTTCGTCAACGATACAAACACGGGCAGCATCGCTAAATTCACGGACGTGGAGACGAAGTTTCCCATTTGGGGATTTGGGAGACGGGCTTGGTAAGTACTTAGCATTTTCTCTCCTGAGCCGACTCCGACCTCGACCGCGCGCTGCAATATCCAACTGATCTGCTTGACTAATACATGCTTCCATATAGCCCAGGAAGATTCTACGCCGCACACGTCGAGAAAACCATCATCTCGCACCTTCTTCTGAACTACGATTTCAAGTTCGCACGGCCAGCGGATGAAGCGAGGAGCTGGTCTTGGCGCTCGGCGGTCATCCCGTTCACGAGTACAGAGTTGTTGTTCCGTGAGCGGAAGGATGCTGCAGCCACTTGACACTCATGTACAAATGGTTTGGGAGTTGTGAGGGCGAGACTTTGAGATAGGGTTTTTCACTGCTGTGACTGGATGGCTGGTCCTGACAGTACCAGTATCTTCTACAGGTATAGGGACGGTATATAATGTAGCAAAGATATCATCGAGGTCTAGGTAGTATATGACATGTAGTCTCGAGGGAAAATGTTTTATACGAATGATGGTATAGTTCATCAATTGATTGTAAATTGGAGAGTTCCATGACTGTCAAACATAGAGGCCAGCTGCTGTTATTAAATATTATAATACTCTTTGGAGTACCTTACCCCAGCTCGCGCCAAGAAACGCGGCGCTATTCCCACACGCCGCAATTCCTAGCACCCTGAGCTTGCATGTGATAGCCAGTGACGTTTGTTGTCGCAGACAAGCGAACTATTCCTCAATGCACACTCGTTCAACATGGCGAGTACCGAAGAAGAGCGATCGGTCGTTGATCAGACGCTGGTATGATAACCATCAAGCTTTGGGACCTTCTCTGATAACGTTACGAGGAAACGGCTCTGACGCCCTTCCGTGTCGCGCTCTCCAGACCGGCGCAGCGCGCATACCTTGGGACATTCCTGTTCGCTGCTACGAGCTTGTCACTTCTCGTGGTTGCTACCGTAGCATATGTCTTGTTTTACTATAATTTCATGCCCCGGCTGGGCATCCACCGGGTTATACATCTCTGGTTTGGGTACGTCTCTTGCCTTCAGCGCTGGTTGTGTATGAAGAATATTAACGCTTTTAGCAATGGTAACCCTCAGGGCGTTGTCTCTCTCGGAACGGAGTTGATGTCGCAGCAGCCCTATGATATTAGGGTTCATCTCCACCTTCCTCGCACACCCTCGAACATCGCTGCTGGCAACTTCATGCTTGAGTTGTCACTCCTCTCTCCGCCATCAACTACGCTCATGAGTAGTGTTGACACAACTCCGGAAGTCCTCGCGCACTCGCTAAGACCAGCTATCCTCACGTACGTCTCGCCGATCGTCGACATCGCGTACAAGATCTCCCACCTACCCTGGTACCTTTTGGGCTGGCGGAAAGAGTCAGAGAAACTTGTGGTCAGCATGATGGAGGGCGTGGAGTTTGCAAAGGGATGGCGGAATGTGCCTGGCATGCTGAAATTGGAAATACACAGCCACGAGAAGATGCAAATATACAACGTTACGGTGCATATTGTTGCAAAGTTCTCAGGGATACGGTAAAGTTATTCCTACCTTCTACGGCGGACTGGGCCTACTAAGCTGGTGTTCGCTACCAGGTGGCTCATCTACAATCACCGGATTCTCTCCTTCCTTGCCTTTACAGCTGCATTCTGGTCTGTCTCCATAATCTCAACTGTCGTTGCCTGGTTCATCTTTTCAACCTACTTCTCCTCCACCGACCACAACACTATCAAACGGGAGCCAGACTTGGACAGTTTCACAAACGGCACGATCAAAACTGAAGAAGATGAGGATGAGGCCTTTGACGCCTTCTCCACGGAAGATTTGTCGGATACGCAACGCAGCTTTCCTACTCTTGGAAGGCAGATGCCACTAAGATACCCTGGTCGGACAAGCGAGGTTAAACGGGAGGAAAGTCAGGAAGAGGAGATTGAACGGACTACTGGGATCAGGTCGTTGATGGGTGAAGCGGATGATGAGGATGAATTTGTGGAGAAGCGGGGCGGTCGAACGGACTCGGGGCTTGGTACTAGCCTTGACGAGGATGGAGGTAGGAGAGAGGGAATTCAGAGGCGCAGAAATAGGTTATTTGGTGGTGGCGGCCGATGAGAGATTCTGCAGTTTACAATGATGTATGCGTTTAGGAAATCAAGATTTAATACCTAAACCCCAACTTATGTGAGACGACTTTTCTTTTCTTGCCCTGCCAACTTGAGATTTGGCAGCGCTCAAGAACTATGGCCGCTCGGCACCTCCGTAGGGCTCGGAGACCAATACGGCTGGCTGCAGACGCCAACAACACAGAGAGCCGACCGTAAATCGCCGAACAAATCTTGAAAGTGCAATTTTACAATATACAATGCATATTCTGGTAAGTCGGCTTGACATCGGTCGGTGTTAAATGGTTGACGTGTAGCCTAGGTGGTCAATGATGATGGCCCTCCATCCAATCAATCATCCCCTTATGTCCACTCGTTCATAACAACACTGCAAAACGCCGGTCACGTTGTCTCGGTCGTGCTACCCCACATACAGAGGTCATGGATCGGAAAGGCACATATCGTCGGTCAGACGATCAAGCCGACATATTTCCGTCCAGGCACCGTCCACGAAGACGACGGCACCACACATGAACGCCCTCTGCCTGCTTCGTCCGAAGGTGATGAGTGGGTTCTGGTAGATGGCACGCCCGCCAGCTGTGTGCAAATCGGTCTCTACCACGTGTATCAGGATCGGGGACCAGTGGATTTGGTTGTGTCTGGACCGAATTATGGCAGAAACTCCACGGCGATCTTCAGCTTGTCGAGCGGGACTATCGGTGGAGCGCTGGAGGCGGCCATCTGCGGAAAGAAAGCAATTGCGCTCTCTTATGCGTTCTTCTCGAGAGATCATGATCCAGAGGTGATTGCTGGGGCTTCCAGGCACTCTGTGAAGATAGTGGAACATCTTTACAATAATTGGGGAAAGGATGTCGATCTATATACCATCAATGTGCCTTTGATAAAGAACGTTGAGCAGCGCAAGATTATGTATACACACATGCTACAGAATTACTGGACGTCGGGAAGCTCGTTTGAGGAGATTTCGGCTGAGGAAGAAGACGAGAAGGTAGACGCTGAGCAGCACGAGGAGGAGATCAGACAAAAGGGGGAAACAGTTTCGAATGGGTCAAATCATGCTAGATTCTCAAGGCATACACATAAGCACTTCAAATGGGCACCAAGGTTTACCGATGTACATCAGAGCGTTGAGAAGAGCGCTCCGGGTAATGATGGCTGGGCGATCAAGGAGGGATACACAAGGTGAGCTTCCATCTTGCAAAGCCGACTGAGAGTTTGGCTAACAGGGATCTCCGTGGGCAGTGTCACACCTCTTAAGGCGAATTTCATGCATGCTTCTTCCGGCTTAGAAGGGGAGTTGAAGCTGTGAGTCGCCACTTGGGTCCTGTTTAGAGCATACACTGTGCATAGACTAATAGAAATCTGTTTCACAACCCACAATTCCCCTTCCTATGTCTGTACCTTCTGACTACTTACCTTTCCAGGCCCCCCGATCTACAATCGCTTTCCATCAATGGGGCAGCCGCAGCCTTTGAACCATCAAAACTTCACATCCTAGTCGACTACCAGGACGACTACGTCCAACCACTAATCCTCAAAGCCATAAAATCCCAGCTCAGACCCTCTTCCTATACCCTTATAACCAGCCTCGTGGATCTCCCAACCCCATCTACCCCACTCCTTCAAATAAGATCCTACGAAGAGATCGACTTCACGCACCTCCTCTCGCACCCAACCACCTCCCTCGCAAACGCCTACATCATCCGCAAAGCCCTGATCCGCAAACACTACCTCGCCCACACCGTCGCCAACCACATCACCAAACACCCCGACAGCATCTTAGCGCAACATGTCAAGCCGGCCGTTGACTTCGAGCTTGATTACGCGGAGTTTCTGGACGAGGCGCTGGTGGAGGCTTATGAGTTGAAGGAGTCGTGGGCTAGAAATGATGCGAAAGGCGAGCGGGATGAGAGGGAATGGTGGATTTTGAAGCCGGGTATGAGTGATCGGGGGCAGGGGATTAGGTTGTTCAGTAGTGAGGAGGAGTTGCGGGATATTTTTGAGGAGTGGGAAGATGAGGTGGAGGATTCTGATAGCGACAATGACAGTCAAGTCCACTCCGCCGAGCTCAACGCGACAAACACAGACGCGAAAACGAACCAGCGTCTCGAAGAAAACAACAATAACAACGCCGAGAGGGACCGCGCCCCAGAGAAAGACTACATCATAACCTCCCAACTCCGCCACTTCATCGCCCAACCCTACATCCACCCACCCCTCCCTCTGCCTCTCCCATCAACCACCTCATCCCCAGGATCGCAACCGCCACTCCACAAATTCCACATCCGCACCTACGTCCTCGCCCTCGGTTCCCTCCGGGTCTACGTCTACAAAGAAATGCTTGCCCTCTTCGCCGCCAAACCATACACACCACCCGGCTCCACACCGCCGACTAACGACCTCGACGCCCATCTGACCAATACGTGTCGTCAGTCACGACCGCAGGCCACCGCGGCTGCGAAGGGAAATGGACCTGCAACCGGGAACGCAGGTCCGGACCCAAGCCCAATAGACACCGTCTGCAGATTCTGGGACCTCCCCTCCACCCTCCCCTCCACCCCACCGCCCCTTCACCGTCCCTCCACCTTTTCCTCCTCCTCCAACAACCCGTCCTGGAAAACCTCAACCTACGCCCAAATCGCACAAATCACCTCCCAGACCTTCCTGGCCGCCACCCGCTCCAATCTGATCCACTTCCAACCCCTACCCAACGCCTTCGAGATCTTCGGTCTGGACTTTCTCGTCGATGACCACGGCACGGTCTGGTTGTTGGAGGTTAACGCTTTTCCGGATTTCGGACAGACGGGCGAGGAGTTGAGGGGTTTGGTTGGTGGTTTGTGGGAGGCGGTGGTGAGGGGGGCGGTTGAGGGCTTCTTTGGGGGTGGGAAGGGGGATGGGGATGGGGAGGAGGGGCAGAGGCTGGGGTTGGAGTTGGTGCTTGATTTGGATCTGGGGAGGGGTGGAGGAGGTGGGTGATCGAATGGGTAAGGGGGGTGATGGGACGGTTGTGGGGTGTTGATGCTGGCGGCTGTGCTTGGTCTTGAGCCGCGTAGGAGGTAAACCCCAATTGGCCGGGAGTGAGTTCTACTGTACATAGTCGCAGTAGATAGAACTCAATCTTTTGATCCTCGGATCTATGTGATTAAGAAATCTTCATTCATGTTCATTGTTATGAGGCTTGTGTAGACGCTCTTGCTATACTATCTGCTTTCAATTCCACCCGACCTTGTGGTCTGTCCGATCGGGTAGAGACATACCTTTGGTGCCTCCGGTTGGCCAACAGCATTAAATCCCCGAGGCCAAAGTCCGCTCACTTCGTTTCCAAGTGATTCGGAGCCTAGCGTAAGATAGAGAGCTCAGACAGAGTTTCGACCATGCTTGTACGAAAAGCTTGAAGCTTTGCCTTGTCTGACATTGTGCTCTTACATAGCTCGCACGTCCGGCTATCGACGGCTCCAGCTCTATGGCGGTCTCTCGAGAAAGCCGTGATTGGAGGCCAGATAACCACTGAGCTTGGCCTGGAACGTCTTTGCTCCAGGAGTTGGTTGCGTCGATCAGCATCAGTAGCCCATCACCAATCCAATCCGTCAATCAGACACTTCATCCGCTCCACCCCTCACCCGGCCCTCCCCACGCCGTCACGTTTTCCCTACTTCCTTCTCCTTCTCCTCCCCCTCGCTCTCCTCCCCCCTCCGCCTAGGCCTCAACTCAACCCACCAAGTCGTCCCCAAACCATACCTCCTCACCCGTCCCACAACCAACCCACTCTCCTCCACAATCCGGCCAATATCCCGATTCCACCAACACCCATACCGGTCCGCATGATGCTTGGCCAGATTATCCAGGATCCGATTCACCCACCCGTAATGACTCCTCCCGTGTTCCAACAACAGGATCTGGCCGTGCTCTTGGTTGGCGAGAGTGCCGAGATGCCGGAGGTGGGCGACTGGGTCGGGCGTCGAGCATAGGCCCATTGTTTGGAGGACGGTGTCGTAGCCTGTTGGTGGGGCGGTGGGGATGGGGTGAGTGGCGGGTTGGGCGAGGAAGGTTGTTGAGGTGTAGTTTGGGTGCGTGGCTGTGGTTTCCGACGGTGTGTTAGTGACGAGCTTCGGGCAGGGTGATGGAGAAGAAATAGACAAGCAGACCTCGAAACTTCTCCCTTGCAATCTTGACCATCTCCGCGCTCTGATCCAGCATGGTAATACTCTTACACTTCCTCAAATCATAATACTCCATGTTCCTCCCCGTCCCGACCGACACCTCCAACACGTCGCCATATGCCTTTCGAGTCAACCTCTTTCGCAATCGGCCAAGCAGCATGATTTTCTCGGCAAAGTCCACGTCATCGTCGTACCCTTTCGCCGTCCGATCGTACCTGTCCAAGACATTCTCTGGTACGTCCAATTGCCGAGACGCCTCAACTTCGCGGGTGTAAGTGCGGTAGAGGTAGACGCCGTATGCGGTGAAGGAGTAGATGGCGAGGCCGCCGACGATCCAGGGGCCTTTTCGGAAGGGCTGTGTTGGTGGGGAGGGGTTGGGGGTGGTCTTTGAGCGGAGCTTGGTGCGTGCTGGTGCCCTGGGTGGAATATTAGCGCACTGCTCAGACACGCGGAAAGACGGCGAGGGTCTCAAGAACCGGAGCTTAAAGGGATCCTGAAGCCGTACCTGTATTCTAGAGGTTTTCGCAATGGGGCGCTGTTCGCTGACACCTGTTGTTGGACGGTGAGAGATTGCTTCATTGATGTCGCATGCAACTCCCACCGAACATCTACCTCCTAGGCTGCTGGTACGTTACCGAAGGTGGTTGCTTGTAAACTGCCGATTGCACACCACCGCCCTAATTCATGTACTGGATCAAGAGACTAATTGTTCTCGAAAACTTGCAGCTCCCGAAGCTACAGGTGATCGATGCCAAGCCCGCATCCCTGGCGGCGATCAATCGATAAGCCAGCCACCCCATCTCCAGATTTAGAACGCATGCATCTTCTAGCTTACACAATTTCCCCGCAATGCACTCACCACCAAACCCACCACCATCATCAATCCTAATCATAGGATCCGGCGTCTTCGGCCGTAAGTCCGTCCGTCCCCCATCCCCTCCCTCAATCCCCACCAACCAACCCCCCTTCCCCACACAGTATCCACCGCCCTCGCCCTCTCCAACCGCCCCCTCTACAAATCCACAACCATAACCCTCCTCGACGCCTCCCCCTTCCCCAACCCGCACGCCGCCAGCATCGACTCATCGCGCATAATCCGATCAGACTACGCATCGCCCGCCTACGCCCATCTCGCGTCCGTTGCGCAAGAGCAATGGCGCGACACATCGCCCAACGGCTGGGGCGGACAGGGCCGGTACGAAGAGAGTGGATTGGTCCTGACGGCTAACAGGGGGGACGACGAGTACGTGCGTAGGAGTTTGGACAACGTGAGGGATTTGGCGAGCCGAGCGGGCCGTGGCGGGGAGGGCGAGGGGGGGATCGAGGTGTTGAGGGATCGGGCGGAGATAGAATGGGTGCTGGGAACGGGTGGGGCGACGGGGGAGTGGGGATATGTGAATTGGCGCAGCGGCTGGGCGGATGCAGAGGCTGCGATGAGGTTTGCCAGGCGGAAAGTCGAAGATACAGAACGCGTGCGATTTCGCACTGGGACGGCGAAACGTCTTCTCTTTCACAACTGCCGAAAAGTCGTCGGCGTCGAATTAGACGACGGCGAGACTCTGCGCGCTGAACTCGTCATTCTCGCGGCGGGCGCGTGGAGTGGTACGTTGGTTGATTTACGGGGTCGGGTCACGGCCACGGGACAGGTGTTGGCGTACATGGCGTTGACAGGGGAGGAACAGAGAAGGTTGGAGGGCATGCCGGTGGTGTTGAATACGTCTTCGGGGATGTTTGTGATTCCGCCGAGGGAGCGGGTGCTGAGGATTGCGAGGCATGGGGTTGGGTATGCGAATCCGAGGAGGGTGGTGCATCCGAAGCCGGATTCCCATATTTCTGGAAATGAGATGATCACGATTAGTGCACCGCCGCATGTGCGGCCTGCACCGCTGGACTCGGCAAGTATGGTTCTGCCTCTTGAAGCTCAAACCGCTTGTCTGCATGCGGTGCGCACCATCCTGCCCTCCCTTTGCCCTTCGCCTACACAGCCTTTCATCAGATCCCGGATCTGCTACTATACCGACACGCCGACGGCAGATTTTCTGATAACGTACCACCCCTCGTTCGAGGGACTGTTCCTGGCAACAGGAGGTAGCGGACATGGGTTTAAGTTCTTGCCCGTGATTGGGGAGAAGATCGTTGATTGTCTGGAGGGTGTTTTGGAGGAGGGACTTAAGTACTTGTGGAGATGGAGGGAGGAACCGGTGAATGGAGAGTGGTGGTCAGAAGATGGCAGTAGGGGTGGGAAGCTGGGGACAACTTTGGAGGCGGAGATGGAACGAGGAAGGGAAGGGAGTAAATTGTAGTTCCCTGGCTGATCGTACCGAGAACGTCACGGCGGATACACATTTCACACACATGCGAGATCGGGCCATGTTATATTATCGATTGCTACGGAAGAGATAGCAACGCAGACGGCAGCGCCCAACGTCAAGCCCGAGAGCGACATTCAGAGCACCGGCACATCTGCAGGATAACATGAGAGACCATGGACGCAGCCACCATCTGCGACTGACCCCGACTGAGCCTTCATCACGGCAGTATATTCTCCTGTCTCGACCATTCATCCGCCCTTCAACCTCATCATCAATTTAGAGTCTGTAGACCTCCCCGCCAAGATAACACGAGCTGATACACTCGTTTATTGAGTGTTGTCATGCAGGAAACACATTAAAAGGCGCCTGTAGACCAGCGCACTCACCGAAGCTTGTTCGGCGCGAATGCGACTTTCTAGCACGAAAGAAAATCCCATGCCCAAAGACGATCGCTTGGAAAACACCGTGCATTGGAAACTCCGGGTAGATGCATGGATGAAGAACATGATGTAAAAGAAAGGCTCTGAGACGCAGCTTGTCGATCGACGAGTAGGGGCTCCACTGTGACAGGTAGATGGTTCCCACGTCGATGATCGAAAGTTCGGCAGAGCCGTGATGGAAAACTGCGGATGTAGTAATACACAGGAGAGCGTGAAGTAGTTTTATACAGAGGTCGAGTAACGTATCGCTGTCGAGCTTCCATTGGAGAGAGAAGCTTAGACTTTCCGGAAATCTACACTGGTAAGCTATGGAATGAGAGCAACAAGTGCTGAGACCTTACCGGAAAGCACAGGATAAATCATCTCAAACGCCTGGTAGATCTCTTCCCTGACCTTGGCTCCAGTCAAGACGATTTTGCCACTGACGAAGATCAACAACACAATCTTGGGTTTGATCATTCGATAGATCAGCCCCGGGAAGAGCTCAGGTTCGTAAGAACTAAAGTGGTGATGGCGGCTTGCAAGACCCTCCAACCGAATGGGAAACTTGATGTCACAGGAGCCGACAATGTTCTGGATCTTGAAGTCGGTGAACTTCGCATTGAAGCCAAGCTTCTGGATGATTCTAGCGTATTTTCTTGACGCCAATTTCGAATCATCTTCGGACTTCGCGCCAGTCACAACCATCTTACCCGATGCGAAGATGAGAGCGGTGGTCTTAGGTTCACGGATACGCATGATGACGGCCGCGAAACGCTGGAATAAAGTTTAGCATCATCCATCATAGCTAGAGCAAATCCATGTCAGTACCTTAGGATTGTACTCTGCGTTCCTCGCGTGCAGCGCGATGGTCTTCAGGTCTAATCGACAATCAAGGTTGACGGTTGCGACGATGTTTCTTGAGAAGGGTGCCATTAAGCCTCGTGAATCAAACGAGGCAGCAGGGCCATACTCACTGTAAGGTGGGCACTATCCCACTCACACCCTGTCCGGCACCAGGAGTCGCGGCAGGAGTGGCGGGAGTCACCCCATTGCCAGATGTGACGGCATTCCCTCCTTGATGCTGCTGACCGTTCACGTACCCATTCGCGCCATTTGTCTGCGAGGAGCTACCGTTCACCTGCGAGTTTCCATCTTTTTCAGAGGAAGGTGGCGTGAGATCTCCAGCTCCACCTGGGAAAGACAGCGACGAGGGTGAAGTGAAGGCCTTTGCCTGTTGTGCGGTAGAGGGGTGAGTGGTGAGAGTATCCATCCTGACGAGTGCGCAGATGCAGACGTGAGCCTCACGTAGAGGTTCAGTCGAAGTTCTCTTCGGTGAAGAGTGAGATCAAAGACACAAAGCTTGGCAGTCTAAGACGATGTTGATCATTAGTATGGCTTCTTTTGACAACGAGTCTGAACGACTTTGATGCAAGATCGAGGTGAGGTTGAATGAGCCGGCAGTGTTGTCGTACCGTTTGTGGGAGATAAACAACTCAATGTCTCCCTCACAGTCACTGCACAGTATTCAAAGCGACTCTATTTCGATTCGCAACGAGTTCGAGATCGTTCGTATTAGAGAGTGATGATCCAAGACTGTACCAGAAAGCCTTGGGTTGTCTATGCGACGATGTTGGTGGATTGTTTTGGTTGTTGGAAATGTTGAAGTCGGGCGCAAAAACTAAAGTCGCTAAATCAAATCGGGAAAGTGAGAATTTCGAATCTCGTAAGAGAGTAATAAAGTGCACTTGATGAAGTGAACTTTGGGATGATGATCTGGTATTGTGTTTGTTTTGAGTGGACAGAAAAGAAGGATGTGCAGCTTCTTGATTCTGTGTTGTGGTGGTGAGGTTGGTCGTAGCTCACGGGTTTTGGATTGGGGGCCAGGAAATCGTAAAAATTTCGGTGGGGGGATGCGGGTCCTTTAAGTATTCGCGAGGGAAGTGACTTTGTGCTCGGCTGACTCATCGCACAAACCACCATTCACCAGAACGGCTTGCGACACAACTAACTTGTCACTACCTTAACTTATAAGGCAGTTACTCAAAACGCGGTCAACAAAAGGATGCCATTGAATCATTTCATCGGTCTTTGAAGATACTATCCAGCTTTCTCCCCAAAGGTTACTCTACCCAGCTAGACATGAGATCTCAATATTGGTATAATTCACCATAGTAAAAACATCTTGATATTCTCTCAAACCGTGAGTGTTTAAAGACGACAGGAGAGTCTGCATGAGACTGCGAGTCACTTTCCGACGCTGTGGCAGTTCAAACGTAGTCCCGGCAGTCTGGATTGACAGGGATAGCACTCCTGAATACACAAACATCTAAGCGCTAGACGAAAACGCAGGTTAGTCTGTCGCCGGGATGGGGCTAGTGCAGGAAGCCACTCTGTCAAGATCGATCTCCCTTTCTCCTTTTTGTTGATACGACATTTTCACTTCCTCTTGGTCCTTCTAACAGGGAAATAGGGGAACATGGGTTATTGGAGTGCCTAGACGGAAATGTTTGTGATGTTAACACAGGACTACGATTTTGGACTTCAAGTTCACCGCTTGACGATAAAGGTCCGGGAGTAGTCGATCGGAAAGTCCGAAAGGCTGGATGTTGCCAATATTACAAGAAGGAAAACTCTGGTCGTTCGCAAGGCTCCAAGAGCGAAACTCAAACCGGGGATACACAAGGCTGAACCAACCGTTCTGCGATGATCTCCACGACCAGCGCAGAAATTAGATCAGGCTATCGGTTCCACCGGTTTGACTGTTGGAGGTAAAATGGTGTTGCAATGTGGACTACAGGGTGCGAAACCTTGACAATGGACGGTGGACAGGCGCAAACACGCGGCAGTGATCACGGTGAAGCTGCGATCAGCAATTTGGTTTTGGGAACACAAGGTCATGATTCGTCAGGGAGCGCTGTCGTTCAGACGAGTACGGTCGGAATCATCAAATCTGTCCTTCTAACTTTTCTGCGTCGCAGCTGCGTTTGTCAGATTCCCAGTTCCAGCCGGCCGTTCAGTGCTCATCTCCCACGACCATCAATCTCTCAAGCGTCGAATACGCGGGGATCAGAATTTCGTCCTCAAGAGAGTGTTGCGAAATGTCTCGACCTTTCAAACGCGTACTTCACACATACTCTTCGTAGCCGATATCAACCATAAGCACCGTAGATGCCATAGCCAGCTCCTGAAACAGTCGTCACTGCGATTCGAGTCATGCACCGATGCTTGTGATATGACCCACCTCAGCTGGGATGGTCTAGCTCTGCACGAGAGGTTTCGTTGTAGAAGGACACAGAAAGATGTGCGACTCTCCGTCGTCGGCTATCCATAATTATCCGCAAGGCTGGAGCACAGGCATGGCGCTGTCCTACTTCAGCCTTGTGAGACATTAGGTAGAAATGCAGATCCCTCGATTACCGCGTAAGCACGGAAAGTCATTCACGGTGTTCTTCTTCTCTCGGAACATATATCAGTAATCAGAGTTATATGGTCTCACAAGACTGCATTAGGAAAGGAGTCGTCACAACAGAAAACGCCCAAACAAAAATCCAGGTCTGTCCAAGACCCACACCCCCTAGAACAATCATACGGGTATCACGCACACGCCATCAAACCCCGTCACCATGAAATCCCTCCTCCCCACTTAACTCCTGCTCCACCTCCTCCACGACAAACCCCTCGTAGTCCTCCAAACTCTTCTGGATATGCACCTTGAACTTGATGATATCGTTGAGCATACGTTCGATTTCCGTGTGGAGTTCCTCGCGGAGGGCGTTGGCGCGGAGAGTCAGTTGTTCGTACCTGCAACGCCTCGTTAGCATAGTCGAAGATCTGGTGAGAGGGCAAAGGGAGACGTACTCGATGTTGGTGTTCATCTCGCGCTGTTCCATCAATTGCACGCTCTCCGTCAAGCCAGCGCGCATCTTGGAGAGTTCCTTTTCCATCTTTTCGATCTGAGCGTCTGAGGCGAGTTTCTGCGTCGTGGTGACCTACACGTATGTCAGATACGACATCAAGCCCTTTTGATCCGCAAACACGGAATGAGAACATACCTCCTTGGTCTTCTCAAACTCTTCTTCCGCAGCCCGCACCTTGTGCTCCAGCGCCTCGACTTCGCTTCTCTTATCATCGATGGCTTCCTTGATATTGTCGAGCAGTTCGTGGTTTTTCTGATCCGCATCACTCGCCGCAATGCGCCGTTCCTTGATCTCCTTCCTCAGACTGAGCAAATTACTCTTAACAGCGCCTCGGAGATCCAAGCTCAGCAGATGCTGGGGTTGATACCCGGTGGCGGTGTCGGCGAGCAGACGATCGTTTTCGCGCTGTGAGGCGCCGAGCTGAGATGCAGAGAAATTGGGTCCTTCGTTGATGTTGAGGTGGAGCTCGTAGTCGTGACCCTTGGCGTTGACCGCCGTTGGAGGGATCAGGCCTATTTCGTAGCCTAGCGAGTTGTATTTGTCCACCGCGCGTTCGAGTTCTTCGAGCTTACGACTGGCCTCGAGCTCTTTCTCGGCGACTTTCTTCCTGACTTCCTCCAGTTTGATGAAAGTTGCTTCGACTCCTTTTTGCAGGCGCTCACGCTCGGTATTCATGCGATCGATGTCTTGGACCGTTATGCCTGACTTATCCACCGCCTCTTGTAGGCTTGCCTTTTCCTTTTCTGCCTCTTGAAGTTCAACCTCGGTCTTCTCAAGTTCCTCTAAGAGGATCTTGATCCGGTTCTCGTACTTTTCCACCTTGCCCTCGACATTGGTGTTGTACTCTTCGAACTTCCTTTTGTCATCCTCAAGGATCTTAAAATGCTTATCCAACTTCGCCACATCCGGTGCAGACTTTTCCAGCTCTTCTATCTGCAGCTGCAACGCCTTATGTTCTGCCTCTAATAGCTTCATCTCCTCCGCATACTTCTGGTTTCCTCTTTCAAACTCAGCTGCCATAGCCTCCACATGTGGGACCAGGAGCTTATCGGCATCATCCTCGTCATCATCTTCACCGACTTGAAGCCAGTCCTTATAAGCTCCGCTCAAAAACCGGAAGATGATTCGGTCACCAGAAACGTCAACACCTGCTTCCGCACAGGCTCCGTCGTATGCGCCAACTTCATACCGGTCCAGCATCTGAGCAAGCTGCATCATCCAGTGTAACATCCCTAGAAAAGTCGACCAATTCTGGCCCCCAACAGCCGCAATCTGACTCTTTGTAATGCTTTTCTCGTAGGGATACCTTAACTGCTTCAAGATCGGCGGGACCTCAGAGTCAATGTTCTTCTGGAACCGGTAAGCTGGATCGATACGATGATATAACCATTGGAAGATGTAATTGAAGTCCTTTTGGGTGGGGGACTTCATCGTATTTTGTCCTAAGCTGTGCTTCATCTCCAACTCGAAATTGTTCTGAGTTAGGTAATCAAGCAGATCTTGCCCTATCTTTGCTTGGTAAGATCGGTCTTTGAGAGGTCGTGGATCGCGTGGCACACCTGCCGGCATCGGTGCTTGCTGAAAGAAGCTCTGGTGGCTCATTGGCCCGGTCGACGAAGGGCGGGAGAAAACGCTGCTTCTTCGCTGCACTGACTGCGACGCAGACATGGATGGTCCGGCACTAGGCGGAACGTAGCTGGTCCTCGTTGTGGTCGCGCTTTGAAAGATGTTATTTGACGTCGTCCTTCTGACCGTCGACAAGCCCGCATCGGCGAAGTTGCTACCGGACGCAGAGCGCTGGAGGTTGGGCTGTGGTAGGCGGCCTGGCGCGAGTGACATGCGCGATCCAGATGTCGATCGTGCATGATGTGAGGTTGAGGGTGGCGGTTGCGACTGGAAGAGGTTGTTGATGGAGTTTGATCGTTTTAGGGCCGACGCTGGTTGAGGAATAGATGAGTTGTGGTTCACACCACCGAGGGTCTTCAAGATATGTATGTTAGCAGATTACTCGTGCTTCCTACTGATTTGAAAAACAAAAGGTGTTGAAGGAGGGCGAAGATCGTACCTCGCGGGGTCGGCGAACGCTGAAGATTCCCGCGTCTTGCGACATTGTAGCAATGTGCTGTGAGAACCCCCAAATCGTGTAGTCTAGTCAATATAGTCTTCTTAGACGTGTTGTGAAGTCGCGAAAAAGGGCTCTAGCTGAATCGGAGAAACAACAGATGCAATGGTGACATGTGCGATCACATGTAGCGTGGTGTTGATGTTGGAACTTAGAGGGACGCCAAGATGTAAACAAAGTTTGATTGGTCGACCAGAGCCGCATCCTGTCGGGTTCGAACCTCGGTCCAGGCCATCGCAATTATGCGCTAAAGTTGCGCCCGTTCGTCAGTCCTCTAGATCGCATCGCATTGCTCAGAATTCATTTCCTCCCTTAGCTGTTTAGGAAGGGTACTTGTGCTTGGTACGGTCATCCTTCAAAATGGTTCGAGAAGATCTGGTATCCTCTGCAGTAAGTAGCCTCTTTCAGTCTGCGCATGCGGCCACTGACTTCGTATAGGTCACATGTGAGCAATGGCCAAGTCTCCGAGCTTGGGATTAGTATCATCGAACAAGAAATCTGACATTAGATCCAATTCTCAGTCCTCCAAGATCCCTCTGTAGCAGCCTCTTCACTTGACAAGCGCATCGCCTTCCTCCAATCGAAGAATCTTACCAAAGACGAGATAGACACTGCGCTCGCACGAGCTGGTGATGATCCCTCAGCATATGCTCCCGCTTCACAAGCACCAAGCTCGTCATATAATGGATATCAACAACAACAGGTGATGCGACAGCCGCCACAGGGAGGATATGGGGGCTATCAACCAGGAAATTGGGGCCAGCCACCGCCGCCACCAGAGTACGTTACGAGAGGCGGCCCTCTGTCTGAAGGGAAGATCATATCAGAAGCGTTTTGCTAAGCGTACGTAGGCTGCTCCGAAGAGATTGGCGAGACTGGTTCATCATGGCCACCGTCATGGGCGGAGTCAGCTATGGACTGTATTTCGTTACCAAGGTTCGCCTCCTTTTGTTACCTCTCTTTTAGGCCTGGTTAAGGTGTTGAATGCAGCGCTACATCTACCCCTTGATCGCCCCACCTACACCTCCCCAACTGGAACAAGATAAAGCTTCCATTGACGCCTCGTTCGAGAAAGCCTTCGCTCTACTTGATCAGCTCTCCACCGACACATCCGCTCTGAAAGACTCCGAGAAAGCACGCACCGAACGGCTAGATAATGCGTTACGTGAGGTGGAGGAAGTGATGTCAGAGCTTAAGACCACCAGCCGACGACGGGAAGACGAAGGAAGGAGGATAAGCGAGGATGTCAGATCGTTGAAGGCTTTGATACCAAAGGCGCTGGAGGGGCAAAAGGATCTCACAGACGGGAGATTGAAGGAACTGGGAAGTGAGCTGAGAAGCCTGAAGACGTTGGTCGGAAACAGAGTGGGCGGTGGAGCGCCTTCACCGGCGGCATCTGCGAGAAACTACGGCGCACTGGGAGGGCAGGGGGTGAATGGCGCTGGATCTGGCACACCTAAAGAGACACCTCCTCAAAGCTTGTCTGGCGGTGTGGTTTCCTCAAGTGCAAATGTCAGCAATGGTCCTTCGGAGAAACAAGCAGCTCCATCATCTACTCCAGGTACGCCGACCAGGGAGAACTCGAATGCGTTGGCAACGGAGCGTCCAACCAGCGGGAGAGCAGCGATCCCCGCATGGCAGATGGCGGCGGCGACGAAGAAGAAGAACACGTCATCAGCAAATACGGCTGGATCAGAGACTCCTACCACTATTGAAGCGGATGGGGCTTCTTGATAGCCATTTATTTTAGTGGCTGCGGAAGAGGTCTTGAGGCTTTCGAAGTGTATTACTGTAATGGCTTTCGAAAACTGTAATGCTTCAGGTCTGATATCATGGACTGACTTTGGACATTCTTGAACTGCAAGAACAGTGCGATAGTATGGTGGTGCTCTGTAACTCTTACATACTGTAAAGCTTGAGTTTGACATGTGAAACTTAATAGTTACAGTGATAGGAAAATAGAACTTTTTGAACATGCACATTGATAAATACACTGTTTTCATGAATAACAACACAACAACAATAAAACAAAGAAATATGAATAAGCAGATTTTTAAAGCAAATAAGTAGCTACATTCTGATGTAAAAATCATGAAATTACATAGAGTATAGCAAAAGTTACAGCGTATTTTACTAATTTCATGCAATTGCAGCGAAAAACATCAAAAATTGTATGTAAAACTGAGCAGATATTACTATAACTTCTGTTATACTGCATGTATTTTCATGATTTTTACATGCAAATGTAGCTATTTATTTTCTCTACAAATCTGTCTATTCAGATTTTTTTAATATATTGTTGTTGTGTTGTTATTCATGAAAACATATGTCAAAACACACAATTTTGACGGCATTTACTCAAAACATAAAATATTGTTAAAAACATATGTATTTGCTCAGTGACAAACTTCATATTATAGCAGATGAAAGATCTATATCTATATTATACATCTGCATACTCAACTATTTGAAAAAAATTGTCATTGTATTGCTATTCATGAAAACAATGATTTTGATATGTTGTCTGTTTAAAAAGTTCCATGATTTCGCGAATTTCATTCCGGCACAGAATAAATCATATCACTGTAAAGTATGATGGAACGGAAAGCTCCGTGATGGTCTGTAGCTCGTCGACTCCACACGACCTCTACAGACAGTTTCGGCAATTGCGTCAGTGCAACACGATGCCGCATCATTCTCACCGTAGATCAAGAGTCGAAGATGCTGCTTCATCGAAGCGTCCCGATCGTCGTGACTCGTCACACCGCCATCGTTCAAAATCTCCACATCGAAATCAGCACAAGCGCAAACGCTCTTCCACCCCATCAGCTATCCATCTCCCCTCGAATGCTCGACGACTCAGCAAGCATGACTTTGACTCTTACAAGGTGATGTTCGCACTGTACCTTGATATTCAGAAACAACTCGTCTTGGAAGAATTGGAACCGGATGAGGTGAAAGGCAGGTGGAAGAGCTTCGTGGGCAAGTGGTAGGTTCGAGCGACCTCCACGATGTAGTTAGAATAGAGGAATGAAGTTTGAGTGGAGCAAGGCTGACATTTGTGAGGAACCGTGGAGAGCTAGCGGAAGGATGGTATGATCCTGCCACACGAGAGAAAGCATTACGACCTTTGAGTCCATCCAGAGTCGCGGCCGACAGCCGCGACGATGTACGCCATAATGCACCTACTACAAGACATGGGAACGATCAGGATGCCAATCGAGATGATGAGAGCAGCGAGGAGGAAGTGGTTGGCCCTACACTGCCACCTGGTGCATCGCAGAGTAGGGATTCGAGTAGACGAGCAGGCCCAGCTATACCAAACATGCAAGATTTGGAGCTACAAAGAGGTATACCAGGCGCACATCCACCAATCAATAGTCTATTCCATCCCGCTGACAAACCACCAAGAACTCGCCGCAGAAGACAGCCTAGCAGCCCGTGACGACATCCGCCACGCCCGCAAATTAGACCGGCAATCCCAGAAGGAAGCCCTCGACGAACTCGCCCCACGCGCCGACGCCGGCACACGCGAACGCGCCCTCGAGAAAAAGCGCGAGAAGACCGAAACCCTGCGCGCCTTCGGGCGAGCCAAGTCGCCGGGCGCGGTGGAAGAGGTGCGCGAGTCGGAGTTGATGGGCGACGACGAGGGCGGGATCGAGGGGTACCGGAAGCAGAAGAAGGAGTTTGAGAGGAAGAAGAACGAGAGGGAGCTGAGGAAGGAGGAGATGCTGCGTGCGAGGGCGGCGGAGAGGGAGGAGCGGGTGAGGGAGTTTCAGGTCAAAGAGGAGAGGACGATGGAGATGTTGAGGGCTTTGGCGAGGCAGAATTATGGGTGAGATGGGGGTGGGGTTGCTGCCGTGGCGTGGCTGGACTGAGCTTCACGTGCGTCACAGATCTCGGTCGTCACATCCACCCCTCCGTAGGTGTGGCGACAGTTGCAACATATTTGATGTCGCTGGGAGACGTTAAAACGAAAACTATCCAGTGCGAGAGCTTCGAGCTTCGAGCTTCAAGCTTCGATCCTGACGCGTCATCGGTATCCACTGACGAGGGCTCTTGGAGCTTCGTACTTTGGCATTACTAGAGAATACACGGCGTTAAAGTCTGTTGACGGCCCCCTGAGTTAACGTTGTTGTTGTGGTTTTCGTGCACCGTATGGCCTCGGCCCGGCGCCCGGGACACAGAACCGTTAGTGTAAACAAGCGGCGTTGGCGTCGCAAGCCCAGCTTGGCACGTCAACCAAACGATTCAGCTCAGGATCTCTCGCCTTCAGAAGAAAATAAAATAGTTGGACATCATATCTGTCGGAAAAAATACTGCTGATTCATGTTATGTTACTGTACTTTTTACTCGTATGTTCAGCACATGGGATTTATGACACACCGTTGAATGGTTCCTTCTTTTCTTTATGCAAGCCGTTGCTATGTCGGCACACACACACAGCTACCTAACCTAACCTTATCCCTTGCTTTGTCGAACATCGTGCCGCGCACCATACCTTGCCTTACCTTACCTAAGGTAGGTAGATAAGTTACATACTACATGCCGGTATCCCCCTATCCAAAGCTTTACCTTACCTTATAGTAAGGTTTCCCTGCATGTAAGGGAGCCTAGAAGGGAGCCGCTAAGGTAGAGATCCAGGCTACGACATCTAACTTTGTCGATCCTTCTTCTCATGATGTGTGCTGTGCCGTAAGAATTATTACGACAACAAAGATAGGTAGTTACGGCATCTGCTCGTAGAATTTGTTTGGGTGAGAGAGGTACTTTCCTTTTTCTACCTGGGAAGGCTTTGACTTGGCTTGGCTTCAACGTTCAGGAGCTTCATCGCTACCTACCTTACTCTAATAAGCAATAAGGGCGTGACAGGATGTGACATCACCAACATCTGTTGCTTAAAGGTCTTACCTCACCTTACCTTACCTTAAGGTAGGTACAGTCAGCATTTACCTTTAACGTTATGATGTGAAATACCTTAATAATGGGTAACCTATGTGGGCCACGGTTTTGGAACATCGTAAGATACATTCCTTCGACGCTACCTATTTAACACTAACGTTAGTCAGACTAACTAGGGCACCCAAACAACCATTAAGCGCAACCAATCAAACTGCCCAACACCTTCATTCCGACCCATTTCTCTTTTCTCTGCACACCTACCAAGCAAAAAATCAAAAGAAGATAAAGTAACTTACCTTACTTTGATTACTCGTATGTATGTAACTTTGCCGTTGCCTTGTAACATTCACGTTAACGTTAACGTTGATCCCCAAATAATATTGTCACCATCATAATTTCATATTCCCCCTTCATTCAAACACAACAATACGACATTCCCACTCATTCATTCATTCACTCCCTCCGTTTACGTTCTATAGCAGACCTTTCTCATCCTTACGGTAGAATAGAATCCATTCCAATCTATAGTCAGTGAAGAAACAATATGGTATACAATACACGCCGAAAGTCTCTCTCGCTGCCGTCGCTGGGCATCCACCTGCCGAGCAGCTCACGCGCACACCGCTCACCGCCTTCCAAACTTCCAAACACCACTAACACCACCACCACCACCACCACGAAAGAGACGGCGCAACAACAACAACAACAACAACCACCGCCGGCAAAGAAGATCAAGCGGTCTCATGTTTCGACCGCTTCATCGCCAACTCGCTCATCCAAGCCATCGCCATCTGCTCCTTCAAGCCCGGCCGCTTCTCTCTCTAAACAACCCAAGTTGGGAGCACGATCTGCCTACGAACATACGCCACCACCTTCCCCTGGTGCGACCACCGATGCAAAGGTTGATACGGAGGGGATCAACGATGAGATTGTCACCGGTGTGATTGAACAGTTGGAGAAGACAGGCAACAGACCACATCTGATCAAGGAACTTGCCGCCGTGCTGAGCACGACGAGCGAAAGCGTTGCTGGGTTCGTACTCTCCTGAGACGCAGTGATGGCGCATATGATGTACAAACATACTGACACCATTTTCATGATAGCTCGGCGAATCCAGCAGCTCTGCTATCCTCCCGCCTCGCAACCTACCTCCGTCGCCCCTGGACCGCCCTCGCACCATGCCCTCTAGCCAAAGAACTCATCCCCATCCACCCGCGAAAGGTATATTTCTACCTCACCAACAGTCCGAGACAGGAGATTCCCGCCAGTTCCGACGACATCCTCGGATGCATCCGGGGCGGCGGAAAGGGCGGTAAGAGGATCATCAGTCCGAGCCTGAGCAACGCAAGCGTCGACGAGGACGAGGAAGAGGAACAGAGGAAACGAGAAGCATTGTCCCCTTCGCCCGAAGTCGATCTGAGTACTCCGGACCTCGACGAGAATGCCGACGACGACATGGCTCCTCCCACACCCGCCGGTTCTTTCTCAGGTCGTTCGAGCTTGGCACGAGACGGGACAAACCCCTCAAACGAAGTTCGGCTCGTGCATAATCACCGTGCCGCGTCACCGCCGCTCGAAGGCGACGAGCGGGAGTTCACGCAGACGGCCAGCTCCATGCGTACGCGGGGTATGAGTCTCGACGACTCGGTCCGACCCAGTACCGAGAAAGCAGATCACATGGATGTCGAAGGGTCGTCGGCGTCGCTGGAAGAGTCGGCTGAGGTGATGGAACAGAGGAATATCGAGACGGCGGCGGCTTTGTTCGGACCCACGCACGCTAATCATCATCACATGGACGCTATGGTCCTCAGCAGTCCCGCCGCGAGACATACCCAGTTACATATCATCACCGAAGCACGCAAATTGCATTCCGCGGACGTCGAAATGCAAGATCAGAGCTCCGCACTCGGTGATGCGCGCTTTGGTTCTGGGTGGGATATGAGGTCTCCTGAGAACGTCGAGTTGGACGAGCTGGATGATATGCTCGGTGGATTTTAGTTCTTTTTTTCGCACACGTTTGTCATTGGGCGTTGAGACTATCATTATCATTGCCGCTCAACCTTGGCCGTTGTCGGTTTTTTTTTTCGGCGACGCGCGCTGCGATTTGATTCTTGTTCCGCTCTACACACACCCACCCCTTCACTCTTATCACTCCTATCTCACCACTCTTACCCACAGCACCCGATTCCGTCCAAGACTGCTGGTTCTTCTTGACTCGCGCTTCACATCTTCGCTGGTCGGAGAAACTTTGCTCCTTCCAATGAAAAGGATATCTCAGAGAAGCTAATGATCTTACCTCGCTCGAGCTTGTTCTTCTTCGCTTCCCCTCTGCTTTCGGCTTCACAATCTTCGGGCCAGGAGAAACATGTATTGCTAGTATGGCTTTCGCTTCGGCTTCGGCTTCGGCTTCGGCTTTGGCTTTTCGTTGCGAGAGAGAGCATCTTTCGGTCATGCTGTGTCGTGCACGGCTCTCTTCGAGGCTTAACTAGAAGATATGAGAATGAGAATGAGATTTTTGTGTTTTTTGGATAGATGTGTGTGTGTGTGTGTGTGTGTATGTGTGTCTCTACGTGCATATTCAAAAAATGCATGCATCTTCACCAGCGCCCTCCTCCACCTTGCCGTCGATCCCCATAGCATCCTCATCCTGGTCCCGGGGAGGCAAATCATCTTAGTTGATGTTGACTGAGTAAGGTAGTAAGGTATAGAATTGGCCTCCCTCCCTCCCTCACTCACTCACTCAATCACTCACTCACTCACTCACTCACTCACTCACTCACTCACTCACTCACTCACTCACTCACTCACTCACTCACTCACCATCCCACAACCCAATCACAAATTCCGAACCCCCAAATCCCAGACTATCAACACCACACAACCGAGTGAACTCGAGCATCACGCGCTTACTCCTGTCCTCCGATTGTGATTACAGTAGAGGTAAGGTATGAATGACATACATCCATCCATGCCTAGACGGTCAGAATCGCTCTATGGTACTTACTGTTCTCACTGCTATTGCTGTTACTGAACTTGAAAACTTGAGAACTTGATTCCGCATGTGTGACTGATATCTGACGGGCTGAATAAATACAGTTCTGTACAGTTGTAGCATGGTGCCGGAGGACATGGAACATGGGACATGGGACTGAGATGGAAGATGCGTGTGTATGTGTGTGTGCGTTGAGTTTCAAATGCTTTCCGTCTTCTTTTCCCTATCTATGAATGAATGGATGGATGGATAGATGTGGTGGGTGGATTTTACATTTACATATAGCACAGTAAGTAGAATGCTTTGCTTTGCTTCGATTTGGTGTGGGTTCAGTTGACTTTGACTTGGGTTTCCTCTGCTCCGTCCCTATTCAATAAGGGCGAGATGCTGCGTTCGATAAACTATTGAACGCTGTCGAAGCGGAGCGGGTGGGAAGGGGGGAACAGGGGAGGATAAAAGGTGTTGGGATTCCGATGGGGTGGAAAGATACAGTCGACGAGGCACTGGCTTGCCCTACGTGATTGATGAGTTATACGTACGAGCTACCTTACTTATTCAAGCCGAGACCAGAGCTCGTCTTCGAATTGATGTCACCGACGAAGAAGTTTCGGTGCACTCTTGCCCTGCGTTACTTTGCTCGAAACATTACGATTCCATCAACATTTATCCGACACAGTATGCTTTTCAATTCAAGGCCCACCGAAACAGAGAAAACGAAAACACGCCGTGTCAAAACACTGTCTTCCACACGTTGACTTCGCCATTGCGTCCTCGGTCCCGTTCTTCATTACTCGATCCCCGACACTCCACCAACGGCTCAACCCAGAACAATCTTGGTATATTCCACCGTCAAATTTTCTCACCTCAGACCCATGAACCCTCAACATCGGCATCTCAGACGAAGCGCTCGGTTTTCGTCTCTAGTAGAATAAGCGATCACATCCCACACGGCCAACGTCCCTTGTTTCAGCGAAAGCAAGGGAAGCAAGCAAGGAATGGGATCGTCTACCAGTAGCGCTCGTAGCCACCATACGCACGACCCGGGCTGCGCGGCCGAGGCGGATAATCCCTGCCATGTCCATTCATGTACGGATCCGGTTCGTAGCCACGACGGGGGATGGGAGGGCGCGCTTCGTACGCGTCTTCCGGATACGGACGGCGTGGAGGGGGGTAGTCTTCCGGCGGTCCACGCATGCTACGCGGAGGAGATCGATAGCGAGATTCATAGTAGTCCCGACGAGGAGAGCGGTCACGGTAGTCGTGACGCCGAGGGCTGTAACCGCGGGGTGGGCCACGACCGTACCCATCTTCGACGGGAGGGTAGCCACGGCGGCCTGGAGGGGAGCGAGAACGGCCAAAGCGTTCACGTGGACGCTCGTCTTGAGTCTGTTCTTGTGAGAAGTTTTGAGAGTAGATTGAACGGATGCGAGCTTACATCCGATACACAAGAAACACGTGCGCCTTTGAATTCGCGGTCGTTCAGCTTTTCCACGGCCGTTCTGAGGTCTGCAGCAGTCTCGAACTCGACAAAGCTTTACAAGTCAGTTAGAATTTCACTCCTAAACCATTTCATTCTTAACTCACCCTTTACCATCCCGTTCTCGACCGGTCTCTGAATAGACGACGTCAAGGCCGGATTGACGGGCAAAGTCTTTGAGATCCTATAGGTCCTCCGTAAGTCCAAGTCCAGTCCATGCGTGACATGGGTCGTTTCCAATCCCAAGCCAGAAGCCGTCGAGATCAGATTGAGATCGGAAGAAGATAGGCATTGAGCATTGAAGTGGTTCCAAAAGAGAGGCCACTGGATGTAAAAACCACCTGAAGGGCAAATGAACGAGCCAAGGAGATTGGGCATGATGGTCGCCTGTGACAGACAACAATCCAGAGGACAGATACAGGCGCAGACCAAGCTTGAGCCGGATTGCAAGATCCGTCGAGTGTCATGTGGAGCACTGGCCAAACAGGAACCACCTCCAGACCTAGAAATGAACAAACTCAACCGAATGGAAGATCAACATAGCTTGGAGGATCATGATGACTCCACACAGAAAAGGCTCCAAAGTTGAAGGATCCAACCAACGAAGAACGGAGTGGAGCTTTTATCTAACCTGCCAGCTGGTATCTCCCGGAAGCCCTGAGATCTGCATGCGGAACGCTGTACGCCTTGGCCGGGGAGCGGTGCGATCAGGGGCGGCAAAGGTATCGCGATGACGAGATCCACGCGCGAATTGCACGGTCAGACGCTCGCCCATAAAGTCCGATCCATCTTCACGCCCCCCTTGATGCTTAGTAAACGATCAAAATCCCAGGGTTATTGGCAACCTACGGAAAGCTGTTCGGAAGTTGTCAGCGAATTGTCCTGACAGATATTGATACTATGTGGAGAGTGAATTACCAGGAACGACATCACGCGCATCCATGGCATCCTTATATTCGATGAATCCAAAGCCATTCATGAGCTTGATCTCGGTGATCTCGCCGGTGCCATGAGTATTGAAATGAGCCTCAACATCGCTCTTGGTGGCTGCAGAAAATACGGCATCCATCAGTGACCTGACCGTAGTAGATAGAATCATCATCCCGTATCCATAGAGAACCAAAGTCGCGAGATCCAGCTTTGCGACGAACACCTCTTATAGGCATGACCAACGGACGGATATCCTGACAGGGCCAGGGCCACAGAGATGATTATTGGATTTTTGCATACCGTTGCGGGGGAGATTGCCCAGGTAGAGGCGTGTGGACGACACTTCTGTCATGATGGCTATTTCCTTTTCCCTTGAAGCACGTTCGCGAGTGAAACGTGAATGGCTCAATCCGTACGGCGTAGCACCTTTCACCGTGGGCAGATGTGGACAAACCAGAGGCGAAGGTCGGTACTTATGAAAAGTGAGGCAAGACACCTGGTTAGAAGGGATGATGTAACGGGGGGGATTCCTGTTATTTTGTTCTGTTGATCTTCCCGTCCTTGAAGGGGTGGTGGGTGAATAAATGGGGGTACGAACTACAGTCAAAGTATGAAGGGGAGTGAAAATGGTGGTGGAGTGAGTTAATGCATGGTTGCCTTGCCAAGCAAATTTTGGGCCACACTCCAGCCGGGCGTAGCAGGGAGCCTCAACACGCATGAAAAGCGACGTGTTCCACCAACTTCTGCAGATGTCGTGTCATGCCAATCAACAATCCCCAGCCTATGGTGTTGTATGTATGTATGTAATGTCCGGGCACTGGTCTAACGCTGAAGCGCTCTGTCTACTTGTTTCAATGTACATATACATCAGTTCAAAACGTGTGGCATGATGAACATGTCAATGTTGAATCCAAGTTCAATTTTGCCTTCCAGAATCCCAATCCCAAATGGTGACAATGTCGCAATGTATATGCACCTGCAAGGGAAACTGAGTATGTACAAGAAGTGACAGCTGCGGTAGCTTATTGCACTGTGCCTGAACACTACGAAGCGATCGCCCCAGATTCCGCTTTGTCGTAGACATGGCAAGCCCTATGTCAGATAGTACTTTGGCCCTTCCCCGCCAGTTGGTACCGCCCAATTTATGCCCTGATTCGGTACTTTGATGTCGCATGTCTTGCAATGAATACAGCTGGACTAAAGTTAGCGACTGCTGCAAAGGCACGTTTGGGGTTATACTCACTTTTGAGCGTTGATCTGAAATCTCACGCCAATGTCCTTTTCAACGTCCTCGATATACTCATATACGCCACCGGGGCAAGACACCGTGGACACTCAAGCATGGCCATACGGATTACGGGGCCACCAAGCTAGCGGACGACTGCAAGAAGATCGAATATCCGAAGCCAGATGGCAAGATAAGTTTCGACATCCTTACAAGCGTATCACGGACCGGCACCAACCATGAGGAGGACCAACCAGTACATTTGCAAGTCAAAGATTGGGAAAAGCATGCCCAAGATCAATGGCCGAAATACAAGGGAATCGAGAATCGGTTTTGCCCCGCTGGCGTATATGAGTATATCGAGGAC
>QQTW01000352.1_pt1 | contig 28403 bp, 22 predicted proteins | sample 1904831 | NCBI WGS metagenome assembly QQTW01 (sample SAMN09435610, study PRJNA476489) | Subsurface metagenome, whole genome shotgun sequencing project.
CAAATACAAATTAATATAAAGCAGAAAGGACTTGTTTTGTTGTATTAATTTGCTGGGTGCTAAACGCTGCTTGCCTGAGATGTTCTAGAAAAGCGCGATCGCTATATCTAGGATCTATATTCAGCGCTTTACGGTAAGCAAGTTTTGCAGAAACGCGATCGCCCAAACTCCAGTAATTCACTGCTTGGGCAACTACAGGATGGGGATTGTTGGGTTCTAAAATAGCAGCTTTTTTGGCGGATGCGATCGCAAGTCCATACAAATGCAAGCGATGCAAAGATAGACTCAAATTGTAGTAAGGAATCTCGTTATTTGGCTCTAGCATTGCTGCCCAAGTATGAACAGTAACAGACTCAGTTAAACATCCACTAACTAAATAAACAATTCCTAACGCATTTAGGGCGGGAACTGACTGCGGATCGCGATAAATTACTTGTAATAGTGATTGGGCGGCGGCTTCTTCTTGCCCAGCTAAATGCTGCGTCCAACCTAAAGCTACTCTTCCGGTAGCGTTTTGCGGATCGAGTTGAACAGATTTTTTCAAAGCTGCGATCGCTTCTTTATATCTTGCGGAAGCACGATAAGATAGCCCCAAGGAACGATATTCACTAGCGGAAGTAGCGGCAAATGCTGGGTTGATTGCTAGATAACAGCTAGTGGAAACTATTGCGGCGATCGCTCTATGGTAAATGTTTTGGCGACTGAGCATAGGACTATTAAAAATTTCCTATACCCAGCCTACCTATGTTTAGGCTTCGCTACGCAGTTTATCTAGTACGCCGCGATCTTCTAGGGTAGAAGTATCACCAGAGATTTCTTGACCTGATGCCAAGTTTCGCAATAAGCGCCGCATAATTTTACCAGAACGGGTTTTGGGCAAAGCGTCGGTAAAACGGATTTCACCAGGACGAGCGATCGCTCCTATTTCTTTAACTACGTGCTGCTTGAGTTCTTTACTCAGTTCCTCGCTGGGGCTATAAGTGCCTTCTAAGGTGACAAAGGCAACTATATCCTCGCCTTTAACTTCATCTGGCTTGCTGACTACCGCAGCCTCGGCAACTGAGGGGTGAGATACTAGGGCAGATTCAACTTCCATCGTGCCTAATCGGTGTCCTGATACGTTGATTACATCGTCAACACGCCCCATCACCCAAAAATAGCCGTCTTCATCGCGTCTTGCACCATCACCAGCAAAGTAAACATATTGTCCGTCTTTGGGTGGTATATGCTCCCAATAAGTGCGTCGGAAGCGCTCAGGATCGCCGTAGACAGTCCGCATCATCCCAGGCCAAGGGTGACGTATTACTAAGTATCCGCCTTCGTTGTCGGCTACGCTATTGCCTTCTAAATCAACAACATCAGCTAATATGCCAGGAAAGGGTAGAGTCGCTGAACCAGGTTTAGTTGGAATAGCCCCAGGTAAAGGTGTAATCATAATCCCGCCTGTCTCTGTTTGCCACCAGGTATCGACAATCGGGCAATCTTCACCGCCAATTACTTTGTGATACCACATCCAAGCTTCTGGGTTAATTGGCTCTCCTACGGTTCCCAAGAGGCGCAAAGATGATAAGTTTCGGGCGTTGGGCAATTGTTCGCCCATTTTAATGAAGGCTCTAATTGCTGTCGGTGCAGTGTAGAAGACTGTAACGCCATATTTTTCAATTACATCCCACATACAACCAGGGTTAGATGCGCGGGGAGCGCCTTCGTACATTAGAGTTGTTGCCCCGTTGGAAAGGGGACCGTAGACTATATAGCTATGTCCGGTAATCCAGCCTACGTCTGCGGTACACCAATAGACATCGGTATCTTGGAGATCGAATATCCATTTGGTAGTCATGTGAGCATACAAATTGTAGCCAGCAGTTGTATGTACGACACCTTTAGGTTTGCCTGTGCTGCCAGATGTGTAGAGGACAAATAACATGTCTTCGCTATCCATTGGTTCGGCTGGGCAGTCGGCTGATACTTCTTTTTGTAGTTCGTGCCACCAGAAGTCACGCCCTGATGTCATGCTAGTATCTTTACCCGCGCGCTTGACAACTAGCACGTTTTTGATGCTGGGAACAGCGTCATTGGCTAAGGCTTTGTCTACTTGTTCTTTGAGCGGCACGATCGCATCTTTGCGCCAACCACCGTCGGCTGTTACAACGACTTTGGCTTCGGCATCGATTAGGCGATCGCGCAAGGCTTCGGCACTAAAGCCCCCAAATACTACGCTATGGGCTGCGCCAATTCTGGCACACGCTAGCATAGCGATCGCAGCTTCGGGAATCATGGGCATATATATGCCTACGCGATCGCCTTTTTGTACGCCTAATTGCTTCAAAGCGTTAGCAAATTGGCATACTTCTCGGTGCAGTTGGGCGTAAGTTAGGGTACGCGAATCGCCTGGTTCTCCTTCCCAAATTAATGCGGCTTTGTTTTTACGCCAGGTGGTGAGATGGCGATCTAGGCAGTTGTATGAAATATTAGTTTTGCCGCCGACAAACCATTTGGCAAAGGGTGGTTGCCAATCTAATACTGTGTCCCAGTTTTGAAACCAGTGTAATTCTTGCTCGGCAAGTTCCGCCCAAAATTTCTGGGGATCGCTTTTGGCGCGATCGTATAGTTGTTGATAGTCTTGTTTGCTTTTGATCTGGGCTTTTTGGGAAAATTCAGCGGGAGGATGAAATAAACGCTTTTCTTGTAATATTGATTCGATTGTGGGTTGTGACATATTTTTGCTGTAATTGGCTTTGCTCAAAAATATTTTGGACGCAGATTTGCACTATTAATTTTGCTTTTCTTTAAGTTGCCATAATATAGCTATCTGGTTTGCTCGGTTAGATATTTTTCAACTAGCCGCAAAGAACTCAGGGATATAGTTTGTAAGTGTTTTTGCTTTTGCGCGCTTTTATGCTTGGGTTGTAGTTAATTGGTTAAGTTAATTTTTATTTCAGCTTTTTATGGTTTCTATTGCTCGTAAGCATTTGCTTGAGGATATTCCGCGTTTTCTTGTTGCTCAAGCAGGAATTATGTTTGCTGTTAGTTTAGTTACAATTCAAGCTGGTATTTTTACGGGGTTTATTCGTTCTACTACGCAATTAATTACTAACTCTTCGGCAGATATTTGGCTATCTTCGGCAAGTTTGGTACATACCGAATTTACACTGCCAATTCCTTTAGCTCATCTCAATCAAGCAAGTCAGGTAGAAGGTGTGCAAAGAGCCGAAGCTTTAATTGTCAAAAGCGGTGTATGGCGCGATCGCATCGATGAAATTGCCGTAGTAAGATTAATCGGATTTGACCCCAATGGTAAATTATTTATCCCGCAAAATATTACTCAAGGATCGCTAAATAACCTTAAAGCTCCTTATAAGGCAATATTAGATATTAGTAACCTAAAAGCGTTAAATGTAAGTAAAGTCGGCGATGTAGCCCAAATTAGTACCTTACCTGTTGAGTTAGTTGGTTTGACTCAAGGAAATCGCTCGATTGCGTCAAATCCTTTTGTATTTACAAACTTAGAAAATGCTAACGCTTATGCTAATTCAGGGCAAATTGCTAACTTATCTTGCAAATTGCCATCTGGTTCTGAGGATATTCAATGTACAAATACTTTTACCAAACCAGATCCCAATTCTACTAAGGCTCCCGAAAGTTTAACTTCTGCTGATACTATTACTTTTGTCTTGATCCAAGCAAAACCAGGTCAGGATATAAAAGCTTTGCAACAAAGGTTAGAATCAGCTTTGCCTGATACTCGCGCTTATACTCGTGCGGAGTTGACAGCAAAAACTCAGAAATTTTGGCAAGAAAGAACTGGAATTGGCTTTATTCTTGGGTTGGGCGCAGGTGTAGGCGTAATCGTTGGTGGAATTATTGTCGGACAAATTCTTTACTCATCAGTAAGTGATCGCCTCAAAGAATACGGAACTCTTAAAGCAATGGGTGCGTCCGATCTTACTGTCTACGGTGTAATTGTGGAGCAAGCCCTCTGGATGGCTCTTTTAGGTTACTTTCCTGGGATGGCTCTTTGCTGGGCTGTAGGTATATGGACGTTTGCAACTCAAGGCATTGTTATTCTCATCACGCCAACTATAGCGATCGCTGTTTTTGGCATCACTGTTTTTATGTGTATCAGTTCGGCTATTTTTGCCATCCAAAAAGTTATGCATCTTGATCCAGCGACGGTATTCAAAGCTTGAGCGGCAATATTTCAGCAATGAAGGCAAGCAGATAACCAGTCTCTGTCTTTCTACTCGATTAGGTATGCCGGAAGCTATAACTGTCCACTATTGCCGTTTGGTATAGTATGTACAAGTAATAATAATTAACAAATCATTTATTGCGGCACGAGCTTCATCGGTGCTTTTGATCAACTCAATAAATTTTAAAAAAATGAATGCTGCTCGAAGTAGATTTGCTAATTATACCCAACTATCAAATCAGGTTGAATCTCGCAATTTAGGTTTATCTACTATCCAAACAGAAGCTATTGTCGCTCAAGGGGTAGAGATGGAATTCAAATCCCACAAGCGTTGCTTCCAGATTTTGCAGGGAATAAATCTATCAATTCCCCAAGGTAGCATTCAATTGTTGATGGGTCCATCGGGTTCAGGCAAAACTACTTTGCTATCGATTCTAGCCGGATTGATGACACCAACAAAGGGCAATGTATATTTGCTAGGGGAAGATATCACGAAGATGTCTCGCGCTAAGTTGGCAAAGTTTAGACAGCGGAATATCGGCTTTATTTTTCAAAATTTCAATCTGTTTCCAGCATTAACAGCAATTGAGAATATTGAAGTAGCCCTTAATATTCAAGGCTTGCGCGGTAAAGCAGCCCAGAATCAAGCGCAGATTTTGTTAGAACAAGTTGGGTTAGAAAATCAAGCTCATCAAAAACCTGGGGATCTTTCAGGGGGACAAAAACAGCGCGTGGCGATCGCTCGTGCTTTGGCTGGTAGTCCTCCTTTGTTGATGGCAGACGAACCAACAGCGGCTTTAGATTCTCGTAGCGGACACGCTGTAATTGAATTATTACGGACTTTGGCAAAAGAACACGGTTGTACGGTACTGATGGTAACGCACGATCCTCGGATTGTTGATGCAGCTGATCGCATCACTTATGTAGAAGATGGGATGTTGAAGCAATAGCTTTCTTGCAAAAGCCCTAAGTTGATATTTCAAAAATTCTCTTTCTCTTAGTCCGCGCAGGCGGGCTTCGCCAAGGTGTAGCCGAGCCAGCCACGTGCGTATTTTCCCCCCGCCCGTGTGGACTGGCGTGCGAATTCTATTCGCCTATATTTTACCTTTTGGCAACAAGTTCGGCTAAAGTTTCGGCAACTGAACGCGGCTGCCAATTCAACTCTTGCCGTGCTTTAATCGCATCTACGCGCACGCAGCGATCGTAAATGTAGTGGACTCTCTCTCTGCTTAATGGTGGCTGAAACTTAAATATCCGTCCTACTGGATCTAATAAGTTTCCCGCTAACTTGACTATAAACTTGGGAGCCTCGCGGGGAGCGGCAATATTTGCACGTTCTGCCATAATTGCAAACATTTCGCGGGTAGTTAAGTCGCCAGCCGAAATAATATAATGCGCGCCCAGAGTACCTTTTTCTGCGGCTAAAATCATTGCGGCTGCTAGATCGTCTACGTGAACGATCCCTGTAACGCGATCGCCACCTGCCCACAATTTCAATCTTCCTTTAAGAAATTGCTGCACTACAGAACCAAAATGCGGATCGTCAGTGCCAAAAATTCCTGAAGGCAGAATGCTGACAACTGGTAATCCAAGGCTTGCAAACTTGTCTACTAATACCTGTGCTTCGTATTTAGTGCGATCGTATGCTGAGGAAAAGTTTTGCTGAGTTCGTTTAAAGTTTTCATCAACAACTTTGCCTTGAGTATCGCCAAATATGCCGATAGTGCTGCAATACACCATTTTCTTGATGTTATTAGCTTGCGCAACTTCTAACACGGCGTGGGTTCCTTCTACGTTTACCCGCGTCATTTCTGCCGCGTCAACTATACCTAGCTCTACATAGGCTGCTGTATGAAAAACTGTATCTACTCCAGTCATTGCCTGTTGGAGTGCGTTTTTGTCAGTAATTTCGCCATACACTAGCTGCAACTGGCATTTGGCTAGACGTTCTAAGTTGCTTGATTTTCGTACTAAACCGACAACGTGATCGCCTCTTTGTTCTAAAGCTTTGACTAAGTGAGAGCCTGTAAAGCCATTTGCTCCGGTTACTAGCGCTTTCATAGAGGTTTTTCGTACATACGATAAGTCTTATAGATCTTTGCGCCCCCAGCTTCTATTAGTTTGCGCGATGAATCGTTATCTTCATAAACCCAGGAAAGTTCTGCCCATTGGTAGCGTTTATTCTTTTTATTTGCGCCTTGCAATCCTAAATGAACTACTGCTAAGGAAACCATTTTACGGCGATATTCTGGCAAAGAACAAAAGGCAATTACCCGCACGCGATCGATTGTACGGCGATACCAGAGCAGCTTGAGAATGCCCAGCCAGTCTAGTTTACCGCCGACTTGCTTGAGCGGAATATTGTAGTCAGGTATAGCCATAAAAAAGCCTACCATTTCGCCATTGTATTCAGCAATCGGGAAAATATCTGGGTCAACTATACTGCGTAGCTCTTTGGCTTCTTCTAAAAATTCTGCTTCAGTGCGCGGCGATGAACTCCAGTTATTAGCAAAGGCACGATTGAATAGGTGATACAGCTTGATACAATCTTCCTCAAATTCTTTACCTTTGAGGCGCATCGAACGAAATGTAACCCCAGATTTGCTAGCGATGCGGTAGCCTTTTTCAAATTCACCAGGAAAGTCTTGTTTTAAACCAAACTTATAAGCGTAAGCATCTTTAGCTTTATGCCAGCCATCCTTCTCCATAAATCCTGGATAATAAGGTGGATTATAGGGCATCATCATGACAGGCTCGGAGTCAAAGCCGTCGATTAAAAATAGGCAATTATTGTGAGTAGAAAGATTGATAGGACCTCTAGCTACTGTCATGCCTTGTTCTCGCAACCACTGACAAGCAGTATCTAGCAAGGCTTGAGCAACTTCAAAGTCGTCTATACATTCAAAAAAGCCAAATACACCAACGTTTTGATTCTCGCACTCAATTAGCCTGTTGTTGACGGCGGCGACAATTCGCCCGCAAGCGATCGCCCGATCGCCATCTTGGGATAAAGCGATAAATTGTTGGAGTTTCCCGTACTGTAAAAATGGGTTATCAGGTGCAAAATATTTGGCAATGCTACTGCGCAGCGGTGGAACCCAGTGAGGATCGTTTGCATAGATCCGCTTAGGTACATCCAAAAACATCTCGTTATCCGCTGGAGTTTTGACTTCTTGGATTTGAAAAGTTGCTGTTTTCAACACTTTAAATTACTCTTAGCGAGAGAAAATAGCTGTTAAGCCGCAGCTAACAGCTAACAGCTAATTAAGCACTAATTGTCGGTTTGTACAATAAGTCTCTTGTTGCTACTAGACCACCAACTAGGTGATCTATCTCTTCTTTGGTGTGCAGAGCATTAACTGTAATCCGCATCCGAGGCTTGGCTATGAACCAAATTGGCGATACCCAAATCCCGTAATTTTGCATGATAAGTCTGGCAAATATTTTCGGATTAATTTCTGGTGGTAAAAGTACGGGGATAACATTAGTTTCGCCGATCGCCAGAAAGTCAGATTCTAGTAAGCGCGATCGCAAATAACTAGTATTTTCTTGCAAATTCCGTACCATTTCTGGACGTTGGCGGACTTGACGAATGCTCTCTAAAGCCGCCGCAGCCAAGGGGGGTGATAAAGAAATTGTGCCAATAGATGTCGGCGATACATTCAATAATGGTTTTAATTCTGCTACGTGACTGCTGATGGCTGCTCCAGCAGAAGCGGCGAACTTGGAGAAAGTCGTCATAATTAGCGGTACAACGCCTTTTTCTATGGCATGACTAGGCAGAATGCCAAAATGCTCGTAGATGCCCCTTCCTGTCGCTCCTATGGCTCCGCTAGCGTGCGCTTCATCCATGAGTAGTACGCTGCCTTCGTAGTTGCGCATCACATCAATCATGTCTGGGAGCGGGGCGATATCTCCATCCATAGAGAAGACAGCATCAGATACAACCATAATGCGATCGCCAGCGCGGGAGTGGCGCTGCAATTTGCGCGACAAGTCTTGGGGATCGCAGTGTCTATAAGCTTTGACGCGGACGCGAGGACTATGCCCAAATACTCTACCAGAGCGGGTTCCAGCATTAACTATTGCCGAAACAATACAGCCATGATTGAGAACGTCGGTAAGAATTAGCGTTTCTCTGGTATTCTGAAAACCTGGCACTGGAATTGCTAGGTGACAAAAAGCATCCATCAAAGCTTGCATTGCCATCCATGCATTTAAAAATAGCTGGGTGTGGGGCAAATGCTTAAAGGCAGAAATTTCTGCTTCTAGCTGTTGGTGCAAGTCGATTCTACCGCTCAAAACCGAGCAGGAACTATTAGAAGTTCCGTACTGGAGAATTGCATCTATAGCCGCTTGTTTAACGGCTTCTTCATGGACTAAGCCTAAAACATCATTGGTACAAAATGTCAGTACGGTGCGGCGATCGCCTGTTGCTGCATCTTCTATTTCAACTAAGTTCCCCTGTTTTTGATGACAAATATACTCATCGGGATCGAGTCCGCTTTCATACCAGCGTTGAACATACTCTTTGATAATTTGCACTAATTTACTCCCCTCACCTTCTACCAGCTATGCTAATGCCTCTGGCTCAACAGTATATTCCCGCAGTTATATATTTGCTATCTTAAGTTTTATAAACAGCTTGCTTAGAGAAAATATAATACTGTCTATTTAGCAATTTATCTACCATACTGAGAGTCGAAACAAGGAAAATGCCTTGCTTACCTTGTTTGACGCAATGTTTGTAAAAATTGTTCGTACTGTCGCACAATTAGTCTCTCAATGGCAATAATCGCTGGATTAATCTCTACGTAACGCCTTTGGGGATTAGTTAAGTAAGTTTTTTGTTCGTTTAGCGATTATCTCAATATCTTGAGCCAAAAATTTCGTCAAGACATTTCTCGGACGTTGAAATCAATATCCTCAAGTAAGCCTTAACAAAGTTATAGTTTTCTCATCTTGACCTTATGCCTAGCGCATTTGCCCCAGAAGTTGTTAGAGAATCATTGAAATTGAGCGATCGCAAATTATTAATTCTACTGGCGGCGGGTTCTTTGACTACGATGGCGGGGGGCGTTGTTGCGCCAGTTTTGCCCGATATAGTGCAAGAACTGCACCTCGATCCTGGGCTAGCAGCTAATTTAGTTAGCATGCATTGCTTGACGCTGGCTTTGTTTAGCCCGCTGTTAGGTATCCTAGCAGACAGAATTGGGCGGGTAATGGTATTAATTGCCTCGCTTTTGTTCTACGCGCTGTTTGGGGTAGCTGGGGCTTTTATGCCTAGTTTTATCCCTCTACTAGTAACGCGGGCGTTAATTGGTGCAGCTAGTGGGGGAATTGCTGCTGCGAGTTTAGGTTTGTTGGGGAATATGTATGCAGGCGAAGCGCGATCGCAGGCTTTGGGATATGCTACCAGTACCCTAACAATCGCTGGTATTCTTTTTCCGCTTCTGGGTGGTGCTGTTGGTAGTGGTCATTGGCGATTTGCCTTTTGTCTTTATGGGTTAGCAATACCGTTGGCTGTTTTAGCAAGTTCGATTTTGCCGCCGGATCGAAAAACAGCCAAAACTGAAAATGCTAGTTATAAACTTACTCAAGTTTTAGGGCAACCAGTAACTTTATGGCTGCTAGTTACCCTTTGTTTAGTTTCAATTTCTATGTATTCTGTGGTAGTTTACGCGCCGCTATATCTTAAAGCGACAATTGGTGCAGGGGCGATTGTAAATGGCGTGGTGCTTGCCTCGCGGGCGATTGGCGCGGCTGTTATTTCAGCTTTGGGGAGTAAGTGGTTGGCGCAAAAATTAGGTTTGCCTAAAGCAATAATGTTAGGTTGCGCTCTGATGTCTGTTACTTTGATTACTATTCCTCTGCTCGACCAATTAGGCTGGATTGTAGTAACAGCAATATTGTTTGGTGTGGGATTTGGTATTGTCTTACCTAACGTTTACAGCGCGCTAGCAAATCTAGCTGTTCCCAGTCTCAAATCAAGCGTACTAGCTACTGGAACAGGTGCAGGCTTTCTGGGACAGTTCCTCTCGCCAATCGTCTTAAGACCATTGCTAAATTATGGTGGACTAGAACTAGTATTTTACGGTGCGGCTAGTGTATCAGTTTTCGCTGGAGTATTAATGCTGCTGTTGAGTAGAAACGATAAAGGTTTTGTTAATCTAAATCCTCCGCCAACTTGATTTCTTGCTCTACTACTAGTTCGCAGAGGAAGTTACGATCTTCGCTAATATGAGGAAATTTTAGCTGCGAATCTGGAATTCCTTTTTGTAATTGGCGCTGGCGGAGAACGGCAAAGCTGCCAGGAGCAAGGATTCTCAGTCTAGGCGGTGGAACTTGATCGCGCCGTTTGACTGCGTAGGATGTATGAATTGCTTGTAATTGGCGATCGCATCTAGCTAAAAATTCTTGCGGATTGCTTAGTTTTTGATGGGATGCAAGTTCAATATTAATCAAATAACGAGCAGGAATCACATCGTTAGACAAAGTAAAGCAAAAGTCTTCTAATAGCAAGTTAAATTCTTGCTGCAATGCTTGCATTACTTGAGTTACATGAAATTCTGTAGTTTTTTCAGTAGTAGAAGAGAGCAAACCGCCGCGACGGTAACGAAATACTACTAAAGGCGCTTGTTCGTAAAAGCCAACAACTTCTACTACATCGCCAATATCGTAACGATAAAAGCCGCTGTAGTTTGTAACTAAAGTGCGATAAAGTTCTCCTGGTTTTACTTCAGTAGCTAGCAAAGTTTGGGGATGTTCTGCTTCCCATTGGTGTTGAGGAATAAACTCAAAAAAGCCGCTGGTAATAGCCAAAATACTGCCATCGTTATTGAGTTCGTGGTTGATGCCAAAAGTTCCCTCTGCTGAGGAATAAACAGCGCCAAATCCTGGTGTATCGCCAAAATAGCTAGGAAAGCGCTGAAAATAGAAGTCTGATGTTCCTCCTCGCGCTGTTATCACACAAGATAAATTTGTCCAAGCAAGCTTTGGTGTCAGTATTCCTTCAGATTTGTAAATTTCACGCAATTGTGCGGCTCTAGTTGGCTTTTTTGACCATTTTTGTTCTAGTTTTCGGCGAATTTCTGGTTCTAGCTCTAACCAACTGGCTATAGTACCTGTTTGCAAGTCTTGAATTAAGTCTTCAGCATATTTTTCCAAATAATTGCAAGTACGCAACACTAGCATCGGGAAATTTGCTCCCATTCCTCGTAAATTAGGATCGCTAAGGGCAAATAGCAAGCAGATATAATGCCGTGCTAGGCTATCGGCTGGTTTTAAAGTCTCGAAGGGATGAGAAAATAGCTGTTCGTAGACAAACTTACCCATCCGCAATACACCAACACTAGCAGGACCGTAGGGAATGCCGCCGCTAGTACGTCCTAGTAGTTGAACGGAGTTTGTAGCTAGTAATTTACCAAATTGTCGTCCTTGGGAGCGCAAAGCCTCCTCTAAAAAGCCGATGCTAGCTAAGTTGGCTTGGCGCAATGAGTTTTGAAATTGCTTGGTAACTGGAATTAATTTTTTTTTCCCAGTTGAGCCGCTAGTAAGATTGAGATACAAAACGCGATCGCGAGTCAAGATATTTTGTTCACCTTGAGAGATGCGATTGGTATATGGTTCGTAGCTTCTGTAAGTTAGAACAGGAATGCGATCGCGAAATTGGTCGATTGTCTTAATTTCCTTAAGCTGATATTTGCGTCCCAGTTCTGTATCTCGATAAGCTACTAGTAGTTTTTGCAAATATTGCTCTTGTACCTGGGAAGTTTGCTGTGTTTTTTGGATAAAGTTATCTTTGACACGACTAGCGACAGCGCTTAAAAGTGGAAGTAAGAAGTTTGGCATTAATGCTTGCAAAAATTAGCAAGAGTGTACACTAAGAAATTGAGCGAAGCTCAAGCAAGTAGTGTAGGGGAGAATTCATGCTCGTACAAAACACATTTATTGCAATTGCTTGTTTTGCCCTAGCTTTTATCTTTGCCAGTTTAGTTGAATATTGGCTGCATCGTCTCATGCACGTCTCCAAAAAAGTTGGCGAACGTCATTTGGATCATCACCGCCGCAATGAAGGACAAGGCGTTTTGTGGGAGTTTCGAGATTATATCCGAGGTGGCATTTTGGCGATGTTTGTCATGTTTTTCTGGTCTTGGGTAGCTGGAATTAGTTGGTTTTTGGGTGGTTTAGCCTACGCTGCATTTTCAGCTTACGCCCATCAACTTCAACATGAAAACCCAACTAAGTGTTTTTGGATGAAGATGCCTGTTCACTATGTTCATCATAAGTATGGTATGTGGCATCACAATTTTGGTCTAGCTGTAGATTGGTGGGATAAGGTTTTTGGCACGTATCAAACTGTGGAATGGCTTGGCGAAGAAGAACTTAGCCAACCAGAACGGGGTTATTTGCAGTTGCGGTGGAGATAAACAGAGTAAGGTAAGGAGTTGCGTAGCGCTAACAGGTCGAGAGATAAAAGATGAAAATTATTGTTAGGTAGTCGCTTTTTTTTGGGTGTTAGTGATATTGTTCCTAAAATGTTGCAATTATTTTCCGAATCTAGTGTGAGTGTAGGAGAATCGTTTTGAGCTACTTTCAAGAAGCAAAAGTCTATTTTGCTAAGTGCCATCAACATCCCATTAACCAGTTTTTGCACCACGTTACCAATATACTCGCGATCGCTGCTGCGCTCTTGCTATTCTTTGACTGGCGGCTGACGCTTGTTTGCTTGGTGCTAACTCAAGTTTTTGCTATCGGCGGACACGCTGTATTTGAGAAAAATCAACCTGCTTTTATTAAGTATCCAGTCTGGATTACTATCCCTACATCGATGCTGTGGTCTTTTGAACGTTGGTTTGGCGCGCGCCAAGTTTGGAAATATCTCAAGCAAAAAACTGTTTAGCGCTTGCTAGTTTTAAGTATTTGTACATATTGACTATAAGGATAATTCATGTATCAAGGTTTAAAAGTCATTGATGCCGATGCGCATAAGTTAGAAAATCCATTGGTATTGCGGGAGTATCTAGAGCCAGAGTATCGCGATCGCATTGGGCTGGCGATTGATAGTTTGGGCGACCAACGAGCGAGGCTTGTAGACTTCAATCCAACAACGGGTAAAAATGACTTGTTGCGGATGTTTCCGCAACCCCAGGGAATGGGGAAAGGTGGCTTTAGGACTTTGCACCCAGAAACAACTATGGGGGCAATGTTCAACCGCGTGCGTATCGAACACATGGATATGGAAGGCGTTGATGTCCACGTCATCTACGGCACGTTGAACTTGATTTTTTCTAGCATTTTGGATAAGGATTTTGCGATCGCGCTTTGTCGTGCCTATAACAGCTATATAGCTGATGACTGCCGAGGATACGATAATAGGCTCAAACCCATTGGCGTATTGCCGTTGCAAGATGTAAATGCAGCAGTTGCCGAAATGCACCGCTGTATCAATGAATTAGGCATGATTAGCGTAGCTGTTGCGCCTAATATGCCCATTCCCCACCCCAAAGCGCCAGATGCTTTTCCTGAGATTCGTAGCTGCAAAACAATCAGCCATCCAGACTTTAGACCAATTCTGCAAGCGGCTGTAGATTTAGATATTGGGCTGGGGATTCATGGCGGACCTGGTTCTTATATGGTTGGAGGGATCTCTGACTATACGGAAACGTTTGTTCTAACTCACATTTTCGTGCAGAGGAATCAGCAGCAACTAGCACTAGCGCGGATGGTGTTTGATGGAGCTTTTGAGCAATTTCCTACGCTGCGAGTAGGCTTTTTGGAAGGTGGTTGCGGTTGGGTTCCCGATCTTGCTCATGCTTTCCATGAACATTGGGAAAAACGGATTCGCGATTTCGACCCTAAAAGTCCTTATCGCCCTTCCTTGATGGAATTTACTAAGTTGATGATCCAAGAAAGAGGCACGAGCAACAATTTTAACTTGATTAGTCAAGCTAAAAATATGTTCGATCTACTGTGGAATCAGCAACACGATCCTACTAAGATTGATGATGCTAGCTTGTACGAGCATTATGACTTGCGTCACCGCGATCCTTTGGAATATTTTGAGCGGGGACAAATTTTTACTTCCTTTGAATCAGACGATCCAGGTCCTGCTTATCTGCCTTTGGCAATGGGTGAGGTGGGCAAGCATTTAGCTTGTTTCTCTGGCGATTATGGGCATTGGGATGGTGTGCTGCATAATTGCGTTAAGGATGCGGCAGAAGTTGCGCAATATGATAAGGATCACCTGGAATTGTTGTTAGGTGGTAATTCCTTGGCCTTGTATGGCGATCGTCTGCGCAATTCGTTGCCTGATTATTTGACGGCGCAAACGCCAACTGTAACGAAATAGTGGCGGGTAGAGACGTTGCATGGCAACGTCTCTACATATACATATATACCGGACGTTCAACAATAGACTTCTTGCATTATGGGGCGGTTAGAAGCCGCGTCTACACAGACAAAGTCCGCCTGCGCGGACTAAGAAAATTTTGAATATATTAATTTACGACTTTTGCAAGGGATCTAGTTCTAAAATTGGATTGGTAATAATAAGCCTACACCAACGGCGAAATCGTTATCTGCTCGGACTCTGAGGGTTTCAAATGGCGAAGAACCTACGCGGTTGGTAAGGTAGGCTTCTATTTGCGGACTATTTTCGGAAATGCCGAATAAAGTGGATGGTTGCCAACGTACTCCAACAGTCCAAGGAATAGCATTTTCTAGATTATCGCCAATGAATGCATTACCGTCACTGGTGAAGTTGATGCCTGCTTCGGCGATCGCATCTATATCTCTACCTAAAGGAACCGAACCACCTAAGTTAAGTCCAGCAATTTGCAATCCATTGCGCTGAATAAATCCTAAAGTAGGCGTTAGCCAAACCGCACTACCGCCCTCAAATTGATAATGCATGGGGGTAGAAAGGGTAATAATAAACAATTCTCCTGCTCCTTCATTACTAAAAGCGAATCCACCCTTTTCTAAACCTCTTTGCTCAAATTCGTTGCGATTATCGTTGATGAGGTTGATTAAGACATTGTTGGAACGAGCTAAAGTAGCTACGCCACTGAGGGTAAATGGATCGCCGTCTGCTTGGTGCAAAAATCTAATTTTGCCGCTAAACCCAAATTGTGATTCGTCGATAATGCCAGGAACGTAGTCTAGAAAAATTCCCAATTCTAAATCGTCCAAAAGTCCATAACGCAACGCTCCTAGCAGTCCTTGACTGCCACCTTGCAGATTTAACAATAGCTGCTGGTTAGCAACTGTACCGCCATCTAAAAAGCCAAATCCTGCCAAAGAACTAGGAGGCGGTTGCTGAGTTGTGCCAAAACTTTGAGCGTAGCGACGATTGGCGCTAGTAACTCCAGGTAAAAAGGTTACACCCAAGCCTAGAGAAGTGTAAGCGCGATCGCCGATTACAGACATTGCTCCTGTATTGCCTAAAGTATTGGATACATATAAATCTGTAGCCAAACGGGGATTTACAAGGTAGCGCAAGCCAGCATTAAAGGCGACAGTACGCGCTGGAGAACCTGTGGCGCGGTTAATTGAGTTGTTGCCAGTTACAGGTATAAAGGCATCGCCCCAGAGTAGTAGGCGGGGGAGAAGCTGATAAGTGACACCTCCAGATACGCCAAAAGTAGTCCCAAAAGACTCAGCGTTGCTTATAGGGGGTGTTGTGAAGTAGAGGGCGTTGCTGTCTGGGAAAAAGGCGATTTTGGGGGATAGAGTCAACTGCAAGCGATCGCTAGGGGCAACTGTAAATGGCAATTCTAAGGAAGTAACTAGTCCGCTATTGCGTCCGCTAGATGCGATCGCGCCATTTGCTTCGGTGAAACGGTAAGGTCGTCCTTGCAAACCTGTAGAAAGGGCAACGACACCGCTAAGAGCTTGTGTTCCTGACTCGTTTTCCCAAATTCTCTGTTTGCCTTGTAAAGTAATTTCTTGAAAAAAGTTAGGGCTAGTGTCATCATCGTTGATTCTTTTGACATCAAACCTGCCCTGACGACCAGGACCAGAATTATCAACGGTTTGAGCATCTAGCGTTAGTTCTAGGTTATCTGTTACGCCCCAAGTAACTCCTATTGTAGGTTGCCCTGTTAGCCCTGTATCAGCAGCATTTCCTTCTGGGAAAGATTGGCGGTAGCGCAGATTAACTAAAACTTCTCCCTGGCGCAATTGTTCGGCTGTTGTCAAAACGGGGGCGCGAGTTTGCAAGGGCGATCGCAGATCTTCTGATCCGGCTGAAGCTGGTGTTTGTGCTAGGGCATTTAATTTAGCTGTACTTTGAATAGGCGCGGAACGAGCGATCGCCCAGGCGAGGAAAATTACTTGCTGGCGTGGCGAGGTGGCTGGTAGGTTGACTGTGTAGTATTGCTCGTCCTGCTGCCACATTAGCGATGATTCTGCGCTTGCTTGCTTTTGGGCTGTTGATAAATAGCCACGTAAATTTTTAGCTAAGGTAACTGGTGCGGCGGCTGCTTGGTATTTTTTGAATTTTTGTGCTGTTACTGAATTTTTTTGCTCTGCAATTACACTACCTACAAAACAAGCTGCTGTTTGCTGCTGACATTTGAATAAGTTTAGTGTTAAACCAGTTTTAGATGTTGCAGGTACGATCTCGATATTTTGACTATCGCCTAGACGCGCGTTTAGCCACTTTGGAGATGGCAAACGCATTGTTAAACCAGGAGGTAGTTTGAGGCTAATTTGCTGCTGCTGTGAGGTATTTGCAGGTACAGCAGAGGCTTTGACTGCACTACCGAGTGTCATTATCAAAACTAATGGCATTAGCAGTAAGTCAAGCTTAGAGGTTCGGTATTTCACTGTTGTTAATACAGTTGCTGTGATTCAATTAGAGTTGGCATTGGAAGTCCGTCCTTTGTAGTGGTAGTAATTGTAGGCACTACTACTATGTTTTCTCACGCCATTGACTACTGTACCTAAAACATGAGCGCGAGAAAGTTTCAACCCATCTAATGCTTGTTTCACTACTGAGCGATCGGTTTTAGCCATGCGGACAACGACAATAATTCCGGCTGTATGAGTTGCAATGATGCTGCTGTCAGCAAGCCCTAGTATAGGCGGCGTATCGTAGATTACTAGATCGAACTCTTGCCGCAGTTCCGCCATGATATTTAGCATCTTTTTGGAAGAAAGCAATTTGATTGGATCAGGCGGGATTTGACCAGAGGTGATAACAAACAAGTTATCTGAGATTGGCGATCGCTGGATTACTTCGTATATAGGTAAGTTAGTAGAAATTACATTACTTAAACCTTGCTCGTTGGGTAAATTCAAGCGTAAGTGAACTTGAGGCAGACGCATATCTGCATCGACTAGTAGCACTCGTTGACCCATAGCTGAGGCTGCTTGCGCCAATTGTACGGCTACAGTAGATTTGCCATCGCCCTTTTCTGCCGAACTAACTACCAAAGAGTTAATTGGCGTGTCTGAACCTAAGAAATTAATATTTGTGTGTAGCGAACGAAATGCCTCTAGAAATGGGAAATATGCTTCATTTTGAGGGTTATTTATCTTGGGTAATACCAATTTGTAACCGTCTGCTTTCTTTTCAACTTTAGCTTGAGCTAATGGCGCGAGTTTCTTAAGTCCGTTATGAAAAGGGATTACACCTAGCACTGGCAGTTTTGTTAGATCTTTAAGCTCTTCAGGCTTGTGGAATACATTATCTAACCTCTCGGCTAATAATGCTGCGCCCATTCCTGCCATCAACCCAGCGATCGCTCCTAATATCAAATTGCGTTTAATATTAGGTGAAACTGGGTTGTCTTCGACTTTAGGAGCGGCAATGACTTGCCAGGGAATTTTATTTTGCGCGTTTTCAATCTCCAACGATTGGCGGTTTTCTAAAAATCGGTTTAAGCTTTCAGTTGCTATTTTTAATTCTCTTTGTAAGTCTGAGTATTGACGCGCTAAAGTTGGTAATTGCTCTACTTGTCGACTTAAAGTGTTTTCAGCTTCGGCAATTTGAGCTAGACGTATTTCTACACTAGATATTTGAGTTGATAATTCTACTAGTTTGTTACCTAGTACCCTTTGGGCTTCTGCACGCAGTACGGGCAGTAGATTTTCACGTTTTTCGCGTAGTACCACCATGTTGGGGCTATCACTTTGAAATAGAGTTCCGTCTGCCCCAATCTGGCTTTCAATTTCGCGTAACTGACCGACTAATTTTTGATAAACTGGTGCTTCTTTTAGAGCTTGGGCTGTATCGGTTCGCTCTTGCAAACTTGTAGCGGCATAAAAGTCTGGATTATCAGCTAAGGCTGCACCAGACTGAGCTTGAAAACTTGCATACAATGCGCGGGTTTCTGCTAGTTCTTTTTGAGCATCTAGCTTTTGCAATCCAATTTTGTCTATTTGCTCTGACAAATATTCAGCTTTAACTTCTGGATCGATAAAATTAAATTGTTGTCTGTACTGTTGCAATTGTCTTTGCAGGTTATTGACTCGCGCTTCTAATTGTGGTAACTGAGAGTCAACAAAGTCAATTCCTTGCCTGAGTTTTGTTTGCCGTTCTTGCAAGCTGTATCTTAAATATTCTTGCGCTAACTGCTGTAGGACAAATTGGATTTCTTCTTCTTCTGTCGCTTGATAGCTTACTTCTAATATTTTTGTTTTTTCAAAACGCTCGATAACCATATTCTCCAGTAATGATGTGTAGTCAATCTCTGGATATCTAGCTGCAAGCTGGTTGATAATTGGATTCATTATTTCAGGACTTTGTAATACCTGAATTTGCGTGTTATAGTCTAAGCCTTCTTGAGGCAAATTGTTACTTACAATTCCAGGTAATTGAGTTAGTCCTTCTAGCTTGTTTTCGGTAGTTACAGGTTCAACTAAAAGCCGAAATTTGCCTTCGTACTTAGGCTCTCGAGTCCAAGTCCATAAGTAAATGCTAGCTGTAACTGCGATCGCTACGGCGCTAATTAGTTTTACTCGGCGGCGGGCTACTGTTAGTAGTTGGCGCAGGTCTAAATCGTTGTCAGACTGATTGGGATTGTTGGGTAAGGAGTTTGAATAGACAGGCAGTGATGGTTGGAGGTGTTTGCCATTTTTCTCAAAGACTAAATGCTGAGTTTTTTGTTGCTCTTCCATAATTTCGCTACTGATCGGCAATCTGGTTCGGGACAAAAAATTGATTATATTTAATTACAAAACTCAACTAGTCTAAATTTAATTTTGTCTGTCTTAGCAGGTTTATTTTTAAATTTAAACAAGTTTGGCAAAAGATTTACCTCTGTGTTGTCTAGGTCTAGTAACTGCTTGACGCAGCAGCTTGGCATATTGATGAGCAATAATTTCTGGGGTAAAATTTAGCTCTAAGTATTCCCGTCCTGCATTGCCCATTCGGGTAGCGAGTTCTGCGTTGCTTGCTAGGTGACGAATGAACTCAGCTAGCTGCGTTCCCTCTCCGTGATTGAAACTAGCGCCACACTCAGCATCTGCAAGCAGTGATCGCAAGTACGAATGCGGTTCGCAAATTGCTGCTACTGGACGACCTGCTGCTAAAGTACCATAAAGTTTACTTGGCGCAACTAATCCTTCCATTCCTGCACTGATGCTAACTAATGATAAGTCACAAGCTGTCAGCGAGTAGGGCAGAACGTGCTTTTCTTGGTAGGGTAGAAATCGGCAGTTGGGTAAGTTTAGTTCGTCTACGTGTTGCAGGCAAGTTTTGTGTTTTGCCCCGCCGCCAATAAATACAAATTGAATTGGCTCGTTTTGCAGTTGTTCTGCTGCTGCTAAAATTGTATCTGCTTCGTGGCAGCGCCCCATATTCCCTGAGTAAAGGACTGTAAAAGTGTTTACCAAGTCGTGATTTTGGGCGAACCAGTTATCTTGTTTGGCAATTGGTACGATCCATTCTGGATTTGCCCAATTGTGAATTACAGAAATTTTGTTACTTACTGCTGGGCATTTGGCTTGTACTCGTTCTTTCATCGTCGAGCTTAAGACAATAATGCTTTGTGCGTGTCGCCAAATTTCTTTATTGAGCCAATTCCAGCCTCGAACTACCCTGTTTTGGGGCGAAACTACTTTCAACTCTACTGCTACGTCTGGATACAAGTCGTAAATTAAACAAACGTATGGCGTACCAAAGCAGCGATTAGCTAAGTAGCCTAGGATTTGTAAAAAAGGTGGCGCAGTTGTTAATAAGAGAATATCACCACGACTTGCTGATTTGAGTAAGTGTAACCCAGAGCGCAGGCAGAACAACAACCCATTGATGGTTTTGCCTCTAATGCGCGAACTCCATAACTTGGCTGTACGCGATCGCCTAATATGCAAGTTGTCTGAATGCTCTTTTAATGGCGCAAATGCTTTTTGAAAAGCGTACCCAGGCTGTCCTGTAAATACTTGGACATCGATCCCTAACTTGGCTAATTCTATTGCTAGTTCTTCTATCAGTTGACCTGTTGCTGCATAATCTGGAGGATAAAACTGTGTAAAAACAGACAGTTTTAGACAACTATGCAGTTTTGTTTGATTATCTTTGTTTTGTCCTAGTGGCTTTAATTTGACTTGAGTAGGTTTTGACCAGTCTTTATCTAACATCCCAGCTTCCTAGCTTTAACTTTGCCTCAATAAACATGTATTGTTCGCTTGTAATTGCTACTAATCACTGCCTAAAGTATCTAGTTTCCTAGGTTTTCTTGGCAAATTAAGCTGTTTTGTTGAGCTAAGACTGCAAATTGTTTTTTCATAGAAAAATTAAAGATTATTAAAAATTATGAGCTTAACAATTTAAGCTCATATGCAAGTATTTGTCGCAACAGATGGCTGCTGGTAGATACGTAAAACAAAATTACACAAGAAATTTAACTTAGATTTCTTTAGGTTACAAGTGTAATTTTACGGAAGCAAAACTAACAGTGGATACTAACAGTATTAGCAGGAGTACGGTAAAACAAGGTAGCACATTGCAGTTTTGTTAGCAATAAATGCAACAATTTGTTATTGAAAGTTAGGATAAATTGAACCAAGTTAGCAAGTTATATTTGGTGTTGCCAGTCAAAAATTTTATGCTCTGTTGCTTGACTCAAAATCTTTGGCATAAATTTATACTTAGGTATTTATATAAAATTGGCTAAAAAATATAACCTGAATGTATAAAAAGCAATTATTACACAGTAAAAGAATTAAATAAGCCGCTGCTTGAGCGGTTGTGCAGGGTTGCCAGCATAGATAGTCATAGACTGGAGCGATCGCCCTGTAACGCTACCTAAACCTAAAACGGCTCCTTTACCTACAGTAACGCCAGGTCCGATGACTGCACGAGCAGCAATCCAACTACCTTGTTCAATTTCAATTGGAGCAGTAATTAGCTGAAAATCTGGATGACTCCAGTTATGGTTGCCAGTACATAAATAAACGTCTTGAGATATACAGACATGGCTAGCAATCTTAATTGAGGCAAGATTATCTAACCAAGCATTTTCGCCAATCCAAACATAATCGCCAATGCTTAATCGCCAAGGAAATTTTACTCTTACTCCTGGTTTGATCCGCACATGCTGTCCAATTTCAGCCCCAAAAGAGCGCAAAAGCCATACTTTTAACCCAGAAAAAGGCAGCCAATAGCTGCGAAATAGCGGTTCTACAAAATACCAAAGTATTTGCTTCCACAAAGGAGCGCCAGGGGTATAGCTACCCAGAGTGTAATTGTCTAAATGCATGGAGTTGTATTTGTGCGCTCCAACTCGGCTTGTTTGGCTTGTACCATCATTTCTACTACTTCTTTAAGCTTATGGTGTGCTTGCCATCCCAACTTTTCTTTCGCTTTAGTAGGGTTAGCTCTACCAATTGCAATATCTGTGGGGCGCAGCAAACTAGCGTCGCTGACAACATGTTGTTGCCAGTCTAAGCCGACACAAGCAAAAGCGATCGCAATAAATTCTGCTAATGCGTAACTTTCACCTGTAGCGATGACATAATCATCAGGCTGCTGTTGCTGCAACATCAAATACATAGCCTCTACATAATCAGCCGCCCAACCCCAATCGCGCTGAATAGAGATATTGCCTAAATGTAATTGCTCTTGACTACCACGAGCGATGCGACAAGCCGCTGCAATGACTTTTTGGGTAACGAATCTTTCTGGACGTAGGGGAGACTCGTGGTTGTAGAGTATGCCAGAACAAGCAAATAAGCCGTAAGCTTCGCGGTAGTTGGAGACTTGCCAAAATGCTGCTGCTTTTGCTACAGCATAGGGGCTGCGAGGACGAAAAGGAGTAGTTTCATCTGCTGGCTGTTGGCTGCTATCACCAAAGCACTCGCTAGAGCCTGCGTTGTAGAGCTTGATTGGTTCGCCCATGAAGCGGATTGCTTCTAGCAAGTTGAGAGTACCAATTGAGATGCTTTCTAGAGTTTCTACAGGTTGTTCAAAGGAAAGACCTACAGAACTTTGTCCAGCTAGGTTGTAAACTTCGTCTGGTTGAATTTTTGCTAGCACTTGCAAGACGCTACGAAAGTCGTTGAGGGCTACTGATTCTAACTTTAGGCGATCGCGTATGCCTAGGCGCACGAGGTTAGGGAAAGAGGATATTTGGGCATCACGGGAAGTGCCGCAGACGGTGTAGCCTTTATCTAAAAGTAGCTGTGCTAAATAAGCTCCATCTTGACCTGATACTCCACAAATTAATGCTTTTTTCAAGGGCGTTGGTCTCCTGGTAAGTTCAATATTTAGTTAAGTATAGTTATTTAGGTCAAAAAGACATACTAGGGCTTGAAACTAACGCCCGTGTGTCCTGTTATTAACCAAAGTAAAGCACGAAAAATATCACGCACGCAGCGGATCAAAGATTCAACAGGTTTATCAGTGGGTATAGAAATAGGGGTGAAAGCAATCCCGTGACTGCCTAAAACCAAAGTTGCGATCGCTTTGGCTCGGCGCATATGATAATCAGCAGTGATTAAATATAGATGCTGAAAGTTGCGGGTTTTGAAATCGGCTACTAGAGAGGTGAAGTTAGTTACCGTATCCACAGCACGGCGATCAAGGTGGACTTTCTCTAGGGGAATTTGTGCGACGTTGAAAGCCCAATTTGCCTGATCGGTAGGAGAACCAGAAGAAACCCAAATTTCTAGATTAGGGTGCATTTTGGCAAATCGGGCGGTAAATATTTCCCTCTGCAAATCGCCACCTAACGTTAAAATTGCTTGAGGGTTAGGGGCGCTGATGTGAGCGATCGCAAGTTGCGCGACAATAGTGCTTAATAATACTAAAATTAAGCCCGATACACGATAGAAAAGATATTTTTTCCACTTGCACTTCAAGATCTTTACTCTATAGTTATAAAGTTTTAGGATGACTTTTCAAGGACTGTTTTGTAACCCTCGCTAAGTTTTTGAGCAGATTGTTCCCAGGTATAGTTGGTAAATATAAATTCACGCGCGCGATCGCCCATTTCCTTTGCTTGTTGAGGATTTTTAAGACAATAAATAAGTTTCTCGGCAATTTCATCACCATCAGCTTCGACTATATAAGCTGCTTTTGCTTCGCCTGCTTCTGGGAAATTGCACCCTGTAGTAATGACACAGGGAAGTCCTGCGGCCATACCTTCTAAAACTGACATACTAAACCCTTCAGAGTAAGATGGAGCAACATACAATGTAGCTGCTGCAAATGCCGCATATTTTAACGAGCCTGTAAGAATATTAGTAAACGTAACTGCTTCTAAACAGCCTGCTTTGGCAAAGTAACTTTGTACAGTAGAGGTGAATCCAATATTGTCAGGTCCCGCGATCACTAAATGAGTATCAGAAAACAAAGCATGTACTTTTGTAAACGCTAAGGCAAGTAAATCCAATCCTTTTTTAGGATCGATGCGACCGAGAAATAAAATTAAAGTTTTATGGCGCGTACAAGGAAACTTTTGATAAAAAATCTCCGCTTCTGGCAAATTGACAAATTCTTGTTTATGAATGCCATTGGGAACCAAAATTAATGGGGTTTTGATTTGCAGGTTGTTAAGATGATTTTCTTCAGACAATGTCAGAACTTGAATAGCACTGGCTTTTTGAAGTGCAAATTTTTCTACCAAAGCATAATATATTTGTTTTTTCCACGTTTTATGGGACAATGCCCAAGGCTCTAACATTCCATGAGGTGTGACAATGTATGACTTGTGGTGCCATATGCATATTAATTGAATTAGAGCAATAAGTGGCGAAAAAATAGTGTTAGTATGTACGATATCGTAATTACTAATATGAGAATTAAGCCACATAATTAGAGAAAAACTTAAAACAAAATCGTTCTTGTGCCAACAATTAAAATATTGTATTTGATACTTTTCTTTAGCAATCCAGATATTTAAAGGGATATTTAGCTTTTCGCTACTATTAGCATTTGTTGTAACTATATCAACGCTATTGTGCATGCTACTTAGTCCTAAAGCAATTTCTGGTACGACTTTGGAAGTACCACCGTAAGCAACTCCTAAATAGGGTGTCACAATTAAAATCTTCATAAACGTAATTTTTATTAAGATTACTCAGGCAAAAAGCCTATTCTTCAATTCTTTTAGTCAATATCATAAGTGAATAGCCACCTAGCAATCGAACTGCTATATCTGAACTCAGTTTATAAATAATCTTCCTAGGGAACTTTGCTAACAATGTTTTGAATGATTTAGCGGCTAATTCAATTGAACCTGCTGTAAAAAAATAATCTACAACTTCATAGCCTGTGTCTTGCAAAGTTGCTAAAGTAGTTTCTTTAGTAAAGTAGTGTAGATGACCTACTGTCTTTCTTGCTGTTAAAATAGATGATGGTCTTAATACAGAAGAAACCGCTAAATCTAACGGAACATGAAATATTTGATATCGAGATTTTTCTTTCAGTTTTTTCAGAAAAGCTAAATAATCTTCAATATGTTCAAAAACATCAAGGCATAAAATTAGGTCAAAGTTAGTTGTTTCTAAAAATAAATCTGCTAAGTAAAAACTTAATCTATCTTTTTGTATGTTTTTGCACAATTCAAAAGCTTGAGGCGATACCTCATAACCTGTAAATGATATGTCTTGTGACATTTGTAAATACAGTTGATTTAGTATTTCGCCTGCGCCGCATCCTACTTCACAAATTGACTTTGGCTGAAGACTATTTCTTCTAATTATTTTTAGAATATTTTGAGCTTTCCAACTAGCATCTTCACTATGCCAAGTTGGATTGTTTTTAAGATATTTACCTTCTACATATAATTCTTGGTACATAATTATCTTTCATAAATAAATTATTTGAAATTTATTTGTTTATGAATTTCATCCGTTGCTCTTTGTCAATGTTTGCACTAAGTAAAGTTAATTACTAAACGATGCTATATCTTTCAGCCACAAATCTACAAGATTCAATTCCTGTTTTGAAATAATTTCCGCTTCTACTAACTTTTCATAGCATATACGTAAATTTTCTCCAACTCGATCTGGCGAATCAGACAATGGTAGTTCGCTCAAAATTTCTACGATCTTGACATTGTTTAGGTAGCCTGGAACTTCGTCTCTAAAGTCACGGATCAAAGAGTGGACGTTTCTCTCCTGGAACACAGTTGCCTCACCAAAAGCAATGCTTTTACCAAGTTTATATAGGCATATTTGAGCAATGAATGACCTCCATATATCAGTCATACGAAAACTTACGAAACTAGGCAAATACAATAAGGGGTAAGTCTCTGACCACCATAAGGTATTTTGCGAATTGAAAGGACAAAATGTACCGTTTGCAAGAATAATGGTATTTGGTTTAAAATTTATATTTTCTTGAGTAGTTAATCTATAAATAGCATCAACATCTGGATCCCCATCAGCTAAATATTGCTGAATAGGACAATCAGATATAAACGTTTCGCCTAAAAAACTTTTGTTTTTTAAGCTATCGTTTATATATTCTAAAGGAAAGCCTCGCGGCCAGATTTTAGTATCTATAAAGTGCGTGTACACATTCTCCCAACCAGATTTTTGCACTAGCTGACCTTTTATGTGTCTGTCAACTCTTACAAGAAAAGAATCATATGGGATGTTGTCGTCATCTGTTTCAGCAATAACTTGCGCTCCCGACTGTATAGCTTTTAGATAACCAATATTTTTCCGAGCATAGTGGTTGAAGGGACATTCTTTGGCAAAAGCGCTATTGAGTTGCATTTGGACTTTTACAGAGAGAAACTGTACTCCTTCCCATTGCCAGTTCGCTGGGGTTTTTGTGTCTCCAACTACAATTAAATTCCAATCTGGGCAAAGTTTAGCTATTTTTTTGACTCCCTCAGTTGGGTAATTAATGCTTGTAATAACGATAGACTTATTTTTTGGCATATTACTTCTCAAACCAAATTTTGCTTAATAGGAGTTTTCTAGCATGACATTAGCAATTTTTATTGCAACCTGCTCCCAGGAAAATGTTTCCAAACAGTACTTTTGCCCTGCCTTACCCATACTGCTTAACGTGTCTAGATTATAGTAGGCTTGCAAAATAGCTTCAGCTATTTTATCGGGCGTTGGCTCCTCTACTAAAAACCCGTACTGTCCGTTATCGGTGATTTCTGGCAAACTGTTTCGATTCAATCCAAGAATTGGCACTTTGCAAGCAAGGGCTTCAAGGTAAACTAAGCCCCAAGGCTCGTTCAAGGCTGGCATGGCAAACAAAGTTGCTGTATTGAATAAGTTTTGCAATTCTTGCCAAGAGATATACCCAGTTACAGTCGCGTTAGGAATAGAACTAACTAAGCTTCTATATTCATTTGAAGCAACAATGATTAACTTGAGAGATGGATTATTTTGTTGAGCAATTTTGAAACCCTCAATTAACAAAAGACCGCCTTTGTCTATAAAACGTTCTTTAGCTACAAATAAAATATGCCCATTTTTATAATCTTTCTCTTCAGTAAACGGTTTAATGTTTCCTCTACCTGTGCCAACAACTGTAATTTGCTTAGGATTGATCTGATAATGGTTAATTAAATTATTTTGTACGTAGTTTGAGATGGGAAAGAAATGCTTAATTTGAGCATAAGATTCTTGTTCTAGTTTTTCTGCTAGTTGTAGCATTTTTGGTGTATAAGAACTAATATCTGTAACATTCTGCGACCATAAATCCCAAGTTGAGTCACAAAATAAATAGCGCTCGACTCCTGGTTGAATTTTTGGTAAGGGAAGGTCTAAAGTACCTGTGTGCAAAATTTTTTGGTAGCTGTAGGTATTGCTTTGATTTTGCACAATTTTAGCTCTATTAGTTCTGGCAAATCTTCCTCTATTGTAATCATAGGCTCCTAGTCCAAGAATTTTGTGAAGAGTTAAGTAAGCATAGGACTGATATTTATTTTTAATCCTTGAGTCAATCCCAAATACTGTAACTCCTAAGTTCTCAAGTGCCTTAATAATATTGCTAGTAGTACCTGACCATGTTTTTGGGTCTTTTGGGTTTCCTAAGCTAGTTACTGCTAAAGAGTTTTTGATTGTATCCATTTTTACACTATTAAAATAAGTTGTTAATAATATTCAACTGTATGAGGGAAATTGAGAACGATTACAAGAGATTTGGTAACACTATATAAATATATTCACGAAACAAAAACCACGAGGTTTTTTGGCTTATATAATTTTTTGTCAATGTGCTTTTTGCCAAGCTATTTCAGTTTTTTAGATAAAGATAGTATATTTTGAGTAATATTATTGGTTGTTATTAATTTTTATTTAAAAGTGAAAAAATTGTCTTCAACCTGGCAAAGTTATAAATTACGCTACTTGCTAAGTTGCTAAGTAATGAAAATAAAAAAATATATTTATTTTTTAAGGAAAGAGCAGGTTTGGCGGTAAGCTCTCTTGCTGAATTATAGATTGATATACAGTGACAATATCTTTGGCGATCGCTTGCCAAGCATAACGATCGTTTGCTAAATTCTTACCATTATTACCTAATGCGTCTCTGAGGCTCGGTGAAGTTAGTAATTGAGCGATCGCATCAAAGAGCTTATCAACTTCTCCTTCTACAACTAACCCAGCTTTAGCTGCACTAATTTCTGATGCAATCTGAATGTCAGGAGTAACAATTACAGGTAAGCCTACTGCCATTGCTTCTGCTACAGCAATACCAAAATTCTCAGAAAAAGATGGTAATACAAAGATATCTGATCCTTGGAGTAACAAGTCTTTTTCCTTACCAGTGACAAAAGCCAGTAAAAGAAGT